>OJGS01000020.1_pt1 | contig 77796 bp, 67 predicted proteins | sample 1594531 | NCBI WGS metagenome assembly OJGS01 (sample SAMN05416816, study PRJEB24817) | seawater metagenome | isolation source: Sea water | place: Canada:Atlantic | collected 2013-07 | reverse complement strand
ACTTAACCCAACATCTCACGACACGAGCTGACGACAGCCATGCAGCACCTGTGTTCCGATTCCCGAAGGCACTCCCGCATCTCTGCAGGATTCCGGACATGTCAAGGCCAGGTAAGGTTCTTCGCGTTGCATCGAATTAAACCACATACTCCACCGCTTGTGCGGGCCCCCGTCAATTCCTTTGAGTTTCAACCTTGCGGCCGTACTCCCCAGGCGGACAACTTATCGCGTTAGCTACGACACTGATTCGCTAAGCAAACCAACGTCAAGTTGTCATCGTTTACGGCGTGGACTACCAGGGTATCTAATCCTGTTTGATCCCCACGCTTTCGTGTCTCAGTGTCAGTACAGGCCCAGGTGGTTGCCTTCGCCATTGATGTTCCTTCCGATATCTACGCATTTCACCGCTACACCGGAAATTCCACCACCCTCTACCGTACTCTAGTGACGCAGTATCGAAAGCAGTTCCCAGGTTGAGCCCGGGGATTTCACAATCGACTTACGCCACCACCTACACACGCTTTACGCCCAGTAAATCCGATTAACGCTTGCACCCTCTGTATTACCGCGGCTGCTGGCACAGAGTTAGCCGGTGCTTATTCTGATGGTACCGTCAAGACTTCAGCTATTAACTGAAGTTTTTTCTTTCCATCCTAAAGTGCTTTACAACCCGAAGGCCTTCTTCACACACGCGGCATTGCTGGATCAGGCTTTCGCCCATTGTCCAATATTCCCCACTGCTGCCTCCCGTAGGAGTCCGGACCGTGTCTCAGTTCCGGTGTGACTGGTCGTCCTCTCAGACCAGTTACTGATCGTCGCCTTGGTGAGCCGTTACCTCACCAACAAGCTAATCAGACATAGGCTCCTCCAAAAGCGCCAGGCCCGAAGGTCCCCAGCTTTGCTCCGTAGAGATCATGCGGTATTAATCCAAGTTTCCCTGGGTTATCCCCCACTCTCGGGCAGATTCCTATGTATTACTCACCCGTCCGCCACTAGCTGTACCGAAGTACAACCCGTTCGACTTGCATGTGTTAGGCATGCCGCCAGCGTTCAATCTGAGCCAGGATCAAACTCTCCAATTAATTCCTAACTGGTCGAAGATGCCAGGACCTAAGCCCCAACACCTCCAGAGTCCTCACCAAAGCTCTAGGCTTTTGTGATACTCACTACGTTCTACATGGCCACCATAACGCAACCATACGAACACAAGAGCACCCACACAAATCACTTGTTCTTGTTCTTAAAGAGCGGCAAATCAGTGGTCCGAAAATCTAAGGCCACCGCTGCAAGGGCGCGCATCATACGACAGATCGGGAGTGGGTCAACACCGATTTGACACTTTTTTTACAAGTGCCTGATCTGCCGATGTTTTTGAATTGTTGTCATTCAATCGGACGATCTGGACAGGTCACCGCCAAGGGCTTGGGCCATCAAGAAGCTCGGGGCGTGCGCTTCTTGGGCGTCTCTATGGTGGTGAGAATGCCGCGAAGAATGTTCAGCTCGTTACGGTCGGGCTGGGCACGGTGATAGAACTGCCGCAGGCGGCGCATCAGCAGGCGCGGGTTGCGCGGGTCCAGAAAGCCGGTCATCAACAGCACGCGCTCAAGATGCTCGTAGAAGTGCGCCATCTCGGCCGAGGTTGGCGGCGCGTAGGACGGGTGCTCGTGCTTGGATGAGACCTTGGGCAGCTCGTCCAGCCCTGCCTTGCGCAGTTCCCAGGTGAGCAGTTGCACGGCCTGCGCCAGATTCAACGAGGCATAGGTGGGATCGGTGGGCACCATGATGACGGCGTTGCAGCGCTCCAGGTCTTCATTACTGAGCCCGGTGCGTTCCGGCCCGAACACCAGCGCTACCTTGGCGTGTTGCGCCCGTGCCTGGGCGGTAGCGGCAAAGTCCCAGGGGTTGAGGGGCTCGTCACCCAGATGCCGGGGCCGCGCCGAGGTGGCGACCACCCAGCCGCAATCGGCAATCGCCTCTTCGAGGGTGTCGACCACCCTGGCGTTCTCGACCACCGACACGGCGTTCGAGGCCAGCGCACGCGCCTGTGGATGGGGGAAACGTTCGGGGCGCACCAATACGAGTTGGTCAAAGCCCATGGTGCGCATCGCGCGCGCGGCCGAGCCGATGTTGCCGGGATGCTGGGTCTGTACCAACACGATGCGGATGCCGGTCGCGGGCGCTGCAGGGTCTGGATTTACGGTCATGCGTGATATTCTAGAGCCTCACTGCACGCACTCCCCGGCCGCTTGCTTCAGGCCGCCAGACGCGTTGCCCGCTCTGACCCACTCTGGAATCCACCCGCATGCATCCGCTGGTCAATATTGCCGTGTCTGCGGCACGCAGCGCCGGTAACGTCATTCTCAAACACAGCGAGCGTGTTGAGACCCTGCAGGTGGATCGCAAGCAGCACAATGACTTTGTGACGCTGGTCGACCGCAACGCGGAAGCCGAGATCATCCGCACCATCCTCAAGGCCTATCCCGACCACGCCATTCTGGGCGAGGAGAGCGGCACCAGCGGCGGCGACGCCGAGGTCCGCTGGATCATCGATCCGCTGGATGGCACCACCAACTTTCTGCACCGAATTCCGCACTACGCGGTCTCGATCGGCATTGAAGTGCGGGGCCGTCTGGAACACGGCGTCATCTACGCGCCCTGCACCAACGACCTGTACACCGCCTCGCGCGGCGCCGGCGCCATGCTCAACAGCCGTCGGTTGCGGTGCAGCAACACCAAGGATCTGGACGAAGCCCTGATCGGCACCGGCGTGCCCCTGCGCGAAGAATTCATGCCGGACTATCTGAAGATGCTCGGCCACGTGGCGACCAGCACCGCCGGCGTGCGCCGCGCCGGCTCGGCGGCGCTGGATCTGGCATACGTGGCGGCCGGACGCCTCGACGGTTTCTTCGAGTTCAACCTCAAGCCCTGGGACGTGGCCGCCGGCATCGTGCTGGTGCAGGAAGCCTCCGGCGTCATCAAGCCTCTGGCCGGCGGCGACGACGTGCTCAACCACGGGCACATCCTGGCGGCAAGCTACAAGCTCGTCGATGCGCTGGAATCTCGCCTCAAGCCCCTGAGCCTGGGTGACTGACCGCCCTCAGGGTCAGCAGCACCTGGCCCGCCTGTAGCGACTGACCCGGCGCGACCACCCGGCGGTGGATGATCCCCGCCTGCGGTGCGATGACCTGAATTTCCATCTTCATCGCTTCCAGCACAGCCAATACCTGCCCGGCCACCACCGGGTCGCCCGGCGCCACGTGAACTTGCCAAAGGTTGCCCGCCACCGGGCTGAAGACGCCGACCTCGTCGGCGTCGAGCACGCTTTCTGACACTTCGGCCGGCACCGCGTCGCCACGGGCCTCGAAGTGCGCCAGCCCCGAGGCTTCCCAGTGCTGGCGCTCGTCAGCGAAGGCGGCGCGCTGCCGGGCCCGGAAGTCGGCAATCTCAACCGCGTTACGGTCGAGAAACTGCTGGTAGTCCGCCAGACGCAGGGTGGCTTCTTCGATGCGGATCGGGTAGCGGCCCAGGGGGAAATCCCGTCGAATGGCCCGCAATTCATCGGGGCTGACCTCGAAAAACCGGATCTGGTCGAAAAAGCGCAGCAGGTACGGCTGGCCTGCAAACGCGTCCACCGCCTTGTATCGACTCCACATCTGCAAGGTGCGGCCCACAAACTGGTAGCCGCCCGGCCCTTCCATGCCGTAGATGCACAGGTAGGCGCCGCCAATGCCCACCGCGTTTTCGGGCGTCCAGGTGCGCGCCGGGTTGTACTTGGTGGTCACCAGCCGATGGCGCGGGTCCAGCGGTGTGGCCACCGGCGCCCCCAGGTACACGTCCCCCAGGCCCATCACCAAGTAATGTGCCGACAGCACGATGCGCTTCACGTCGTCGAGGCTGTCCAGGCCATTGATACGGCGGATGAATTCCAGATTGCTGGGGCACCACGGCGCATCGTGGCGCACGGTGGTCATGTACTTTTCGATGGCGATGCGGGTGGAGGGATCGTCCCAGGCCAGGGGCAGATGAACGATGCGTGAGGGCAGGCTCAGGTCTTCCGCGCGGGAAACCTGCTGCCAGTTCCGGCGCACGCAGGCCAGCAGTTCGGCGAGCGGGCAGCGTTCTGGCTGGAAGTGCACCTGCAGGCTGCGTATGCCCGGCGTCAGGTCGATCACCCCCGGCAGTTGCAAATCTTCAAGCGCATGCATCAGCGCGTCCACGCGAAAGCGTGTGGCCAGGTCAATCTCGGGCGGCCCGAATTCCAGCAGCACATTGCAGTCGCCGGCCAGACGGGCCACGAGGCGCGCATCGCCGAGGCCCTCGTCGAGCACCACCCCGCCGACAGCCGCAACCGGCACGGCACAGGCACCGAGCGCGGCGCGTGCGGCAACCCGGTCCACCGGCTCGAAGCGCAGCCGGTCTCCGGCCTTGAGCTGCCCCAACTGCCACAGATCGGCCTCGATGACTGTCACCGGGCAGACGAAGCCCCCGAGGCTGGGGCCATCGGGGCCCAGAATCACCGGCATGTCGCCGGTGAAATCGACCGCGCCGATGGCATACGCGTTGTCGTGAATGTTGGACGGATGAAGGCCCGCCTCGCCGCCATCGGCGCGCATCCACTCCGGCTTGGGACCGATCAGACGCACGCCGGTGCGTGACGAGTTGAAGTGCACTTCCCATTCGGCCGCGAACAAGGTGTCGAGATAAGCCTCCGAAACGTATTCCGGTGCGGCATGCGGCCCAACCATCACCCGCAGACGGCGCACCGCCTCCAGCCGCAGAGGCGCGACCTCCGCCAGCGCCTCCGCCGCATCGGGGCAGCCCCCCGCCCCCGGCGCAAGATGCAGCACGTCACCGACGCGCAGCGCCCGCCCGCCATGCCCGCCGAACTGCCCCAGCGTGAAGGTGCTGCCAGAGCCCAGATAGTCCGGCACCTGCAGCCCGCCGCGCACGCACAGGTAGGCGCGTGCGCCGGCACCCTCGATGCGCCCCAGCGCCAGCGTCGCTCCGGCGGCCACCGCCACCGCCTGATTCATGGGCAGCGGCGTGTCGTCGAGCGTGACCGGGATCACCGCGCCGGTGACCGCCACCCAGGCATCGGCATTGAAGCGCAGCGTGGGCCCGGCCAGGGTGATCTCCAGCGCCGCAGCGCCCGGCGCATTGCCCATCAGACCGTTGCCGGCGCGCAGCGAACGCGCATCCATCGGCCCCGACGGCGGTATGCCCACCGCCCAGTACCCGAGGCGCCCGGGCCAGTCCTGAACCGTGGTCTGCGTGCCCGGTGCCAGCACGTCGAACGAGTGCTGACGGTAGGGAAGATCTTCGAGACAGCGCGTCCAGGGTCGGCCGTGCACCAGCGGGGCGAAGGCCAGAATCTGACGCAGGTAGGCGCGGTTGGTCTCGATGCCGTAGATCTGCGTGTCGGCCAGGGCGCGGTCCAGCCGCGCCATCGCAGCGGCGCGGTCGGGGGCCCAGGCGATGAGCTTTGCGAGCATCGGATCGAAGTCGCTCGTCACCTCGCAGCCCGATTCCACCCAGGTGTCGATCCGCAGCGCGCGACCATCACCCGCGGGAAAGCGCACCTGGGTCAACAGGCCGGGGCTGGGCTGAAAGGCCCGGCCCGGATCTTCGGCATAAAGCCGGGCCTGCACCGCGTGCCCGCCTGGGGCCAGCGCGGCGGCCAGCGTCTCCAGTGGCGGCAGTTCGCCGGCTGCCAGTGCCACCATCCAGTGCACCAGATCGACGCCATAGACCTGCTCGGTGACGCCATGCTCGACCTGCAGGCGGGTGTTCACCTCCAGAAAATAGAACTGCTGCGCAGCGTCGTCGTAGACGAACTCGACCGTACCGGCCGAGCGGTAGTCCACCGATTGGGCCAATGCCACCGCCGCCGTGTGCAAGGCGCGGCGGAGCGTCGGCGCAAGGTTCGGCGCCGGCGTTTCTTCAATCACCTTCTGGTTGCGCCGCTGCACCGAGCAGTCGCGCTCACCCAAGGCCACGACCGCGCCGCGCCCATCGCCGAACACCTGTACTTCGATATGGCGGGCGCGCTCGATGTAGCGCTCAAGAAACACGCCGTCGTCGCTGAAATGGCTTTCGCCGAGGCGTTTCACGGCATCGAACTGATTGGCGAGTTCCTCGGCGTCGCGGCAGATGCGCATGCCAATGCCGCCCCCGCCCGCGGTGCTTTTGAGCATCACCGGATAGCCGACGCGCGCCGCCTCGTCCCGGGCATGCTGGCGGGAAACCAGCAGGCCGCTGCCGCTGAGCATCGGCAGCCCGGCGGCCTGTGCCAGCGCACGCGCGGTGTGCTTGAGCCCGAAGGCACGCAACTGCTCCGGCGTGGGGCCCAGAAAGGCGATGCCCGCCGCCCCGCAGGCTTCGGCGAAACCGGCGTTCTCCGACAGGAATCCGTAGCCGGGGTGAATCGCCTCGGCACCGCAGGCTTTGGCCGCCTCAAGAATCCTGGCGACATCCAGATACGCGCTTGCCCCGGGGCCGTCGCCCAGGCAGATCGCCCGTGATGCCTGCGCGACGTGCAGGCTGGCGCGGTCGCGGTCGCTGAACACGGCGACCCCTTCGACGTGCAGCGATTTCAGGGTCCGCAGAATCCGGCAGGCAATGGCCCCGCGGTTGGCCACGAGAACGGTCTTGAACATGAACACATCCGGTCCGGGCCGTCCCGGTGTTGCGTCAGCCGCCGCGGTCGTCCACGGCGCAGTGAGGGGCTTAATCCCAGATCAGTACTTCAATCGGTGTCGGGTTGTAGGCGTTGCAGGGGTTGTTCAACTGCGGGCAGTTGGAGATCAACACCAGTACGTTCAGGTGCGCGCGCAGTTCGACATACTTGCCCGGCGCCGACACGCCGTCGGCGAAGCACAGTCCACCGTCGGCGGTCACCGGCACATTCATGAAGAAATTGAGATTGGCGCCGAGGTCACGCTTGGTGAGCCGCCCGTCGTGCGCGATGGCGCGCAGAAAGTTGTCGCGGCAGGAGTGCATGTGACCCCGGTCAAGCGCGTAGCGCACACGGTTGGACTCCTGCGCGCAGGCGCCGCCCAGCGTGTCGTGCCGACCGCAGGTGTCGGCCGTGATCGTGAGCATCGGCCGTCCCGACGTCGACATCAGCACCGAGCCGGTGGACAGATACACCTGCGCGCCGCACCGCAGGGTGCACTGCGCGTCGTAGCGCTCGGCGGGGTCGTCGAGGTTGTAGAACAAGGTGTCAACGGCCTGATTGCCTTCGAGATCGAGAATGCGGAAGGTCTGACCGGCACGCAGCTCGCCCATCCACGCCTCGCCGGCCCTGATCAGCTCACGGCGACAGGCCGCGTCCTCCTGCAATGTGCTGGCGTGCGGGCTCATGAGAAATAGCGCTCCGTCAAGGCAAACCCACGACCATTTTCAGGGCGTGATTCGCGGCAGACCCGGGTGGTCGCCAAGGCTTCGGCGTCGGGCACTTCAAATACGCTCAGCGCCACCGGCTTGGGGCCATAGGCCGTGGCGGGATCGAGCGGGTGCTGAATGGCCGTGACCATCACCAGCGTGTCCATCGGGGCATACAGATCGACATGGCTACCGGGCGGTGAGTGTTCGGGCACGAAGCGCAGTTGCCCGGCATCATCGCTGGCCAGCTTGCTGAAGAAATTGACGTTCATCGTCAGATCGCGCCGGCTCAGCCCCCACTTGCCCATCTCGACCAGCAGGTTGTCCTGCCCGTTGCGATAAAAGTCGTTGCGCAGCGTCTGGTAATCACCAGCGCCATAACGCGCACGGACCTCTGCGGCGGTGCTGAGGCCGCCCATGGGGTCATGCCAGCCGAGGTCATCGTTGGTGATGCACAGCAGCACGCGCCCCATGTCGGAGTACAGGCAGTGTCCGCGGGTGAGTTTTGACGTGTGCTGACACTTGAGCGAGTCCGGCAGGTTGAGGCGCTCGGATTTCTCGGTGGCGTTCCAGGCCAGCAGGGCGAGGTTGGCACCGCCTTCCACATCGGTCAGGCGCAGCAGCCGGCCGCGCCTGAGCACCAGCGAGCCGTGGGCGCCGCCGGGAAGAACGTCACGGTACAACGGGTTCATGCAATGACCTCCAGAGGCACAGATTCGAGACGCTGTATCAGCGACACCGGCAAGGCTTGGCGCGCGGCCATGCGGCCCTGATTGAGCGCCAGGTCGTAGGTGATGCGGGCGCCGTAGGCATTGGGATGCTGCGGATCGTGGCGCGGCTTGTCGAACACCAGCAAACGGGTGCCCAGCGTGAAGCCCTCCGACAGATCGTGCGTGACCATGAACACGGTCAGCCCGGTCTGCTTCCACAGGTCGAGCAGCAGCGCGTGCATGTCCTTGCGAATGCCGGGGTCCAGCGCACCAAAGGGTTCATCGAGCAGCAGCACCCGCGGCTTCATCACCAACGCCTGGGCAATGGCCAGTCGCTGCTGCATGCCGCCGGACAGCGCCGCAGGATACCGCGCGCCCGCGTGGCTCAGGCCCACCGCTTCGAGCATGGCGTCGGCCTGTTCGCGGGCCGCACGCCGGGCCGCACCGAACCGGCGCCCGGTCAAGGGAGACCCGGCCAGTTCCAGGCCCAGCACCACGTTGTCGCGCACGCTCAGGTGCGGAAACACCGAGTATTTCTGAAACACCACGCCACGCGAGACATCCGGCTCGGACCGCAGCGGCTGCCCATCCAGCAGAATGCGGCCACGGCTGGCGCGCTCCTGCCCAAGCAGCAGGCGCAGAAAGGTTGACTTGCCGCAGCCCGAAGCCCCCACCAGGGCGCAGAACTCGCCCTCGTTCACCTGCAGCGACAGGTTTTCCAGCACCACATGGTCGGCATATTCCTGCCAGACATGCTCCACCGCGAGGAAGGCCGTCATTGCGCGCCCACCATGAACCAGGGAAACAGCCGGGTTGAGGCCCTGCGCAAGCCGAAGTCCATCAGCCAGGCCAACAGCGTGATCCAGGCCACGTAGGGCAGGATCACATCCATGGCCAGATAACGCCGCACCAGAAAGATGCGGTAACCCAGCCCGTCGGTGGACGCGATGGCCTCGGCAGCAATCAGGAACAGCCAGGCCGAGCCGAGCATCAACTGCAACGAGATCAGCAGCCGTGGCAGCAACTGCGGCAGGATCACCCGCAAGATCAGGGTCCAGGTATTGGCGCCCAGGGTCTGCGCCTTGATCAGCATTTCTTGCGGAATCTGGCGCGCATGGCCTTCAAGGTCACGGGCGATGCAGGGCGCCACGCCAATGACGATGAGCATCACCTTTGCCAGTTCGCCCAGCCCGAACACGATGAACAACAGCGGCAGAATCGCCAGTGGCGGGATCATCGCCAACAGCCTCAGCAACGGCGAAAGCGGCGCCGCAAACAGCGGAATGGCACCGGCCGCCACGCCCAGCGTCAGCCCGGCCAGGGCGCTGATGCCCAGTCCCAGGCCCAGTCGCTGCAAACTGGCGCCGGTGTCTTTCCACCACAGCAGGTCGCCCGAGCGCGGATCTTCGGTGAAGGCCATGCGCTGCACCGCCTGGGCCATCTGCCCGATGCTGGGCAGCAGCTTGTCGTCGGCGTTCTCGGCCAGCCTCAGGGTCGAGGCGGTCATGTACACCGCCAGCAGCAGGGCGAAAGGCAGCGCGGCCAACAACAGCCGCGCGCCCCTGGCAGGCACCTGATTGATCAGCCGCATGCGGGTGCGCCCTTTGGCTGTGCCGCCTGACAGGCGCCAGAGACGCCGGCAAACCACACATCACAGGCCGCCACGGCCTTCAGGTGAATGGCGGGTACGGCGCGCAACCTCACTCGCCACCCTGCCCCGAAAGCGTGCCTTCGGCGGCCATGGCCGCAAATTCATCGGTGAAGCGCAGCTTCACGTTGTCGGCATTGCCGGTGATCTTGCCGCCGGGATAGGCAATGCCGACCGCACCCGCGTCCTTGGCGCCCTCACCGAGCAGTCCGTGGGCGAACGAAAAGGCTGCGACCTTCTCCATGGTCTGCGGCAGTTCCGGGCTGGCGGTAAAGCGGGCCGCGTCGGCCGGCTCATAGAACATGCGCGTGGCGGCAAGCTGCGCTTCGTAACCCGCCAGATCGGTGCCCGAGGCCTGCGCCATGTGCGTGCGCGCGGCAATCCCCGCCTCGTCCTCGCCCGACATGATGGCCATGATCTCGTACCAGGCACCGATCAGCGCTTTGCCCAGCTCGGGGTGCGCCTGCAGCGTGGCGGTGTTGACCACCATCAGGTCGATGATCTCGCCGGGAATCTGGCTGGAATCGAATACCTTGCTGACCGACGGCGTCGCGACGATCTCGGCCAGCAGCGGGTTCCAGGTCACCGTGGCCTGAACGTCTTTGGCGGCAAAGGCGGCAACGATGTCGGCGTCGGAGGTGTTGACCACCGAGATGTCGCGCTCGCTCAGCGCCACGCTTTCCAGGCCGCGGGCCAGCAGGTAATGCGAGACCGACAGCTCCACCAGATTGACCGGCAGCCCCTTGATGTCGGCCAGCGTCTTGTCGGCCCCCTTGAGCACGATGCCGTCGTTGCCGTTGGAGAAGTCGCCGACCACCAGCGCGGTGCTGTCGACGCCCCCGGCTGCAGGGATGGTCAGAGCGTCCATGTTGGTCATCGAGCAGCCATCGAACTGCCCGGCGGTGTACTGGTTGATCGACTCGACGTAATCGTTGATCTGCACCACGTCGATGGCAATGCCGTACCGGTCGGCCCACTTGGCCACGATGCCCTTGGCGGCGCCATATTCCCAGGGCATCCATCCCGCGTAGATGGTCCAGCAGACCTTGAAGCTCGGCGTTTCAACTGCAGCAGTGCGGACCGGGGCATCGGCCGGGGGCGGCTCATTCTTCGAGCAGCCAGCCAAGGTTGCGGCACACCATAACAGTGCGAAGGGGGCCAAACGGGTGCGTGATCCAAGCATGGCAATACCTCTGGTTGAGTGACGGTTACCGGGCGGACAGCGGGACGACTCGCAGCACTACGCTGTTGATCTCCCGGGCTTTTATCCCGCCGTGTAACCCCCGAACCGGAGGTCGCCAACTCTCGGACCAGCATCTGCTGACGCAGACCGGAACCCTAGTCGACCATTGCCAATCATCAAACCCTTCAAGAGCCAGCCGCAATGCAAGCCCCGCACCTATGTGCACGCCAGAAGCGTGCCACGACAGACCGGCCTAAACGCTGAGGTGCCTGCGCACCAACGCGTCCGAAAGCGCGTCGATGGCCCCTTGGGCGGCCAGCCGCCCCTTGTCGAGAATGCGGAAGTCGGTGGCCACGCGGCGGGCGAAGGGCAGCTTCTGCTCCACCAGCAAGACCGTGAGCCCGGTGTCCCGATTGAGGCGGATCAACAGGTCGCCGATCTCGGCGACGATGTTGGGCTGAATGCCTTCGCAGGGCTCATCGAGAATCAGCAGCCTGGGGTTGAACACCAGCGCGCGGCCGATGGCGAGTTGCTGCTGCTGACCGCCGGACAGATCACCGCCGCGCCGCCGCAGCATTTTCTTCAGCACCGGAAAGGTATCGTAGATCGGCTCCAGCGCCGCGCGGCTGCGGTCGGGTCGCACGTAGACGCCAAGCTGCAGATTCTCTTCGACGGTGAGCTGCGGAAAAATCTCTCGCCCCTGGGGCACGTAGCCGATGCCCAGCCCCGCGCGCTGCTCGGCCGCGCGGCGCAACAGGTCCTCGCCGCCGAAGTGGATGCTGCCTTCGCGGATGGGCAGCAGGCCCATCACGCACTTCAGCAGGGTGGTCTTGCCCATGCCGTTGCGGCCCATCAGGCAGGTGATGGAGCCCTGCCTCACGTCCAGGTCCACGTCCCAGAGGATGTGGCTGCCGCCATAGAACTGGTTGACGCCGCGGGTCTGCAGCAGCGTTGCGGTCGGGGTCGTCATGTCATTCACCGAGGTACACCCGTCGAACTTCGGAATCATTCTGCACGGCGTCGATCGAGCCCTCGGCGAGCACCCGGCCTTCGTGCAGCACCGTGACGGTGCGCGAAATAGAGCGCACGAAGGCCATGTCGTGCTCCACCACCACCACCGAGCGCTTGCCGGCCAGCGAGGTGAGCAGTTCGGCGGTGCGTTCGGTTTCCTGCGGCGTCATGCCGGCCACGGGTTCGTCGACCAGCAGCAGCTGCGGTTCCTGCATCAGCAGCATGCCGATCTCCAGCCACTGCTTCTGCCCGTGCGACAGACTGCCGGCGCGCTGCAGCGCGTGGTCTTGCAGCCCGATGATTTCCATCACCTCGGCGATGCGGTCACGCTGCACGCCATCGAGCCGGGCGAACAGGGTGTGCCACACGCCGCGCGGCCCGGCCAGAGACAGTTCCAGGTTTTCGAACACGGTGTGCTCGGTGAACACGGTGGGCTTTTGGAACTTGCGGCCGATGCCCGCCTGGGCAATTTCCGGTTCGTCCATGCGCAGCAGGTTGAAGGTCTGCCCAAACCAGGCCTGCCCGGCATCCGGACGGGTCTTGCCGGTGATGACGTCCATCATCGTCGTCTTGCCCGCGCCGTTGGGGCCGATGATGCAGCGCAGTTCACCGGCATCGATATAGAGCGTCAGCGCATCGAGCGCGCGGAAGCCGTCGAAGCTGACGGTGATGTCTTCCAGATACAGAATGGTGTTGTGGCTGATGTCGACCCGGCTGGGCCGCTCGGTGGGCCGGTTCACAAAGTCGAAGACCTTGTCGCGCCGCGTCATTTCATGAACGGTTTCACGAAGGTTCATGCGGTGCCTCCCTTGCGGCGGGCCAGCAGCCCGACCACGCCGCGCGGCAGCGCCAGGGTCACCGCCACGAACAGGGTGCCCAGCGCGTACAGCCAGATTTCAGGGAAGGCGGTGGTAAACCAGGTCTTGGCGTAGTTGACGATGCCCGCGCCCAGCGCGGCGCCGTACAGCGTGCCGCGCCCGCCCACCGCCACCCACACCACGGCCTCGATGGAATTGATGGGCGAAAACTCGCCGGGATTGATGATGCCCACCTGCGGCACGTACAGCGCCCCGGCAATGCCGGCCAGCATTGCCGAAAAGGTGAACAACGCCAGCTTGTAATACTCGACGCGGTAGCCGATGAAGCGGGTGCGGCTCTCGGCATCGCGGATTGCCTCGATGATGCGGCCGAAGCGCGAGCCGGTGATGTAGCGGCAGGCCAGATAGCCCAGGGTCAGCGCCACCACCGTGGCCAGAAACAGGCCCACGCGGGTGTGCTGCGACTGCAGGCTGTAGCCGAGAATGTCCTTGAAATCGGTGAGGCCGTTGTTGCCGCCAAAGCCCATTTCGTTGCGGAAGAACGCCAGCATCAAGGCATAGGTCAGCGCCTGGGTGATGATCGACAGATACACCCCGCCCACCCGCGAGCGGAAGGCCAGCCAGCCGAAGGCGAAGGCGAGAACGCCGGGCGCCAGCAGCACCATCAGCATCGCAAACCAGAACTGGTCGAAGCCCCACCAGTACCACGGCAGCGCCTCCCAGTTGAGGAACACCATGAAGTCGGGCAGCTCGGCATTGCCATACATGCCGCGCGTGCCGATCTGGCGCATCAGGTACATGCCCATGGCGTAGCCGCCCAGTGCAAAGAATGCCGTATGCCCGAGGCTGAGAATGCCGCAGTAGCCCCAGATCAGGTCGATGGCAATGGCCAGCAACGCGTAGCTCAGGTACTTGCCCAGCAGAGTGACCCAGTAATCGGGCAGGTGCAGCGCGGCGTCGGGCGCCAGCCCCAGGTTCAGCACCGGCACCACCACCGCCAGCAGCGCCATCACCGCGAGGAAGATGGCGCCCCCCCGCCCGCCGCGCATCAATAACGAACGAGGCGTCATCAGTGGCCCTCCGCCGCGCGGCCTTTTTGCGGGAACAGGCCCTTGGGTCGGCGCTGGATGAACAGGATCAGTCCGATCAGCACCAGAATCTTCGCCATCACCGCGCCTGCGGCGGGCTCCAGCAACTTGTTGAGCACACCCAGGCTGAGGCCGCTGATCAGGGTGCCCCACAGGTTCCCCACCCCGCCGAAGACCACCACCATGAACGAGTCAACGATGTAGGCCTGCCCCAGATTCGGCCCCACATTGGTGAGCTGCGACAGCGCCACCCCGGCGATGCCGGCAATGCCGGAGCCGAGGCCGAAGGTCAGGGCATCGACCCGCGCGGTGCGAACGCCCATGGCCTTGGCCATGGCGCGGTTCTGCGACACCGCCCGCACCTTCAGGCCCAGCGAGGTGCGGTTCATCACCAGCAACAGAAGGGCAAACACCACCAGCATGAAGAGGATGATCGCCAGGCGGTTGTAGGTGACCGAGAACAGGTCATTGATCTGCCACAGCCCCTGCATCCATTCGGGCGAGGTCACCGAGCGGTTCAGCGGCGAAAAGATCGACCGCACCACCTGCTGCAGAATCAGCGACAGACCAAAGGTCGCGAGCAGGGTTTCCAGTGGCCGCCCGTACAGAAAGCGGATGATGCCGCGCTCGATGGCCACGCCCACCAGGCCCGACACCAGAAAGGCGGCGGGCACCGCCAGCACCAGTGCGAGGCCAATGTGGTTGGGCATCAACAGCTGCATCACATACGTGGTGTAGGCGCCCAGCATGATCAGCTCGCCATGCGCCATGTTGATGACGCCCATCACGCCGAAGCTGATCGCCAGCCCGATGGCCGCCAGCACCAGCACCGAGCCCAGCGACAGGCCGAAGAACAGGGTTTCGAGTGCGCCGTAGATTTCGCGCCAGCCATCGATGCCGGCCACCACGCGACTTGCCGCGGCCCGAACGGCGGCGTCCGGTTCGTGCGCCGGGTCGGTCAAGGGCTTGACGCGGTTGTAGACCAGATTGCGCTGCTCGCCGTCCAGAACCTCGATGGCGGCCAGCCGCAAGGCGGGGTCGTCGTCCTTGAGTTGATACACCGCCAGGGCAATGTCGATTTCGCGGCGCACCGCAGCGGCATCATCGGTGGCCTGCTGCGCCCGCAGCAGCGCCAGCACATCGTCATCGAGGTCGCCGCTCAGTTCGCGCACGGCGGCGATCCGCACCTTGGCGTCGGGATCGGCGAGATCAAACTGGGCCAGCCCCACCTTCAGGGCGGCGCGTAGGCTGTTGTTGGTGCGGATGCGGTCGCGGCTGCCCAGCGACACGGCTGCGGGATTCAGGGTCAGGGCGTCGCGCCAGACCGGCTCGGCGTCTGTCGTTGTTTCGGCGTCGGCGATGAACACGCCGCGGTCATTGGCATACAGCCGGTTGTCGAGCATGGCCGCCAGCAGCGGCCGGGCATTGGGGTGCCCTTGTGTCACCAGTGCCGCCACCAGGGCAGCCTTTTCACGAAAGCTGGCCTCGGGCAGCGCCTGCACGGCCTCGGCATAGGCCGCATCAGGCGGGGCGGCATGAGCCAAACCGGCCAGCAGCACCAGTGCCCACACGGCCATGCAGCGGTGCATCGAGTGGAGGAGCGGGCGGTTCATGGTCATCCTGATTCAGTGAGGCGGTGAAAGACCCTCTCCCCTGCGGGAGAGGGCTTGAACGCGAAGGCTGACGCAGCTTGCTCAGTACACCTGCCCTGAGCACTCCTTGGTTTCGGTGTTGTAGTTGCCGCACTTCAAGTCCACCCAATCGGCTTCGATGACCTTGCTGGCCGGCAGGAAGTCGGACCAGGCATCACCCGGCACCGTGCCGTCGGTTTCCCACACCACATCGAACTGACCGTCCGCCGTGATCTCGCCAATCAGCACCGGCTTGGTGATGTGGTGGTTGGGCAACATCTTGGCCACGCCGCCGGTGAGGTTGGGCGTTTCAAGACCCGGCAGGGCCGCCAGCACCTTGTCCACATCGGTGGTGCCGGCCTTCTCCACCGCCTGCGCCCAAAGATTGAAGCCCACGTAGTGCGCTTCCATCGGGTCGTTGGTGACGCGCTTCTGGCTCTTGATGAAGGTCTGCCACTGCTTGATGAAGGCGGCGTTTTCAGGCGTGTCGACGCTCATGAAGTAGTTCCAGGCGGCCAGGTGGCCAACCAGCGGGCCCGTATCGATGCCGGAGAGCTCTTCCTCACCCACCGAGAAGGCGACAACCGGAATGTCTTCGGCCGAAATCTTCTGGTTGCCCAGTTCCTTGTAGAACGGCACGTTGGCGTCGCCGTTGATGGTCGAGACCACCGCCGTCTTCTTGCCGGCCGAACCGAAGGATTTGATGTCGGAGACGATGGACTGCCAGTCGGAGTGACCGAACGGCGTGTAATTGACCATGATGTCTTCGGCCGCGACGCCCTTGGCTTTCAGGTACGCCTCAAGAATCTTGTTTGTGGTGCGCGGGTAGACATAGTCGGTCCCGGCCAGCACCCAGCGTTCGACTTCAAGATCGTTCATCAGGTAATCCACCGCCGGAATCGCCTGCTGGTTGGGCGCGGCGCCGGTGTAGATCACGTTCTTGGACGACTCTTCGCCCTCGTACTGCACCGGGTAGAACAGCAGGCCGTTCAGCTCTTCGAACACCGGCAGCACGCTCTTGCGCGACACCGAGGTCCAGCAGCCGAAGACCACATCGACCTTGTCCTTGGCCAAAAGCTCGCGGGCCCGCTCGGCAAACAGCGGCCAGTTCGAAGCCGGGTCGACCACCACCGCTTCGAGCTTCTTGCCCAGCAGGCCGCCCTTCTTGTTCTGCTCTTCCACCAGCATCAGGACCGTGTCCTTCAGCGTGGTTTCGGAGATGGCCATCGTGCCGGAGAGCGAGTGCAGCACCCCCACCTTGATGGTGTCGGCCGCTTGCGCCGCCACACTGGCGGCGCCGAGTGCGGCGGCAGTAAGAATGGATTTGAGTTTCATTGCAGATGCTCCTGGGTTGAGGTGTCAATCACTGCGCCTGCCGGTGCCGGCAGGCGCAGTGCGATGACGCTGATCAGGTTCAATCAGCGCCTGGGGCTCAGAATGTGAAGAGGGCTTCGAGGGCGAATGAATCCGAGTCACCGTTGGTCTCGGAGCTGTCCATTCGATACTCGGTCACGAACAACAGGTTGTCGCCGACCTTGTAGCTGGGGGACAGCGTGATGGCGTCACCGTCGTCGACGATGGCCCCGCCGGCGCTGTTGATCTCGAAGTCGTGATAACGCACCGTGAAACCGAAGGGACCGGTGGCGTAGTTGGCCATCAGTAGAAAGCCGTCGCCATCGCCGTCTGCATTGGCCGCCATGGACCCGTACTCCACCGTGTTGTACTCACCCGCGAAGGTGAATCCGGCGACCGCATAAGACGTCCAGACGTTGATGATGTCGGTGTCGGAGTCCTGGTCCGAGATGTAGAACGCTTTGGCGGTCAGCCCTTCCACGGGCATCAGCGCCAGGCCGAACTCGTAGCCCATCTCGTCATCGACGCCCTCGACATTGTTCCGGTCCAGCGGATTGAAGGCACTGGTGACCACCGAGCCCATGACCGCGAAGCTGCCACCGTCGAAATAGGCCGAGACGCCGTTCTGGTAGAAGCCGTAGAAGTACGGCGCGTAGCCGGTGCCGCTGTACTGGAACAGGCCGGTGGGCTCTTCGGTTTCCCAACCGGTGTAGCTCAAAAAGCGCCCCGCTTTCACGCTGAACTGCTCGGTGAACGCCTTGGTGACGAACGCCTGCTCGACAAAGGTTTCGTCATCGCTGCCATCGAAACCCTCGCCATATTCGATGTCGACCTGTGCAGAGACACCGCTGGAACCGGCGTACTTGAAAGTGGTCTCGAACTGATCGATGCCCATGCTTTCGGTGCTGGATCCGCCGTCAGGGCTGGTCGAGAAATACGACATGTCCAGAAAGCCGGTGATGCTGATGCCATTGCCCAACTCGATTTCGGCGTGGGCGACCGGAATACTGCCCACCGCGCCGACGGCCACCAGCGCCGCGGCCCCCACCCAAGCCTGCGCCCGGGGTTTACCTGCATGTTGCTGCTTCATGTGTGAGCTCCCAAAGTGTGACTGCCTTTGAACGGGCCACCGGCCGATGCCGGTGACGGGTTCCCCTCCCTCCTCCTGCCTGCGGTTTTCATTCCGGACCTCTGCGGGCCGTGTGCAGCATGTGAACGGTGATCTTGCGAACCTCCGCCTTGCTTTCTTCGATGTGGGTCTTGAGCAGCAACTGCGACTGGTCGGCGCGGCGCTGCAGCACGGCGCGCAGGATTTTTCCGTGCTCGGTGTAGGTGGCGTCGATGCGCGGCTGCTTGGTGAAGTCGAGCCTGCGGATGATGCGAATGCGCTCGGTCAGCGCGTGGTGCATCTGGGCCATTTCGAGGTTGCCGGTGGCCTCGACCAGCATTTCGTGAAAGCGCTCGTCGAGCTGCGACACCGTGGCCCCGTCACTGAGCCGCTCACCGGCCGGCACCAGCCAGATCTGCTTCAGGTCGTTGAGCGTGGCCGGCGGCACTTCCATCTCGCAGAGGCGCTTCACGGCCGCCGTTTCGATGATGATGCGCACGTCGTACAGGTCTTCGAACGACTTGAAATCGAAAGGTCGGATCTGCCAGCCGCTGCGGTACAGCACGTCGACATAGCCTTCGCGCTGCAGGCGAAACAGCGCCTCGCGCACCGGCGTGCGGCTGGCCTGCACGCGCTCGGCGATCTCGTTTTCGCTGAAGCGGTCACCGGGCAGCAGGCGAAACTCGAAGATGTCCTGCTTGAGCTGGTTGTAGATGCGATCGGCAAGGTTCTCGCCGCGATCCTTGCCGCGCCGGATGGGACTGATCTTGCGGGTGTCCATGGCCATGTCCCTCAAGCCCGCGCCACGAACAGCAGGGCATCACCGGCGTTCACCGGCCTTCCGGCCTGGCAGCGCAGGGCGGTCACCACCCCGTCGCTGGGCGCTGCCACGGTGAATTCCATCTTCATGGCCTCGACGATCAACAGCGGATCACCGGCCCGCACGGTCTGCCCCACCGCGACCAGCAGCTTCCAGATGTTGCCGCTGATGTCGGCCACCACCGGATCGCCCTCGGCGTCGGTGTCGGGTAATGCCGGGGGCTCAGGAATCACGTCGGGCGACATCGAGGCATCGGCCTGCCAGCGCGCCACTTCTTCGGCGTAGGCGCCCTGCTGGCGCGCCTTGAAGGCGGCGATGCTGTCGGCGTTGTCGGCCAGGAAGCGCTCGTGGGCGGCCAGATCGAACACCGTTTCGGTAACGTCCGGCAGCAGACGCCCATGCCGGAAGTCATCGCGCATCTGCGTGAGTTCGTCCTCGCTCACCGGGTAGTACTGCACCTGGTCGAAGAACTTCAGCAGCCAGGGCTCGCCGTTCTCGAACGCGCGGTTCTTCAGGAAGGTGTTCCAGATCGGCAGGGTGCGGCCAATCAGCTGATAGCCGCCGGGCGAATCCATGCCGTAAATGCACATGTACACGCCGCCGATGCCCACGGTGCCTTCTGCGGTGTAGGTGCGCGCCGGGTTGTACTTGGAGGTGAGCAGGCGGTGCCGCGGGTCCACCGGCACCGCGCAGGGCGCGCCCAGGTACACGTCGCCCAGGCCCAGCACCATGTAAGAGGTGTCGAAGACCATCTGGCGCACGGTGTCCACCGAGTCCAGCCCGTTGATGCGCCGCATGAACTCGACGTTGCTCGGCAGCCAGGGCGCCGTGTCGCGCACCGACTGGCGGTACCGCGCCACGGCGTCCAGCGTTGCGGCGTCCTGCCAGGCCATGGGCAGGCGCACGATGCGCGAGGGCACTTTTTGGCCGGCGACATCGGGCAGGCCCTGTTCGAGGGCGAGCAGCGTGTCCACCAGCGTTTGCTGGCCGATGACGCGGCTGTCGTACTGAATCTGCAAGGAGCGCACGCCGGGCGCCAGTTCGAGGATGCCCGGCACCGGGTCGGCCTTCAGCGCCTGCATGAGCGCGTGAATCCGCAGCCGCAGCCGCAGGTCCAGCACCATTTCGCCGTATTCCAGCAACAGGTACTTGTCGCCGGCCTGGCGGTAGCTCACCTGTGGGCGGCCCCCTGAGGCGGGCAACTCGGCCAGCACGCATTCCGACACCGTGCCCTGCGGCGCGCGCAGCACGCGGCCGCCGTTGCTTTTGGGCGCTGGCGTGAGCGTTTCAATGGCGCGGTCCTGGGCCTTTTCCAGCGCCAGTGCCTGGTCGAAGTCCAGCCGCCTGAAGCGGATGCAATCGCCCGGCTTGACCTGGCCAATCTTCCACAGTTCGGCCTTGGCGATGGTCACCGGGCAGACGAAGCCGCCAAGGCTGGGGCCGTCGCGGGTGAGAATCACCGGCATGTCGCCGGTGAAGTTCACCGAGCCGATGGCGTATTCGGTGTCGTGCACGTTGGACGGGTGCAGGCCGGCTTCACCGCCGTCGGTGCGCGCCCAGGCGGGCTTGGGGCCCACCAGCCGCACGCCCAGCCGGTTGGAGTTGTAATGCACCTCCCAGTCGGTGGCGAAGAACTGCTCGATGGAGGCTTCGGTTAAGAAATCCGGGGCGCCGTGCGGGCCATACAGCACGCCGACGTTCCAGCGGTTCTCGTAGCAGGGAATCAGCGCAGTCGGCGCAGGCTCGGCCGGCGTCAGGAGAGTAAAACTCGCCGTCGCAGACTGCGCCGACTGGCTGATGGGGAGCAGGTCACCGGCGCGCAGCGGGCGCCCGGCATGACCGCCAAAGGCGCCGAGCGCGAAGGTGGCACGCGAGCCGAGATACACCGGTACGTCGATGCCGCCGGCGACCGCCAGATAGGTCCGGCAGCCCTGGGTGGCCTTGCCGACCTTCAGCACCTGCCCGGCGCCCACCTTGAGCGGCGCCCAGAATGCGACCGGCGCGCCGTCCACGGTCGCGGGTGTGGGGGCGCCGGTGAGCGCAACGACCGCGTCACTGTGAAACCGCAGCGTCGGCCCGAGAATGGTGCATTCCAGCCCGGCCGCATCGCTGCCGTTGCCCACCAGGCGATTGGCCAGACGAAAGGCGTAGTCATCCATCGGCCCCGACGGCGGCACGCCCACGTCCCAGTAGCCGACGCGGCCGGGATAATCCTGCACGGTGGTGTAGGTGCCGGGCTCGACCAGCTCGACCACCGGCGCCGCAAACTGGAAGCCGTCGAGCAGGCGGGTAAACACCTCGCCCCGGGCAAAGGCCGGGCTGTCGATGATCTGCCGCAGATAGCTGAGGTTGGTGGCAATGCCGGACAGGCGCGTGGCGGCCAGCGCCGCTTTCATCTTGGCCAGCGCGTCGGCGCGGTCGGCGCCGTGAACGATCAGCTTGGCGATCATCGGGTCGTAATGCGGCGTGACCTCGGTGCCGGTTTCCACCCAGCCGTCGAGGCGCACATCGGGCGGAAAGGACACCTCGGTCAGCACGCCGGGCGAGGGCTGGAAGTTGCGCACCGGGTCTTCAGCGTAGATGCGCACCTCCATCGCCGCGCCCTTCGGTTCGGCCTTGAAGGCGGCGAGATCCGGTGGCTCGCCGGCGGCGGTGCGGATCATCCAGTCCACCAGGTCCACACCGGTGCAGGCCTCGGTGATGGGATGCTCGACCTGCAGCCGGGTGTTCACTTCCAGAAAGTAGAAGTCGTCGCGGGCGGCGTCGTAAATGAACTCCACGGTGCCGGCGTTGGCATAGCCCACCGACTCACCGAGCCTGACCGCCGCATCCAGCAGGGCGGTGCGGGTGGCGGGCGGCAGGTTTGGCGCTGGCGTCTCTTCAACCACCTTCTGATTGCGGCGCTGCAAGGAGCAGTCGCGCTCGCCGAGCGCGACCACCCTTCCCTTTCCGTCCCCAAAAATCTGCACTTCGACGTGGCGCGCGTTTTCCACGTAGCGCTCGAGGAACACGCCGCTGTCACTGAAAAAATTCTGGCCCTGCCGCTGCACGGTCTCGAACGCGGCCACCAGCGCCGCCTCGTTGTCGCAGCGCGTCAGGCCGATGCCGCCACCGCCGGCGGTGGACTTGAGCATCAGCGGGTACCCCAGGCGCGTGGCCTGCGCCACGGCCTCATCGAGGTTGGCCAGCAGCCCGGTGCCGGGCGTGAGCGGCACCCCGGCGGCCTCGGCCAGCGCCCGCGCTTCGTGCTTCAGGCCAAAGCGCCGAATCTGCTCCGGCGTGGGGCCGACGAACACCAGCCCGGCCCTGGCGCAGTCGTCGGCAAACGCAGTGTTCTCCGATAAAAATCCGTAGCCAGGGATGACCGCCTGGGCGCCGGTGGCAAGGGCGGCGTCAATTACCTTGTCGCCGCGCAGATAGCTTTCGGACGGCGCCTTGCCGCCCAGCGCCACGGCTTCGTCAGCGGCGGTGACGTGCAGGCTGTTTCGGTCGGCATCGGAATACACGGCGACGCTGCCAACGCCCATGGTCTTCAGGGTTCGGGCGATGCGGACGGCTATTTCGCCGCGATTGGCGATCAGCACTTTGTCAAACATGGGCGGCGTCCTTCGCGGTGGCCTGGGCACGCTCGGCGGCCATGAAGGCCCGCCAGCCGCCAAAATCGGTGATGTCGCGGGCGCCGTCGGTCGCCCAGCTTTCACAGATGAAGCCTTTCACCTCGCGGCCGTCGGCCAGGGTCAGCGTGCCGATGCCCAGCGGCGCGGGAATGAGCGCCACGAACGAGCCGAAGGCCTCGACGGGCATGTCCCACAGCTCCACCTCGATGGGCGCACCGGCGGCGCCGCGCACCAGACCCGGCTTGGGCGGCACGGTGCCGGGGAGCGCATACAGCCGGTAATCACCGGCGGTGTGGGTGCGCTCCACCCGCACCGCACTGCGCTCGGTGAGCTGGAAGTTGAGCGGCATGCCGGACAGGTGCGCCCCCACCACCGCCAGCCGCACGGTGGCCGGGCCGGGCGCGGCAGGGCGCGGCGCAGCCACCGTGGGATGCCGGCCGCTGGTGCCCAGCGTCCACGGGGCATGGCGCTGCCAGCGCTCGCCCAGTTCGGCCAGCGCGGCGTCCTGCCAGGCGGGGGCGATCAGGGTCACGCCCACCGGCAAGCCGTCATCGCGAAAACCGGCCGGCAAGGCCAGCGCACAGCCGTCCATGAGGTTGACGAAGTTGGTGTAGGTGCCCAGCCGCGTGTTCAGCCGCACCGGATCGGCGGCCACGTCATCGAGGGTGTAGATGGTCGGTGTGCTGGGCACCAGCAGCGCGTCCACCGTGCTCATCAGCCGCTGCGCAGCGCGCACCCGCTCGGCACGCTGGTATTCGGCCTTGAAGGCGTCGGCCGCCGAATAGTTTCGGGCCTGCTCGATGATGCCGCGCACCACCGGGTCCATCTCGCCCTGGCCCGCTTCGATGTAAGCGTCGATGGCGGCATAGCGCTCGGCGATCCACGGGCCGTCGTACAGCAGGGCGGCGAGCGCGTGCAGGGCGGTGAAGTCCAGCGGCACCAGCGTGGCGCCCATGGCGCGAAATGCGTCGCAGGCGCGGGCGAATGCCGCAGCCGCCTGGGCGTCGCCGAAAAAGCTGGGCGACTCGGGGATGCCCAGCCGCGGCGCGGCGGGCATCCGCTGTGCCGCGAACGCCGCCGGCGCCGGCCTGGCGTAGGCATCCTGCTCATCGAAACAGCCGATCACCGCAGCGACCAGCGCGGCATCTTCCACGGTCTGCGCGAACACCGACACGCAGTCCAGCGAGCGGCAGGCCGGCACCACGCCGCGCGCGCTGAACCAGCCGCGCGTGGGCTTGAGCCCCACGATGTTGTTGAACGCCGCCGGCACGCGCCCCGAACCGGCGGTGTCGGTGCCCAGCGAGAAGGCGGCGATGCCGCGCGCCACCAGCACCGCCGAACCCGAGCTGGAGCCCCCGCTGATGTAGGCGGGGTTAAAGGCGTTGGGCACGGCGCCATAGGGCGAACGGACGCCGACCAGACCGGTGGCAAACTGATCAAGATTGGCCTTGCCCAGCAGAATCGCGCCGGCATCGATCAAGCGCTGCACCGCCGGCGCGCTCGCCGTGGCGGTGTACCCGTAATCCGGGCAGGCCGCCGTGGTCGTCAGCCCGTCCACGTCGATGTTGTCCTTGACGACGAAGGGCACGCCGAACAGCGGAAAGCGACCCAGGTCGCCGTCAGCCTCGGCAAGGCGCTGCTGCAGTGCGCTGGCCTGCGCCAGCCAGGCGTCGAGCCCGAGGCAGAGAATCCATGCCGCATCGTCCGGCGCCAGGCGCGCCGCCACGGCGTGCAGGGCATCGGCCAGCGCCCTATCGTGCTGGCTGGCCTGTCTCCACTCGGTAATCGTCAGGGGAATCACGTTGGTCTTGAGCACTGGCTTGTGTACAAGACAGTGCATAGCAAGGCGCGTGCCAACCCGACCCAGAAACCCGCTGCCGTCCGCCGCAGCCCAAGGTTCCGGGATTACCTTCTTTTTTAATCAATAAGTTACGGTAACGTGCGGCGACAGCGCCGCGTGCGTGGCCAGCGTCCGCGGCGCGGCGGGCCACGCACCAAAAGGGCGCAGTGCTGCCTCATGAGACAGCACTGCGCGCCGCTCAGCGGCCCAGAACCTGCGCCGTGTGTTCGCCCAGCTTGGGGCTGTCACCGCCCGTGGCCTGGGCGTGCGTGAAGCGAATGGGCAGGCCGAAGGCCGGCTTGCCGCCAACGTCTTCAACGAAGCCCCGCGCCTTGACCTGTTCGTTTTCGAGCGCTTCGTCGAGCGTGTAAATGCCGCTGACGCAGGTGTCTTCGTGGGCCAGCAGCGCTTCCCACTCATCGCGGGTGCGGGTTTTGATCAGCGCCCTCAGCGCCTCGCGCAACGGCTCGCCCTTGGGGCCGGGCACCGCCGGCAACTTCAGTAGATCCTGTGCCCCGGCCAGCTCCAGCGTGCGCTTGAAGAACTTGGGCTCCAGCGAGCCCATGGCCACATGTTTGCCGTCCTTGGTTTCGTAGATGCTGTAGTTGGGCAGGCTGCCGGCGAGGAAATCGGTCCCTCTCGGGGGGGTGGCGCCCAGCACGCGCCGGCTGCCCATTGCCGCCACCTGCAGCGCCATGGTGCCGTCCATCATCGCCACGTCGACCATGGTGCCCTGGCCCGAGGCCTTGGCGCCGATCACCGCGCCGAGGATGCCCACGGCACAAGTCAGGGCGCCGCCCGCCAGATCGGCGTACTGCACGTTGCCTTGAATCGGCGGGCCACCGGCCACGGCGTTTTGATCGAGCTCGCCGGCGTAGCCGCGGTAGTTCATGTCGTGGCCGGGCCGGTTGAGGTATGGCCCGGTCTGGCCGTAACCGGTGAGCGCGGCGTAGACCAGTTTGGGGTTGCGGGCACGCAGGGTGTCGTAGTCGCAGCCGAGTTTTTTCATGACCCCCGGGCGGAAGGATTCGAGCACCACGTCGGCGCTGTCGGCCAACTGGCGGAAGGCTTCGGCATCTTCGGGTTTGCGCAGGTCAAGCACCACCGACTTTTTGCCGCGGTTGACCATGGTGAACAGGTCCATCGACATGTCACGCGCATAGTCGCCGACCCCCGGTTCTTCAACCTTGATCACCTCGGCGCCCATCTGCGCCAGGTAGAACGAACAGAACGGACCGGGCAACAGGCGCGATGCGTCGATGATGCGGATGCCTTTGAGCAGCGGATTGAGCGACATGGTTTTGGGCTCCTTCAGAGCGTGCGGGAGATGAGTTCTTTCATGATTTCGTTGGTGCCGCCGTAGATGCGCTGGGCACGGGCGTCGATCCAGGCGCGGGCCACAGGGTATTCCAGCATGTAGCCGTAACCGCCGTGCAGCTGCACGCATTCGTCGATGACCTTGTTCATCAGGTCCGAGGTCCAGTACTTGGCGATGGCCGCGTCCTCCACGCCGAGCTTGCCGGCCAGAATCATCTCCAGGCAGCGGTCGACATAGACGCGCGCGATGGCCAGTTCTGACTTCATTTCGGCCAGCTTGAAGCGGGTGTTCTGGAAGCTGGCCACCGGCTTGCCGAAGACCTTGCGGCTCCGGGTGTACTCCAGGGTGTGCTTCAGCGCGGCTTCGGCGCCGGCCACCGAGGTGATGGCAATGATCAACCGCTCCCAGGCCAGTTCCTTCATCAGCATGATGAAGCCCATGCCCTGCTGCCCCAGCAGATTGGCCTTGGGCACGCGCACGTCGTTGAAGAACAGCTCGCAGGTGTCCTGCGCCTTCATGCCCACTTTCTTGAGCGGCTTGCCCTTGGTGAAGCCGGGGCTGCTGGCCTCGACGATCAGCAACGAGATGTCCTTGGCGCCTTCACCGCTGTTGCCGGTCTTGGCCACCACAATCACCAGGTCAGACAGATACCCATTGGTGATGAAGATCTTCGAGCCGTTGAGCACGTAGTCATCGCCATCGAGCACGGCCGCGGTCTTCACCGCCTGCAGGTCAGACCCGGTGCCCGGCTCGGTCATGGCAATGGCGCCAATCATCTCGCCCGATGCCAGCTTCGGCAGGTATTTGGCTTTCTGGTCGTGGGTTCCGAAATTGTTGATGTAGGGCGCCACGATGTCGGAATGCAGCGCGAAGCCCACACCGGAGTCACCCGCGTACGACTGCTCTTCCATCAGGATGGTGCTGTAGGTGCGGTCAACGCCCAGGCCGCCGTACTGCTCCGGCATGGTGGCGCACAGCAGGCCCAGCTCACCGGCCTTGTTCCAGACGGCGCGGTCGACGTGCTGCTGCTCGTCCCAGGCCTCACGGTGGGGCACCACCTCGGTCTCGAAAAAACGGCGAACGGTCTTGCGGAAATCGTCATGCTCGGCAGTGAACAGGGTGCGCGGAATCATTTGAAGCCTCGAATAAAAAGGAAAAGGAAATTGGAGAGGGAAAAGGGATCGGCGTATATTTACATACCGACCGGACCGTATGTTGCAGATCATGACCAGGCAACGCCCCGCTACTGCCACTGAACGCCCCACCCCTCGGCGACGCCAGGCCGACCGCAGCGCCGACACCCGCCGACGCCTGCTCGATGCCACCGTCGTCTGCCTGGCGCGGCACGGGTACCAGGGCGCAAGCCTGGCGGTGATCGTCGCCGAGGCAGGCGTCTCGCGCGGCGCGCAGGTGCATCACTTCGGTTCACGCCAGCAGTTGATGCTGGAAGCGGCCGAAGACCTGTTCAGGCAGCTCTACAAAGATCTGGGACGGGTCCTGCTGGCCCTGCCCGACCCGGCCGGCCGCCTGCGGCAAACCGTGACCGGCGCCTGGGACCAACTGTTCAGCACCGAGCGCTTTCTGGTCTACCAGGCGCTGCTCACGGCCAGCCATCAGGACCCGGAAATGGCCGCCGCGCTGGCCAGCCTGCTGGTGCGGGTGCGCAGTCAATACGAACCGGCGGTGGACCATTACTTCGAATCCGCGCCGGGCGCCTTGGTCAAGCCGCGAACCGTGTTCGTGCAAATGGCCTGCTTTCTGCACGGACTTGCCGCCCAGGCCCACCTTGCACCCGACCCGGCGTCGCTACGCCATCAGCTGGAACAGTTCGCACTGCTGATCGGCAGCCAGTTGCGGGTGCGGCGCAATGTCACCACCCGGCCGCCCAAGGCCGGCGCCTGACAGACCGTAAGCTGCGGGGATGAATGCACTGATGCACGGCGCCGCCCGCTGCGGCGCGCCAGAGACATGATCACCGCCGTCCTCGGCGTCACGGTGCCGATCTTTCTGATCGTTGCGGTGGGGTATGGGTATGGCCGCGTCCATCCCGACGGCATCGAGTTCGTCAACCGCATCAACCTGACGCTGTTCATCCCGCCGCTGCTGTTCTTCGTGCTCAGCGAGAAGATTCCGGCCGACCTGGAATGGGGCGGCATCGTCATCGGCGCCGCCGTGGTGGTGCTGGGCTCGGGCCTGCTGGCCTGGCCGGTGGCGCGCGGGCTGAAGCTCCCCGTCAAGGCGCTGGTGCCCACGGCGATGATGAACAACTGCGGCAATCTAGGCCTGCCGCTCACCCTGCTGGCCTTCGGCGAGACGGCCCTGCCGTTGGCGGTGGTGACCTTCGTGGTCTACGTGGCCCTGCATTTCACGGTGGGCATCTGGCTGGTGCGCGGGCGGCTGGACCTGTCGTTACTGGTCAAGAACCCCATCGTCATTGCCACCGCGCTGGGCTTCGGCTTTTACCTGGCCGGCCTGCACGCACCGACGATGATGCTGCCGGGCATCGAAATGCTGTCCGACGTGGCGATTCCGCTGATGCTGGTGGCGCTGGGCGTGCGCCTGACCGATGTTGATCTGACCCATTGGCGCATCGGCCTCATTGGCGCGGCGCTGGCGCCCGCCACCGGCATCGTCTGTGCCGGTGCCGCGATCTGGCTGCTGGCCCTGGACCCACTCACCGCCAAGGTGCTGATTCTGTTTGGCGCCTTGCCGCCCGCGGTGATGAACTACCTGCTGGCCGAGCGGTATGACGCCTGCCCCGCCGAGGTGGCGACCATCGTCGGCTTTGGCAACCTTGCCGCGCTGGCGGTGATTCCGGCGGTGCTGCTGTTCATGCTCTGAGCCAACGCCTGCGCGTGTCGATCGCGGCGCGCATCAACCGAGCAGGCCGTCTCGCATGGCGGGCAGCCGCTGTTCCGGGCGGGCCTCGGGAAACACCGGCAGCTTGCGCACCGCATGACGCGGCACCAGCACGTCGCTGTCGCGCAGGTGCGCGATCAAAGCGGGGGCCTGGGCGCGTAGCGGCTCGGCCAGCGCGGGCAGCGCCTCGCAAAAGGCCTCGACAGCCTCGGTGATCGTCGCCTCGTCGTTACCGCGCATCCATGCCAGCAACTGGTAGGTGAGCGCATTGAGCTGCATGAACTGCACGCCGTCGTGACGGTTGCGGCGCACCGCCAGAAACGTCTCTGGCTGGGGCGCTATCTCTGGCAGCACGCCGGGGCCAATGCTGTGAACCGGGGCGCAATAGGCCAGCACGGCCGCCAGCGGTGACATCACCCACTCCGTCTCATTGGCGTCGGCGTCGTCCGCGGCAGCCTGCCAGTCCACCTGGTCGGGGGCGATGGCCAGGGCCATCTCCACCCACTCGTAATGCGCCAGCTCGGCGAGGAACGGCCAGTCGTCCGGCACGGCGCGGGGATGCGCATGAACAAAGTCGACGAAGCAGCCTGCCACACGGTGAAACTCGGCCGGCGTGCAGCGGTGCTCGCGCAAGAAGGCGCGCACCCGCTGGTGCCAGCGCGCGTCGTCATCAAGACCCCGCAGTACCGGAAACCCGGAACGCAAAACCGAATCGATGTTGCCGTAAATGAGCGATTCGTAAACCTTTGCGCGTTCGGCCGGCATGCCCGCCGCAGGCGCGCCTTCGGGGTCACGCAGGTGGGCGATGAACTGCCGTTGCACCGCTTCAAAGTGACCCATCAGGCGGTCTCGGGTGCCGTGGCGCGGGCGGGCACGGCACGCGCCTGCCGCGTGCGGATGCCAGACAGTTCGTCGAAGATTTTCGGCAACGGCGGCAGGTTGAAGTCGCGCTCCAGCAAGGTCGGTACCGGGCCCAGGCGCGCGTAGGTCGCGTCCAGCAGATCCCACACCGGGTCGATGACATCGGCGCCGTGGGTGTCGACCAGCAGGGTCGGAGATTCCGTGTAGTGACCGGCCATGTGCAGGTAGCGCACGCGGGCCAGCGGCAGCTGGTCCATGAACGCAAGGGGGTCGTAACCGTGGTTGACGCTGTTCACGTAGACATTGTTGACGTCCAGCAGCAGGTCACAGTCGGCCTCTTCGAGCACGGCCGTGATGAACTGCGCTTCGCTCAGTTCGGTGGCGAGCGGCGCGTAATAGCTGGCGTTTTCCAGCGCGATACGACGCCCGAGCAGGTCTTGGGCCTGGCGTACGCGGGCGGCGACGTGATGCACCGCCGCTTCGGTGAACGGGATCGGCAACAGGTCGTAGACCTGCCCCTCGTCCCCCGTCCAGGTCAAATGTTCGCTGTAGTCATGGATGCCGTGGGCATCCAGAAAGGTTCTGACACGCTTGACGAACGCCACATCCAGCGGCGCCGGGCTGCCGATCGACAGCGACAGGCCATGGCAGACAAACGGAAAGCGTTCGGTGTAGGCGCGAAACTGCCGCCCCAACCGACCGCCAATCTGCAACCAGTTTTCGGGCGCGACTTCCATGAAGCCGATGCCCGCTGCCGGGTCCGCTGAGCGATCGGCCAGCGGCGCCAACAGCTCTCGGCGCAAACCCAAACCCGCCCCGGACACGCAGGCCAGCCGTGCCGGGGCGGTGTGCATTGCCGAAGAGATCAGCTGCCCTTCTTTTCGCCGCACTTGCCTTCACCACACTTGGCTTCGCCGGACTTCTCGCCGGACTTCTCGCCGCACTTGGCTTCACCACACTTGGCTTCGCCGGCCTTCTCGCCGCACTTGGCTTCGCCACACTTGGCTTCGCCTGCTTCAGCTTCAGCAACCTGATAGCCCTGCGGCAGATCAGCGGCGGCAAACAGTGACGGCGACGCGGTCAGACCGCCCAAGGCCAGAAGTGCAGCACCTGCAGAAAGTGAAACGGTTTTCTTTGACATGAGAAAAGCTCCTAAATTGAAACGACACTTGGGTAATCGACAGCCCTGATTCAAGATGAATCAGTGGCCGACCCGCGACCCAAGGCACGGGCAATCCAATGGTCGAGGCTGAAATACTTTCCAGCGCCGATGAAAAACAACACCAACAGCATCACGAAATAGGTTGCCGCAAACTCGATCCCGTTGTTGATGACCGCAAAACTGCCTTGCTCCGTCAGCCAGGCGTAGTCGCCATGCGACTTGAGAATGCTTCTGGCACGATCGAGGCGTTCGACTGCCGCCAGGGCGTCGCTGCAATTGAACAGGCACATGATCGGATCGGCAATCGCCTGCCAACCGTTTTTCAGATGCACGGACAGCGCCGCCACCAGCATCGTGGCCATCAGCGGCAGGCTCACCCAGCGCACCGCCAGACCCAGCAACAGGGCGACACCGCCCAGAATTTCGGTCCATGTCGCCAGGCCTGCCAGCAGCGTCGGGAACGGCAGGCCCAGGCCCCAGTCCGAGTTGCCGAACCATTCCACCGTCGACTCGAACGCGTTCAATTTATTGACACCTGCCATCCACATGATCGGTGCAAGATAAAGTCGCAACAGCAGGGGCGCGATGAAATCGAGGGGTGCGGCCCGCTCGGGAAGACGCACCCAGTGTTCCAAGGTTCGTGGCATGACGGTCACCGTTTTTCAATAAGGTGACGTCATGGTGCACTGCAGTCTCGACAGCGACTGTCGCCAAGCGTCTCGGCAATGCGTTCAATCGTCCAAATGCACTCACTGATCCCCCCGCCCCCGCACGTTCCACAAGGTTCAAAACATGTCTGACGCACTGCAAGATGACCTGCTTTCCACCGTGCTCAGCGCCTATCAACTGCAGGCTGGCATTTACGACAACCCGACGTTCTGTGGCCACTGGCAACACAACACCACGGGCTTCCGTCGCGCCGCCTTTCATCTGATCGGCAGCGGCGCTTGCTGGTTACATACGCACGAATCGGCCGAGCCGATGCAGATGCACGCCGGCGATCTGGTGGTGCTGCCGCACGATGCCTGGCACATGCTGTCCGCCGACCCGGTGCTGGAAGGTGAAGCGCCTCGGCGCGTCTTCGACGGCGATGGGCCGTTCACCACGATGGTCTGCGGCTACTTCGACTTTCGCGCCGGGGGGCGCAACCCGGTACTGGCGGCCCTGCCCCAGGTGATCGTCGTCGATCGCGAGGCCGGCGGCAGCGCCATGCAAGGGCTGTCGCAACTGTTGCTCAGTGAAGCGGCGAGTGCCGAGGTGGGCACCCGCACGGTGCTCGACAAACTGGCCGACACCCTGTTCGTGATGACCGTGCGCTACTTCGTCAACCAGTCGTCCGACTTGCGCGGTGTGCTGGCCGGGCTGGCCGACGCCCGCCTGCGCAAGGCGCTGGCGGTGATGCACCGCGAACCGGGCAAGGCCTGGACGCTGGACATCCTGGCCCGTGAAGCGGGCATGTCGCGCAGTGCCTTCGCCCAGCATTTTGCCGAACGGGTCGGCACGCCGCCCATCGACTACCTGACCCGCTGGCGCATGACCCAGGCCGAGCTGATGCTCAGAGACCCCACCGTGTCGGTCGCCCAGGTCGCCGAGCAGATGGGTTACGAAACCGAAGCCGCGTTCCGCAAGGCGTTCAAGCGGATTCAGGGCGTGGGTCCGGGTTCGGTTCGGCGCTGGTTCCGGGAAAAGCTGATTGACTAGCCGTCCGTTCGAATCAGGAATCACCCCATGACCCAACGCAGTGTCGACATCGCCATCATCGGCGCCGGCTCGGCCGGCATGAGCGCCTATCGCGCCGCACGCAAGCACACCGATTCGATTGTGGTGATCGAGTCCGGCCCCTACGGCACCACCTGCGCGCGGGTCGGCTGCATGCCCAGCAAACTGCTGATTGCCGCCGCCGATGCCGCCCGCGCGGTGCGTGAGGCGCCGCATTTCGGGGTGAACGCCAGCCCCCACACCATCGACGGCCACGCCGTCATGCAGCGGGTGCGCGACGAGCGTGACCGCTTTGTCGGCTTTGTGGTGGACACCGTCAACGACTGGCCCGACGCGCACCGCCTGCGGGGCCACGCGCGCTTCGTGAAACCCGGCGTGCTGGTCGTGGACGGCACCAAGATCACCGCGCGCTGCATCATCATTGCCACGGGCGCCTCGCCAAACGTGCCGAGCGGCTGGCGATCGGCGCTGGGCGATCGGCTGGTCGTCAACGACGACGTCTTCAACTGGGCCACCCTGCCCGCCTCGGTGGCCGTGGTCGGCACCGGCATCATCGGTCTGGAGCTGGCGCAGGCGCTGTCGCTGCTGGGGGTGCGGGTGCGGCTGCTGGGCCGCAATGGCAAGGTGGGTCCCTTGACCGATCCCGCGCTGCAGCGGCTGAGCCACGACCTCGTCACATCCACCCTGGCGGTGGCGGCCGATGCCGAGATTCGCGAGGTCTCCCGGCAGGGCGACGCAGTGCAGGTGCGCTTTCAAGACGCGGACGGTCTGCATGAAGAGCGCTTCGACTGTCTGCTGGCCGCCACCGGCCGACGGCCCAACCTTGATGACCTGAACATCGAGAACGCCGGCATCGCGCGCGACGCCAAGGGCCGCGTGGCCTTTGATCGCGAGACCCAGCAGATCGGCACCCTGCCGGTGTTCATCGCCGGCGACGTGCATGGCATCCGCCCGCTGCTGCACGAGGCCTCGGACGACGGTCGCATCGCCGGTGACAACGCCGGTCGCTGGCCGAAGCTGCACAAGCGCCCGCGCAGCGCGCCGCTGAGCATCGTGTTCAGCCATCCGCAGATCATGATGGCGGGCGCCAGCCACGCCGAACTGGTGGCGCAGCAGGCCAATTTCGCCACCGGCACCGTCTCGTTCAAAAGTCAGGGCCGCGCCCGCGTGATGCGCGTCAACCACGGCGCGCTGCACGTCTATGGCGCGCATGAAACCGGGCGCTTCCTGGGGGCCGAGATGATCGGTCCCGTCGCCGAGCATCTGGGGCATTTGCTGGCATGGTCGATGCAGCAGGGTTTGACCGTGCAACAGATGCTCGACAGTCCCTTCTACCACCCGTGCATCGAGGAAGGCCTGCGCACCGCCTTGCGTGATTTACAAGGCAAACTCCGCCTCACCCCACCCGCCAATGAACCCTGCATCGACTGCGAGGTGGACGGTTAGCCGCAGCGCCCCGATCCGGGATTCACCATCCTGCCGCCCCAGCCGCTCCAAGGCGGCCTGCCCTCCGATTACCTTCACGCCATGAACATGACGACGCCCCCCGCCGTGCTGACCAGCCCTTTCACGCTCGCCAATGGCGCCGTGCTGCCCAATCGACTGGCCAAGGCGGCCATGAGCGAGGCGCTGGCCGGGCCAGACGGCGGCGTGAGCCGGCAACTGATCCGGCTGTACGGACGCTGGTCCAGCGCGCGTCTGGGCCTGATGATCACCGGCAACGTGATGATCGACCGCTCGGCGCTGGGCGAGCCCGGCAACGTGGTGGTCGAAGACGAGCGCGACCTGGCCCTGCTCGGTGACTGGGCCCAAGCCGGCACCGCCCACGGCACACCGCTGTGGATGCAGATCAACCACCCGGGCAAGCAGGCGCTACGCGGCCTGAACGCTGAAAACGTCGCGCCGTCCGCCGTCCCGTTCAAGGCCGAGCTGTCGCGGTTGTTCCCGACGCCGCGTGCGCTCACCGGCCACGAGATCGAAAACCTGATCGAGCGCTACGCCAACACCGCGCGCATCGCCAAACTGGCAGGCTTTTCCGGCGTGCAGATTCACGGTGCCCACGGGTATCTGGTCAGCCAGTTCCTGTCGGCGCATCACAACCGGCGTGACGACCAGTGGGGCGGCACGCCGGCCAACCGCCGCCGGTTCGTGCTGGCGGTGTATCGCGCCATGCGTCGTCTGGTGGGGCCGGACTTTCCCATCGGCATCAAGCTCAACTCGGCCGATTTTCAGCAGGGCGGATTCACCGAGGGCGAGTCGCTGGCCACCGTGAAGGCGCTGGCCAAGGCCGGCATCGACCTGATCGAAATCTCCGGCGGCAACTACGAAGCGCCGGCGATGATGCTGGGCGACGTGAAGGCCTCGACGCAGCGGCGCGAAGCGTATTTTCTGGCGTTTGCCGCCAAGGTGCGCGAACACACCGATGTGCCGCTCATGGTCACCGGCGGCTTCCGCACCGCGGCCGGCATGAACGCGGCGCTGGAACAGGGGCATCTTGATCTGGTGGGCATCGCGCGCCTGCTGGCCGTCGAGCCCGACGTGGCGCACCGCCTGCTGGGCGGCCACGACCCGCAACAGACCATCCGCCCCATCAAGACCGGCATTGGCCTGGTCGATGGCTCCGGCAGCATGGAAGTCACCTGGTATGCCCGCCAATTGCGCCGCCTCAGTGAGGGACAGGCGCCACGCCCCACCGAAAGCGGCCTCCGGTCATTCCTGCTCGATCTGCCGGAGAAGGGTCTGGGCATACTCCGCAACCGCCGGCTGCGCGCCTGAGCGCCTGAGCGCGGATCACGCGGTCAGAGCCAGTCCAGCGCCTGTTCGAGCCGCGCCACCGGCAGCACCTCGATGCCGAGCCTGGCGCGACTGCGCGGCTTGTTGCCCTCGGGCACCAGCGCATGCGTGAAGCCCTGTTTGGCGGCTTCGATCAGCCGCTCCTCGCCGGCCTGCACGGGGCGTATTTCACCCGCGAGACCCACTTCGCCAAAGGCCACCCAGCCGGTCGGGCAGGCCCTGGCCTTGAACGACGACAGCACCGCCAGCAGCACGGCCAGATCGGCTGCGGGTTCCTGGATTTTCATGCCGCCGACGACGTTGGCAAACACGTCCTGGTCGGCCAGCGACACCCCGCCGTGACGGTGCAGCACTGCCAGCAGCAAATTGAGGCGGGCGCCGTCCAGCCCCAGGGTCACGCGTCTTGGCGTGCCCAGCGCCGAGCGGTCCACCAGGGCCTGCACCTCGGCGAGCAGGGGGCGCGAGCCCTGCCGGGCCACCGAGATCACGCTGCCCGGCACGGGTTCGGCGTGGCGCGACAGGAACAGGGCGGACGGGTTGCTGACCTCCTTCAGCCCGGCGTCGGTCATCGCGAACACCGCCAGTTCGTTGACGGCCCCGAAGCGGTTCTTAACCGCCCGCACGATCCGGAACCGACTGCCCGCGTCGTGCTCGAAATACAAGACGGTATCGACCATGTGCTCCAGCACCCGCGGACCGGCAATGGCGCCTTCCTTGGTCACATGCCCCACCAGCACCACGGCGGTTTCGCTGCGCTTGGCGAAACGCACGACCTGCGCCGCGCATTCACGCAACTGCGAAACACTGCCGGGGGCGGAATCGAGTGCGTCGGTGTACAGCGTCTGCACCGAATCGAGCACCACCAGACCGGGGCGGCGGGCATCAAGCTGGGCCAGCACCGCTTCGACGCGGGTCTCGGCCAGTACCGGCAAATCCATGCGCGGCAGGCCCAGGCGCTCGGCGCGCAGGCGCACCTGGGTCAATGATTCTTCGCCGGTCACGTACAGCGTGGGCCGTTGCGCCTGCACCGCGGCGAGCACCTGCAACAGCAGGGTGGATTTGCCAATGCCGGGGTCACCGCCAATCAGAATCACCGCGCCGGGCACGATGCCGCCGCCCAGCACCCGGTCCATCTCGGGCGAGCCGCTGGTCACGCGCGGCACATCGGTCAGCGACACTTCGCTGAGCAGTTCCACGCCACCCTGCCCGGCGCTGGCGGCATAGCCGCCGCCCTTGCGCGGGGCGGGCGCAACGCCCTCCAGAATGGTGTTCCACTCGCCGCAATCCGGGCACTGCCCCAGCCAGCGGGCATGAACGGCACCGCAGTGCTGGCAGATGTACTGGACTCTCGTTTTGGCCAAGTTGAAACCGGGGGCGCGTGGGGACGCGACACTATAAGTGCCCTGCCCCGGCCCCGCGCGCAAGCTGCACCTGCGCCCATTTGGCGGGGTATTCTGCAACCCCGAGGGTCAGGCAACCGGGCACATGTTTCTGCTGACATCCACGCGCGACACGGTGCGGCGAACCATCGCCAAGGGCTCATGCCGTGTCGGCTGAAGGGCCAAGACTGACCGTGGCGATGGCCTCCGACACCGGCCATCTGCGCCAGAACAATGAAGATGCCATTGCCACCGATGCCGCGCTGGGCCTGATCGTGCTGGCCGATGGCATGGGCGGTCACAATGCCGGCGAAGTGGCCGCGCATCTTGCCGTCAGTGAAGTGTGTGCCGCGCTGGCCGCTGGCCACCCTGATCACCCTGATCACCCTGATCACCCGGTCCAACTGGATCACGCGGACCCGCCGCCCGACCAGCGCCTGGTCGCCGCGATCCAGCGCGCCCACAGCGCAATCCACGCCCTGGCGCAGACCGGGCCCGCATACACCGGCATGGGCACCACCCTGGTCGCGGCGCTGTTCAGTGCCCGGCAGGTGTGCGTTGCCCACGTGGGAGATTCACGGCTCTATCGCTTTCGCGAAGGGTCGCTCACCGCCCTGACGCGCGATCACTCACTGCTCGAAGAAATGGTCGCCCACGGCCAGTACGCGCGTGAACAGGCGCGGCAGCTCGTCAAGAAAAACCTACTCACCCGGGCGCTGGGCGTGGAGCCGGCGGTCGAGGTTGAAGTGCAGGTGCTGGACACCGCCGCAGGCGACCTTTACCTGGCGTGCTCGGACGGCCTGACCGACATGATCGACGACCCCGCCATCAGCGCGTGCCTGCAACGCGGGCAGCACCGCCCCCTGCAAGATCTGGCCGACGCACTCGTGCAGGCGGCCCTGATCGCGGGGGGACGCGACAACGTGTCGGTGGTGGTGGCGCGCCTCGGCAAGGCCAAGCCCTGGTATCAGCGGCTGCTGGAACAGCTTTGAATCGCGGCGCCCGAGCGCAGCGCCCTCAGGGATTGCGGTGCTGAAAGCGCACGCGCTGGGTCAGCCCGCAGAACAACTCATAGACGATGGTGTTGGCCGCGGCAGCCAGATGCTCGGCGGGCAGACCCGGCCCCCAGATCTGCACGGTGGAGCCAACCCTGGCGTGCGGCAGCGGCCGCAGATCGACGGTGATCATATCCATCGACACGCGCCCGGCCAGCGGCAGCCGCTGCCCCTGAATGCCCACCTCGGCCCGCGATGACACGGCACGCGGCAGGCCGTCGGCGTAGCCGATGGCGACCACGCCCACCGGCATCCGCTCGGGACAGGTGAAATGGCGCCCGTAACCCAGGGTTTCGCCGGCCTCGAAGGTGCGTACCGCGATCAGGCGGCTTTCCACGGTCATCGCCGGTTTCAGGCCCAGTTGCTCGGCCGGCAGTCCGCTGATCGGGCTGGCGCCATACAGGGCAAGCCCCGGTCGCACCCAGTCGGCATGGGCCTGCGGCCAGCCCAGCAGGCCCGCCGAGTTGGCGATGGAGCGCGGCCCCGGCACGCCCTGAAGCGCGGCCGTGAAACGCGCCAACTGCTGGGTCGTGAACGGATCGTCAAGGTCGTCTGCGCAGGCCAGATGGGTGATCCATCCGGCGAACTGCCAGCGCGGGTGATCAACAAGGGCCTGGCACAGGCGCGGCACGTCCTCGGGCGGAAAGCCCAGCCGGTGCATGCCGGTGTCGATCTTGAACCAGACGCGAATCTGCGCCGTGGGCCCCAGCGCGTGCAGCAGTTCGATCTGCCAATGGTCGTGCAGCACCACATCAAGCTGCTCGTAGACCGCCATCGCCGCTTCTTCGGCCGAGAGAATGCCTTCAAGCAGTGCCATTTGCCCGCCGACATGCGCACGGCGCAGCACCAAGGCTTCTTCCATGCAGGCCACCGCCAGCGCATCGACGCCGGCCGCGACCAGGGTTCGCGCCACCGGCACTGCCCCATGTCCATAGGCATCGGCCTTGACCGCCGCCATGATGCGTGCCTGGGGTGCCTTGGCCCGGACCTGCCCGAGGTTATGACGGATCGCGCCCAGGTCCACCGTGGCCACCACCCGCGGGCTCACCAATCGTCCGCCTCCACCGACGGTGGCCCGGTGGGCGCCGCGTGGTCGGGCATCGCGTCGTGGGCCAGATTCTCGAAGCGCGTGTACTGGCCGAAGAACGCGGTCCGCACGGTACCCAGGGCGCCGTTACGTTGCTTGGTGATGATGATTTCCGCGGTGCCCCGGTCGGGCGAGTCGGGTCGGTACACCTCGTCGCGGTAGACGAACATGATCAGGTCGGCGTCCTGCTCGATGCCGCCGGACTCACGCAGGTCGCTCATCCGGGGCCGCTTGTTGTCGCGCTGCTCGACCCCGCGATTGAGCTGTGACAAGGCGATGACCGGCACTTCCAGCTCCTTGGCCAGTGATTTGAGACTGCGCGAGATTTCCGAGATTTCGTTGGTGCGATTGTCCTTGGTGCCGGGCACCTGCATCAGCTGGATGTAGTCGACGATCAGCAACTTGATGTCGTGGCGCTGCTTCATGCGCCGCGCGCGGGCGCGCAGCTCCAGCGGCGACAGGCCGCCGGTCTGGTCGATGTACAGCGGCGCTTCGCGAATCAGCCCGCCCTGGCTGACCAGCCGGTCCCAGTCACGATCTTCAAGCTGGCCGCTGCGCAGCCGACCCATTTCAATCCGCGCGAATGACGACAGCAGACGAATGCCCAGCTGCTCGGCGGGCATTTCCATCGAGAATACGGCCACGGCCTTGCCTTCGTACATCACCGCGTGTTCGGCAATGTTCATGGCCAGCGAGGTTTTACCCATGGCCGGGCGGCCGGCAAGAATCACCAGATCGCCGGCATGCAGCCCGGTGGTGATGGCATCAAGATCGCGGAAGCCGGTGGCAAGCCCGGCAACGCTGCCCTCGTTGGCGCGCAGCAGCTCGATGCGCTGCTCGACGCGCGCCATGACCGTCTGCATGTCGAAGTAGCTGGTGCTGGCGTGCTCGGCGCGGTTGCGAATGGCGAAGACCTTCTGCTCGGCAAGGTCGATCAGCTCGCCGGGCTCGCGGCCTTCGGGGCGAAACGCGAGATCGGCAATCTCGCCGCCGGCTGTGACCAGGCTGCGCAGCACGGCCCGCTCGCGCACGATGTCGGCGTAGGCCACCACGTTGGCCGCGCTGGGCGTGTCGTTGGCCAGGGTGCCGAGGTAGAGCAGCCCGCCCACCGCCTCGATCTGTCCCCGCTGGCGCAGGTGCTCGCTCAGCGTCACCACGTCACAGGGCCGGCTGGCATTCACCAGATCGGCAATCGCGCGAAAGATGAGCTGATGATCTTCGCGATAGAAATCATCGGTGCCCAGCCGGTCGGCAATGTCGTTCCAGCAACGGTTGTCCAGCATCAGGCCACCCAGCACCGATTGTTCGGCCTCGATGGAATACGGCGGTAGCTTGGGGTCAGCGGCCATCAGTCACTTTTGTTGATCGCCATTCATGAAAAAGCCCGCTGTCACCAGCGGGCTCGAAGTGTAGGCCATGCAGCGCCGTGTCTATCAGTCGTCGTTCTGCGCCGCGCGCTTGGACTCGACCACCACGGTGATGCTGGTTTCGACTTCTGAATGCAGCGAAATGGCGATGTCGAAGCGGCCGATCTCGCGGATCGGCGTCGGCATCACGATTTCATTGCGCTCGATGCCGAGGCCGGCTTCATTGGCAGCGTCCAGCACTTCGCTGACGTTGACCGAGCCATAAAGCTTGCCTTCTTCAGACGCCAGCACCTTGATGTTGAGCACCTGGCCGGCAATCTTTTCGGCGCGAATCTTGGCGGCATTCACGCTTTCGGCGGCGCGCTTGGTCAGCTCGGTTTTACGCGCTTCGAACACGGAACGGTTGGCGTCGGTTGCCGGCAGCGCCTTGCCCTGCGGCAGCAGGAAGTTGCGGCCATAGCCGGGCTTGACCTTGACGGTCTCGCCCATGTCGCCCAGGCGGCGGATTTTCTCTAGCAGAATCACATCCATGGGTCAGGCCTCTTACTCGTGCTTGTCGGTGTACGGCAGCAGGGCCAGAAAACGCGCGCGCTTGATCGCCGTGTTGAGCTGGCGCTGGTAGCGCGACTTGGTGCCGGTGATACGGGCCGGTATGATTTTGCCGTTCTCACCCACGAACTGCTTGAGGGTGACCAGGTCCTTGTAATCGATCTGCTCGATGCCTTCGGACGTGAACTTGCAGGATTTCTTACGACGGAAAAAAGTGCGCATGATCAGGCCTCGGTGTTGGAGTCGACGTTCTCTTCGGCGTCAGGCTCGGTGTCTGCCTCGGCCGCGCGACGGTTGGGACGATCAGCCGAACCGCGCTTCTCTTCTTCCTGATCCTTGAACAGCGGTGACGGCACGGTGACGGCGTCGTCCTTGCGCACAATCAGGCGACGCAGCACGGCGTCGTTGAATTTGAAGGCATTTTCGAGTTCGGCCAAGGCTTCGCCGGTGCACTCGATGTTGATCAGCGCGTAGTGCGCCTTGTGCAGATCGTTGATGACGTAGGCCAGCGGACGGCGGCCCCAGTCTTCAACCCGATGAACCTTGCCATTGGCGGTTTCGACGATGCTGCGATAACGCTCGATCATGGCGGGCACCTGATCAGACTGATCAGGGTGCACCATGAAAACGATTTCATAGTGACGCATACAAACTCCTTGTGAACACGCATCGATCGACGCGCGGCCCCCCACAGGATTGTGGTGGGGCAAGTGAACCTTCTGCGCCGCTGGGCGAAAAAGGGCGCGAATTATGGCGGGCCGCCGCTGGCGGCGCAAGCTGTGGCCGAATCCGCGGCCATAGGCGTCAACGGCGGCTGCGTTGCCGCACCACTTCAAACAGGCACACGGCGGTGGCAACCGACACGTTGAGGCTCTCGACCTTGCCGACCATGGGAATCTTGACCAGGTGATCACAGTGTTCGCGGGTGAGGCGGCGCATGCCCTCGCCCTCGGCGCCCATCACCAGCACCGTGGGGCCGCGAAAATCGGCATCGAACACGCTCACCGTGGCTTCGCCCGCCAGGCCGGTGATCCAGTATCCCAGCGTCTGCAGACGCTCCAGAGTGCGCGACAGGTTGGTGACCGCAATCACCGGCAGCCGCTCGGCGCTGCCCGCTGCCGACTTGCGTGCAACGGCGGTCAGCGACGCGCTGCGGTCGCGGGGAATGATCACCGCGTCGACGCCCGCGGCTTCGGCGGTGCGCAGGCAGGCCCCGAGGTTGTGCGGGTCCTGGACGCCGTCCAGCGCCAGCAGCAGGCGCTCGGGGGTGGCGGGCCGGTACAGCGCGTCTTCACCGACGAACGGCTGGGGTGCCAGCTCGGCGACGACACCCTGATGGCGCAGACCCGGACACTTCAGGTCCAGCTCGCCACGCCCTAGGCGCGCGACCGGCACCTGATGGGTTTGTGCGGCCGCCAGAATGCGCCGGGCGCGCTCATCCTGGCGGCTGTCGAGCAGCCAGATTTGACGGGGTTTTTCGGCGCCGTCGTCCAGCGCGGCCTGCACGGCATGAAAGCCGCCAATCAGTAGGGCATCACTCATGGCGCGGAGTGTACGAAAAGCCTTGCGTCAGTAACGGCCCAATTGGCTGCGGCCATGAAAAAAGCCGACGGCGGGCGTCGGCTTTTGCGTGCTGCGGCGGGCTTACACCCCGCCGAGATTCGGCGGCGGCGTGTAGGCCGCGTTCTCGTTGCCTTCGATGATCGGCTTGAGAACGATGTCAACGCGGCGGTTGCGGGCTTCCTTGACGTTGTCGGCCGTTGGCACCAGCAGCTCGCGCTCGCCACGGCCTTCCTGACGGATGCGTGCGGCAAGCACGCCTTGCCCGGTCAGCACCGAACCGACACTGGCGGCGCGGCGCTCCGACAGGCTCTGGTTGGTCTGCGCGCTGCCCGTGGTGTCGGTGTGCCCAACCACGTGAATCACGGTGCTTTCGTAGTCCTGCAGCACGGTTGCGATCTTATTGAAGGTGGTGAGCGCCTCCGGCTTCAGGGTGGCGCTGCCGGTGTCGAAGCTCACGTCACTGGCGATGCCGATCTTGATCGATCCGTCAGACAAGTTGATGATCTGCAGTTCGTTGCGCTTGGCCTCTTCAGCCAGCTGCTTTTCAAGCTCGCGACGCTGCCGGTCCATGTAGTTGCCCGCTGCGCCGCCGGCGATGGCACCTACGGCAGCGCCGATATACCGGCCTTTGTCGCCATCCACCTGATGCCCCAGCACGCCACCCACCACGGCGCCGATGCCCGCACCCCGCTTGGTGTTGCGGTTGGGGTCGTTGGCACAGCCGGCGACCGTGAGGGCGGTGGCCGTTGCCATGGCGATGAGGGTCAATTTTTTCATTTTCGTGTCCTTTTCCCAGGTTTGGATGACGATGATGGTGTGGATTTCGGCCCGCGCGAAGCCATTGATTCTGAGGTGCCCCGTGCGCGCCCTTCCGACTGGCGCGATTGTGGGCCGCGCCTGTTAACCGGCTCTGAACTGCCGCCGCCGCCCACCAGTTCAAGGTCGATTTTGCGCTCGTCCAGCCCGACACGCACCACCCTGACCTGCACCGGCTGCCCCAACGAGTACACCTGATTGCTGCGGCTGCCGACCAGACGCTGCCGCGTGGGGTCGAACTCGTAATAGTCGTTCTTGAGGCCCGAGACGTGCACCAGGCCGTCGATGAACAGGCCGTCCAGCGACACGAACAGACCAAAGCTCGCCACGCTCGCCACGCGCCCTTCGAAGATTTCACCCACGCGATTCTGCATGAACTCGCACTTCAGCCAGTTGGCGACATCACGGGTTGCCTCGTCGGCGCGGCGCTCGGTCATCGAGCAATGGGTGCCGGCGGCGGCCAGCGTGCTGTCGTTGTAAGGCGCCTCACCCGCGCGCTTCTTGGGCAGCAGCGCGTGCTTGATGGCGCGGTGCAGGATCAGGTCGGGGTAGCGACGAATGGGGCTGGTGAAATGGGCGTAGTGCGTCAGGGCCAAGCCGAAGTGGCCACTGTTGGCGGGGTCGTACTTGGCCTGCATCAACGAGCGCAGCATCAGCATCTGCAACACCGGCGCGTCTTCGCGTTCGCGGGTCTGGGTGAGCATTTCGGCGTAATCGATGGCGTCGGGTTCAGAGCCGCCCCCCAGCGCCACGCCACGCGCGGCCAGAATCTCGCGCAGCGCGGTGATCTTCATCGGATCAGGGCGTTGGTGGATGCGATACAGCGCCGGCGACTTTTTGGCCTCGACAAACTTCGCCGCCTCGACGTTGGCGGCGATCATGCATTCCTCGACCATGCGATGCGCGCGGGTGCGCTGCACCGGCACGATGGCCTCGATCTTGCGCTCGTCAGAAAAAATGATGCGCGTCTCGCTGCCTTCGAAATCGATCGCCCCGCGCCGTGTGCGGGCCGCAAACAGCGCCTCGAAACAGTTGCTGAGCGACTGCAGATCCTTGAGCCGGTCACCCAGCACCTTGCCGGCCTCGCCCTTGGGATCGGCCAGCCCGTCGGCCACCTGCTCGTAGATCAGCCGGGCGTGTGAGCGCATCACCGCCGGGTAGAACTTGGCGCCCGAAACCTCGCCGTTGTTCGACACCTTCATCTCGCAGACCATGCACAGCCGGTCCACGTCCGGGTTGAGCGAGCACAGTCCGTTCGACAGCTTCTCGGGCAGCATCGGAATCACCTGCCGCGGGAAATACACCGAGTTGCCGCGGGCGTAGGCCTCGGTGTCAAGCGCGGTGCCGGGTTTGACGTAGGCACTCACGTCGGCAATGGCCACCCACAGGGTCCAGCCCATGAGGCGACGCTTGGCAAAAATCGCGTCGTCGAAATCGCGCGCGTCGGCGCCGTCTATGGTCACCAGCGGCAGGTCGCGCAGGTCTTTGCGGCCTTCAATGTCCTGGGGCTGTACTTGGTCGGGAATCTTCGCCGCCTCGGCGATGACGGCCGCGGGCCATTCATGCGGCAGGTTGTGCGCCCGCAATGCCACTTCGATCTCCATGCCCGGCGCCAGATGTTCACCCAGAATTTCGGTGATCTTGCCCACCGGCAAGGTTCGGCGCCCCGGCGGCGCAACGATCTCGGCGACCACCATCTGCCCATGCCGCGCCTTGCCCAGCGCATCTTCGGGAATCAGGATGTCGTGCTGCGCACGCGGCGCATCGGGAATGACATAAGCCACGCCCTGATCCACATGCAGCCGACCGACCATGCTGCGGCTGGCGCGCTCCAGCACCTCGACCACCGAGCCCTCGGTGCGGCCGCGCTCGTCAACCCGTACCGGGCGCACCAGCACCCGGTCACCGTTCATCAACTCGCGCATCTGCCGCGGCGGCAGAAACAGGTCATCGCCGCCGGCATCGGGCAACAAAAACCCGAACCCGTCGCGGTGCGCCTGCACGCGGCCGGCGACCAGGTGCATGGCCTCCACCGGGCCGAAGGCACCGCGCCGGTTCTGCACCAACTGGCCATCACGGCACATGGCGCCCAGCCGCTTGCCCAGCGCCTCTTGCTGGCTGAGCTTGGTCAGATCGAAGTGGCCGATCAACTGATCAACCGTCATCGGGCCGCTGCCCGCCTTCAGCACCGACAGAATCAGCTCACGGCTGGGAATGGGATCTTCGTAACGGGTCTGCTCATCGGCGAAGGCGCGATCTTGCGCCTGCCAATTGGCCTGCGGGCTGCCGCTGCGACCCGACGATTTGGTGGACCGGCTGGCGCGACCCGCGCCGCTGGATTGGGGTGGTTTCTTATTCATTGACTTTTATTTGGGTGATGGGCACTATTCGCGCCCGGTTGGCATGCTGTAGCCCCCCGGACTGACTTGGCCGAGATGGCGGAATTGGTAGACGCACTGCTTTCAGGTAGCAGCGGGTAAAACCGTGGAGGTTCGAGTCCTCTTCTCGGCACCAAGTCAACAACAAAATCAATCACTTAATTGATTTTGGCGCGTCGTTGGCGCAATCGCAGTCAAACAGGTGGCCCGCGCAACGCGGGCCTTCTTGTTTCTGGGGTTCGGACTCAAACTCATCGCGTGCATTATGGACCCAGGCCCGCCCGGCGGCCAGCGATGCTGCGATACCCCACCCGCCCCCACCGCCATGGCCTCGCCCGGGACCGATTCGATGCTGGCACGAGGCCGCCCGCGCCCGACCTGCGGCCGCGCGGGCACTGCGGCTCAGGCCCACCTCACAGCCCCGCGCTTTGCTGCCCCCGTAGCGCCTCATACAGCTTCGCCGGCCCCAGCAGCACATCCTTGAGGCCCCGGCACACCTTCTCGGATCTGCGCGGCATCGATCCGTACACCTACCTTGTCGACGCGCTCCAGGGCGTAGGCCAGCATCCGGCCGCACGCGTCGCCGAGCTTACGCCGCTGCTGTGGAAGCAACTCTTCGCACACAACCCGCTGCGCTCGGATCTGCACAAGACAACGTCGTAAGCCAGAACGCCGACGGCTTATCGCTCCCGGAGTGTCGACCGCCCGTCTGTGGCACATTGAATGATCCAGGCATCAGGAGCCTCTCATGAAGAATACGACGCGCCCCTCCAAGCAGTTCGTTTCAGTAAACGGCCAGCAGATGGCCTACGTGGATCAGGGCAAGGGGACTCCCGTGGTTTTTCTGCACGGCAACCCGACATCGAGCTATCTCTGGCGCAATGTGATGCCGCACATCGGTGATCGAGGCCGCTGCCTGGCGCCCGATCTGATCGGCATGGGCGACTCCGACAAATTGCCCCATGCCGGCCCTGGAACCTACCGTTTCGTTACCCACCGGCAGTACCTCGATGCCTGGTTTGACGCCGTGGTTCCCGAGGGGGCCGTGACGCTGGTGATCCACGACTGGGGCTCGGCGCTGGGCTTCGACTGGGCACGGCGCCACCCGGCCCGGGTGCGCGGCATTGCCTACATGGAAGCCATCGTCAAGCCCATGAGCTGGGCCGAGTGGCCCGAGGTGCTGCACCCCATTTTCCGAGCCTTCCGCTCGGAAGCGGGGGAAACCATGGTGCTCGACAAAAACGTGTTCGTCGAAAAGGTGTTGCCCGGCTCCATCCTGCGCACGCTCGACGAGGCTGAAATGGCCGAATATCGCCGCCCATTCAAAGCGCCTGGAGAAAGCCGCCGCCCCACGCTGGACTGGCCGCGCGACATTCCGCTGGATGGCTCCCCGGAAGACACCACCGCTGTGGTCGAAGCCTATGGACGCTGGATGACCGAATCGGCCCTGCCCAAACTGTTCGTCAATGCCAACCCGGGCGCCATCCTGATTGGCGCCGCGCGCGACTTCTGCCGCCAATGGCCCAATCAGCGCGAGGTCACCGTCAAGGGCAGCCATTTCATTCAGGAAGACGCCCCCGACGACATCGGCCACGCCATCGCCGACTGGCTCGACACGCTGGCCTGACGCACCGTGCAGCCGCCGGGCAGCGCACTGCCTCCGCTCCAACCCGATCTTGCAGGGTCTCGCGGGCGCCGGTGCCGTCGTCATCACGCGGCGTGATCCTGATGCGGACTGGGGACAGAGGGTGCCGGCCAAGAGGGCGAGGGTTGCGGGGAATGGCCGACGGTGCCGTCAGCCAGGTGGATGATCAGGGCGACCGCAAACCCAGCGCCGCCGTGAACAACCCCGCCGTCTCCATGCCGCTCCACCAACTTCATGCCAAGAGGCTCAGCGTGGCCGCGTTGCCACCCGATGTGATGGGGCGCCGTTTTGAGTGAACTGACGCGTGCACCGGGCCTCTCATGCATCGATTTATGACAAGTACCGGCCGGACCCGGATAATGCACGCCTTCGTTTCAACCACAGCATCAAGGCGTCCATGAGCCAGTACGTTTTCACGATGAACAAGGTCGGCAAGACCGTCCCTCCCAAGAAAGAGATTTTGCGGGACATCTCCCTGTCCTTCTTTCCCGGCGCCAAGATTGGCGTGCTGGGCTACAACGGCTCGGGCAAATCCACGCTGCTGAAGATCATGGCGGGCGTCGACACCGAATTTAACGGTGAGGCGCGGCCGCAACCGGGCATCAAGATGGGCTACCTGCCGCAGGAGCCACAGCTGGACCCCGCCAAGAACGTGCGCGGCAACGTCGAGGAGGCGCTGAGCGACCTATTCAAGCTGAAGGCCGATCTTGACGCGGTTTATGCGGCGTACGCCGAAGAAGATGCCGATTTCGACAAGCTCAGTGAAAAGCAGCAAAAACTCGAAGCGCAGATCGAGGCGCTGGACGGCCACAACATCGACATGATTCTCGACAAGGCCGCCGAGGCACTGAACCTTCCCCCCTGGGAGGCAAGCATCGACACCCTCTCCGGCGGTGAGAAACGCCGCGTCGCGCTGTGCCGCCTGCTGCTGTCCAAGCCCGACATGATTCTGCTCGACGAGCCCACCAACCACCTCGACGCCGAGTCGGTGGCGTGGCTGGAGAAGTTTCTCAAGGACTTCCCCGGCACCATCGTCGCCGTCACCCACGACCGCTACTTCCTCGACAATGTGGCGGGCTGGATCCTCGAACTCGACCGCGGCCACGGCATTCCCTGGCAGGGCAACTATTCGAGTTGGCTGGAGCAAAAAGACAAACGCCACGCCACCGAGCAGAAGCAGGAAGACGCACGCTCCAAGGCGATGAAGGAAGAGCTGGAATGGGTCCGCCAAAACCCCAAGGGGCGGCAGTCCAAATCCAAGGCGCGCCTGAAAGCCTTCGAGGAAATGTCATCGCAGGAATTCCAGAAGCGCGCCGAGACGCGGGAGCTGTACATTCCCCCAGGTCCGCGCCTTGGCGACGTGGTGCTCGACGTGCAGAACGTCGGCAAGAAATACGGTGATCGCTGGCTGTACCAGGGGCTGAGCTTCAACGTGCCGCGAGGCGCCATCGTCGGCATCATCGGCGCCAACGGTCGCGGCAAGACCACCCTGTTCCGCATGCTCACCGGTCAGGAGCAACCCGACGAGGGCACGATCAAAATCGGCGAAACCGTGAAACTGGCGCACGTCGACCAGAGCCGCGACGCACTGGACGCCGGCAAGACAGTGTTCGAGGAAATCTCCCAGGGCCAGGACATTCTGCGGGCCGGCAGCTTCGAAATGCCCTCGCGCGCCTACATCGGCCGCTTCAACTTCAAGGGCGAAAGCCAGCAGAAGCGCATCGGCGACCTGTCGGGCGGTGAGCGCAACCGCGTGCATCTGGCCAAGCTGCTGCTGGCAGGCGGCAACCTGCTGCTGCTCGACGAGCCCACCAACGACCTTGACGTTGAAACCCTGCGCGCGCTTGAAGAGGCGCTGCTCAACTTCCCCGGCAACGCCATGGTGATCTCGCACGATCGCTGGTTCCTCGACCGCGTGGCCACCCACATCCTCGCTTTCGAGGACTCTGGCGAGCTGGTGTTCCGTGAGGGCAACTACGGCGATTACGAAGAGGATTTCCGCCGTCGTTACGGCGTGGAGCCGGGCGTCAATCGTCGCAATCGCCACAAGAAACTGGCCTGATCACGCCACTGAGCGGCAAGGCCCGGCGCACCGCCGGCCTGTTTGCTCTGCGCAGACACGGGGTCAGCATCTGCTTGCACCTGCGGTCGCCCGCCTGTCGACGCCCGTTTGGCCTTGCCCCGTTCAGCGACGTTCAGTGCGCATGCGCCGCGCGCTGATCGCCGGGCTGCGCCACACACCGAGCGATGACGCCGCTGACATGGCGTGGATGGTTGGCTGGATGAATGGATGGATTTTGAACGCAAGGGACTGAGACAATCGCCCCCATGGACACCTATCAAGAACGGCAGGGCCTGGACGCGCCCGATACGCTGGCGTGGCGCTGGCGCAACGGCGGCTTCCAGCCCATCCCCCATCTGCACCGCATCGAGGCCGACGGCCTGCTGGGCATTGATCGCGCCAAACTGCAGTTCTTTGACAACCTTGCGCAGTTTGTCGCGGGCCACCCTGCCAACCACACGCTGCTCACCGGCGCGCGCGGCACCGGCAAGTCGTCACTGGTCAAAGCCGGCCTCGCCCGCCACGCCCGCGACGGCTTGCGCGGCATCGAGGTTTCGCCCCACGACCTGACCGACCTACCCGACATCGTCGCACCGCTGCGCGACCGCGATGAACGCTTCTTGCTATACGTCGACGACTTCAGCGTGGGGCGACACGATCCGGCGCTGACAGCACTGAAGACGGCCTTGGACGGCGGCCTGGACGCGCCGGTCGAGAACGTCCTGATCGTTGCCACCAGCAACCGCCGCTATCTGATGCCCAGCCTCAAATCCGACAATGAGGAATACCACTGGGAAAAGGACGAGCTTCACCCCGGTGAGTCCACCGAGTCCACGGTGAGCCTGTCGGAGCGCTTCGGGCTTTGGCTGTCGTTCCATGCCTTCAGCCAGTCGCAATACCTCGACGCCGTGCGACATCATCTGAACGCGTTTGGCCATGCCCACTGGGATGATGACCTTGCCGTGCGTGCGCAGCGTTGGGCGTTGATGCGGGGCTCACGATCCGGCCGCGTCGCCCAGCAGTTCGCCAAGGATGTGGCCGGCAAGGCCCGGATGCACGGCAGGCCCGCGTAAGCACAGCACAACGTCATCAGCCCGCGCTGCGGGCAACAAAAAAGCCGCCAACGAACGTAGGCGGCTTTTTTCGAGCGCGGACTCAGCTCAGTTGGTCTGGCTCTGAGAAGACGCCTCTTCGAGCATCTTCTGCAATTCTCCAGATTGAAAAAGGTCGAGCGTGATGTCGCAGCCGCCGATCAACTCACCCTTCACGTACAGTTGGGGGAAGGTCGGCCAATTCGCAAATTTCGGCAGCGCCCGATAAACCTCTTCGTCCTCATAAATATTGATGTACCCAAACGGCACGCCACAGGATTTGAGCGCGCCCACCGTGCGTGCGGAAAAACCACACTGCGGGAAATCGGGAGAACCCTTCATGTAAAGCATCACCGGGTTGTCGGTGACTTGCTGCTTGATGCGTTCGAGTGCGTCCATCTTGGCCTCGCGTGCGATATGAGTTTGATTAACGGTGCGACCTGACTGGGCCACCTGAGCACGGCCTTGCAAGGTGCGTGCCGTAAGCGATTCTGGGTCAGACAACCATTTGCGGTGAGCGTTCATTGAGCGCTAGCCTGAGGTTTGGCATGCCCCCGAATCGATCCGAGTGCCGCGCCTCAAGCCTGCACCGCACTGCCTCGGGGCGCGATCATAGCACCGAGCGCCCTGGAAAATATGAGGCCGCCATCACAGATCATGGGCATTCAAACGGAGCGTGACCGGGCCCTGCATTGCATGACATGGCCCTGCCGTCATCCCGCCCCGAGCGACGGGACCCACACTGCGAAACGCGACCCCGAAAACAAAACGGCGCCTCAGGGGCGCCATCGAGATATTGATGCTTATGGTGAATTGGTCGGGGCGATAGGATTCGAACCTACGACCCCCTGCCCCCCAGGCAGGTGCGCTACCAAGCTGCGCTACGCCCCGACACACACCACAAGAGCGCAGATTATACCGCGCTGTCGCCGTGACCGCAGCTTTATTTCAGCGCGGTGGCTGACCCGGAAGCAACCGCAGCAATGATTCCAGTTCGTCACGCAGGTGACCGATTTCGGTCTGCCGATCCTGCCGCGCAGAAGCCGCCGGTTGGCCAGATTCGGCCAGGGTGGCGCGCTGCAGGTCGCGCAGCCGCTGGCGGGCGCCGGTGATGGTGAACCCCTCCTCGTAGAGCAGACTGCGAATCGTCCGCACCATCTGCACGTCAGCCTGCTGGTAGTAACGACGATTGCCACGGCGCTTCAGCGGCTTGAGTTGCGGAAACTCCTGCTCCCAGTACCGCAGTACGTGCGGACGCACGTCGCACAGGGTGGCCACCTCGCCGATGGCGAAATAGCGCTTGTCGGGGATCTCGGGCAGCGCTGCGGTCGGGGTTTCAAGTGCGCGCATCAACGTCCACCCTCAGTCGCAATTTTTGGCCGGGCCGGAAAGTCACCACGCGCCGCGCGGAGATGGGAATCTCTTCGCCGGTCTTGGGGTTGCGACCGGGACGGCTGTTCTTGGTGCGCAGTTCGAAATTGCCGAAGCCCGAGAGTTTGACCTCGCCCCCCTTTTCGAGACAGTTGCGCAGCGTCTCGAAGAACAGGTCAACAAATTCCTTGGCCTCTCGCTTGTTGAGGCCGAGTTCATCGAACAACGCTTCGGCAAGTTCAGCTTTTGTCAGTGCCACCGCGTTCCCCGTGTGGTCAGGCACGAACCGTTGCTTGGCATTGGACCTTCCATTGTTCCAGCAGCGCCGCCACGCATTGGTCGACTTCTTCAGTTTTCAGCGTGCGTGAATAGTCGTTGAAAATCAAACCGATCGCAACACTTTTGAAGCCCTCGCCCACAGACTCGCCGCGGTAAAGATCGAACACTTTCACATCGACCAGCGGAATGTCGGCGCGCGCGCGCGCGCAATCAACCAAGGCCTGCACCGGCAAGGTCTCGGCAACCACCAAGGCCAGGTCACGCCGGCTGGACGGATACTCCGACAGCGCCTGGGCACGCGGAACGCCCCGCTCGCGCACGGCACCGGCACTGACTTCGAACATCAGAACGGCCTCGGGCAGGTCCAGGGCCTGTTGCTGCGCCGGATGGATGCGGCCCGCCCAGCCCACCGGGCGATCACCCAGACGCAACTGCGCCGACTGCCCAGGATGCAGCGCCGGATGTGCGGTGGCGACGTAGGTCAGTTGCGCGGCCAAGGGCCCGAACAGCGCTTCCAGATCCGACTTGAGGTCAAAGAAATCGACAGGGCGATCGGGCTGGTCCCATTGCTCGGTTGCGGCCGTGCCGCTCAGCAATCCGCCGATGACTTCGTGCTCCTCGAAGCCCTCCGCGGCGTCCGCGGCGTCCGCGGCGTCCGCGAAACAGACCCCGACCTCGAACAGCCGTTGCCGCAAGGCCTGGCGTTGCAAGTTGAGACGATAGGTTTGCAGCAGGCCGGGCCAGAGGCTGGCGCGCAGCTCGCCCAGCGTTTCGGCAATGGGATTGTCGACCGCAACGCGGGCGACATTCGGCATCAGGCCCGCCTGGGTGCCGGCGTCGGTGAAGGCCAGCGTGACCACTTCTTGCCAGCCCCGGGCCACCAGCACGTCCCGCACCCGGCTCAAGGGCTGAAGTCGCTCGGGCAGCGGCGCCGGCGCCAGCGCCGCGGCATAGGGCTGTGCTGCGATCTGGTCGTAGCCCATCAGCCGCGCGATCTCTTCGATCAGGTCCACTTCCAGCCGCAGATCGGTGCGATGGCTGGGCACCTTGACCTGCCAACTGCCCCCCCGCTCGTGGCGCAGGGTCATGCCCAAGCGGCCGAGCAAGGCTTCGACCTGCTTCGGCGGCACAGCGATCCCCAGCAAGCGGTCAATGCGCGTCTGTCGCAGATTGATGCCGGTCAGCTCGGGCTGGTGGCGGCCGGCCTGGGTGATGGGATGCACCTCACCGCCGCAGATCTGCACGATGAGCTGGCTTGCGCGGTCCAGCGCGATGCGCTGCAACGCCGGGTCGACACCGCGCTCGAACCGGTGTGAAGCGTCGGAGTGCAGCTTGTGACGCCGCGCCGTGCCCGCCACCGCAGGCGGTGAAAACAGCGCCGACTCCAGAAAAATGGTGTCGGTCTCGCGCGCTACGGAAGACGCCTTGCCACCCATGACGCCCGCCAGTGCGATGGGGCCCGATTCATCGGCAATCACCAGCTCGTCGTTGGCCAGCGCAACGGTCTGGTCGTTGAGCAGGGTCAGCGACTCGGTCGCTGTGGCGCGGCGAACCGTCACCCCGCCCTGCAGCTTGGCGAGGTCGAAAGCGTGCATGGGCTGACCCAGTTCCATCATCACGAAATTGGTGATGTCGACAATCGGGTGGATGCAGCGAATGCCGCTGCGGCGCAGGCGCTCACGCATCCAGTCGGGCGTGCGCCGCCCCGGCTTCAGGCGCGTGATCATGCGCCCCGCATACAGAGGGCAGGCCTCGGCATCGGCCACATCGACCTTGAGCACCTTGTCGCCGACCACCACGGCGGGCGGCAGGCTGGGGCGCCGCATGGGAATGTCGGTGAGCGCCGAGACTTCGCGGGCCAGCCCCAATACCGACAGGCAGTCGCCGCGATTGGGGGTCAGTTCCAGCGCCAGCACCGCATCATTGAGTGCCAGATGATCGGCCACCGGCGCGCCGGGCCGGGCGGTTTCGTCGAGTTCGAGCAGGCCATCAGCCTTGTCGACCAGGCCCAGTTCTTCGGCCGAGCAGAGCATGCCGGCGCTGTCCACCCCGCGCAGTGTCGCCTGGGTGATGGTCATGCCATTGGGCAACACCGCGCCCACGGTTGCACAGGGCACCCGAATCCCGACCCGCGCATTGCTGGCACCGCAGACGATGCTCAAGGCAGCGGCCCGGCCGATATCAACCGTGCACACCTGCAAACGATCGGCCTGCGGGTGCGGCACTGCGGCGGTGATCTGCCCGACCACCACGCCGGCGAGGCGCGTGTCGCCCTGGGGCAGCACTTCACTTTCCAGACCGGCGAGCGTCAGTCGGGTGGCCAGGTCTGCGGGCGCCTCATCGAACGCCACCCATTCACGCAGCCAGTTCAGACTCAGTTTCATGATTCAGATACTCGTGACATCGACCCGCACGGACCGCGTCCGCACCGGCAAACTTAGTGGAATTGGGCGAGAAACCGCAGGTCGTTGGCGAAAAACTGACGAAGGTCGTTCACGCCATAACGGAGCATTGCGAAGCGCTCCACCCCAAGGCCGAAGGCGAATCCGGTATAGCGCTCAGGGTCAAGCGACACGGCCTCGAACACCTTGGGATGCACCATGCCGCAGCCCAGCACTTCCAGCCAGCGACCCTGCTCGTCGAGAATATCGACCTCGGCCGAGGGCTCGGTAAACGGAAAGTAGCTGGGCCGGAAGCGAACCGTCACTTCGCGCTCGAAGAAGCGGGCCAGAAAGCGCTTCAGCTCGTGCTGCAGGTCGGCAAACGACACATTTTCGGCCACGTACAGCCCTTCGACCTGATGAAACATCGGGCTGTGCGTGCGATCCGAATCGCAGCGGTACACACGTCCCGGCGCAATCACGCGCACCGGTGGCGCACCGCCCCCGGCCAGCAAGGCTTCCAGCGTGCGGATCTGTACCGGGCTGGTGTGGGTGCGCAGCACCTTGGCGCCGTTGCCCACATAAAAGGTGTCGTGCATGGCACGCGCCGGGTGGAACTCCGGAATGTTGAGCGCCGAGAAATTGTGGAAATCATCCTCGATCTCGGGCCCCTCAACGGTCGAGAAGCCCAGATCGTTGAACAGTCGTTCGATGCGCTGCACGGTGCGGGTAATGGGGTGCAGGCCACCTGCCCGCTCCCCACGGGCCGGCAGGCTGACGTCGATGCGCTCGGCGGCCAGGCGGGCTTCCAGCGCTGCCGCCGCCAGGGTCGTCTGGCGGGACTCGATCCGCTCGGTCACCGCCTGCTTGATGCGGTTGACCTTTTCACCAAAGGCCTTCTTCTCGTAACCGGTCAGCTGCGCCAGCTGCTTGAGCTGCTCGGTAATGCGCCCCTTCTTGCCCAGCCACTCGACGCGGCACTGCTCCAGTGCGCGCAAGTCGACCGCCTCCGCGATGGACCGCTCGGCGGCCTGCTGCAGCGTATCCAGAGATTCGTTCATTCCCCAAACTCCATGCGTGACGCCCCGCGTCGATCGCCAACGAAAAAGGGTGGCTGAACCAGCCACCCTTTTGACCTAACACAACCCGGTTGAGACAGCTGCGACGGGCCGAAGGCCGCCGTGCCGTTCAACCTTGCGGCTTCAAGCGATGGCGGCTTTGGCCTGCTCGACGAGCTTGGCGAACGCCGGCTTGTCATGCACGGCCAAGTCGGCCAGCACCTTGCGGTCGAGCTCGATGTTGGCCTTGCTCAAGCCATGAATGAAGCGGCTGTAGCTCAGACCATTTTCGACACTGGCCGCACCGATGCGGACGATCCACAGGGAGCGGAACTCGCGCTTCTTGACGCGACGGTCACGGTAGGCGTACTGCCCTGCCTTGATGACCGCCTGCTTGGCCACGCGGAACACGCGTGAGCGGGCGCCGTAATAACCTTTCGCCTTGTTAAGGACTTTCTTGTGGCGCGCACGCGCCGTGACACCACGTTTGACTCTTGCCATTGAATATTCTCCTCAGTGATCAGGCGTAGGGCAGCATTTGCCGCACTTCACGAACGTCCACCGCAGCCACCTGCGAGGTGCCGCGAAGCTGACGAATCCGCTTGGCCGATTTCTTGGTGAGAATGTGGCGCTTGTACGCCTGGCCGCGCTTGAAGCCGCCTTTGCCGGTTTTGGCAAAACGCTTCGCCGCGCTCTTGATCGTTTTGATCTTGGGCATGGGTAAAACTCCTTTATGACGTAAACCGGCTTCGCATCCCGCCCCCGGGAGCTGGCCGAGCCTTCCAAACCATTCGGAAGGGCTTCTTTGTTTGTGCGCAGCGCCTGCTGGCGTCTGCACTCAACCCGTACCGCTTGCTGCTTACTACCCACCGCAACAGGCCACGGGGGCCTGTGTCAACACACTGTTTCGACCCGGATCAGCGGCGCCGCGGCGCCAGCATCATCACCGCCTGACGACCTTCCATGCGCGGGAAGGACTCAACGCTGGCAATGTCATCCACGTCGGTGCGAATGCGCTCCATCAACTGTTGCCCGAGTTCCTGGTGCGCCATTTCGCGCCCGCGGAATCGCAAGGTCACCTTGATCTTGTCGCCTTCGTCCAGAAACCCGCGCATCTGCCGCATCTTGTTCTGGTAGTCGCCGATATCGGTCCCGGGCCGGAACTTGATTTCCTTGACCTGGGTGATTTTCTGCTTCTTTTTGGCGGCATGTGCGGCTTTGTCCTTTTGATAAAGGTACTTGCCGTAATCCATGATCTTGCAGACGGGCGGTTCGGCGTTGGGGGAAATTTCCACCAGATCCATGCCGTTTTCTTCTGCCCGCACAATGGCATCGCGCGTCAACATGATGCCAACCTGCTCGCCGTCTTCTGCAATTACCCGTACACGCGGCGCGGTGATCTCCCCGTTGCGCCGGTCATCACGATCTTGAGCGATGTTCAAATCCTCTTCGTTTTGGTTCAACAGTGACCCAAGGCCACCATCACATTGCACCCGAAAGGGCGCGAACAACGCGTGAGTGTAAGGGAGTGGCGGGCGGGACTCAATATGTCGGCGCGCCAAAGTCGCCTTTGCGTCGTCCCGCAGGGCCGAAAGGCAGGCCGCCGGAACGGCCCGCTTCGGTCGCAATCCGCAATCAGGGGGCTTCGGCGCGCAGCGCTTCGGCCTGAATGCGCAGCTTCACCTGGCCCAGCGGGCCATCGGCGTACTTGTCCATTCCGAACGCGGCACGGTTGAACTGACCCACCGCATCGGCGCCGCAGACTTCGCGCTTGAGGAGGGGATGCTCAATGCACTTGAAACTGAGAATCTGCAGCTTCAGCGGCTGGGTGTTGCCCAACAGGGTCATTTGTCCGTCGACACTGCTGGGTGCGCCGTCGGCAAAGGTGATCCTGCCAGTGTAGGTGATGGTGGGGTGCTCGGCGACATTGAAAAAGTCCTCGCTCAAGGCATGCTCATTCATCTTTTCGTGGCCAAAATCGACGCTGGTTGCGTCCAGGGTGAGGTCTACGGTGCCGGTCTGCGCTTCGCGATCGAGAACGACCTTGCCCTCGCGGCTGTTGACCTTGCCACGCCACCACGAAATGCCCATGTGCGGGGCCTCGAAGGACGGATAGGTGTGCGACGGATCGATGGTGTAGCTGACCGGTGCCGCGTTGGCCAGCGACACGCCAAGCCCCAAGGACACGGCGGTGAGGGTGGCGATGGATGCAATCTTCATGAATGACTCCGGATGATCAGGCGAGGCGCGACGCTCAAGGCGCCGCGTAGGGTTAAAAAATACTGAACGTCACCAGCACGGTGTCGTCGATGACCCCGTCCCAGCCACTGCTGCCAATGTCAAAATCCTGCCGCTTGAGCGGCCACGCACCGCTGAAACGACGGCCGCCGTCGACGTCAGCCACCGTCACTTCCGTGCTCAGATCGACCGTCTTGCCCTTGAGTTCGAGCGTGCCCGTGACCTGGTAGCGCGCACCGCCGAGCGGCTTCAGCCCCTTGGCGGTGAACACGGCTTCGGGGTGGCGCTGGCTGTCCAGCCACTCGGCCTTGGCCACTTCCTCGTTGAAGTCGCGCATGCCCAAGTCGAAGGTGGTGGTGTCGATCACCAGTCGCGCCGCACCACGTTCGGGTGCCGCGGGATCGAACTGCACCGTGCCCGACACTGACCCGAATGCGCCTTCCACCGGCACGCCCATCTGCCGAATCGTCGCGGTCAGCTGGCTCTCGGACGCGTCAATCTTGACCGGCCCGGCCGCATGGCCCGCCCCGGCAAGCGCGCCGATCAATGCGGCGCAAAAACCTGCCGCCACCCATGTCTTCCACAAATTCATCGGCGACTCCAGTAGGGCCGCATGCGGGTCAGCAGGCCGTCGCGCAGGCGGTAATGATGATGCAGGGCCACGGCCACGTGCCCCAGCACCAGCACCAGCAGCCCTTTGTTCAAGCCGCCGTGGACGGCGTGGAGCAGATCGGCCGTGGGCTCGCTGGGTGCCAGCAGATCGGGCAGCGGCAGTACGCCCAGCCAGACCGTCTGAATGCCTGCGGCTGACGAGTACAGCCAGCCGCTGATCGGGATGATCACCATCAGCGCATAAAGCGTGACGTGCCCCGCCGATGCGGCACGCCGCTGCCAAGCGGGCGTGGTCGCGGGCAGCGGCGGCGGGCGATGCGTCAGGCGCCAGACGATGCGCACCACCACCAGCGCGAAAATGCTCACGCCCATCCATTTATGCCAGCTGATGAGCTTGAGCTTGAACGGCGAGAAGTCCATGTCCTCCAGCAGCGTGCCGGCGGCAAAGGCCCCCACGATCATCAGCGCGACCACCCAGTGCAAGGCAATCGCCACGCGCGAGTAGCGCGTCGCAGCAGGCTGTGGGGGCGTGTTGGGAATCATCACGGCAGACTCTTGATGCGCGGCGCTCTTGTCAAGACGGTGGCTGATGGATTGGGTTTCGGCACCCGAGTTTGCCTGCTTGCCGCTCGATGAGCCCACAGATGGCCGGCAAGGGCTGCGATGAACTCAGGCAGGCAAAAAATCGCACCGCCCGATCCAGCCCCGGCCCGGCCGTCCATGGCCGGGCGTTCGGGACCGCAGCGAGTGCCACCGGCACTCGCCAAGCGCGGTCCCTCACCCCTGCGGGAGCTTCATGGTGTAGCGGCAGATCGCCGGGCAAACGAAGATCGCGCCCAGCATGTTGGCGAAGAAGGCAAACATCAGCAGCACGCCCATGTCGGCCTGGAACTGCAGGCCCGACAGCAACCAGGTCGACACCGACCCGGTGAGTACGAGGCCAGTGAAGATGACCGGCTTGCCGGTCATGCGCAGCGTCTCGTAATACGCCTCGGTGAGGCTCTTGCCCTTGCGCACGAACTCTTCGATGGTCGAGTAGATGTAGATCCCGTAGTCGATCCCAATGCCCACCGCCAGGGCCGCAACCGGCAACGTGGCCACCTTCATGCCGATGTCGGTTAGCGCCATCAACCCGTAAATGAGCTGCGACACCACCACCAGCGGCAGCAGGATCGACAGCACGCCCGCCAGGTTGCGGAACGAAATGAACAGAAACACCACAATCACCAGATAGACGAACAGCACCACCTGAATTTCCTTGTCCTTCACCACCTCGTTGGTGGCGGCCATGACGCCCACGTTGGCCGTGGCCAGCGCGAAATTGACCGGGCACGCGGTGGTCATGTTTTTCCAGGTTTCGACGGCGACAATTTCGTCCTCGCGCAGCGATTGCACCTTCGGATCGGCATCGATCTCGGCATCGGTTGCGCCGCCCGCCCGCATCTTCTCGGTGAGGCGCCGCAAGTCCAGTCGCAGATTGCCGAACGCGCGGCGTTTGGCGGTGCGGGCTTCACAATCGGCGGCGCTGGCTTCGGGGTGGTCTTCGTAATACTCGGCCGCGTTGCGGGCGTTGAAGTCCTTCACGGCGTCGGTGGTGCGCGTGATGGTCGTGGCCTTGTGATCGGCCATGAACAGGAACACCGCCATTGCCGAGCAATCGGGGTTCAACAGTCCCGAGCTGGTGGGAATCGGCGTGATGGCCTGTACCATCACGTACTGGTTGCGCGGCAGAATGTGATGCTTGGGCGAGGCCTCGTTGAACGCCGCCGTGACCTGCTTCGCCGCCCACGGCAACGACACGTAAGACTGCACGCCCTCGACGTTCTGCAGGGTCCAGGCGAATCGGTCGATCTGCGACATCACGTCATGACGGATACACGCATCGGGTGAGGTCTCGGCGATCACCTTGAGAATGTCGGTGCCGATGGCGAAATTATCGACCACCGCCGCAGTGTCCTGGTTGTAACGTGAGTCGGGCCGCAGTTCGGGCACGCCGGCCTGGGCGTCACCGTAGATCATGTCCTTGCCTTTCCATGACGCCCAGCCAAAGGCTGATGCAGCCAGCAGAATGACGATCGCCGCCGGCACCGGCCGGGTCACAACCGTCATCGCCCGGAAAACCGGATTGAGCACGGCCTCGCGCGCCCCCTGCTTCTGCAGGAAGGCATCGACGTCGCTGACCGAGATGTAGGTCAGCCAGATCGGCATCAAGATCTTGTTGGTGATGATGATTGCGACCATGCCGTAAGTGGCGTTGATCGCCATCTCGCGGATCACGTCGATGGGGATCAGCGCAATGGTCAGGAAACCGGCGGCGTCGGTGATGAGCGCGGTCGTGCCGGGAATGGCCAGACGCCGGAAGGTTTCCAGCGAGGCGTCATGGCTGTTCTTGCCGGTGGCCAGTTCTGACACCCAGCTGCTGGTGTACTGCACACCGTGCGAGACCGACACCGACAGGATGAGAAACGGCACCAGAATCGCGAAGGGGTCCAGCCCGAAGCCGGTCAGCGTGAGCAGGCCGAACTCCCAGATCACCGCCACGAATGAGCACACCAGCGGCAGCCACGACAGCTTGAAACTGCCAAGGTAGACAATCAGCAGAATGAACGTCAGCGCCAGCGCGACGAAGAAGAAGAGGACCACCTCCATCGCCGCATCAGTGACATCGCCGATGACCTTGGCGAAGCCGAGGATATGCACCTCGATCTCGTCATCCTCGAACTGGCGGATGGTCTCTTCGAGCTGCTGGGCCACCGCGCGGTAGTCGAGTTTTTCGCCGGTCACCGGATCGGTTTCCAGCAGCTCGGCAAAAATCATCGCGCCGCGCTGGTCCACCGTCGTGTAGCGACCGATGATGCCGGCCTTGCCGACGTTCTCGCGAATGATGTCGAAGTATTCCTGGGTCGGCTGATACTCGGCCGGGATGACATTGCCGCCCCTGAATCCGCCCTCGACCACTTCGATGAACCGCACGTCGGGCGTGAACAATGAAGACACCCGCGAGCGGTCCACGCCCGGCAGGAAAAACACTTCGTCGGTGGCGGCCTTGAGCTTGTCGAGAAATTTCTCGTTGTAGATGTTGCCGTCTTTCTGGATCAGCGCCACCAGCACGGTATTGGCGCCGCCGAACTCCGCCTCGTAGTGCTTGTAGGTCTCCATGTACGGGTGACCCAGCGGAATCGACTTGTCGAATCCGGCATCGACCCGGGTGCCCGAGGCGAACCAGGCAAACATCAAGGTCAACGCCACGAGGATGACGAGATTGATCTTGCGCGGCCCGTAGATCAGGGGCTCGACGACCTTGAGGATCTTGTCTTGAAGGCTGCCGGCTTCAACGGTCGATGGCGCTGCCATGGCTCCGCTCCTAAAGGGTTCGTTGGATCAACGTTCGGACAGCGTCAGCGGCGCACGTTGCACGCCAGACTCGCCAACGGCAAGCAGGCCGTCGCCAAACCCGATGACCGCCGACAGCGGCGTGCCACGCGCCGATCGAAAATGCTGAATCTGCCGGCCCTCAAGGAGGGTGACCACGCCATTGAGCCCGACCATCACCGTGCGGCCATCGTCGAGGCGGGCGCTGCCGAACATGGTCGCCACATTGTCATTGTCGATCGGCTGCCAGGCGTCTGCGTCGCGCTGATTGAGCGGGTCACTGTTGGTGTAAAGCGTGCCACGCAGGCCGTGGATCATGACGCCGGGTCCGCCGGTGCCCACCGCCCCGAAAAACGAGCTTTCGTAGGGCGACTCCAGGCGAATCCAGGTCTTGCCTTCATCAGGGGAAATGGCCAACAGGCCCATCTCGCCGGCAACGAACAGGCTGCCGTCGTCGAGTCGGGTAATGCTGTTGAGGTGGAATTCGTCTTCCAGCATCTCGGGGGCGTCCACCTGGGTCCAGGTGGCACCGCCATCATCGGTGCGGCGCATCATGCCGTACGACCCGACCACAATCGCGCTGTCGGCGTCGAGCACCAGCAGATCAAGAAACGGCCGCTGCAGCTCGGGCTCGAAATTCTGTAACGACCAGGTCGCCCCGCCGTCTACCGTGCGCAGAATGACCGCGTCGTGGCCCACCGCCCAACCGGCCTCGCCACCTTTGGCGAATTGCACGGCCGTCAGCGCCGAGCGCACCGGCGCTTCAACCTGCGCCCAGAGATTCCCGTCAGCCGAGACCAGAATGTGTCCGCGGTCACCCACCGCCACCAGGCGCTGGCCGGTGTTGATGACATCCAGCAGCAGCGACTGCGGCGCCAGGGGCTGAATCTCGGCCGGACGCGGTCGAATCGGGGCGGCGCCTTCGTCCTGCGCCATCGCCGGAGGCGCTGCCCAGCTGGCGGCGAATGCCACCATCAGCCATCGGATTCGACGTTTCATCACGTTTCTCCCCGCTAGATGAGGCGGTGGTTCCGCCCTGGTCTTGATCTCGACACCGTCCGCGCGGACCGCGCAGCAGCGCCTCAGTGTAGGCATGGCGCGCGCCGAATTGCTTGACCGTGGCGACAGGCGGCGACTCGAACCCGCTCAGGGGCGGTTACCGGCGCAAAAGGCCCGCCGCGCCACCGAGCGGCAGCCGCGGTCAAGGCACTGCAGTTCGCCAGATCAGGCTCGCCATTCGTCCGCACCGCCCCTCGCGTCGAAATGAGAACCAGCGCGATGCGTCGTTCACCGTGCAGGCCCCGCTGTCGCAGATGTGGGGGATCCCCAGACCCGTCAATCGCTGCCGCGCCAGTTCGGCCAGATCGGCCAGGTGATGCCCGGCGCGCCACGAGGGCTTGAACGCCGCCGCGGCGCCAGCATCGGCCGCGACAAACGCGGCGCGCACCTCGGGCCCTACTTCAAAGGCCGAGGGGCCGATGCGCGGGCCCAGCCAAGCGCTGAGCCTCTGGGGTGGCAGCGGCAATTGCGAAACGGTCGCTTCGAGTACGCCGGCCACCAGCCCCCGCCAACCGGCGTGGACGGCCGCGACCACGGTGCCGTCATCGCTCCAGAACAGCACCGGCAAACAGTCTGCCGTCATCACCGCGCAGGCAACGCCATCGTGCGTCGTCCACAGCGCGTCGGCTTCAACACGGGCGGAAGCGGGTGCCTTCACGACCTGGGTTCCGTGCACCTGGGCCAGCCACTGGATCTGCTGTATGCCGGACTGCGCCGACTGCAGCCGGGCACGGTTGCGCGCGACAGCGTCGGCAGGGGCGCCCACATGGGTCGCCAGGTTGAAGCCCCAGCCGTCACCGCCCCGCAAGGTCTGGCACAGGTGTACGCCGGGCGGCAATGCCAGCGGCGGATGCCAGAACAATTCTGGCAACACCTGCGGCTCACTCATCCCGGGGATCGAGCTCGACCAAGGCTGCCAGCAACCCTTGCATGTCTGCGGGCGGCGGGCGGCTCCAGACCACATCCTGGTCCGAACGCGGATGAACGAAGCCCAGCGTGCGGGCGTGCAGGGCCTGTCGATCGAACGCCGCCAGACGGTCACGCAAGGCCTCGTCCAGCCCTCCACCGCGGACCCGGTGGGCGCCGTAGGTCAAGTCTCCCACCAGCGGATGCCGGATGTGCGCGAAGTGCACGCGAATCTGGTGGGTGCGTCCGGTCTCCAGCTGCACGCGCACGTGACTGTGATGCCCGAAGTGCTGCTCAACGCGGTAGTGCGTCACCGCCTCGCGACCGCCCCGCGGCACCACCGCCATTTTGGTGCGTTCACGCGGGTGGCGGCCAATCGGCGCATCGATGGTGCCGCCGGCGATCAGCGGCCCCTGGGTGATGGCGTCGTACTCCCGCTGCACGCTGCGCGCGGCCAGCTGGTCCACCAGCGACGCGTGCGCCTCAAGCGTGAGGGCAACCATCAACAGGCCGCTGGTGTCCTTGTCGAGCCGGTGCACGATGCCGGCACGCGGAATCGCGTTGGTCTGGGGAAAGTGATGCAGCAGCGCATTCTGCAGCGTGCCATCACGCTGACCGGCGCCCGGATGGACGGTCAGTCCGGGCGGTTTGTAGATCACCGCCACATCCGCGTCGGCGTGCACGATCTCCAGCGGCATCTCTTGCGGTGTTACCCGGTGATCGGGCAACGGCACCGCATCGAGCTCGATCACGCCACCCTCGGCCACCGGTTCGCGTGAGCGCGTCAACACCTCGCCATCCACCTTCACCCGGCCCTCGCCGATCCACTGCTGCAACCGCGCACGCGAGTACTGATCGAACAATTTGGCGCAGACCACATCCAGTCGCAGTCCGGCGTACTCGGCCGTGACCTCGGCGCTGAGTGCGTCATCGTCGGCATCGACGGTCACTTCGGGGTCAGGCGTGGTCATTGGCTATACTTGTCGATCGACCGCGGCTGCTCACACCAGATGGCTTCCATGACTTCCTGCCTGCAACGCTTAATAGTGATTTCAACGCTCATCCTGATGAGTGCCTGTGCTTCGACGCCAGATGACCAAGACGATCCGGTACTCCTGCCGTCCAACCCGATCGGCGGCTTGGGGGAACAGACGCTGAGCGAACGCGAACAGCGACTGTCGGTCGATCAATTGTATCGGGCTGCACGCCAGGCGCTCGATAATGGCGATTTCAACACCGCGCTGGCGCGCTACGAACGTCTGATCGGGGAGTTCCCGTTCTCGGCCTATTCCACCCAGGCGGCGCTGGAGCAGATTTACGCCCTGTATCGCAGCTTCAACCCGGACACGGCCATCGCGGCGGCTGATCGCTTCGTGCGCGACCATCCGCGCCATCCCGCCAACGACTATGTGCAATACCTGCGCGGGCTGGTCAACGAAGGCCGCGGCGAAGGCTTTTTGACCAGTCTTGGCTACGACAGCACCCAGGACGACGTCGGCTTTGCGCGGCGCGCCTTCGACGATTACGCCGTGCTCATCCAGCGTTATCCCGACAGCATCTACAACGGTGATGCCCGCCAGCGGATGATCGCCTTGCGCAACCGCATCGCGGCCCATGAGATGCACGCACTGCGCTTCTACATGGAACGCAACGCCTACCTCGCCGCCGCGAAACGCGCCGAACACATTGTCGCCACCTACCCCGGCACCCCTGCCGTTCCCGAGGCACTGGCCTTGATGGAACGCGCCCAGCGCACCTTGGGACTGACCGACCAGGCCATCGCGACCGAGCGCCTGCTGCGGGGCAACAACCTGCCGACCGCTGCCGACCTTGGTGAGGCCCAGGTCGAGCAAGGCTGGTTTGCTCGGGTCGGCACCCGCATTGGCAGCTGGTTCGGCTTGAGCGACGGCGATGCAGAGACCGATTCAGTCGGTGACGAGACCAGCTGAGCCGCATCGCGCACGCGTCACTGCAGACGCCGCCCTGCTGCACCTTCTTCTCCGCGGCAGGCGCCGAGGCCGCGCGGCTGAGGCTCAGGCGCGCAACGCCGTGATCCCGTACACCGCAGTCGCGCGCTGACGGCGCCTCACTCGGCGGCGGTGAGCGGCGGGGCCTTGGCCCAGACCTTGGCGACCCGCGCATCGCGCCCGCAACTGAACCGGTAGTACGTGTACCGAAGGCTGTTGCGTTCAGCGTAGTCCTGATGCCCTTCTTCGGCTTTGTAGAACGGGGCGGCCGGTAAAATTTCGGTTGCAACCGGCCCCGGCAACGACCCGCTGGCCTCCAGGGCGGCCTTGCTCTGCGTCGCGATCTTTTCCTGGGTTGCGTCAAGGGCAAAGATGGCGGGGCGATATTGCGGGCCACGGTCACAGAACTGTCCGCCCCCGTCGGTGGGGTCGATCTTGCGCCAGAACACCTGCAGTAACTCGGCGTAACTGAGGTGCTGCGGGTTGAACCGCACCTCGACGACTTCCAGGTGCCCGGTGTTGCCGCTGGACACGTCCTTGTAGTTGGCGGTTTTCGCCGCACCGCCGGCGTAACCCGACACCACAGACGTCACGCCCGGCAGGCCTTCCAGGTCATGTTCGATGCACCAGAAGCAGCCGCCGGCCAGCACCGCCACGCCCTGTTGTTCCTGCGCCCCAGATTGGGCTGAGCTGCCGAGCAGCAAGACGGAAAGCCACAGCCCCCTGAGTGAATTGGCTGGACTCATGACTGCCACTCCGGTAATGCCTCGCCCTGGGGCACGAATCGCAGTGCCACGCCATTGTTGCAGTAGCGCAGACCCGTTGGCTCCGGGCCGTCGTCGAAGACGTGGCCCTGATGCCCCTTGCAGCGTATGCAGTGGTATTCAGTGCGCGGCAGCACCAGCTTGAAATCGCGCTGCGTGCCGACGCTGCCCGCCATCGGCTGCCAGAAACTGGGCCAACCGGTACCGCTGTCGAACTTGTGTGCCGAGTCGAACAGCGGCAGATAGCAGGCCGCACAAATGAACTGACCATTGCGCTTTTCCCGGTCCAAGGGGCTGGAGCCGGGGCGCTCGGTATCGTGCCCGAACAGCACCGCGTAGGCATCTGCCGACAGGCGCTTTTTCCACGCGGCGGCGTCCAGATCGTAAGGCGGCTCGGCCCCCTTGGCCACCGGTCCGGCCGCCACGGAACAGGCCCATGGAAACCCCGCACCGATCACGGTCAACCCACCAAAACCGAACAGCACGTGACGACGTTGCATAAGCACCCTCCTTGATCCGGTTCGCACTTCAGACTCTACGCTGCAACACGCGTTCCGGATGGGGCATGTCCGGTCGTCGCAGAAACAGGTCTCTGCGTCCTGCCAGAAAAACCTGCAACCACCGCCCAAACAGAAAAAGCCACGGCGATTGCCGTGGCTTTTCCGAACCAGCGAGGCGAACTCAGTGCTTGTTGCGCACTTCGTTGACCTTGTCCTTGACGGCTTCAACGCCCGCCTTGACGTGGTCTTTCACGTCTTCGATCTTTTCCTTGATCTCGCCTTTCAGACGATCGGCCTTGCCTTCGGCTTCCTGCACACGGCCCTTCGCCTCCATCTCTTCACTGCCGATGAAGTTGCCGACCTTCGCGCGAACCGAACCGGCGAGTTCGTTGGCATGGCCCCTGGCCTGATCTGCCTTGCCGCTGTTGGCGACATCGTCAACGGCGTCTTTGGCTTGATCCTTGATGGTGTTGGATGACATGCATACCTCCTTGGCTGGAATCGAAAATGAGGGTTCGCTAACCCTCGATGGAAGTTCCTGAGAACTTGCGAGTACCCATCCTCCAGATAGGCCCTGACGGGCGGCTGAAGCCCGTTTCAGGCTGCGTGCACGATCGCCTGCTCGCGCAGCTTGCGCAGTTCGTCGCGCAGCCTGGCGGCCTTCTCGAATTCCAGATTCAGCGCCGCCTGTTTCATCTCCTTTTCCAGCTTGCCGATTTTCCTGGCGATCAGCTCCGGCGGTATCAGCACGTCGTAGCGGGCCTTGGCCTCGGCGGCTTTCAGCGCCACGGCGGTGTCTTCGTAGCCGAGCCGCATCACGTCTTGCACGCGCTTGACGATGCCCCTGGGCGTGATGCCGTGTGCCAGGTTGAACGCCACCTGCTTCTCGCGGCGGCGATGGGTTTCATCGATGGCGCGCTGCATCGAGCCGGTGATGCGGTCGGCATACAGAATCGCCCGACCCGTGAGGTGCCGCGCGGCGCGGCCGATGGTCTGGATCAATGAGCGCTCGGAGCGCAGGAAGCCTTCCTTGTCGGCATCGAGTATCGCCACCAGTGACACCTCGGGAATGTCCAGACCTTCACGCAGCAGGTTGATGCCGACCAGCACGTCGAACACCCCCAGGCGCAGATCGCGGACGATTTCGGCGCGCTCCACGGTGTCCACGTCGGAGTGCATGTAGCGCACGCGCACGCCGTTTTCATTCAGATAGTCGGTCAGGTCTTCGGCCATGCGCTTGGTGAGCACCGTGATCAGCACGCGCTCCTGACGGTCGGCGCGCAGCCTGATCTCACCCAGCACGTCATCGACCTGAGAGCCCGCCGGCCGGATCTCGATCTCGGGGTCGACCAGCCCCGTGGGACGCACCACCTGCTCGGCAATCGCGCCTTGCGAGTGATTGATCTCGTAAGGTCCCGGCGTGGCCGAGACGTGAATGGTCTGCGGGCAGATCTTCTCGAACTCTTCGAACTTCAGCGGCCGGTTGTCGAGCGCCGAGGGCAGGCGAAAACCGAACTCCACCAGCGTTTCCTTGCGGCTGCGATCGCCTTTGTACATGGCGCCAATCTGCGGCACGGTGACGTGGCTTTCGTCGAGCACCACCAGCGCATCCGGCGGCAGGTAGTCGAACAGCGTCGGCGGCGGCTGGCCGGCCCCGCGTCCCGACAGATACCGCGAATAGTTTTCGACGCCCTTGCAGTAGCCGATCTCCTGAATCATCTCCAGATCAAACTGCGTGCGCTGCTCGATGCGCTGTGCCTCGATCAGCTTGCCGACCTGCTGAAAATGCTTGATGCGCGTCTGCAACTCCACGCGTATCGACTCGATCATGCCCAGCGTGCGTTCACGCGGCGTCACGTAGTGGCTTTTGGGGAAGATGGTCAGCCTTGGCACCTTGCGCTTCACTTCGCCGGTGAGCGGATCGAAGAAGCTCAGCTGCTCGATCTCGTCGTCGAACAATTCGACCCGCACGGCTTCGTCATCGGATTCGGCAGGGTGAATGTCGATGATCTCGCCCCGCACCCGGTAAGTGCCGCGTTCCAGCGCCACCTCGTTGCGGCTGTACTGCATGGCGGTGAGCTGCTTGATCAGATCGCGCTGCGGCAGCCGCTCGCCCTTGATCAGGTGCAGCACCATCTGGAAGTAGGCATCGGGATCACCCAGGCCGTAAATGGCCGACACGCTGGCGATGATGATCGCGTCCTTGCGGGTGATCAGCGCCTTGGTGGCCGACAGCCGCATCTGCTCGATGTGCTCGTTGATCGCCGAATCTTTCTCAATGTACGTGTCGGACGACGGCACGTACGCCTCGGGCTGGTAGTAGTCGTAGTAGCTGACGAAATACTCCACCGCGTTGTTTGGAAAAAATTCCTTGAACTCGCCATAAAGCTGCCCGGCCAGGGTTTTGTTGGGCGCCATGATCAGCGTTGGCCGCTGCACCTGGGCAATGACATTGGCGATGGTGAAGGTCTTGCCCGAGCCGGTGACGCCCAGCAGGGTCTGGTGCGGCAGCCCGTCGTTGAGCCCCTCCACCAGCTGCGTGATCGCGGTGGGCTGGTCGCCGGCAGGGCCCCAGTCAGACTTGAGGTGAAACGCCTCTTCGGCGCGTTGATTCAGGCGAACGATTTTTGAGGATTCAGACATGGCGCAGACACCGACAGGCAATCCGATAGGGTGCCACAGGGCCTCAGGTGGCGCGGCTGGGGCAGCCGCCGAGGCGCATGCGCCACCGCCTGCGCGCGGCGAGCCAGCGGCACCCAAGCCGGACCGACGCCCCCAGAGGCGGGCGGGCTAGTCCACCCCTCTGACCTCGGGCAGCGCGGGCGCTTCGAACGGCAGCGGACTCGGATCGGGCTTGCGCCGCACGTCGAGCGAACGAATCGCGAGTTCACCCCCACCCTTGTCGGGCGCCCAATGCAGGTTCACGTCAACGGTCGTGGCGCGCGGCGGCGGAATCAGCAGCGTGGTGGTGATCGGATAAATGCCCTGCACACGAATCGCCCGTTCGGCCAGCCGGTCACCGCTTTTTCCGTCCAGCATGACCACCCGCAGGTTTCCGGCGTAGGCGCGGCCCCGGGTTTCGGGCAGCGCCTGCGCCTCGACGGTGACTTCGAGCAGGTCGGAAGGGTCCACCGCGAGTTTCTGGCCGCCGAGGTAGGGCCGGCGGCGGGTAACCACACCCGGCGCAACCCGATAGCGGTCCTCGGTGGCAACGCCGATGTCGCGGATCAGGGACGCCTGGCTGATGATGCGGTTGCGCGCGGCCAGGTTCAGCCGCGGCGGCTGATTGGTGGCCGCCAGCGTGCCGAACACGCGCGACGGATCGAAGCGCCATTGCTGACAGCGCAGCAGGGTTTCATCGCAGGCGACCAGCTCACCGTGGTCATAGAGAAAATACGAGCGGGCGCCATAGGTGTCGCCGAACAGCAGACCGCGCGGTCGGCGCTGCGGGTTGTGCAGCATGCTGCTGCCAATCATGTTGCTGACGCTGTCCAGCCCCAGCAGGTCGAGCACCGTGACCGCGATGTCCATGTGCGCCACCAGGGTCTCGGGCGGGGCCAGCGTTGGCCAGCGGCCGCGACTGGGCATGCGCAACGCCATCACCCCAAAGTTGTTGCGCACAATCTTGCCGGCGTCATCGTCCTGCTGAAACCCCCCTGCCTCATCAGAGGTGATGATCACCAGCGTGTCGTTCAGAACACCGCGCGCTTCAAGGGTGTCAAGCAGCCCGCCCACCGCGTCGGTCAGCAGTTCGAAGGCCCGCGCGCGGCGAATCAGCAGCGCCTCGCCGTCCAGGGCCTCATCTTCATGAGTGAACGGATGATGGGTTGCCACATTGAGCACGGTGGCGAACCACGGCCGGTCGCCGGCGTCCAGGTCCCTGATCTGCTCGGCCACTGCCGCGAAGAATGGCGCGTCGTCTGCCCCCCAGCCGTCGGCGGGCACGCCCTGGGCCGCCAGCGCCTCCCGGCCGATCACGGTCTCGAATCCGGCCAGCGGCATGAACACGTCCTTGTTCATGAAGGACAGCGACGCGGCCTGGATGTAGGCGGTTCGATAGCCGGCGTTCTTCAGGGTGCGGGGCAGGCACTGGACCGGCCGACCGGCGGAGGCGATCAGGGTCATCTTCGGCACGCCGGTGGTGATGCGCGGGTAGTCCCCGCAGATGATGGCGTAGCTGCCGCGGTTGGTCTGGCGCTGCATCGACACCGCGTTGGGGAACAGCGAGAAGCCATGCGCCTTGAGGTGCGCATCCAGCTGGGGCAGCGCCAGATCAGGCTTCACGCCGTGGTGCCGAGCCACCGACGGCAGGTAGGCGCCCGACAGCCCTTCGACCATGATGAGCAGAATGTTCGGCTGCCCGGTGTGACGCTGGCCGGGCTGGTCGCGGAGGAAGAAGGCGGGATCGGTCTCGGCGCCCTGCACCACCAGCAAGGATTCTTCGTCGCGCGCCGTGGCGCGCCAGAACGCGCCGGGAATCTGCACCGCCGTGGCCATCAGCGGATTGTTGGCCAGGTAGGTGGGACTGGGGGTGATGACGTAATAGCCCAGCAGCATCCCGAACAGCAGCAGCGCCGCAGGCGCGGGCTGCATCGCCCAGGGCAGTGTCTCGGGGCGAGTCCGGTCGACCAAGGCATACAGCCAGGCCGAGGCGGTCAGCAGGTAGAACGGGAAATAGCCGAAGAAATGCCACGACAGTGTCGAGGACAGGAATTCGGTGTCCATCGCCTGAATGATGTGCGCCAGACGAAAGAAGCTGCCGTGAATCTCGGCGTGCATGCCTGCGGCGTGATAGACCAATGCAACCAGCGGCGCGTAAAGGGCGATCAGCCAGAGCGTCGGCATCAGCAGTCGCCTCGCCATCACCAGCGCCAGGGCCGTCACCGCATCGGCCAGCACCATCATACCGGGCAGATACAGGGGCATTGCGCCCTGCAACAGCAACAGGCCGCGCATCACCAAAAGGCCAGCGAACACCGCAGACCAGCGTTTCACCGCGCCCGACATGCGCTCAGTCACTGCCCGTCACCGTCGGCCTATGCCGGCACTCGCCAACCAAATCCATGATGTCGTCTTGCTGTGCCTCAAACACCGCATTCTGGCCGAGGGTTCATGAACGCCGCCGATGCGCGGCCGCAACATGCGCATAGAGCGCCGCGCATTCCTCACCCATCCGTGCCAGCGAGAAGCCGGCCACTGCCGCGGCATGGGCGCGCGCGCCTTCGGCCGCCCGCCGCTGCGGGTCACGGTAGGCCAGCAGGGCGTCGGTGAGCGCGGTCACGTCGTCCACCGGAATGACCGTGCCGCAGCGCCAATGGCGGACCATGGGCGCCAGTCCGACGCCTTCGGTGACGACGACCGGCACGCCGGCCACCATGGCCTCGGCCACCGCGAACCCGAAGTTTTCAGATCGTGAGGGCAGCGCCACGAGGTCGGCCTCCTGCAGCAGACGATCCCGCACGGCGGGGGCAATGTGGCCCAGCAAGGTGACGTGATCATGCACGCGCAGTCGCGAGATGTCGGCGCGCACCCGTCGCAGCTCATGCGCATGGCCATGACCGGCCACCTGCAAGCGCAGATCCATGCCCCGGTCGCGCGCCCGGGCCATGGCCTGCAGCAGTGCCCGCAGGCCTTTGTGCGGATGCAGCCGGCCGATGAACAACACGCGCAGCGCCGGGTTCGCCCGCGCGTCGGGCCGTTGCGGCACCGTGGCGGGCACCGCCAGCCCTGGCACCACCTGGCGAATCCGCTCTGGTGGCACGCGCCGACCGACAATGGCAGCCTCGGCGGGCGCGGTGACCAGAATCGCCTCCGCGTCGCGCAAGATGGCGTTGCCGACCAGGCGCAGATATACACGCTTCGACCACTGTCGCTCGCGCATCATTGCCGGGTGCAGGTGGCCGTGCAGCGTCAGCACGTAGGGGCGCCCCACCCGACGCGCGGCCCACACGCCCAGCAGCACGTGCCAGCCAAAAATGCCGTGCACATGCAGCACGTCGGTGTCGCCAAGCCTTTGCTGCACCCGCTTGAAAAAGGACACCGGCGTCTTGAGCGCCAGCACCCGGGCGCTCTGGTTGCGCGGGAAGACGCTCTCGATCGCCAGATCGAAGTCGCGCCCGTGCAGACCGGCGCGCAGGCTGTCGATGTAGCTGACAAAGCCCCCTGCACTGAGATCGGGCGTGCGGACGACATGCAGAACCCTGATTGCCGCGGGCCCGCCCACTACCCCATCCTCGCAGTCGGATCGCTGTCACAGACACTTGAATTCATGCTCACCATCCGCAACAGACCGACATTTTTCATTATTGGTGCCCCGAAATGTGGCACAACCGCGCTGGCGCAGTGGCTGAGCGGGCATCCCCAAGTGTTCATGAGTGCGCGCAAAGAGCCCCATTTCTTCAACGCCCGGAGCATGCCCGCCACGCCGACCCTGGCGGCCTACGAAGCGCTGTTTGCCAACGCCGGGCCGCAGCATCGCGCCATTGGAGAGGCTTCGACGCACTACCTGTTTGCACCCGAGGCCGTGCCCAACATTCTGGCCTACCAGCCCGAGGCCAGGTTCATCGTCTGCCTGCGCAATCCGCTGCAGATGGCACCCTCGCTGCACGCCGAGTGCGTCGCCCAGGGCTGGGACGACGAGACTGATTTTGCGCGAGCCTGGGCGCTGCAGGCGACCCGACAGCGCGGCGAGGCGTTGCCCGGCACGGTGCTGGGCGATCCCGACCGACTGCAGTACGGCGCCTATTGTCAGCTGGGCGCGCAACTGGCGCGTGTCTACCGGCAGGTGCCCCGCGAGCGGGTGCTGCCCCTGCTGCTGGAAGACCTGCGTGAGCACCCTCGGCAACACTATCAGCGGGTGCTGGCGTTCCTGGGGCTGGACGATGACGGCCGCAGCCAGTTCCCGGTGGTCAACGCCGCGCGCGCCACGCGCTGGCCCCTGCTGTCGCGGCTGATGCGCCGCAGCAGCCAGCTGCGCGGGGCTCTGGGCATCCATGGCGATTGGGGCATCGTCGCGGCGCTGCGTCGGCTCAACAGCACCGACACGCCGCGCCCACCCCTCTCAGCCCAGATGCAGGACGCCCTGCGATCGTATTTTGCCGACGACGTGCAGCAGCTCGGCGAACTGCTGGGTAGCGATCTGAATCACTGGCTGGCCTTGGGGGCGACCAGCGGCACAAGCGGCGTGTCGCGAAGGGTCACGCCCGGCGGCTGATACATCACCATGCGGTCTTCGAGATCGTTCCAGCGCTCGCGGTACGGCAGCGCGCCCCCCTCGAAAACCGACAGCAACAGCTGGCCGTCAAAGGTCACGCCCTCGGCGCCTGGAGGCGCGGCAATCTGCATTTCCAGTGTGGCGGGCAGCATTGGCCATACGGGAATCGTCGATCCATCCGGCAGGGTCACGGTGGGCACCTCATCGCCCGGGGGTTTCAGCGGATCACTGGACAGGCGATGAAAGCTCAGCCCGCTGTCCCGGTTGCCCCAGGAGGTGCTGAGCACGATCCGCCGCTCGTCGATAAAGGTCATTCCCTGAACCAGGTTGCGGTGGTGCAAGGCGGCGTCGGGGCGATACACCTCGAAGTCCCGGCCCGACCAGTTCACCGTGTAGGTCTGTTCATTCACCGGACGCAGCGTTTCACGATCGATGCGGTAGGCCGCCGTCCAGCCCGCTGTGCCAACGCCCAGTGATTGGTAATGCGGCGGCAGCGGCGCGCCGCGGTCAGCACGCTGAAAATTGCCCACCCAAAGGGTGTCGCCACGCGCGGTGATGAAGTCACCACTGCTGTCTACACCGATGCGCGTCTTGTTCTCGGGCCGCAGGGTGATGACCTTGGTCCATGCCTTCAGCAGCCGCGACAGGTCAAAGCGCAACAGCTCGAAATTGTCGGGCAACCACAGCCGTTCGTGCAGCACGGCAACGCCCCCTGCATGGCGCCGCATGGGCGTGCCGTCGCGCTCCTCCAGCATGGCCAGGCGCAGCGCCTTGCCGTCGTCAAGGTCCACAAGGTACAGCGCCGACTGCTTCTTGCCGCACAGCGAGATCAGCCCCCAGCGCAGGGGCGCGCGGTCAAAGCGCTGACAAAAATAACCTGAGATGACGGCGCGATTCGATTCATCCGGCAGGAAGTCAACGCCCTGCGGCACGAAGTTGGCGTGCAGGCCGGGAATCACATGACCGCGCACCAAAAGCCCCGCCATGGCCGGATAGCGCAGACGATAGGCGGCCTGATCAAGATTGGCGTAGCTGTGCACTTCGAGCCGCGCCTTCGCCTCGCCTGAGAACGCGTGCATCGCCCCCGGGCCAGAGAACCGCACGATCAGCATCAGCAGCAAGGCCAGGGCCGGCAACAGCACCCGCCACCCGCGCCGCACGAGCACCAGGCCGCGCACGGCTGACCGCCGCGGTCCGGTGCGCGGTCGGCGCTTGAGGCGAGAGAGCCTCGACCCCGCACGTGGGCGCCAACGGGCCCAAGTCCGCCTGATAATGGTCAGCAGCAACATGCAGCAAGCCTAACAACCCTTTGGTGACCCTGAACTGATGAGTCTGCCCCCTCGCGAGCGCAAGGCGGAAGCCGGACGCCGGATGCTGTTCCGCAGTGGCATGGGCAGCTTTGCCTTGCGGGCCGTCAATGCCCTTGCCGCCGCCAGCCTCACCATCCTGATGGCGCGCGGCCTGGGGCCCTCGGGTTACGGCGTGTACACCTACGCCCTGGCGCTGGTGATGCTGCTCAACGTGCCGACGCAAGGCGGGCTGCCGATATTGGTCGTCCGTGAAACGGCCGCCGCCCTGGCCCATATGCAGATCGACCGGGTGTATCGCCTGTGGCGCTGGGCGACCGCCATCACCCTGGGCCTGGCGCTGACGGTGGCGCTCGTCGGCATCACGGTCGGCTGGCTTTTTCGCGCCCACCTCGAGCCCGTGGCGTGGAACAGCTTTCTGCTTGCGCTGCTGCTGGTGCCGCTGATCGTGCTGGGCAATCTGTGCGGTGCGGCTCTGCGCGGCGTGCATCGGGTGCTGCTGGGCCAGTGGCCCGAGTACCTGCTGCGGCCCGCCCTACTACTGCTGGCCATACTGGCTTACCGCGGGTTTGCCGGTGACACGATGCGCGCCGATGTTGCCGTGGGCCTGCACACGCTGGCGGCCGCTGTGGCGCTGATGATCAGCGCCCCCCTGCTGTGGCGGGCGCGACCGCAGCGTGGCAGGCCTGTTGCCGCCTCTGCCGACGACACCCCGTCGACGTGGCTCAGCAGCATGATTCCCCTCACCTTGCTCTCGGCCATGCAGATGATCCTGCAATACACCGACTTGGTGATGCTGGGCTTTTTCCGGTCCAGCGAAACCGTGGGTTTGTACCGGGTGGCTGCGCAGGCCTCGCTGTGCGTCAGCTTCGGCCTGCTGGCGGTGAATCTCATCGTGGCGCCGCAATTCGCCCGCGACCACGCCAAGGGCGATCTGGCACGGCTGCAACAGGTCACCACGCTCAGTGCGCGGCTGGTGCTGCTGCTCACGCTGCCGGTCACCCTGGTGTTCCTGATGGTGGCCGAGCCCATCGTCACCTTCGTCTTTGGTGCGGCCTATGGCGGCAGCGGCACTGCGCTGGGCATTCTCGCCATCGGCCAACTCTGCAACGCTGCCTTCGGCTCGGTGGTGTTTCTGCTCAACATGACCGGCCATGAGCGCGACACCGTCAGGGGGCTGTCCATCGGCGTGGTGGTCAACGCACTGCTCAATCTGGCCTTGATTCCGCTGTTCGGCATCAACGGCGCCGCCGCGGCCACCGCCCTCACACTGTTGATCTGGAACGTTCTGCTGTGGCGGGCGGTGCGGCGACGGCTGGGCATCGACAGCACCGCTCTGGGCCTGCGCGTGGCGCGCTGAATCCCGCAAAACCGGGTCCTGTCATCCCGTATCATGCGCGCGGTTAAATTCTTTCCCCCGCTCATAGGTTGACCCGATGGAACTGACGCTCGCCCAGCGCGTAACGCGCATCAAACCCTCCCCGACGTTGGCCGTCACCGCCAAGGCCGGGGAACTCAAGGCCCAGGGCAAAGACGTCCTCAGCCTGGGCGCCGGCGAACCTGACTTCGACACGCCGCAGCACATCAAGGACGCCGCACACCAAGCCATTCGCGACGGCAAGACCAAATACACCCCGGTGGGCGGCACGCCGGCGTTAAAGCAGGCCATCATCGACAAGATGGCGCGCGACAACGGGCTGACCTACACGCCCAAGCAGGTGCTGGCCTCGGTGGGCGGCAAGCAGGCCTGCTACAACCTGTGCCAGGCGCTGCTCAACGAAGGCGACGAGGTGCTGATCCCCGCCCCGTACTGGGTGAGCTATCCCGACATGGTGCTGCTGGCCGATGGCACGCCGGTCACGCTGCCCACCACGCTCGACACCCGCTTCAAGATCACCCCCGGGCAGCTCGAAGCCGCCATCACGCCGCGCACGCGGATGATCTGGCTCAACTCGCCCTCCAATCCCTCCGGCATGGCCTACAGCAAGGCCGAACTCGCAGCGCTGGGCGAAGTGCTGCTCAAGCACCCACAGATCATCATCGCCTCGGACGACATGTACGAGAAAATCCTCTGGAGCGGCGAGCCCTACAGCAACATCATCAACGCCTGCCCGGCCCTGTACGACCGCACCGTGATCATTCACGCCGTGTCAAAAACCTACTCAATGACCGGCTGGCGCCTAGGCTGGGCCTGCGGACCGGCAAAGCTGATCACCGCAATGTCCGACATCCAGAGCCAGAGCACCTCCAACCCCACCTCCATCGCCCAGGCTGCCGCGGTCGAAGCGCTGAACGGCGATCAGCGCTGCGTCGACGACATGGTCGCCGCCTTCAAGCGCCGACACGATGACCTGGTGGCCGACCTCAACACCGTGCCCGGCGTGAAATGCCCGGCGGGCGACGGCACCTTTTACGTCTTCCCCAACGTCGAAGGCCTGATGGCCAAGCTGGGCTGCACCACCGACCTGGAACTGTCGGACAAACTGCTCAACGACGCATTGGTCGCCGTCGTCCCCGGCTCGGCGTTCGGCACGCCCGGCCACCTGCGCCTGTCCTTTGCCACCAGCGAAACCGTGCTCAAGCAAAGCGTCGAACGACTGCGAAAAATCGCGGGCTGATCGGAAAATTTCGTTGCAACCTGATGGCGCGTTGACTACACTTCGCGCCCTCGACTGTTCCGTGATAGCTCAGTCGGTAGAGCAGCTGACTGTTAATCAGCGGGTCGTAGGTTCGAGTCCTACTCACGGAGCCATTTAAATCAAAGGCCTGACCAATCTTCGGTCAGGCCTTTTTTAGTTCTGGACCCAACCCGGGCTGCCGCTCAAACGTGGCAAGGCGCAGACGCTGAGCCATGA
>OJGS01000014.1_pt1 | contig 81785 bp, 75 predicted proteins | sample 1594531 | NCBI WGS metagenome assembly OJGS01 (sample SAMN05416816, study PRJEB24817) | seawater metagenome | isolation source: Sea water | place: Canada:Atlantic | collected 2013-07 | reverse complement strand
CAGCCTCGGTCTCGTGGGCTCGGAGATGTGTATAAGAGACAGGTTCACGAGGCGCTCGGTGGCCGGCGTCCGTCAGTGCTGTGATGGCGCCCTATTTTGGTGCGCGGCCGTCGTCATTCGCGGTATCTTCGACAGCCGTTCATCTTCGCTGCGCTACTGTCTTGGAGTTCGCAGGTGGGCGGCGATCGATAACAAAACTCAGGAGATTTTCATGAAACACTACCAGGCGGGACTCTGTGCGCTGGTGCTGTCTGCGGCCGCATTCCATGCAGGCGCGCAGCAGGCTTCAGTGGGGCATATCGACGGTTACGTTGTAATCGATTCCGAAATCGAGACCCGGGGCGGCGATCTTGACGGGGACGGCTTCGGCACCAAGGGGCGCTTCCTCATCGCTGATCAGTGGTTTCTGACCGCGGAGTATCAGACGGTTGATTACGACTTCGTTGGCGACCTTGATCAATTGCGGTTCGGAGCCGGGCTGACGGCGCCGCTGCGTCAGAACGTCAACATGGTGGGCAGGCTCGAGTACATCAACCTGGACAGTGATGGCGGAACCGATGACGATGGCTTCGGCGTTCACGGGGGGCTCGAATTTGGGCTCGCGCCGCAGTTCACCGCCCACGGCAGCATTGGCTTCGTGCAACTGGATGATCTTGACGGCCCCGAATTTCTCGTGGGGCTCCGGTATCAGGCCACGCCGCAGATCAGCATTTTCGGCGACTACCGCATGACCCAACTGAGTGACCGCGGGTTCGATCAAGACATCAATGACCTGCGCCTTGGCGCCGGTTACCACTTCTGATTCGAGCCTGACCCGTTGAACCAAAGCCCCGCCCTGGCGGGGCTTTTTTGTGGTGCGCCCGGCAGGGCGCACCTGCTTGGAGGTGGAAGTCATCTACACACCCGGAAAGGGGAAGTGTTAGCCAGAGGCAAGGGCGATACAGATGACGCGGCGCGGCTTGGCAGCCTTGAGCGACGTGGTGGGCCGCGTATTGATTCGAGCCTCTGGCCGGTGTTCTGGCGGAGGCGGCTGTCTTGTACGGTTCCGAGCGCAGGGGGTCGAGTGCGCAAAGGCGTGCGGCACCGCTGCGGCGTAAGTTCGGCGATCTGGGGCTCGATGTGCTTCGCCTCGAAGACCTCGCGGCGCGTATGCGCCCCAGCATCGAGCATGGGTCAGTCGGGCCTTTTGGCGTGTCTACGAGCACCCACGATCCGCCTGCAGCATACGTTGATGCGTGATGCGAGAGCACACTGCATTTGCCCCCGGAGTCTGCCATGCGCTCTACCCTTGATATTTCGGACGACGTGCTGCTCGCAGCCAAGGAACTGGCCCGGCGTGAAAAAAATCGGTCGGTCAGGTCATCAGTGAACTGGCGCGCCGCGGGTTCCCCCAATCCGCCGTGAACACCGGGACTGACGCATCGCTGTCAAACGGCGGCAGGCTGTCGGCTTTTGGCATACATCCTTTGCCTGCACGAGGGGCCATCGTCACCAACACGCTGATTGACCGGCTGCGTGACGAAGAGGGCATCTGATGCGGGCTCTGTTGGATGTCAACGTGCTCATCGCCCTGCACGATCGTGACCACGTTCACCACGTTCACCACGTTCACCACGTTCACCACGTTCACCACGTTCACCACTTTCACCACGACCGCGCGACCCGATGGCTTGAAGCTCATATTGAACACGGTTGGGCCAGCTGCCCGCTGACCCAGAATGGCTGTCTGCGCATCATGAGTCAGCCAAGTTATCCGCAACACCAGTCGATGGACACGTTGCTGACCATGCTGCGGCAGGCCGTGAACGGCGCTGCACATGCCCTCTGGCCCGATGACATCAGCCTGCTGGATGCCACGCACTTTCGACACGCACACATTCACAGTCCGCGACCGCTAACCGACTTGTCTCTTCTGGCCCTGGCGGTGCAACGCGGCGGGCGGTTGGTGCGTTTTGATCAGCGCATCCCCCTCAGTGCCGTGCCCCTTGCGGGCCAGGAGCATCGGGTGCTGCTTGAGTCGTTCGATTCATGAATACATCTACGAACGTCGCATTCGATGCGACCTTTCGGACCCAGGCCCTGAAGCCTGGGGGACGTGATGGCAGCCAAGAGGGGTCGAGCGGCACTGCGTGTTGGCGGCAGTGGACCGGGAACGGTTGGAGCATCTTGCCGGTTCGCGCACCGCAACCGTTGCCGCCGCCGACACCGTGACGCGCCGCTGATTTGCTCCGCGAGCGTGGGCCGGTAGCCGGCGTTGGGCTCCATCGCCCGTCGGTAGCCTGCGTCAGGTCAACGAGCGACACCACGTCCGGGCGCTTGCGTCCGCGCGACGCATGTCGCCTAATGAACCTGAACGGCAGCCGAACAAGAAGGGAGGGGTGTGTGCTGAAGGGGCGATTCAAGCCGGCGCATGGGGCGATGGCGCGCGACGGTATTCGGGGGGCTCTCGGCCTGAGGCCTGAGGCAATCGCGCCCCGCCGGATCGACGGCCGGCGCACGCCCGGCGCGGCCTGAGCCGGCCCTCCGCGAAAATGGACATCACCCTTTCTTTCGGCGGCATCGCGGCCCTGTTCACCGCCATGGCCGTGTTGGCGACGGTGCCCAGCACCAGTGTGCTGATCGTCACCACGCGCGCCGCGACCCAGGGGTTCATGCACGGCGCGTGGGTCAGCGCCGGCGTGGTGCTGGGCGATCTGTTCTTCATCGTGTTGGCGATTGCCGGGCTGGCGATGCTGATCGAGTGGCTGGGCCCGTTCTTCGTCGCCATCAAGATCGCCGGGGCGCTTTACCTGGTGTGGTTGGGCCAGGCGCTGTGGCGGCGCAGTCACGGCATGGTGTCAACCGGTGCCGAGGTCGCACCGGCCTCGGTGTTCGGCAGCTTCTTCAGCGGCCTGGCGCTGACCCTGGGCGACCAGAAGGCGGTGCTTTTTTATCTGGGCTTTCTGCCGGCCTTTGTCAATCTGGGTGCGCTCACGGTGCCCGACACCGCCATCGTCATGGCCGCCGCCGCCGTCGCGGTGGGCGGCGTCAAGCTGGCCTATGCGGCGGTTGCGGCACGCAGCGGTCGGCGCATCAACGGTCACGAAGCGCTGGCGATGGCGCGGTTGGCGGGCATACTCGTGACGGTGATCGGTCTGTTCTCGCTGGGCACGGTGTTGATCGACGCCCTGGCCTGACCGGCCGGCTCAGTCGTCACTTTTGGGCAACAGGTCCAGCAGGTTGGTGCGCGCCACGCGGTCGGCCACGTCGTTGGGCAGCGCGTCGAGGAACGGCTCGAATTCGTGGATGTTCTTGCCCAGGTTGTCGAAGCGCCCCACCAGATCGGTGCCGGCCATGAAGCGGTCGGGATAGGCCTTGACCAGTCCCAGCCAGTCGGAATCGGCCTGGCCGTCGTGGATCAGATAGGGGTCGAGCATCGTCCATGACAGGTCGATGTACAGATTGTCGTAGGTCGCCAGCAGGTCGCTGACGATCTTGAACAGACCTTCGACCCGGCCCTGATAACGGTGAATCTCGGCGCTGGTGCCGGCGTGCGCCCAGATGATCTTGGTGTCGGGATTGCGGCTCAGCGCCTCTTCAAGCTCTTCGCGGTAGATGGGTTTGGCTTCGCGTTTCGAGGTGATGTTGCTGTGCAGGATGACCGGCAGATCATGCTTGGCGGCGAACTCGTAAACGCGCATCAGCGCCGGGTGATTGGCGCGCGGCGTTTCGCCTTTGGTCAGCGCCGTCAGGTCATCGTGGCGGGTGAGAATTTCGCCGATGCCTTTCCACAGCCCGGGATGCATCTCCATCATCATCTCGATGTGGTTGACCGCGTTCATGTCGGTGGGATTGAAGCCGCTGATGAACGGGTGCAGGCGCGCCTGCTGCTCGGCGGGCAGGGCCAGAATGTCCTGCGCCAGCATCGCGTCGGTGGCGCTGTAGTAGTAGACCGGCGCCTCGTCGCCCATGTAATAGCGAGGCTCCTTGGGCGCGGACTCCTCCCACTTTTTGATCACCCCCAGGCCCATGATCGCCACGTCGTGGATGTTGGCCTCGTCCATGGCTCTGAACAGCGCTTTCATGCCGTCGGTTTCCTGCACGAAATTGACGTAATGCAACTGCGCGTCGGTGTAGATGCGGTCGGCGGCGGCCATCGTGGGCAGCAGCAGGGCAAGCGCGGGCAGCGCACTGAGCAACACTTTGTTCACGGACACGTCGTTCACCGTCGTTGTTTTTATCGGCCCTCTGGCGAGGCCATTGCCGCCCAGGGTGGCGCGAAGTTTCGGTGCCCGCCGCTGAGTGCCTGCTGAAATGGCGGATTGAGCGAGCGGGCTCAGCCCGCGAGCAGGGTCTGGAAGGCGCTGGCCACGCCCGCCAGTGACTCGCCGGCCACCAGGCCGGCGGCCACGGCAATCAGGTTGCGCAGCGCCCAGTGCGGCGCCAGGCGCTGCACGCCGGCGGCCAGCAGCGCGCCCAGGCAGAGCCCGAAGGCGATCCACGCCGGAATCACGAACGCCAGCCCCAGCGCCGCCGGGCTGGGTGCCCAGCGCGCCCGGTGGGGCGGCGCCCTGAATTGCCAGAAGGCCAGTGCCAGCCCGGCCAGTCCGCCGATCAGCGCGGCCGGCAGGCTCAGCGGCGGCAGGGCGCCCACCCCTGCGGCCATCACCTCGGCCACGGCCTTCCAGGTGGCGACCGCGGGGGCCGGCCACTCGGGCGTCAGCAGCATGGTCATCGGGTCGGGAATCAGCAGGCTGTAGCTGAGACTGCCGACGATCGAGCCCACCAGCACCCCCAGCAGTTGGGCGGCGAACAGCGGGGCGGGACGGGCGCCCAGCAGCGCGCCTGCCTTCAGGTCATTGAGCAGGTCGCCGGTCTGGCCCGCCGCGCCGCCGGTAACGTTGGCGCCCATCAGGTTGGCCGTGGCAGTGCCGGGTGCCATGGCGCCCACGCCCAGCTGGGCGATCTTGCCCAGCGCCCCGATGGGCGGAATGCCGGTTTCTCCGACCACGCGGGCGGCAACGATCGCCAGTCCCGCCGCCATGACCACGGCGGCCAGCGCGACGATCACTGCAATGTCGAACAGCGCCACCTGCAGACTCACGGTGAGGCAGACGGCCGCGACGCTGCCGGGCACGAACCAGCGCCACGGCAGGGGCAGCCCGGCACGCGGCGCCGTGTTGTCACCGGCTGCGGTGCGGCGACGCCCCAGCCACAGGCTTGCCAGCGCGCCGGTGGTCATCAGCGTCACGCCGGGCCAGATCAGCCAGCCCACCAGTTCGTTGAACCACAGGCCATCGGCCGGGCCGGGGGTGACCAGCCCATTGGCCAGCAACCACGGCGCCAGCCCCAGCCAGGCGACCAGCGCGCCGAGCAACAGCGACAGGCCCGCACGCGGGCCGATGATGGCGCCGAAGCCGATCATCAGCAGTGAGCCGTCCAGCCCGATGCCGAGCTGCTTGAAGCCCACGCTGGGCAGGGCGCCGCCGCCCAGTGACAGACTCCCCGGCAGACTGGCGCGCAAGGGCGTGCCCACGGCATCCGACACCAGTTTCACCGTCGCCGAAACCGCGGCCGCCAGCCCCAGCCAGCGCAGACGGCTGTGCGCTTCGCGGCCGTCGCCGTGGATGCTCGACAGCGCTTCGGCCGCGGCCGTGCCCTCCGGGAAGGGCAGGTGTCCGCCGGCAATGAAGCGCGCGTGCAGCAGCGCGGCAATCGCCACGCCGAGCACGCTCACCGAAAACACCCAGAGCATCAGCTGCACGCCTTGCGGTGCCGGCCCGCCCAGCAGGGTCAGGGCGGGAATGGGCGCCACCAGCCCACCAGAAATAATCGAGGCCGACGATGAGGCGGTGGTCTGGTTGATGAGGTTTTCCGGCAGACCCCAGTGGCGCGCGCCGGCCAGATTCTGCATCAGCCGCCAGAAGGCGATGCCCAGCAGCGCGCTGGCAATCGACATGTTGAATGACCAGCCAATCTTCAGGCCGCTGTAGATGTTGCAGGGTGTGAGCAGCGCCCCGAGCGCTGCGCCGGTGAGCAGGGCGCGCGCCGTGAGCGCGGGCTGGACGGCGGCGGCAGGCGTGGCCTTCATGGCCTGAGTCTAGCCCGCATGCTGCGCCGGGCGCCTGCACGCGCTGGGCCGACCCCGGAGGTGGCGCAGGGTTCATCGACCATCGTAGTGGGGCCGTGGGCGCCCGCGCGTTTCAAAGGGGCGCTTGCTGCGGACCGTCATTCGGGTTAGCGTGTTTCAGTATTTTCTGAAACAACAGACATGACCGAACTCACACAGCGCTTCGTGTTGCACTTTGGCGAGATGGGCTCGCGCTGGGGCATCAACCGTACGGTGGGTCAGATGTATGCCTATCTGGTGGCCAGCCCGTCGCCCCGCTGCGCGGAGGAAATCGCCGCCGCCTTGCAGGTGTCACGCTCCAACGTCAGCATGGGCCTGAAGGAGTTGGACAGCTGGCAATTGCTCAAGCGCAATCATGTGCCCGGCGACCGGCGTGAGTTCTTCACCGCCCACGGCGATGCCTGGGACATCTTCAAGCGGCTGGCCGAACAACGGCTGGCGCGCGAAATCGCCCCGACCCTGAGCATGCTGCGCGAGGCGCTGATGGAACCGGCGGCCGAAGACGACGTGTATCTGCGGCGGCGCATGCGCGACATGCACGACCTGATCGAACGCCTGACGGGCTGGTTTGCCGACGTGCAGCGGCTGGAACGCAGCACCCTCGACCGCCTGCTGACGCTGGGCAGTGGCGTGGTCAAACTGCTGGAGCACACCGGTCGTTTCAGCACGACCCCGACCGCCAAGCCGCGCCTCGAACCGGCGCTGGGTGGCACGCAGATTCTGGAGCGTCACGATGGACATTGAAGCCCTGCTGCTCGCCCGCATCCAGTTCGCGGCCAACATCACGTTTCACATTCTGTTTCCGAGCATCACCATTGCGCTGGGCTGGCTGCTGCTGTTCTTCAAGCTGCGCCACAACGCCACTGGCGATGCCCGCTGGAAACGGCTCTACGGCTTCTGGGTGAAGGTGTTTGCCCTGTCGTTCGCCATGGGTGTCGTCAGCGGCATCGTCATGAGCTTCCAGTTCGGCACCAACTGGCCGGGCTTCATGGAAAAGGTGGGCAACATTGCCGGGCCGCTGCTGGCCTACGAGGTGCTGACGGCGTTCTTCATGGAGGCCACCTTCCTCGGCATCATGCTCTACGGTCAGGGGCGGGTGTCCAACCGCATCCACACGCTGGCGACCCTGCTGGTGTGCGTGGGCACGTCGTTGTCGGCGTTCTGGATCATCGCGCTCAATTCGTGGATGCACACGCCCGCCGGCTTCGAGATGCGTGAGGGCGTGGCCCACGCCGTGGACTGGTGGGCGATTGTCTTCAACCCGTCCATGCCCTACCGGCTGGTGCACATGATGCTCGCCTCGGGCCTGACCATCTCGTTTCTGGTGGCCGGGCTGTCGGCGTTTCGCCTGCTGCGCGGGTCCACGGCCGATGACGCACGGCTGGGGCTGAAGGTGGGCGTGACGCTGGCGGCGGTGCTGATTCCGGTGCAGATTCTGGTGGGCGACCTGCACGGGCTCAACACCCTCAAGCATCAGCCGGCCAAGATCGCGGCCATGGAGGGGCTGTGGGAAACCACCGAAGGGGCGCCCCTGCTGCTGTTCGCGCTGCCCGACGAAACCACCCGCAGCAACCGTTTCGAGCTGGCCGTGCCCAACATGGCGTCACTGATTCTGACCCACGACCTGAACGGTGAAGTGAAAGGGCTGAACGCCTTCGAGGGCGAGCACCCGCGGGTTGCGCCGATGTTCTGGAGCTTTCGCATCATGGTCGGCATGGGCATGTTGATGCTTGCAGCCAGTTGGCTGTCGGCGGCCCTGCTGTGGCGGCGCGGCACGCTGCCGCCGCTGTTGCTGCGGGGCCTGGTGGCCATGAGCCTGTGCGGCTGGGTGGCCATTGTCGCCGGCTGGTACACCACCGAAATGGGCCGACAGCCCTGGCTGGTCTATGGCGTGCTGCGCACCGCCGACGCGGCGGCGGCCAACGTCGGGGCCGGGCTGATCTGGACCTCGCTGGCGGTTTATCTGGCCCTGTACGCGGCCCTGACCGTGGCCTACGTGCTGGTGCTGTTTCACATGGCCTACAAGCAGGATGCCAACGGGCCGCAGGCCAGCCCGCTGGCCAACACCCTCAAGGAGCAAGTCGAATGATTCCCACCGACCTGGTTGGCGGCGCCTTCTGGCTGCCGTTGGCGTTCGTGATCATGATGGGCTTGGCCATGCTGCTCTACGTGGTGCTGGACGGCTACGACCTGGGCGTGGGCATGCTGCTGCCGGGCGCCACATCAGAGGCCGAGCGCGACACCATGATCTCGGCCATCGGCCCGTTCTGGGATGCCAACGAAACCTGGCTGGTATTGGGCGTTGGCATTCTGCTGGTCGCCTTTCCGCTGGCGCACGGCATCATCCTCACCAACCTGTATCTGCCCGTCACCCTGATGCTGGCCGGGCTGATCTTGCGTGGGGTGGCCTTCGACTTCAGGGTCAAGGCGCGGGTGCGCCACAAGCACCGCTGGGACAAGGCGTTCTTTTGCGGCAGCACGCTGGCGGCATTCTCGCAGGGGCTGATGCTGGGCCAACTGGTCAGCGGCTTTGGTGATGACCTGCTCAGCTGGGTGTTCTCCGCCGGCATCGGCCTCGGCGTGATGGGCGGTTACTGCCTGCTGGGGGCCGGCTGGCTGATCCTGAAAACCGAGGGCCGCCTGCAGCGCGCCGCCGTGGGCTGGGCGCGCGGCGCTCTGGTGGTCAGCGCCTTCGGCATCGCGGCGGTGTCGGTGGCGACGCCGTTCATGAGCACCGTCATCTTCAAAAAATGGTTCTCGGTTGAAACCTTCTTCGCGCTGATGCCGATTCCGCTGATGAGCGTGGCGGTGGTGGCCCTGCTGTTCCTGTTTCTCACCCGGCTGGGGCAGGACATGGACGGCAGTCACCTGCGCGGCATCGACCGCTGGGTCGGGGCCCCGTTCGCCGGTTCCGTCGTTCTGTTCGTGCTGGCCTTCATGGGGCTGGCCTACAGCCTGTTTCCGTATCTGGTGCTCGACCACGTGACGATCTGGGAAGCGGCCAGCGCGCCCGAATCGCTGGCGGTGATTTTCGGTGGCGCGATCATCGTGGTGCCCACCATCCTCTGCTACACGGTGTTTTTGTACCGGGTGTTTGGCGGCAAGGCCCAGCCCCTGCGCTACGAGCAGGAAGACTAAGGCCTGCTCGGACCCGATCAGCCCAGATCAGGCGACGTCGGGCCGCGGGTCGGTGTGGCGCCGCATCGGCAACTCGGCTTCGGCTGTGGAACGGCCGCCGGGCAGGACCTGCCGCAGGCCTTCCCACCAGAGGCGCACGGCCGCCCGGTTGACGGCCATTTGCTGCTGGCGCCGGCGGTCGCCACTGGGCGTCAGCTCCAGCTTCGGCCCCTCGTCGTCATCCTCGGCAGCGACCCAGCGCAGCGCGCCGCAGCGCACCAGCGCGCGCACGCCAAGGTCGAGATCGGTCGCGCGCAGGTGGGTCGCCGGCCACTGCGCCTCAAGGTCTGCCGGATCAAGCCGGCCGCCCGCCCGTATACGAAAGTGGCTGAAGAGGTCCAGTAGCACCGATTCCACCGTTTCTGGGGTCACTTTCATGTTCGGCTCCTCTGCTGCGTGCCTGTATACCCCGGGTAGCGTAAGGGAGACCCAGCGGGCGGTCTCTGGTGTGAATAGCCCAAAACGGCGCGCGCGGTGCGGCTTCAGTTGCCGTGATAGCGGACCACGCGCTCGACCTCTTCACGCGAACCCATGATCACCGGCACGCGCTGATGCAGTTTCTCGGGCACAAGGTCGAGAATGCGGCTGCGGCCGGTGCTGGCGGCACCGCCGGCCTGCTCGACGATCAGGCTCATCGGATTGGCCTCGTACATCAGACGCAGCTTGCCGCCCTGCTTCTGGGTCTTCGCGTCGATCGGATACATGAACACGCCGCCGCGGGTGATGATGCGGTGCACGTCGGCGACCATTGAGGCCACCCATCGCATGTTGAAATCGGCGCCGCGCGGGCCGTCCTTGCCGGCCAGGCATTCATCGATGTAGCGCTTGACCGGCGCTTCCCAGTGACGTGCGTTGGAGGTGTTGATGGAGAACTCGCGCGTTTGCACGGGAATCTTCACGTCGCGCTGGGTGAGCACGAAGCTGCCCTGTTCACGGTCCAGGGTAAACACGTGAACGCCTTGCCCCAGCGTCAGCACCAGCAGGGTGGACGGGCCATAGACGGTGTACCCGGCGGCCACCTGATCGGTGCCCGGTTGCAGGAAGGCCTCATCGGTAGAGGGATCAACGCCCTCGGGCGCCCGCAAAACCGAAAAGATGGTCCCGACCGAAATGTTCACGTCGATGTTGGACGAGCCGTCCAGCGGGTCGAACAACAACAGATAGCCGCCTTGCGGATACTCGCCGGGAATGCAGCTGGGGTGGTCCATTTCTTCAGACGCCATGCCGGCCAGATGTCCGCCCCAGGCATTGGCCTGCAACAGAATTTCGTTTGACAGCACATCAAGCTTTTTCTGCGCCTCGCCCTGAATGTTGCCGGTGCCGGCATCGCCGAGTACGCCGCCCAGTGCGCCTTTGCTGACGGCGATGGAGATGCGCTTGCAGGCGCGGGCCACCACCTCGAGCAGCAGTCGCAACTCGGCATTGAGCGTGCCGTGCGCGCGTTGCTCCTCGATCAGGAATTGGGTCAGCGAAACGGGATTGTTGTGGGTCATGTCAGGGCTTTTTCAGCAGGTCGCGGATTTCGGTGAGCAGCTTTTCTTCAGCGCTGGGCGCGGGCGGGGCCGGCGGTGGCGCCGGGGCGGCCTCTTCCTTGGCCTTGAGACGGTTGTACAGCTTGATGAACATGAAGACGGCGAAGGCGATGATGATGAAGTCGATGATCGTCTGAATCAGCCTGCCGTAGCCGATGGTGACGGCGGGGGCATCGGCGGTAGCGGCCTTGAGCACGATCACCAGGTCGGCAAAATCAACGCCACCGACCAGCATGCCGACCACGGGCATGACCACGTCGGCCACCAGCGACGACACGATTTTGCCGAATGCGGCGCCGATCACCACCGCCACCGCAAGGTCGATGACGTTGCCGCGCAGCGCAAACTTCTTGAATTCTGACAGCATGGGAACAGCCTCAGGGTCTGAAGGTGAGCGGAGTTTACGGCGCTTCAGCCAAGGCTTGCGACAGGTCGGTGTAGCGGGGTGTGAACCCCAGCACATCGCGCGTGCGGGTCACCTGCAGTCGCTTGGCACCCTCGATGAACGACCACTGTGCGGGCGTGAACACCTTTCGCGCTTCGGCGTACGAGATGGCCGGCGGCCGGGGGATTCCAAAATGATCCGCAATCCGGAAGAAGTAGTCGGTCATGGTCGTGGGATGACCATCCCCCACGTGGTAGACCTGCCCGGCAACGCCCCGCTCGGCGGCGCGCAGCGCCACCGCCGCCAGGTCTTCGGCGTGGATGCGATTGGACGGCGGCGCCTCGGCGGGATCGATCACCGGCGTGCCGGCGCGCAGCCGGGCCAGCGGCCAGCGGCCGGGCCCGTAGATGCCGGGAATGCGCAGCACCACAGCATCCAGGCCCGCCTCACGCAGCGCGGTTTCGGCATCCAGCCGCCGCCGACCACGGTCGTGCAGGGGCGCGGGCGGCTCGTCCTCGTCAATCCAGCGGCCGCCGCAATCGCCATAGACCCCGGTTGTGGAGCCGTAGACGACGCGGCGCCCGGCCAGCTGCGGCAGATACCGGCGCACGCGCGTGTCGATCACGCCCGCACGCGGCGGGGGCGCGCACCAGAACACGGTGGAAGCGGCTGGCAGCGCGCCGGCGGTCTCGGCGTCCAGATCGAGCCGATGGGGCGTCACGCCCGCCTCCCGCAGCTGGATGGCCGCCGCGTCGCGACGGACGATGCCGGTCACGGTGGCGCCCGCGTTCTGCAACTGCCGGGCAATGCGCAGCCCCACATCGCCGCAGCCGACGATCAGGGCCGTGTGTTGAGATAAGGCAAGGGTGTTCATTGTCGTATTGTCGCGCCCCAGCGAACCCTTGCGCTGACCGACGGGTCGTAGCCCAACCGCATCCCCATTGCTTGCCAACCGGAGCCCCCACCATGACCGACCCCAACGCCTACGTGCCCCCCAAGATCTGGACCTGGGAACAGGGCAACGGCGGGCAGTTTGCCAACATCAACCGCCCCGTCGCCGGCCCCACGCATGACAAGGCCCTGCCGGTGGGCAAGCATCCGCTGCAGCTGTATTCACTGGCCACCCCCAACGGGGTGAAGGTGACGGTGATGCTCGAAGAGCTGTTGGCGCTGGGCCGCGAGGGCGCGGAGTACGACGCCTGGTTGATCAAGATCAACGAAGGTGAGCAGTTTTCCAGCGGCTATGTGCAGATCAACCCCAATTCGAAGATTCCGGTGATGGTCGATCACGGCACGTCGCCGTCACCGACGCGGGTGTTCGAATCAGGCGCCATCCTGCTTTATCTTGCCGAGAAATTCGGCGCCTTTTTGCCCAAGGACCCGGCCGGCCGTACCGAGGCGCTGAACTGGCTGTTCTGGCAAATGGGCGCGGCGCCCTATCTGGGCGGCGGATTCGGCCACTTCTACGCCTACGCGCCGAGCAAGATGGAGTACCCCATCAACCGCTTCACGATGGAGGTCAAGCGCCAGCTCGACGTGCTCGACCGTCACCTGACCGAGCACGATTGGCTGGCGGGCAAGGACTACTCGATCGCCGACATGGCGGTGTGGGCGTGGTACGGCGCGCTGGTGCTGGGCAAGCTTTACGACGCCGGCGAATTTCTGCAGGTGCAGACCTACACGCAGGTGTTGCGCTGGGCCCGGCAGATCGCCGACCGGCCCGCAGTGAAGCGCGGCCTCATGGTCAATCGGGCCTGGGGCGAGCCCTCCGGCCAACTGCTGGAACGCCACGACGCCAGCGATTTCGACCTGCGCACCCAGGACAAGCTGCTCGCGTCCCCGCCCGCGTCCTCGTAGCGGGGAACGGCCCGCCCCCTTCGTCGCACCGGCCCGTCAGCCTGCGGGCGGGACTCAGGGCAGCGTTCCGGTGTCGGCCTGCTCGGTCTCGGCCGCCGGCTGCACCACCCACTCCGGCGCTTCGAACTCGCCGATCAGGGTGATCTCACAGGTCTTGGCATGCTTGGCCAGAATGGCGCGCACCGTGGCATCGCGGTCGTCATCCTTGGCGTCGCGGTCGGCCTTGGAGCGCCAGTGGGCAATGGCCAGCAGGGTGTCGTCGCTGCCGATCCTGCGGTGCAGTTCGGTGCCCAGCGCGCCGGGGGTCTGCTGAATGATGCGGCTGGCCTCGATCCAGCCGGCGGCGTACTCGTCGACGGTGTAGGGCGGAATCACGCGGACCTGAAAGATGTATTTCATCTCGTCGGGGCTCCTTGGGTGTGGGCACCGCTCCAGCATGCCCGACTTGGCACCATCCGACAGGCGGTATCCTGATGCCCCCGATCGCCCGGAGCGCCGTAACATGCCGAACCTGTTGATGCCGACCAACAGCCCGATGACCCGCGTGCCGGCCGACTATTGCCCTGTCGGCAGCGAGCGGCACTACACGCTGGAAGACGGCCCCAATGCCGGCAAGACGATGTTCTATTACGACTTCACGGTCGGCGACGGCAGGCCTCAGGCCACGGTGCTGCTGGTGCACGGCTTTCCCGAGTGCAGTTACACCTACCGGCATGTGCGCGATCGCCTGATCGCCACCGGCGCCCGCTGCCGCATCGTCGCCATGGACCACATCGGCTTCGGTCTGTCGGATCAGGCCAGCTTCGAGATGGTCGACATGCATCACGCCGATCACCTGCGGCAACTGGTGCAGCACCTCGACCTCAAGAACATCACGATGCTGGTCCACGACTGGGGCGGGCCGATCGGCATCGGCGCGTTGATCGATGAACCGCAGCGCCTCACCAATCTGGTGGTGATGAACACCACGGTATTCCCCATGCCCAGTGAGGGCTACACCTACGCCAACTTTCCGTTTCGCCTTCTGCCGTGGTGCCGCACCGCTGACCTGATCCCTGCCCATTTGTGGGGCGCCGTGGCCGCTTACGTGGTCTCGCACGCGTCGCCCCAGTCGTTCTGGAAATTCAACGCCGGGGTGATGAACACCATCGCCCGCTATTACAGCGGCGCCCTGACGCGCGACATGGACACGCCGGAGTCGGTGTGGTGCGCGCAGTTCGGCAGCCGCATCAACGCCCTGAGTGCGCAGCGCAACGTGCGCCACACGCGCCACTGGGGTCACGGCTATCGCTACACGGTGCCCGGCTTGGGCGAGCAGGACACCGGCCCGTTCTACCGGCACCTGCAAAAACGCATCGGAACGGTCTGGCCGCACATCGGCGCCGCCGGCTATTTTGGCGGCTGGGATGCCTGCGGCAAGGACGCCGTGGTGGCCCAATGGCACGCGGCGCTGCCGCAGATGCGGGCCAACACCCATCGCTATCCCGAGGTCGGCCATTTCGTCGAAGAATACAAAGGGGCCGAGATTGCCGACGGGGTGCGCGCCCTGATCGGCTGAATCGCCGGGTGACGATGCGGGCATTCCCCTTGGCCTAAACTTTGCGCTCATCCGCAGCACAACCAGCACTCGAGGACGGCAATGACCAAGCGCGTGGTGTTCAACCAGAAGGGCGGGGTCGGCAAGACCACCATTGTCTGCAACCTTGCCGCCATTGCCGCCAGTCAGGGCCTGCGAACGTTGGTGATCGACCTCGACACCCAGGGCAACGCCACTCAGTACCTCACCGGCAGTGACCTGATCACGCCCGACCGGACCATCGCCGACTTCTTTGATTCCACCCTGGGCTTCTCGCTGCAATCCCCGGCCTTCGCCGGATTTGCCACGCCCACGCCCTTCGACAACCTCGATGTGGTGGCCGCCAGCCCGCGCCTCGAAGAGCTGATCGTCAAGCTCGAAGCCAAGCAGAAGATCTACAAGTTTCGCGACGCCCTGCGGAAGCTGCGCGGCTATGACGCGATTTTCATCGACACGCCGCCGGCCCTCAACTTCTACAGTCGATCGGCACTGATCGCTGCAGATCGTGTGCTGATCCCGTTCGATTGCGACGAGTTCGCACGCCAGGCGCTGTATACATTGCTCGAAAACCTGCACGAGATTCGCGCCGATCACAACGAAGATCTGGCCATCGAGGGCATCGTGGTCAACCAGTTCCAGAGCCGCTCGAAGCTGCCCACGCGGCTGGTCGAGGAACTGCGCGCCGAAGGCCACCCGGTGCTGGAGCAAACGCTGGGCAGCTCGGTGAAGGTGAAGGAGTCGCACGAGGCGCATGTGCCGCTGATCTGGCACGACGGCAATCACCGCATCACCCAGGATTACGTGGCGCTGTTCAACGCGCTTGAGCGCTAGTGCATCGCGTCCAACAAAGCGTTAGTCGATGCCGGATGCGATGGGGTGCAGATCAAGGCGCGAAGAGGAGCGATAGCGGGTCCTATCGCGACGATGAGCAACGAAGAGATGCGCGCCATCGCGCCGGCAGAACGAATGTTCTGTTGGACGCGGTGCACTAGTGCACCGCGTCGGGGCATTCATTGGGCTGAACGGCCAAGGGGTCACCGTACGGCCCGTCACCGTCATGCCCAAGGGCAGGGGCTCAGGGTATCCGCCGCATGGTACTGGGTCTGCTGCAGGTGCCCCTGCAGCCTGACCCCGGTGGGGTCGGTCACCGTCGTGCACGCCCCATAAATCTCCGGTGCGCCTTGACGCCCCAATGCGCGGGGCGCGAAGACCGCCAGATTGCAGTGCTCGCTGCGGGTGGCGGGCGGCAGCCGAGCGCTGGGAAACCGTATGGCTTCCGCCCCGGCCGCGCGGGCGCGCGTCCCGAACGGTTGGCTGTGCCGCCACGACTGCGGGTCAACAAGTCGGTCGACGTCGGCATGGCCGGCAATATCAATGAGGCGATCTGTTGAGAGCTTTGCGCGGATCACCGTGAACTCCCTCCGTATGGGAGAAGGTGGCGGCACCACCATGTCCTGGAAGAACTTGAAGCTGTAGAACGCCGCCTCGGCCTCAAGGGCCCTCCGGGTTTCGCTGGCGTAGAAGACGCCGCGCTCAAGATGCCTCCCGAAGCGGCTGCCGTAGGGCAGCGGGGGATAGCGAAACGGCGAGCGCAGCAACCAGTGGAGCGCGTGCGCATCTCCGGTTGGCGGCTTGCTGCCCTCCAGAAGCGCCTCCAGTTGCACCTGGTCAGCCTGACGGTCCACGAGGTCGCTGGTGGTAATGAGGCTTTGCTTCTCCACGTAGCGAAGAACGTGCCGCTGGTAGCGTTGCCAATCCATCAGACCTTCGCGCGGGCCGCATCAAGGTACTGCACGGTCTGGGCGAGCCCGGAAACGGTTTTCATCAGCTCCTTGGGGACGCCCTGAAGACCGCGGTTTTCAGTCTTGATCCAGTGCGACATGTTGGCTGCGTCCTGCCCCATGATTGCGGCCAGAGAACGCGTCGCGCGTAGCAAAAGCAGGCACAACTCCAGCTGCTTTCCCGTCAAGGCCACGTTCTTGCGCGAGAACACCTCGCGGCGCACGCCGATGATCTCGCTCAGATCCTGATGGGTCAGCCCCAGATTTGCCGCAGCACGCCGGGTCGCTTCCTGAAGGATGCGCTGATCATCCGCTGAGGGTGGTTTTAGCGCGACGCGTGTCATGGCCATGTCCACGGTGTGTCAATAAGCACATTTATAACAGAAATATGCTGGATAACACATCGTGGACTGACCGGCTGCCAGATCGATGGCCGCCACCACACGCGGATCGTCGCCCGATGCGCGCGGGGATGATCAGCCGGGGGACGGCGGTTGAAAATCGAAGCGCAGGCCGACGAACAGCGAGCGACCCGGCTGCGGGGCCACATCCTTGAGGAACGAGGTGGCCAACCGTTGGGTCTCGTCCAGCAGGTTGCGGCCTTGCAGATAGACCGTGGCCGATCCGGCCGGGCCAACATGCAGGCGGTAGCGCAGGTCGGCACTGAGCAGGTCATGGCCCGGGGTGTTGGTTTCCAGCGGCGCCACACGGTCCTGCTCGAACACCCGGGTGTACCCGAGGCTGCCGCTGAGCCTTTGAAACCGTGCTTCGGCGGCAATGCCCAGACGGCTGGGGGTGATGCGCGGCAGGTTCTCGCTGCCCTCTGCCTTCAGTGTGCCGCGCACCGTGTCGGCGAATCCCCGCAGGCTGAGCCGCAGCGGCCCTTGGTCGATGACGCGAAACCGCGATGACAGCTCGGCGCCGTAGAACTCGGCGTTGCGCTGGGTCATGTCGAGCAGCAGCAGCTCACCGTCAGGATCGAAGACGCCAGCCTCGTTGACCCGATCAGGCGCGCCATCGGACACGGGGGTGCCGCTGCCGTCGGCATTGAGGCCCAGGTCCACCTCGCGCAGGAAGACGTAATCGTTGATTCGGTTGTAGAACACCCCGGCTTCCCAGGTCCAGCGGCCCTGATCCAGCGCCAGGCTCACATCGAGGTTGTTTGCCGTTTCCAGGTCCAGGTTCTGGTTGCCGCGCTCGAACGCCAGCGTCGCCAGGTGAGGGCCGAAGGCATACAGCTCTTCAGCGGCGGGCGAGCGCTGGGCACGCTGGGCATTGAGGCGCAGGTGCAGGTGCTCGGCCAGCAACAGATTGACGCCGGCCGACAGGCTGACCGGGGTGAAGTCGAGGTTGCGGTTGCCGCCGTCCTGCGGGTTGTGGCGGATGCGATCGACACGGGCGCCCAGTTCGAGACGGTGCGCGCCCATTTCGCGTCCTTCCACCCAGAACAGGCCGACCCCGCGCGTGTCCACCGGCGGAACGAAGGCTTCGTCGCCCACCGCCTCGAAGGCGCGGTCGCTCACCTGCAGGCCCACCACCCCCGCCCAGCCGGCGACCGGCAGATGGGCCAGTTCAACCCGCCCCTCGTGCTCCTGCACGTCGAAGGTGGTGCCGATGCCGCCGTCCGGCTCCACTTCCTGATGCCGGTAGTCGTTGAGGCCGATCCGCGTTTCCAGGCGGTCAAAGCCGGGCAGCGGATCGTGCAGCACCCCGCGCAGATCGACACGGGTCTGCTCCAGTTGGATGCGCACGCCGTCGTCGCCGTGTTCGGCCTCCGTCGCCGGCTCAGCCTCGGCTTCATGGTCATGCGCATGGGCATCGCCGGGGGGAATGCCGTAGTCGGTTTCAAAGCGGCTGATCACCCCGCCCAACGACCCGCGACGACCGACCCAGGTCAATCCGCCGCCGTAGCTTTCGGTGGTCAGTGCGCTGTTCTCCAGCACGTTGCGGCGCCCCGCCTCGTCGGGCGCGTGGTCACCGCCGTCCCCGGCGACGCGAATGGCGTCGCCGGGGATCTCGAAGTCGTTGGCATCGCGGCGGGCATGGTTTCCGACAAGCTGGAATTGACCCACGCCATAGCGGGCGCGGAATGCGGTGTTGGTGTCATCGCCGTTGTCGCCATACGACCCATCGCCCTTGAGGCGAAAGCCCGGCGTGACGGTGTCGGGCAGACGGTCGTCGATCACATTGACCACCCCGGCCGACGCCGCGCCGCCGTAGATGAGCGTGGCGGGGCCTTTGATGATTTCCACCCGGTCGGCGTTGAGGGGATCGACGGCCACGGCGTGGTCGGGGCTGATCGAGGAGGCATCCATGGTGCTGATGCCGTTGTCGAGCACCTGCACGCGCGGGCCGCCCTGACCGCGGATCACCGGACGCCCGGCGCCGGGGCCGAAGCTGCTGCTGGAGATGCCGGGGCGATGTTCCAGCACCTCGCCGAGGGTGCCGCGGCGACGGCTTTCAAGCGCGTCGCCGGTCACGATATCGACCGGGTGCACCAGTGCATCGGCGGATTGACGGAACAGGCCGGTGCGCACGGTGATGGTGGGCAGTCGTGTCGTCTCGTCGGTCGCCGCAGGGGCGCTTGCGGCCACGGGTTCGGCAGTGGGTTCGGCAGGACCATCGGCCATGGCTGCCGGGGGCAGGCATGCCGCAGCAAGCGCCAACAGCGTCAGGCGCGCGGGGGAAAAACCTTTCATCAACACATCCTCAAAAGATCAGGCAAACGCGTGCGATGCCCGGACGCGGGCACCGCTCAGGTGCGGGCGAGGCGGCGGCGCTCGGGCCGCGCCCGCAGGCGGGCCGCGGATGGCAGGTTCAGGTGAAACAGTCGAGGGTGTCGATCGGGCCGCGACCGGGGGCCGGTCACCGGCCGTGACCCCGCGACCGGGCAGCGGGACGGCCTCCGGGGGAAGGCTGTCGCCCGATTTGAGCGCGCCCAGGCACAGCGCACAGTCCACCCCATGGCCAACCGTCGCGATGGGGTGCTCGGCCGCGTGCACCACGGCCAGCCATTGGGCCAGCAGCAGCACCAGGGCCAGCAACACGGTCGGGGGTGGGCGGATGAGGCGGAGCATGCCGGCGACATTAGCATTGTTATAACGTAACAACAATATCAGTGCATCGGCATCAGATCGGCGGCCGCCTCCCGTCGCCGGCACGGCGCGAGTTGATGTTGGCTGCAGATTCGGCACACTGCCGGCCCAACGCGCGCCAGCGCATTTCGGATCGTGTCATGCGGCTCAACAAATTCATCAGTGAAACCGGCATCTGCTCGCGGCGCGGCGCCGATGCCTGGATCGAGGCCGGGCGCGTCGAGGTCAACGGTGCCGTCGCCACCCTGGGCACGCAGGTCGAGGCCGGTGACGACGTGCGGGTCGACGGCAACCCCATCGGCACCGCGAAAAAAGACGTGTGCATCGCCTTTCACAAGCCGGTGGGCATCACCTGCACCACCGAGCGCCACGTGCGCGGCAACATCATCGACTTCATCAACCACCCGCAGCGCATCTTCCCCATCGGGCGGCTCGACAAGGACTCCGAAGGGCTGATCCTGCTGACCAACAACGGCGACATCGTCAACCCCATCCTGCGCAGCGAGAATGGCCACGAGAAGGAGTACATCGTCACCGTCGACAAGCCCGTGACCGATGATTTTCTGCGCGGTATGGCCAGCGGCGTGGCGATACTCGACACCGTGACCCAGCCCTGCGACGTGACGCGGGTCGACCGGACCATCTTCCGCATCGTGCTCACCCAGGGGCTGAACCGGCAGATTCGCCGCATGTGCGACACCTTTGGCTATGTCGTTCGCCGACTGCAACGGGTGCGCATCGTCAACATCCGGCTCGACGGCATCGCCCGTGGTCAGTGGCGCGACCTGACGGCAGACGAGCTGGCCGGATTGCTGGCGAGCCCGCCCACCCCCGCACCCGCCCAGATTGAGGCCGCGCCGGCCAGGGCCAACCCCTGGCATCAATCCAGCCTGGTGAAGCCACGGTGACACCCGAGGGCGCCGTGCGGCCTCGCGTCGAGATTCGTCTGGCCCGCGCCCGGCCGGGCGCAGCCGCGTTGACACAGAATTGTCGCGGTCGCCGCATACGCTCCTGCGTCTTGAGATCAGCGGGGACGCGGCAACATGGGCAAGGTCAAGGGCGATGTTGGGGGTTGGTCACGGCGTGACTTCCTGAAGCGGGCGGGTGCCGGGGCGGCGGTCGCGCCGCTGGCGGCCTGCTCGTCGTCGGAGGTGCTCGACGGGCTGAGGGCGGGCGTGAACCCCTTCAACCACGGCGTCGCCTCGGGCGACCCGCTGACCGACCGGGTGATGCTCTGGACCCGCGTCACGCCGCCGCCCGGCATGACCCTCGACATCCCCGCCACGGTCACGGTGGCCGACGACCCTGCGCTGCAGATCAACGCGCGCGCCCTGGCCGTTACCGCGCGGGCCGATCGTGACTGGACCGTGAAGCACGACGCCACCGGCCTGATTCCGGGCGCTACCTACTACTACCGATTCGATGCCCTGGGCTTCAGTTCACCAGTGGGCCGAACCCGGACCGCCGGCCTGAACCCGCAGCGCATGCGCATGGCGGTGGTGAGCTGCTCAAGTTACCCGGACGGCTTCTTCAACGCCTACGCCCGCATCGCCGAGCGCGCCGATCTCGATCTGGTGCTGCACCTGGGCGATTACCTGTATGAAACCGGCAGCGCCGGTGAGGTGGGGCGCCCGCACGAGCCGCGTCGTGAAATTCTGTTGCTGGAGGACTATCGCGAGCGCCACGCGCAGTACAAGACCGATCCCGACCTGCAGGAAGCCCACCGGCAACATCCGTGGATCGTGGTCTGGGACGACCACGAATCGACCAACAACGCGCGCCGCGACAGCGCCCAGAACCACACCGAAGGCGCCATCGCCGACGGCGGCGAAGGCATCTGGCAGGTCCGCAAGGGTTTTTCGCAACAGGCCTATGACGAATGGATGCCGATTCGCCTGCCCGAGCCGGGCAATCCCAATCGCATCTGGCGTCAGTTCCAGTTTGGCCAACTGATGGACCTGTGGATGCTCGACACCCGGCTGTTCGACCGGGACGATGAGCTGCGCAGCAACGACCGCGACAGTTTCGACCCGGACCGCCGCATGATCGGCCCCGAACAGCGCGACTGGCTGCTGGGCGGCCTGAGCACCTCGACGGCCACGTGGAAGATGCTGGGGCAGCAGGTCATGTTCGGCCAGTTCAAGCTCACGCCCCTGCCGGACCTGCCACTGGGGGAGCTGGCGCGACTGCCCATTCCGCTGCTGCTGGCCAGCGGCGAGGGATTGACCGACATCTATCTGAACCCCGACCAGTGGGATGGTTACCAGGCCGAACGCCGGGCCATCTTCGATCACCTGAGTGCGCAGAACATCGCCAACACCGTGGTGCTCACCGGCGACATCCACAGCTCCTGGGTGATGGACCTGACGCCCGATCCCGAAAGTCTGCTGGCCTACAACGCGCTGACCGGCGCCGGGTCGTTGGCGGTGGAGTTTGTCGGCACCTCGGTCACCTCGCCCGGTCTCGACCAGCTTGCGGCCGTGCCCAATCTCGCGAACGCGCTGCGCCTGCTCAATCCGCACATGCAATACATTGAGGTCACGCGCCGCGGCTATCTGCTCATGGACATCACGCCCACCGAGACCGTGGGCGAGTACTGGTACGTGCCCACGGTGGCCGCGCCCGACAGCAGCGAGACCTTTGCCATCGGCTACGCCACTGCAGCCGGCAGCAACCGTATCACCCGCCAGCCCCGTCGCGAGCCGCTGCCACCGCGGCTCGACGCGCCGCCGCGGGCGCCCTGATCCCCACCACCAAAAAACCCGGCACAGGGCCGGGTTTGGAAGCTGCGCAGTGTCGTGGTTCAGCCGCCTTCGCCCTCGGGGGCCTTGGCGGCCGCCTTGAGCCCGTCGTGCAGGTCGTTGGCACGCTTGATCAGGTACTGGTGGATGGCCTGCACATCTTCAGGCTTGAGCACGTCCATCATCGGCGGCATGCCCTGCTGGGCCCGGGCGCCGGCAAGAATGCCGGGGAACATGGCGTGCGTTTCGGCCGTCATGTAACGCAGGTCCGGCACCATCGAGCTGCCGATGGCGTTGGGGCCGTGGCACATGCCGCAATGGCTGTTGTACAGGTCCCGACCGGCGGCGATCTGCGCTTCGGTGCCCGTGACTTCCGGCGGTGCGGGCTGTTCGATCAGGCCCGGTTTGGGGGGTGGCAGTTTGGCGGTGCCCCCCAGCTTGTAGGTGAGGATGCGTGAATCCGGCTGCACCTTGGCGGCCAGCGACAGGCCGCCCAGCGCCAGCGGGAAGGCGCCGCCCCAACCGGCGGCCACGGTGACGTATTGCTCACCGTCGATTTCGTAGGTGATCGGTCCGGCCATGACGCCGCTGTTGGCGGGAGATTCCCACAGCTTTTCGCCCTTGTCGGCGGTGTAGGCGACGAAGCGCCCGTCGGCCGTGCCCTGAAACACCAGGTTGCCGGCGGTGCTCAGGGTGCCGCCGTTCCACACGGTCACGTGGCTCTGGCGCCACACTTCCTTCTGCGCCACCGGGTCCCAGGCGATCAGATGGCCCCGGTGCGCGGCCGCGGCGCCGTCAAAGTCCTTCTTGCTTTCAGGCAATGCCAGCGGCTGGGCGCCCAGGTGCCAGGTGCCCTTGCCGGCATATTGCTCGTCGGGTGCGGGCGCCAGATAGGCGATGGCCTCCTGCATGGGAATGTAGACCAGCCCGGTTTGCGGGTTGAACGACATGGGCATCCAGTTGTGTGCGCCCAGCGGGCCGGGCGACACCAGCTTGCCTTCCTTCGACCAGTCGGCGTTTTCGGTCTCGACCGGTCGGCCGGTTTCCATGTCGACGTGCGAGGCCCAGTTGGCCGGGGCAAATTTCTCGGCCGACAGCAGCTCGCCGGTTTCACGGTCCAGCACATAGAAGAAGCCATTTTTCGGCGCCTGCATCAGCACCTTGCGCGGCTTGCCGTCAATCTGCAGCTCGGCCAGCACCATGTGCTGGGTGGCGGTGTAATCCCAGTTGTCACCGGGGGTGGTCTGGTAGTGCCACACGTATTCGCCGGTGTCAGGCCTGAGCGCGACGATGGACGAGACGAACAGGTTGTCGCCGCCTTCCGGGCTGCGCACCGCGCGGTTCCAGGTCGAGCCGTTGCCAACGCCGATGTAGAACAGGTCCAGCTCGGGGTCGTAGGCCATGGCGTCCCACACGGTGCCGCCGCCGCCAAACTCCCACCATTTGCCGCTCCAGGTGGGAAGCGCCAGCTCCATCGCCTTGTTTTCGGGCGGGTTTTCGGGGTTTCCGGGCACCGTGAAGAAGCGCCATTTCTGTGCGCCGGTTTCGGTGTCGTAGGCGGTGATGTAGCCGCGCACGCCCAGCTCGGCGCCGCCGTTGCCGATGATCACCATGTCTTTGACGACGCGCGGCGCGCCGGTGATGGTGTAGCTGCGGTTTTCGTCAACGATGGTGTTGACTTCCCACACCACCTTGCCGGTCTTGGCATCGAGCGCGGCCAGGCGGCCGTCGTAGATGCCGACGTAGACCTTGCCCTTCCACACCGCGACGCCCCGGTTGGCAGGTCCGCAGCAGCCTTCACGCGCCTTGGTCAACGTCACCTTGGGGTCGTACTTCCACAGCTCCGTGCCGGTGACCGGGTTCAGCGCCGACACCACCGAGTAGGCACCGGTCACGTACATGACGCCATCGACCACGATGGGCGTGGCTTCCGTGGCGCGGTCGTAATCGAGTTTGTAGGCCCAGGTCAGGCCCAGTTCGTCCACGTTGTCGCTGTTGATCCGCGACAGCGGGCTGAAGCGCTGCTCGCTGTAGGTGCGGCCATGGGTCAGCCAGGCGCCGGGTTCTTCATCGGCCGCGATGATGCGCGCGCCATCGACGGCGGCGACCGGCGCGGCGGTGGGCGCGGGCTCGGCCTGGGCGGCCTCCGCTGGCGCGGCATCGGTCTTGGCGGCAGGGGCATCGGTCTCGGCGCCACCACAGGCCGCGAGCGACGCGCACAGCAGGGCAGGCGCCCAGAGGGATCGAATCAACATCGTGGTGTTCTCCTGAGATTCTGATTGACGTAAACCGACACACAAGCTTCTGACGAGCCTTACGCTTCGGGAGTGTAGAAGTCCCCGGGCGGGTTCGCACCCTACCCGTCCGGGTGCGGCGTCCGACCCGGCCTATCGTACCCGGCCGGTCGCGCATGAGGAACAATGGGGCACACCTTCTCGGGCGCCGCCATGCCACAGCACCACGTCTCGATTGAACCCTGCGTCGACGCGATTCTGGCCCACGTCGGCAACGACCTGCGCGTGGGCGTGCCGCTGGGGCTGGGCAAGCCGGTGGCACTGGTCAATGCGTTGTACGCCCGTGCCAAGGCCGATCCCACGCTGCGCCTGACCCTGCTCACCGCCCTGTCACTGGCCCGGCCGGAGCCCGGCAACGCGGTCGAGAAGGCCTTTCTGGCCCCGTTCATCGAGCGGGTGTTTGGCGATGCGCCCGAGCTGGACTACGTGCGCGACCAGCGTGCCGGCACAGTGCCGGGCAACGTCTCGATTCGCGAGTTCTTCTTCGCCCCGGCCAGCCAGCTTGGCAACCCGCGCGCGCAGCAGGACTACATCAGCACCAACTACACCTTCGCCGCGCGTGACGTGTTCGCCCAGGGCTGCAATGTGACCGCGCAGATGGTGGCCTGCATCGATCGACCCGACAGCGACGGTGGGCCGCGCTACTCGCTGTCGTGCAACCCCGACACCGGCCCGGAGCTGATCGCCCTGATGCGCGACGCCGAGGCGCGCGGCGAGCGCAAGGTGGCGGTGGTGGCGCAGGTCAACCGCCGCCTGCCGTTCATGTTCCACGATGCCGAGGTGGCGGCGACGACCTTCGATCACGTCATCGACGCGCCTGGCCTTCAGCACGCGCTGTTCTGCGCGCCCAAGCAGCCGGTCAGCGACGCCGACCACGCCATCGGCCTGCATGCCTCGGCGCTGCTCAAGGACGGCGGCACCCTGCAGATCGGCATAGGCCAACTCGGCGATGCCATCGTCCATTCGGCGCTGGCCCGCCACCAGCGCAACGCCGACTATCGCGCCGCCCTCAGCGCCTTCGGCATCGACACCTGCTACGGCGACTGGCTGGCCCGCGAGGGCGGCAGCACGCCCTTCGAGCTGGGTCTGTACGGCGCCAGCGAAATGTTCGTGGATGGCTTTTTGCACCTGATGCAGGCCGGCGTGCTGAGCCGCCCGGTCTATGACTTCTGGGCCCTGCAACACCTGGTGAACGACGGCCGCTGCAACCCGGCGCGGCTCGACATTGGCGTGCTCGAAGGCTTCGACGCGCTGGGCGTACGCATGATTCGCGGCCATGACTTCGCGCGCCTGCAGGCCCACGGCCTGTTCACGGCCGACACCCGCTACGAGGCCGGCGAACTGATTGCGCCGAGCGGCGCGCGCATCCGCGCCAACATGGCCGACCCCGCCGCGCGGGCCGCCATCGCCGCCACCTGCCTGGGCAGCGCCCTGCACGGCGGCGTGGTGCTGCACGGCGGCTTCTTCCTGGGCCCCAATGCCTTCTACGACGCGCTGCGCGACATGCCGGAGGCCGAGCGGCGGCGTATCGCCATGGCCGGGGTCGACAAGGTCAATCAGCTCGATCTCAACCCGCGCCTGTACCGCGCCCAGCGCGTCCATGCCCGCTTCATCAACACCGCAATGATGGTGACGCTCGGCGGCGCGGCGGTGTCTGACGGGCTGGAAGACCACCGCGTCGTTTCGGGCGTGGGCGGGCAATACAACTTCGTGGCCATGGCGCACCAGCTGCCCACCGGGCGCAGCATGATCATGGTGCGCGCCGTCCGGGAGGCTGGCGGCGAGCCACGCTCCAACATCGTGTTCAATTACGGCCACTGCACCATTCCGCGCCACCTGCGCGACGTGGTCATCACCGAATACGGCATGGCCGATCTGCGCGCCAAAACCGACAGCGACGTCGCCAAGGCGTTGATCGGGATTGCCGACGCGCGCTTTCAGGATGAGCTGCTGAAGCAGGCGCAGGCGGCCGGCAAGATCGACGCGGGCTGGCGCATTCCCGACCACGCCCGGCACAACACGCCGGAGCGGCTGCGTCAGCGCATGGCCGAACTGCGGCAGCGCGGACTGTTCCCCGATTTCCCCTTCGGGCATGACTTCACCGACATCGAGCTTGATCTGGCGCGCGCATTGCCACAGGTCAAGGCGGTGGCCGCGGGCACGCCAAAATGGAAGCTGCTGCTCAAGGCGCTGCGCGGCGGCGCGGTGCCCGAGGCCGTAAAGCCGCATCTGGCGCGAATGAACCTGACGCAGCCCGCGTCCCTGCAAGAACGGGTGGTGCAGCGGCTGCTGATCGAGGCGCTGCAGGGCTGAGCGCGCCCGGCGCAGGCGCGGGGCCTGAACGGCCGCTCAGGCGCGGTCGCCGCGCAGCGCCTGCACCCGCTGCTGCAGATCGGCGGCGCTGACCTGATCGGCGGGCACCGGTTCGCCCGCCACCAGGCCGATGCGCGTCCAAAGCCGGCGCGGCAGCCGCGCCCGTTTCAGGGCGTTGTCCCGCCGGCTGAAAAAGCTGCCCCACAGGCCCTGCAGGGCCATGGGCACCACCGGCACCGACGTGGTCTTGACGATGCGCTCGATGCCACTGCGGAAGTGCTGGACCTCACCGTCCATCGTCAGCCCGCCTTCGGGGAAAATGCACACCACGTTGCCGGCCCGCAGCTCGGCCTCGATCTCGACGAAGGCGCGCTCCATCAGCGCCGCATTCTCCTTGGCACCGGCAATCGGGATGGCCTTGGCCGTGCGGAAAAAGACCTTGAGCAGGGGAAGGTTGTAGATCTTGTGATACATCACGAAGCGCACCGGGCGCCGGATGTTGCCGCCGAGGATCACCGGGTCGACGAAGCTCACGTGGTTGCAGACGATGACCGCCGGGCCTTCATCCGGGATGTACTCAAGCCCCGATGTGTCGATGCGGTACAGCGTGTTGACGATGATCCACGCCAGAAAGCGCATCACGAACTCCGGCACCTGCGCGTAGATGAAGATCGCCACCGCCGCGTTGATCAGCACCATGAGCAGCAGCAACTGGGGAATGCTCAGCCCGGCCCAGCGCAGCAGCAGCAGCGACATCAGCGCCGCCCCGATCATGAACGCCGCATTGAGAATGTTGTTGCCGGCCACCACCCGCGACAGGTGCGCCGGCGCGGCGCGTGTCTGGATCAGCGCATACAGGGGCACGATGTAGAGGCCACCGAACGCGCCCATCAGGCCCAGATCCCAGAGGATGCGGTGATTGGCCACCGAGGTGATGAAGGTCGCGATGCGCACCACGCCCTCGACGCGGGTTTCCGGCATGGCGAAGTACAGGTCGATGCCGAACCAGGTCAGGCCCAGCGAACCCAGCGGCACCAGACCAATCTCCAGCTTGTGCCCCGACAGCCGCTCGCACAGCAGCGCCCCCGCCGCCATGCCCAGCGCCGACACGCTGAGCATCACCGTCATGACCACCCCATCGGCGCCCAGATGCAGCCGAAAATACTGCGGCAACTGCGTCACAAACACCGCGCCAAAGCACCAGAACCAGGAAATGCCCAGCACCGCCAGCATCACCGTGCGGTCACCGCGCACGAACTGGAAGGTGCGCCAGGTTTCGGTGAACGGGTTCAGGTTGAGCCGCAGACGCGGCGCGGCAGCTGCGGCCTCGGGAATGGCCAACGACACCGCGTATCCCAGCGCCGCCAGCGCCAGGACGGTGGCCGCCACCCATTTTGGCCCGCCCGTCTGCGTCATCAGCCAGCCACCGAGCACGGCGCCCAGCAGAATGGCCAGAAAGGTGACGACGGCCACCAGCGCATTGCCGCCCACCAACTCGGCGGGTCGCAGGGTCTGCGGCAGTATCGCGTACTTGACCGGCCCGAACAGCGCCGACTGCGTGCCCAGCAGAAACAGCAGCGCCATCAGGCCGGGCACGCTGGGCCGCATCAGTGCAAGGGCGGCCAGCACCATCAGCCCCAGCTCGAAGAGCTTGAGCCTGCGGATCAACGCCGCCTTCTCGTACTTGTCGGCGATCTGTCCCGCCGTCGCCGAAAACAGCAGAAACGGCAGTATGAACAGCGCCACCGCCGCGCTCGCGTACAGGTCAAGCTGCAGCGGCGACAGCCCGGCAGCCCCGACGGCCAGCACCACCACCACCACCGCGCTGCGATACACGTTGTCATTGAAGGCGCCGAGCAGCTGGGTCACGAAGTAGGGCCCAAAGCGGCGCTGGCGCAGCAGGTGGAACTGGCGGGGGTGGGTCATCAACACCGATTCGTGAGCGATCTGGTCTGCAGCATAGCCATTGCCGCCCGCCGCCTTTGCCCCGCCCACCAGGACGGGTCGTCGTCAGGTGTCGCCCGGGGCTACTGATCTTCGGGCCTCCACCCCCAACCCATGCGTTCGCGAAGGTGGCGTTCAGGCAGCGCGTGATAGCGTCCGCGCCTTGTTCCACTCAAGGGAGTTACCGATGCGCCATCTTGTTCTGCCTACCGCCGCCGCCCTGGCCCTGCTGCTGGGTGCCTGCTCGAAAGAAGAGGCCCCCGCTGCCGCTGCACCCGCCGCAGAAAAATCCGAAAGCAGCACGACCATCAACATTGATGGCGACAATGGTTCGATGTCGTACGAAAGCGATGACAAGGACGGCTCCAGCACGTCGGTCACCGTCGGCGATGACGACGACAAGAAGAACGACCAGTAAGCCCTCAGGTTTTCAAGCCTGAAACGTCATGCCCGGAAGGGCGGGCGTCGCGACACCGCAAGCCGCCCCCTGACCGGGGCGGCTTTTGTTTGGCCGCCGGGCTGGAAAAATGACCGGCCTGCACGCGTGCCGGCGTTCAGCTTTTTGACCGTCGTGCGCATGCTGCCCATCTGGGCGTCGCTGGCGGGCACCGGACTGCCCATGGCCGAGAAGCTGGCGCTGGGCTGGTTTGGCCCGCGCGGGCTCGCATCGATGCTGTTCGTGCTGTTGATCGAAGAGTAGTTCAACCTGCCGGGATTCGACCGGATTCTGGCCTGCGTGGTGCTCGCGGTGCTGCTCAGCATCGTGCTGCACGGGGCCAGCGCGGCGCCCATTGCCCGCTGGTTCGGGCGGCAGGCGCACCTGCGGTCGCCGCCGCGGTGCTGAGCCGGCCCGCCTATCCCTGAGGAATGCGCAGGCGCTGTCCCGGCCTGAGCGTATTGGCGTCGGCCAGTTGATTGGTGTCGGCGATCTGCCGGGTCGTGACCCCATGCAGGCGCGCGATGGCCGACAGGGTCTGGCCGGACTTGACCACGTGGATACGCGGTTTGGATTTGGACTTGGCCGCCGTCTGCAGCGTTTCACCGGCGGCGGGGGGAATCCGCAGCACCTGCCCAATCCGCAGCCGGTTGGCGTTGGCCAGGTTGTTGGCCTGCTGGATGGATTTCGCGCTGACGCCGTACCGGCGGGCAATCTGCCCCAGCACGTTGCCACTCACGACCTTGTGTTCCCGCCAGTACACCCGCTGTGCGGTGTTTCTGGCGCTGGCCGGCAGGCTGGCATAGGCGGCCTCGAAGCGCTGGGCGTTGTGGTCTGGAATGCGGATCGTCGCGCCGCGCGGCACCCATAGCCGACCGGACCTCACTTCAGGGCTGTATCCGGGGTTGAGCTTCTGAAACAACTGGGGATCGTCGCCGCCCAGTTTCACCAGCTCGGCATAGGGCACGTAATGCGCAAGCGTCACTTCGACAAAGGCGATGGGCTTGGCCCTGCGCACTTCGGGAAAGTAGGTCTCTGCGGCACTTTCGATGTCTTTGGCGGCGAGGAATTCGGCGTAGAAGTTGCGCGAGGCAAAGCCGAACCGGGGGTTGTCGTAGCGCTCGATCAGGTCGAGAAGATCCTTGCCGCCGGTTTTCTCAAGGCCGCGCCGGATGCCATTTCGGCCGTGGTTGTAAGCGGTGATGGCAAGCGGCCAGTTCTTCAACAGTGCGTAGTCGTCGGCCAGGTGGCGGGCCGCGCCGTCGGTGGCCAACCACGGGTCACGCCGGTCATCGACCGCTTCGTCCAGGCGCATGTAGTGGCGCGCGGTGGCGGGCATGAACTGCCACAGGCCGGCGGCGCCGACCTTGGAGTAGGCCTCGAGGTTGAAGCTGGACTCGATGAAGGGCAGGCGGGTGAGCGCGACCGGCAGCGCATGTCGCTCGAAGGTGGCCTCCATCATCGGCAGGAAATGTCCCGACACCTCCATCGCACGCGCGGTCCGCTCGCGCACGCCGCGCTGGGTGCGCAGATCGGTGGCCGCAGCCTTTACCACCGGCGGATTCGCGGTGGTGCCGAAGCGCGCCAACAGCGCCTTGGACTCGGCGTCCAGGGCTTTGCCGGCCACCAGGTCATCGTGGAGTCGCTCCAGACGCTTCTGCATCTGGCTGAGGGCGGCACGTTCCTGCTCGCGCCGCTGGATCGCCGGCAACCCGGCGTCAAAATGCAGCCGGGCCAGCACGATCTGCGGGGTGCGCGCCACGTGAATGACCGACGTGTGCTCTGACTGGCGACCAAATACATCGGTCCAGAACGCCACGGCGGGCGCCAGCGCGGGATACCGCGGAAAAGGGTCGGCAGCGCCTGCCGCCAGGCTCGGGGTCGCGAATCCGGCCAGCACGGTGCCCATGAGAACTGCGCCAAGCCGAGCACCGAATGTCATGCGAACCCTCGTTGAAGTGCCGAGCCTGCATAGTAGAAACTCGCCCGGCATGCCGCAATCCGCGCCGACCCTCTTTTTCGCCTTCCCTGGTTTTTTCCCATGCTCTTCGCCCCGTTACAGCCCTACGCCACCCACGCACTGCAGGTGGATGCCACGCACACCCTGTATGTGGAGGAATCGGGAAACCCTGACGGTATCCCGGTGCTCTTCGTCCACGGCGGGCCGGGGGGCGGCACCGAGGCCTGGCACCGCCAGTTCTTTGATCCGCAACGCTATCGAATCGTGCTGTTCGATCAGCGGGGCTGCGGCCGCTCGACCCCGCACGCCAGCCTGGTGGACAACACCACCTGGCATCTGGTCGATGACATGGAGCGCATCCGCGTGCATCTGGCGATCGACGCCTGGGCCGTGTTCGGCGGCTCCTGGGGCTCGACCCTGGCGCTGACCTACGCGCAGACCCATCCGGCGCGGGTGCTGGGACTGGTGCTGCGCGGCATCTTTCTGCTTCGCAAGGCCGAAATCGACTGGTTCTACCAGCAGGGCAGCTCGTGGATCTTCCCCGATGCCTGGGAGGCCTTCGAGGCGGCGATTCCCGCGGACGAACGGGGTGATTACGTCGGCGCCTATTACCGGCGACTGACGTCGGACGACCCCAAGGTGCGCCTCGCTGCGGCGCGCGCCTGGAGCCGGTGGGAGGGGGCGACCAGCAAGCTCATCCCGACGACCGACGCCGCCGCGCGCTTTGGCGAATCGGCCTTCGCCGAAGCCTTTGCGCGGATCGAATGCCATTACTTCGTGAACCGCGGCTTCTTTGAGCGGGACGATCAGTTGCTGGCCCATGTCGACCGGATTCGGCACATTCCGGCCACCATCGTCCAGGGGCGCTACGACGTGGTGTGCCCGATGCGCAGTGCCTGGGACCTGCACCGTGCCTGGCCCGAAGCGGCGTTCGTGGAGGTGCCGGATGCCGGTCACGCGGCCAGCGAGCCGGGCATCTTGACGGCCCTGGTCAGGGCCACGCAGCAGCTGGCCGACCGGCTTTAGGCGGGCCGCAGGTCAGGATTCGTGGCGGCCCCGCGCAGGACCTTCAGGTCTGCCGCGTGCTGCAGGCGCATCTGGCGACGCAGATCCGCTTCCTGATGGCGACGCCGCTCATCGGCACTCTCGGGCGTCAATGACGGAATCGGAATCGGACGACGGTCTTCGCCGGTGCCGACGAAGGTCAGGTAGGCCGAAAGGATGTGTCGCCGCGGCCCCTTTTGCGCGTCCTGCGCTTCGACCTTGCAGCCAATCTCCATCGAGGTGCGCCACGCCCGGTTGACCGTGGCATTGAAGATCAGCACGTCACCGCGCCGCGCCGGCGCGATGAAGTGCACGGCATCGACGCCGACCGTGACGCAGACCGCCCCGGCGTGACGGTCGGCCACCACCGCGCAATAGCGGTCCATGAGCGCCATGATCTGCCCGCCGAACACCGTGTCCTTGGCGTTGAGGTCGTTGGGGAAGACCATGTAAACCTGTTCGGTCACCGCGCTCTCGGCGGGTGATTTGGTGGGCAGGGGGGTCACGGGGTCTCCAGTTGCGGCGCAGGGCCTGGGCCCTCTTCGGAGTGGCGGCCGGTGGCCCGCCGGGATGATCGGTCAGCGCACATTGGCCAGCCGGTTTTCGTCAAAGTCGCGCGTGCTCAGGCCCACGTCGAACTGGTAGTCCTCGAAGCGCAAGGTGGTCGAGCGGCCGGACTGATGGTTGCGCATCTCCAGTTGCAGCGGGCGCCAGTATCGACCGTCGTGCTGGGTGAATCCCTCGGCCGTGAGGGTTTTCTGCAGACGATCGCGGCGGTCGTAGAACTCGACCTTGTGCAGCCGCAGATCGGCCTGGTCCATCCACACCACCTGCCGCGCGTAACCGGAATCGGGGTCTTTGGGGATGCGTTCGAGCACGTGCATTGCCGTGCCCTCCAGGGGCTCGTCGCGCAACCATTTGAAGCGATATTTGCTGATGTCCTGCGGGCCCAGGTCTTCGTAGGAAAACTCGCTGCCCATGAAGGCGCCGGACTGACCCGAGCTGGCGATGCGTTTCACGCGCTTGACCGAGGGCAGGTAGAGCCAGCGCCCGTCATCGCCCCCGGGGTTGGCGTGGGTCAGCAGTGCGGTGCCCGCCACGTCGCGGGGCTCGTCGAAAATGATCAGCGAGCGATCGCGGCCGTCGGCGCCCTCCAAGGCCCGCGAGCGCAGCACCCGCACCGCCTCATCGCCCGCCGGGGTGCGCAGCACCATGGTCATGCTGGATTGCACGTCCCCATAGCCTTGGCCCTGGGCGTCGGCCCGCTCGGCGATGGCCGTTCCGCGTGCAATGGCGGCCTCTTCGCTCGAGGGCTCGGCGAGTGCGGGGCTCAGCCCGCAGGCGACCAGGAGCAAGGCCGCGCCGCGTCGTGCCCATGCCAAGTGTCGGTCACTGATCATTGGGAGAGTGTTCATAATTCGCCGATGTTAGCGTGCTGCGCCTGAAGCCCCCGATACCGCCATGCCGTCGTCCGTGCCCCTGCTGGAAGCCGCCCTTGTGCTGGTGGGCTTCTTGACGGCTACCTTGTCCGGCGTTGCCGGCATGGGCGGCGGCTCGATTCTGATCGGCGTGCTGCTGGTGGCGGGCCTGCCGCCGCTGGAGGCGGTGCCCCTGTTCGCGGCCGTGCAACTGGTGTCGAACGTGTCGCGCACCACCGCCTACTGGGCGCATGTGGACGGACGTGCGACCGGGTGGTTTCTGCTTTCGGCGGTGCCGGCCACGCTGCTCACCGTGGGGCTGGCGGCGCGCATCGATCCGGAATGGGCGCAGCTGACGCTCGCCGCGCTGATCCTGTTGTCGCTGGCGCCCGCGCCCTCGGCGCGGCTGCAGCAGATGCCGCGGCGCCAGATGCTGGTGCTGGCCGGCGCGCTTAATGGCGCGCTGGGCAATGTGGTCGGCGCCACCGGCCTGTTTGTGGGGCGCCTGTTCCTGCGGCAAGACTGGACGCGCCACACCACCGTCGGCACGCTGGCGCTGACCCAGACGCTGGGGCATGGCCTGCGGGTCATTGCCTTCGGCTTTGCGGGACTCAGTGTATTGGCGCGGCCGGGCCTGCTGGTGGCCTTGGTGCTGGCCGTGATGCTGGGCACCGCGCTGGGTCGCCGCCTCAATGACCGTCTCGACGAAGCCCGCTTCGCACAAATGGCGCGCGCTATTCTCGTGGCCCTTTCGGGCGCCCTGATCATTTCTGCACTCTGGACCTTATGGACATCAAACTCGACGCCGCCGGCGTGACCGACCTCATCCACGGCAGCGCGCCGGACACCCCCGACTGGAAGATCGACGTGCAGTGGGTCAAGCCCGGTGGGGCGATGATTCGCCAGCCGTTTCGAGAAGGCCTGCAACGGGCCGGCGAGGTCATGTCGGGGCCGTCGCTGATGTCTGCGGCCGATACCGCGATGTATGTCTGCGTGCTGGCACACATTGGCCCGCAGGTGATGGCCGTCACCGTCGACATGAACATGCAGTTTCTGCGGCCCGCGGCCAAGGGCGACCTGTTTGCCGAGGCCAGCGTGCTCAAGCTGGGGCGTCGTCGCGCTGCGCTGCGGGTGATGGTGCGCGATCACCTGGGCAACGAGGCCTGCCATGTGACCGGCACCTACGCATGGCCGACGCCGCTGTAGCCGCGCCTGTCACCGCATCAGGTCGGCCAGGCCGGTGGCTAGCCAGGGGAATGCCGCCACCAACCCCAGCAGCAGCAGTTGCAGGCCAATGAACGGCAGTGCGCCGCGGTAGATGGCCTGGGTCGTCACCTCGGGAGGGCTGACGCCGCGCAGGTAGAACAGCGCAAAGCCGAAAGGCGGCGTCAGAAAACTGGTCTGCAGGTTGAGGGCAATCATCACGCCCAGCCAAACCGGGTCCAGCCCCAGCACCAGCAACGGGGGGGCGACGATGGGCACGATGACAAAGGTGATCTCGATGAAGTCGAGAATGAAGCCGAGCACGAACATCAGCAGCATCACCGCCAGCATCGCGCCGAAGGCGCCGCCGGGCAGGGCGGTGAGCAGGTCGTGGACCAGCGCATCGCCGCCATAGGCGTTGAACACCATCGAGAACATCGACGCGCCGATCAGAATCATGAACACCATGGCGCTGATGCCGGCGGTGCGCTCCCCGCATTCGCGCAGCCGTGCCCAGCCCAGCGTGCCGCGTGCCGCCGCCATGAGCATCGCCCCCATGCCGCCAACCGCCGCCGCCTCGGTGGGCGTGGCGAAGCCGCCGATGATCGAGCCCAGCACCGCCAGAATCAGCAGCAGCGGCGCCGACAGACTCATGAGCAGACGCCGCCATGACAGCGGCGGCAGGTCGGTGACCGGTGGCGCCGCATCGGGCCGTCGCCACGCCATCGCCATCACGTAGCCGATGTACAGCAGCACCAGCAGCAGGCCGGGGATCACCGCGCCGATGAACAGATCGCCCACCGACACCGACTGGGTCGAGAACACGCCCTGAGACAACTGTGCCTGCTGGTAGGCCGACGACAGCACGTCGCCCAGCAGCACCAGAATGATCGACGGGGGAATGATCTGGCCCAGGGTGCCGCTGGCGGCGATGGTGCCGGTGGCCAGGCTGGGGTCGTAGCCGCGCTTGAGCAAGGTGGGCAGGCTCAGCAGGCCCAGGGTGACGACGGTGGCCCCGACGATGCCGGTGCTGGCCGCCATCAGCCCGCCCACCAGCACCACGGCCACCAGCATGCCGCCGTGCAGCCGTCCGAGGGCGCTGGCCATCGACTCCAGCAGGTCTTCGGCGATGCGGGCGCGTTCCAGCACCACCCCCATCAGCACGAACAGCGGCACCGCCATCAGGGTGTCGTTGTTCATCACGCCATAGAGGCGGCTGGGCAGGTCGAGCAGTTCGGGCACGCCAAAGGCGCCCAGGCCCAGACCCAGCAGGGCGAAGACCAGCGCAACGCCGGCCAGGGTGAAGGCGACCGGATAGCCCAGCATCAACACGCCGCAGGCCACAAGGAACATGACGATGGCGATGAGGCTCATGCTCATGGGCCGGGCGGCCTCAGCGTCAGCCGCATGACCTCGGCGATGCCCTGCAGGATGAGTTGCCCGGCCATCACCAGAATCATGGTTTTCAGCAGATACAGGATGGGCAGGCCGCCGGGGTCGGGCGAGCGCTCCCGAATGGCCCACGCGCGCCCCACGTAGTCCCACGACATCAGCAGCAGAAACACGGCGAACGGCAGCAGAAACACCAGCGTGCCGAACAGCTCCACATGACGCCTGCCACGCGCCCCGAGGCGGGCGCTGAGTACATCGACCCGCACATGTTCGCCCCGTGGCAGCGCGTGGGCCACGGCGAGCATGAAGATCAGGGCATGCAGGTACAGCGCCGCCTCCTGGACGGCGGTGCTGCCACTGTTGGCGACGTAGCGCAACACCACGATGCCGAAGACCAGCACCGTCAGCGCCAGCGTCAGCAGGCCGGCCAATTGGTAGAGCCGGCCGTTGACGGCGTCGATGAGGCAGACGATGCGCGAGGCCATGTGGCGCTACAGCGGGGGCGGGGCGTGCCGGCGATGGCGCTCAAGCACGCGCCGGTACGCCGCCGGGTCCTTGACGTGCACCACGTCGCCTTCGCGCGGAAACAGCCAGTCGTAGAGCCGCGACAGGTAAAAGCGCAAGGCCGCAGCGCGCAGCACCAGCGGCCAGGCGCTGATCTCGTCGGGCGTCAGCTCCCGGCGGCTGCGGTAGGCGTGGGTCATGGCGGCCCAGCGTGCGCCGTTGAGGCTGCCGTCGGTTTCGAAGCACCAGTCGTTCACGGTGATCGCCAGGTCGTAGAGCAACGCATCGTTACAGGCATAGTAAAAATCGATGACGCCGGTCAGGCGTTCGTCAACAAACAGCGCGTTGTCGCGAAACAGGTCGGCGTGGATCACGCCCTGGGGCAGCGCCGCCAGATCGAGCCTTGCCTGGGCCTGCAGTTCATCGCGGATCAGCTCGGCGGCGTCCTCATCGGCCTTGGGCAGAATCGCCTCGGCCGTGTGCTGTCGCCATGCCGGGCCGCGCGAGTTGTCGCAATGCCCGCCGTAGGACTGGCCCAGCACATGCAGCTCGCCCAGCGTCCGGCCGATCTCTTCACATTGATGCAGGGTTGGAAACAGCACGCTCTGGCCGGCCAGCCGCCGCACCAGCGCCGCGGGCTTGGCGTTGAGCGAGGTCAAGGTGTCGCCCGACTGGTTGCGCATCGGCATCGCGCCGGGAAATCCGCGCGCGGCCAGATGCTCCATCAAGCCCAGAAAATAGGGCAGGTCGTCGTAGTTGAGGCGCTCGAACAGGGTCAGCACCCAGCGACCATCGGCGGTGTCGACGAAATAGTTGGTGTTTTCCACGCCCTCGCCTATGCCCTGGAAATTGATCAGCGGTCCGACCGGATACTGGGTCAGAAACCGTTTGAGCTGGGCGTGCGAAACCTTGGTGAAGACCGACATGCAGGGCGGGAATTTGGGCGATCAGGCCGCGAAGCGTAGGCGCAAGTGCGGATGCCGTCCAGAACGCGGCGGTTCAACGGCGCCAGAAATAGGGTGTCATCAGCACCAGCAGCGGAAAGATCTCCAGCCGCCCCAGCAGCATCGCAAAGCTGCCCAACCAGAGCCCGAAGCCGCCGACCGAGGAAAACGAGGTCGACACCTCGCCCAGGCCGGGGCCCAGATTGTTGATGGTGGCCGCCACGGCGCCGAAGGCGGTGATCGGGTCCATGCCCGACAGTTGCATCAACACCACGAGCACCACGTAGAACCCGATGTACACCGAGAAGAAGCCCCAGACGCCCTGGATGACCTCATCCGGCACCGACCGTGCGCCGAGCTTCACCGGCGCCACGGCCGACGGATGAATGTTGTGAAACACCGAACGCAGTCCCTGTTTGAACAGCAGCATCACCCGCACCACCTTGAGGCCGCCGGCGGTGGAGTAGGCGCACCCACAGATAAAACTCACCAGCACCACCAGGGTCGAGATCATGGTGGGCCACAGGTTGAGATCGGCCGAGGCAAAGCCTGCCGTGGTGCCGATCGACACCACCTGGAACAGGGCCTGCAATGGGGCTTCGAAGCCCCAGTAGGTGCCGGTCAGCATCAGCAGCGCAGTGATGCCCAGGGTGGCGGCGGCGATGATGCCGATGAACACCCTGAACTCCGGATCGCTCCAGTAGCCCGCAATCGATCGCGAGCGAAAGGCCACGAAGTGCAAGCCGAAATTGACCGCGCCGATGACCATGAAGGCGATGCAGATCAATTCGATGATGGCGCTGTCGAAGTACGCGATCGAGGCATCGTGGGTCGAGAATCCGCCGGTGGACACCGTGGAAAACGAGTGCCCGATGGCGTCGAACCAGTCCATTCCGGCCCATCGGTAGGCAACCGCGCAGGCAATCGTGAGGCTAAGGTAGATCAACCACAGGGCACGGGCGGTTTCGACCAGGCGCGGCGTCAGTTTGGTGTCCTTGACCGGCCCCAGTGATTCGGCGCGGTAGAGCTGCATGCCGCCGACCCCGAGCATCGGCAGGATGGCGATGGCCAGAATGACCAGGCCCATGCCGCCGAACCACTGCAGTTGCTGGCGGTAGTACAGCAGTGCCTTGGGCAGCCCGTCGAGCCCGACGATGACGGTGGCCCCGGTGGTCGTCAGCCCCGAGACCGACTCGAACACCGCTTGCGGAATGGTCAGCCCCGGTTGATCGGCGACATAGAGCGGAATCGCCCCGGACAAGCCCAGCACCATCCAGAACAGCACGGTGACCAGAAAGCCGTCGCGAATCTTCAGCTCCGCGCGGCTGTGCCGCACCGGCCACCAGGTCATCGCCCCCAGGACCACGTTGATCGAAAGCGCAAGACCGAAGGCCGGCGCGGTGCCATCGGCGTAAAGCCAGCTCACCGCCATGGGCGGCAGCATGGTCAGCGAAAAAATCATCAGCAGGATGCCCATCACCCGCTGCACGGCACCGAAGCGGTGAATACGGTTCAGCTTGGCATCGGTCAGCGCCACGAATCAGAAAAACCCGATGCCAACCTGGAACAGCTTGCCGACATCCTTCACGTGCTTGCGGTTGACGAGGAACAGGATCACGTGGTCTTCGGCCTCGATCACCGTGTCGTGGTGGGCGATGATGACCTCGTCGCCGCGCACGATGGCGCCGATGGTGGTGCCGGGGGGCAGCTTGATCTCTTCAAGCCGGCGACCGACCACCTCAGAGTTGAAGCGGTCCCCGTGGGCGACGGCCTCGATCGCCTCGGCCGCGCCGCGCCGCAGGCTGTGCACCTTGACCACGTCGCCCCGGCGCACGTGCGCCAGCAGCGCGCTCACCGTGGACTGCTGTGGGCTGATGGCGATGTCGATCTGGCTGCCCTCCACCAGTTCCACGTACGACTGGCGGTTGATCAGGCACAGCGACTTGCGCGCCCCCAGGCGCTTGGCGAGCATCGCCGAGAGAATGTTGGCCTCGTCGTCGTTGGTGATGGCGCAGAACACGTCGCAGTCTTCGACATTCTCCTCGCGCAGCAGGCCCTCGTCGGCGGCATCGCCGTGCAGCACCACCGTGTTGCCCAGTTCTTCGGACAGGTAGCGCGCCCGCTCGCGCACCGACTCCACGATCTTCACCTCGATGCGATCTTCAAGCACCCGCGCCAGCCGCAGGCCGATGCGGCCGCCGCCGGCGAGAATGATGCGGCGTACCGGCTGGTCGAGCTTGCGCAGCTCGGCGATCATTTTCGGGATGTGCGCCTTGGCGGCGACAAAGAACACCTCATCCTCGGCTTCGATGATGGTGTCGCCTTCGGGAATGATCGGCCGGCCGCGGCGGTAGATCGCTGCAACGCGCGCGTCGATGCCCGGCAGATGCTCGGGCAGTTCGCGCAACTGGCGCGACACCAGCGGGCCGCCGTAATAGGCCCTAACTCCGACCAGCTGCACGCGCCCATCGGCGAAATCGACCACCTGCAGTGCGCCGGGATATTCGATCAGGCGACGGATGTAGTCGGTGACCAGCTGCTCGGGCGAGATGTGCATGTCGATCGCCAGCCCCTGCGGCTCGAACAGGCTTTCCTCGCGCAGATACTCGGCGGCGCGCACCCGGGCGATCTTGGTCGGCGTGTTGAACAGCGTGTAGGCGACCTTGCACGCGACCATGTTGGTCTCGTCGCTCTCGGTGACGGCGATCAGCATGTCGGCATCGTCCGCACCGGCGCGGCGCAGCACGTTGGGGTGGCTGGCGTGGCCCTGCACGGTGCGAATGTCCATTCGCTCCTGCAGGTATTCCAGCAGCCCCGCGTCGGTGTCGATAACCGTCACGTCGTGTTGCTCGTTGGCGAGATTTTCGGCCAGCGTCGCCCCGACCTGGCCAGCCCCTAGGATGATGATTTTCATGCGCCGCGCACGTTACGCCCGCCCATCATGCGGTGCAACATCGGGCGTTCGCGGCTCGCCGGCCCCGAGGGCTTCGTGCGAGACTCATTCGTACACCGCAATGTAAGGAGCAGACCATGTCAAGCATCGATTTCTATTGGGAGCCGGGCAGCCCTTATACCTATCTGGCGGCCACCCAGATGGGCGCGCTGGCGCGGGAAACCGGCACCTCGGTGAACTGGAAGGCCTTTTTGCTGGGCAAGGTGTTCCAGGCCCGCAAGATGACCCTGCCAGCAGCCATTCCTGCCAAGGCCAGTTACATGTTCAAGGACCTTGCCCGCTGGTCGGCGCTGTACGACGTGCCGTTCTCGATGCCCAAGGTGTTTCCCGTCAACAGCATGCTCGCCAGCCGCGCGGGCACCGCCGCCGCGCAACAGGGCCAGGGTGAGACGGCGGCACTGGCGTTGCTCGGGGCCTACTGGGGGCGTGGCGAAGATATTTCCCAGCCCGAGATCGTGCAGGCCGCGCTGGATGCGGCGGGGCTGGACGGCGCGGCGCTGATGGCCGCCACCCAAACCGATGCCGTGAAAGACATGGTGCGCAGCAACACCGAGGCGGCGTTGGACCTCGGCATTTTCGGGGCGCCGACCATGGTCTACCAGGGCGAGCTGTTCTGGGGCAACGACCGCCTCGATGTGCTCAAGGCGGTGATTCAGGGCCGCATCAAGGCCTGAGCTGAAGCGCAATCGGCGCGGGAGTGGGGTGATGAAGCATGTCGGTGCATTGGGCGCGGTCGCCGTGACCCTGCTGCTGATGGCCTGTGAGGGCCAGGTGTCGGTGGAGCTGTCACGCGGTGACGCAGTGACCCTGCGCGCGTTTCAACCTGAAATACGCGGCGTCATCCTGCAGACCGGCGGCGGCACACCGGCGCGCTTCGACACCGATGCGCTCACCGGCGAAGACCTGCTCGCCTGGCGCGTGGGCGAGCGACGCGCCGTGCTCGATCTCAACGATGCGGGCTCGGCGCGCTACACCGGTGCGGGGCTGGTGGTCGCCGCCAGCGGCGGGAGGGTGCAGTTCAGCGACGACTCCCGGGAGCGCGCGCTCGAGCCGGTCGCCACTGACGGCCCGATTGCGGCGGTGGATTTTCAGGTCACCGAAGATGAAGCGCAGACCCTGTGGCTGCGGCTGGAGCCGCACTTTTCAGTCACCGACCCGCGTCTCGATGGCCTTGAAACGGCGCGCTTCAGGCCGGTGATACGCGCCGTGCTGCCCGATGACGCCCGGCAGTTGCGCGGCGTGGTCAGCCGGGCCGTGCTGGAGTCGGCCGAATGTCGTCCCGAGGCGGCCAATGCCGAAGACGACGCGGTGGGCGCGGCGATGTACCTGTTCCCCGAGAACCTGGGGCAGTTCACCGATTATGTGGAGGGCGGGGGCTTCAACCCGCTTGCGGCGGGCGCCCTGCGACGTCAGGACGACGGCGACTACGGCTACGCGATTGGCGATGTTCCGGCCGGCCGCTATGTCGGAGCGCTGTTCTGCTTTGCCGATCTCGATGCCCCGGACCGGCTCGATGGCCTGGTGGCGCTGCGCGCCGAGTCGATCAATGTCGATGCGGCCGAATCAGTGTTCGACATCCGCTAGGCCCTGACGCGCTGCGCGGCTGCCGCGACGATCCTCGATGGCGCGCACCCGCCCATCATCACGGTCCACGGCGTAGATCAGCCCTGCGCCCAGGCCGTCGCCGCCCACGGTGGCCGCCACCCACACGCCCTTGCGCATGAACGACCGGAACGGCGCCAGCGACCGCACGGCCTCCGCGCCGTGACGCGCGGTCCAGGCGCTGCGGGCGTGGTCGATCGCGCTGCGGCCATCGCGCACCGGCCCAACAGCCGGCAGATCGGGCCCCTGTTCCGGCAGGGCCGCGAGGTAGCGCTGCACCCATGGCAGCCACTCTGCCGCGGGTAGGGCGTCGGGCGCCGCCGCGCCGCGGCCTTGTTCGCCACCGCGCAAATGCAGGTCATAGGGGGGTGGGTAGCGTTCTGGCAGCGGCACCGCGCGCGCGCCCAGCAAGGCGTTGAGCGCCCGGCGCGCATCCCTGGCCACGTCGATTGGCGTGGGCGGCGAGGGCGGGCGGGTGTAAACGATGCGACCGTCGCCCGCCACCACGATGAACCAGGGTGAGCGGGTGATGCCGTAGGGCCGCATCAGCCCATCGCCATCGAGCAGCAGCGGAAAGTGCAGATCGCGTTCGCGCATCGCCGCCACCGGGTCGCCGTTCTCGCGGATATTGATGGTCCAGACCTTGACGCCCGCATCGGCGTAATCGCGCCAGATGTCCTGCACGTAAGGTTGCAGGGCGCGTGAATAGGGGCACCACGACGGCCAGAACAGCAACACGCTGGGGTTGCCCTCGGCGTCGTCCGGGTAGGTGACGGTGGCGCCGTCCGGGGTTTTCAGCGTCCAGCCGGGTGCAAAGTCGGGTGGGCTGGCGGCGGCCGGAAGACTCAGCACACCGATCATCAGCACGGCGATGAGGCGCATGTTCATCGACCGAGTATGCCCCGCGCCTGGCGCGGCCTGTTCCGGCGGCACGCGCGCCAGCGGCATTTCTGCGTCTGCAACCGCGCGGTGGCATGCCATGATTCTGGGTGCTCGGCACGGCGCAGGCGCGCCGCACCACGGCCGATGTTCAATTTGACCTGTCTCGGGATCGCGTCATGTTCCAGCCTGTTCGCTGTGCCTTGCTGTTGAGCGCCCTGCTGATCGTCGCCTGCGGCGACGGCCGGGGGTCAAAATTGCCAGAGCCCGAGGCGCTGCCGGGGCCAGTGAGCCGCGAGGTGTCTTACGTGGACGACGTGCGGCCCATTCTGGAAATGAAATGTCTGGCCTGCCATGCCTGTTTTGATGCCCCCTGCCAGTTGAAGATGGAATCCGCTGCGGGCCTGCTGCGTGGCCGCCACCCGCTGGATGCCTACGACGGCACGCGCACCGAAGCGCAGACGCCGACGCGAGTCGGCATCGACGCGCAGACCGAAGCCGGCTGGCGCGGGCTGGGCTTCCATTCGGTGTTGACGCCCGATGCCGAGGGCGAGTCGTTGCTGTACAAGATGCTCGCCCTGGGCAAGTCGCGCCCCTTTGCGCCGAACAGCAAGCTGCCCGAAGACATGGACCTGGGCGTCACGCGGGACAACCAGTGCGTGTCGCGGGACGACTTTGCCGAATACGCCCACGACCGCCCGCTGGAAGGTATGCCGCTGGCCGCCGCCGGGCTCACCGATGGCGAGTTCGCTCTGCTCAGTGGCTGGTTGATGCAGGGCGCCCCGGTGCCGGACGATGTCATGCGCGTCAGCCCGGCTGAGCAGGCCGTGATCGACACCTGGGAAGCCTGGCTGAACCATCCCGACCCCGAGCGCCAACTGGTTGCGCGCTGGCTGTTCGAACATCTGTATCTGGCGCACCTGCATTTCAGCGACCTTGGCGACGCCCCGCGCTTCTTCGAGCTGCTGCGGTCTTACACGCCGCCGGGAGAGGTCATCCGCCCGGTGACCACGGCGCTGCCCAATGGTGACGCCCAGGGGCCGGTCCACTACCGCCTGCGGCTGCTGCCGGGCAGCATCGTGCACAAGCGGCACATCGTCTTTCCGCTGAACGCGGCCCTGCTCAAGCGCATCGACAGCCTGTTTTTCGGTGAAGACTGGTCAGCGGGTGCGTTGCCGGGCTACACGGCGGAAGAGCGCGCCAATCCGTTCATCACCTTCGCGGCCATTCCGGCACGGGCGCGCTATCAGTTCATGCTCGATCAGGCGGAGTACTTCACCCGCACCTTCATCCGCGGACCGGTGTGTCGCGGACAGATTGCCACTGACGTCATCCAGGACCACTTCTGGGTGATCTACCAGGCGCCGCAGCGTGACCTGTTCGTCACCGATACCGGCTACCGCGAACGTGCCGCGCCGCTGTTGGGCATGCCGGGTCAGAACGACGACCTGCTGGACACCGGCCCGGCGTGGGACCATTTCCGCGATCAGCGCAACGACTATCACCGCCTGCGGCGCCAGGTCTACGCCGACCAGCGCGCCGATGGCGCCTCGCTGGAGGATGTCTGGGATGGCGGCGGCCACAACACCAATGCGCTGCTCACCGTCACACGGCACCACGACAGCGCCTCGGTGGAACGCGGCCTGATCGGCCAGGTGCCCAAGACCGTGTGGTGGATGGACTACCCGCTGCTCGAACGCACCTACTACCAGTTGGTGGTCAACTTCGACGTGTTCGGCAACGTGGCGCACCAGTTGCAGACGCGGCTGTACTTCGACCTGATTCGCAACGGCGCCGAGCACAACTACCTGCGGCTGCTGCCGCGCGCGGCGCGGCAAGGCATCGTCGATGACTGGTATCGCGGCAGTGGCGCGCTGAAAAGCCACATCACCTATGCCCCGGTGGACGACCAGACCCCGTCGGCCGAGGGCTATGCCACCGACGCGCCGCTCCAGGAACTGGGCCTGCGCCTGCTGGAGCGCTTCCACGCCATCAACCGCATGGCAGTCGATCCGCTCAACCGCTGCCTGTCGCGACCCTGTGCGCGGGCGGACCAGCCGCAATGGATTCAGCAGACCGACGCGCGGTTGGCGCGGCTTGCGGCAGTTGAGGCCAAGGACCTTCCCGGCGTGCTCAAGCTGCCCGATGTCACCTTCCTGCGGGTCACCCACACCGACGGCACGCGAACCGTCTATTCGCTCATCCGCAACCGGGCGCACAGCAACGTGGCGTTCCTGCTGGGCGAGTCACTGCGTTACGAGCCCGAGCACGACCAGGTGCTGGTGTTTCCCGGCATTCTTGGCAGCTATCCCAATTTCATCTTCGACGTGCCGGCCCATCAGGTGGCGCAGTTCGTTGAGCGGCTGGGCAAGGCGGACAAGGGCAGGGCCTTCGATGAGATCGTAGAACTGTGGGGCGTGCGACGGACGCACCCGGCGTTTTGGGAAACGCTGCACGACTTCACCGCCTGGCAGGCCGAACGCCAGCCACTGCAGGCCGGCGTTTTTGATGTCAACCGATACAAGAACCTGTGAGGTTTAAACTGAACGCCCGCCTTATATTGCGATTAACGATCAATTCATCACTGACTGCCATGATCGCTCCATGGCTTATGGCCATATTCGAGCTGACAGATGATTAATTTGCCAGCGACCCCTATTAAAGGAGTGATCAATGAATATGAAAAACGTGATGTTTGCTGCTGTGATTGGTTTGATGGCGACGCCGATGATGGCCGCGGCGGATGATCATGAATCTTCGGTCGAAAAGACCGGCGGCTACATTTCGGATGCCGCACTCACCACCAAGGTCAAGTCGGTATTGGCCCTTGAGTCGGAGCTGAGCGCGATCGACATCGGCGTTGAAACCACTGACGGTGTGGTGACGCTTTCGGGTGCCGTCGAGAGTGACGCCCAGATTGATCTGGCTGAAAAGGTGGTTGAAGATCTGGACGGCGTGAAGTCGGTCAACAATGAGTTGACTTCGCCTTAAGCGACTTTGCTCACAAGCGGTTTTGTTGATTGAAAGAGCCCCGGCGCGATCGCGTCGGGGCTTTTTTATTCAAAGCGCCTTTTGAATCGAGGCGCAAGTAAGGTTATTAATCACCGCGCCCGTTTTTCATGTTGGCGGCACTCACCCAGCGCAAATCCAGCGTTGACGGTGAGGTGCCCAGAGTGGGGACCGTTTCGGGCGCGAAGGGGCCGGGGGTATGCCCCATGGGCACAAAGCGCGACAGCCTGCGCGCCTCTGCCTCGAAGCTGTTGACCGGGTAGGTGTCGTAACTGCGGCCGGCGGGATGGGCCACGTGGTAGGTGCAGCCGGCCACCGCCTGTCCAATATGGCGGTCATAAAGGTCAAACACCAGCGGCGTGTGGACGCCGATGGCCGGATGCAGGCAGCTTGCGGGCGCCCAGGCACGGTAGCGCACGCCCGACACCGACTCTCCCTCGACGCCGGTGCGTCGCAGGGGCAGGGGCACGCGGTTGCAGAGCACTTGATAGCGGTCCAGATCGATGTGGCGCAGGGTGACTTCCAGGCGCTCCAACGATGAGTCCACGTAGCGCGCGGTGCCCCCGGCGCCGGGTTCCTCGCCCAGTGTCGGCCAAGGTTCGAGCGCGTGGCGAAGGGTGATTTCGGCGGTGCCCAGGCGCAAGGTGCCGTGCAAGGGGAAGCGGAATTCGTATTGCGGGCGGAACCATTCGTGGTCGAACGGGTAGCCGGCACCACGCAAGTCGTTGACGATCTCGCCCAGATCGTTCCACAGGTCGTGGCCCAGCATGAAGCGGTCATGCAGGGCGCTGCCCCACTTCTTGAGCGGGCGGGTGAAGGGCGCGCGCCAGAACCAGGCGATCAGGGCGCGAATCATCAGCTGCGTCACCAGGCTCATCTGCGGGTGTGGCGGCATTTCGAAGCCGCGGAACTCCACCAGCCCCAGCCGCCCGGTGGCCGTTTCGGGGGCGTAGAGCTTGTCGATGCAGATTTCGGCGCGGTGGGTGTTGCCGGTGAGGTCGGTGAGCAGGTGTCGCAGCGCCCGGTCGACGCGCCAGGGCGGGACGCTCTGGTCAGGGCCGGGAAGTTGCGCCAGCGCCAGTTCAAGCTCGCCCAGCGCGCTGTCGCGCGCTTCATCCACCCTCGGGTGCTGCGAGGTGGGGCCGATGAACAGGCCCGAGAACAGGTAGCTCAGCGAGGGGTGGTGCTGAAAATAGCGCAGCAGGCTGCCCAGCACGTCGGGCCGGCGCAGAAAGGGCGAATCGGCCGGCGTGGCGCCGCCGACCACGATGTGGTTGCCACCGCCGGTGCCGACCGCGCGGCCATCAATGAGGAATTTCTGCGTGACCAGCCGTGACTGCCGGGCATCCTCGTAAAGGCCGAGAATGTTGTCGCGCAGGCTGGCCCACGAGGCCTCGGGCTGAATGTTCGCCTCGATCACGCCGGGATCGGGCGTCAGTTTCAATGAATCCAGACGCGGGTCGGTGGGCGGCGGGTAGCCTTCGATGCGCACCGGGAGTCGCGATTCGGCGGCGGCATCTTCGATGGCCGCCAGCATGTCCAGCCAGTCTTCGAGGTGCTCGACCGGCGGCATGAATACGAACAGGTGATCGCCGCGCGGTTCGATCACCAGCGCCGTGCGCACATGATTGGCCTCGCCGAAGGCGCCGTCGAGACGCGCGCCCAGTGCCGCTTCCGGAGTGCGGCTCTGCGGCGCGTTGCGGGTGGCGGCCACCGGCGTGTCGCCGGCCTGCGCGCGGAGAAAGGGCTGGCGCCGGGGATCGGTGGCCGGCAGCGTCGTCGGCACGGCGCCGGGGTCCACTGGAATGAACGGCGCACGTTGCTCGGGCGGCTGCCACGGCAGGCTGTCGAGCGGCAACCGCAGGCCGACTGGCGAGTCCCCGGGAATCAGCAACAGGGCGTTGCCGCGCAGTTTCCAGCGTTCGCTGACCCAGCGCGCCGCCGCCTGCCAACGCTGGACCGGCAGCACCAGGCCGCTGGGGCGGTTCAGGCCCGACTCGAAGGCGCGCAGCACGTCCTTGCGGCCTTCGGCATCGGCAAGGCGGGGATCGGTGGGGTCGAGATTGTGCGGCAGGCGACGCTCGCGCAGCAGCGCTTCAACCGGGTCTTCGTAGGCCTGCATGGCGTGTTCGGGATTGACCCCGAGGCGCTCGGCGATGCCGCGCGTCAAGCGCGTGGCGCTGGCGATGTCGGCCTTGCCGGGCACCTCGCGCGGCGGCAGGCGCCACAGCGGCTGACCATCGCGCCGCCAGTAGACGGTCCAGGCCCAGCGCGGCAGCGGCTCGCCGGGATACCACTTGCCCTGACCGTAGGTCAGCAGCCCCTGCGGCGCCAGCCGCTGCGCCAGACGTTGGGCAAGGTTGTAGGCGAGGCGTTCCTTGGTGGGGCCCACGGCGGCCGTATTCCACTCGTCCCCCTGGGGGTCGTCGAGCGAGATGAAGGTGGGCTCGCCGCCCATGGTCAGCCGCACGTCCTGCGACACCAGGTCGGCGTCCACCTGCAAGCCCACCTGATCAATGGCGGCCCACTGCGCGTCGGTGAAGGGCTTGGTGACGCGCGGCGTTTCGGCGATGCGGTGAACCTCCATCACGTGATCGAAGGTCACCTCGCAGGGTTCGACCAGACCGGTGATGGGCGCAGCCGAGGCGGGTGAGGGCGTCGCCGACAGGGGAATGTGTCCTTCGCCCGCAAACAGCCCCGAGGTGGGGTCCAGCCCCAGCCACCCGGCGCCGGGCACGTAGACCTCGACCCAGGCGTGCAGGTCGGTGAAATCGGTCTCGGCGCCGCTGGGGCCGTCGAGCGACTTCTGGTCGGCCACCAACTGGATGAGATAGCCCGACACGAAGCGTGCCGCAAAACCGAGATGGCGCAGCACCTGCAACATCAGCCACGAAGAGTCGCGGCACGACCCGCTGCCCAGGTTCAGCGTTTCGCTGGGGGTCTGCACCCCGGGCTCCATGCGGATCAGGTAGCGCACCGCGCCCTGAATCTGTTGATTGATCGCCACCAGCCGGTCGATGGTGCCGGGCTCGCTGAGGTCCAGCGACCCGATGAACCCGCGCAGCATGCTGTCGGCCTGTTCTGGCCTGAGGTAGGGCCCCAGTTCGGCCTTGAGCTGCGGCTCGTATTGCCAGGGCATGAGTTCGGCCTCTGGCGCCACGAAAAAATCGAAGGGATTGATGACCGCCATGTCGGCCGTCAGGTCGACCGTGACCTCGAAATGCCGCACCGGCTCGGGAAACACCACCCGCGCCTGCCAGTTGCCAAACGGGTCTTGCTGCCAGTTGAGGAAGTGCGGATCGGGCGCGATGTGCAGGCTGTAGCCCAACACCGGCGTGCGGGCGTGGGGCGCCGGTCGCAGGCGGATCAGCTGTGGTGACAGCACCACCCGCTTGTCGTAGTCGTAGCGGGTCTTGTGCAGCAGTTTTACGTGCAGGGTCATGGGCAGCGTCCGTTCATGCAATTCGTTGGCAAGTTCAATGCCATCGACATTGAGGGGTGAAGCGCCTCGGGCGGCCGTCACAGGCGCCGCGCAACTTGCCCATACTGACACGCTGTCCTAAACCGTCGGCTGCGGCCGCCTCGACCTTCGTAAAACATGATCTGTCCTCCTGAAAGCCGGTCCCGGTTCTTTGATCTGCGCGGCATGCGACATCACCTCCGAAGCTGGGGCGACCCGGCCCGGCCGTGGATTTTTCTGGGCACCGGCTGGCTGGACTGCTCGGCAAGCTTCGGCCCGCTGGTGGCCGGCCTGCTGGACGATTACCACGTTGTGTCGCCCGACTGGCGCGGTACCGGCCTCAGCGAATGGCCGGTGGACGGTTACTGGTTTGCCAACTATCTGGCCGACGTCGACGCCTTGCTGGCGGCGCTGGATGCACCCGAGCGGCTGCACTTCGTGGGGCACAGCATGGGCGCGCAGGTGCTGAGCCTGTACGTGGGCGCGCGGCCCGAGAAGGCGCTCAGCCTGGTGCTGCTCGATGGCCTGCTGCTGCCCGATCGCCCGCCCAGCATGGCCCCCCAGCAGTACCGGCGCTGGCTGCATCAGGTGGCCACGCCGCGCCCGCCCAAGGTCTACGCCAACTTCGAAACCCTGGCGCAACGGATCAGGTCGCAGCACCCGCAGCTGGACGAAGCCTGGGCGCTGTTCATTGCGCACTGCTGGGGCGCGGCCAATGCCGACGGGCAGATTCGCCTGCTGGCCGACCCCAAGCACCTGCACAACATGCCCACCCTGCACCGGCTGGCCGAAAGCCAGGCCATGTGGGCCGAAGTGACCGCGCCGGTGCTGTTCATTGAAGCGGGCCGCCAGGCGATCAACAGCCCGTGGGAGCAGACCGAACGACCACCGCGCTACACCGCCTTTTCAAAGGCTGCGCAGTGCGAGGTGAAGACGCTGCCAGAGGCCGGCCACATGCTGCACTGGGATGCGCCGGCGGCCACGGCTGGCCTCATTCGTGCATTCTTGAAGTCCATTGCCGACCGCACCTGATCGCCCGTGATTCGCGCCCCCTTTCCGTTCGTCCGTGACGTGGCCGGCCTGCGGGCGCGGTCGTTCGATCTGCTGGTCATCGGCGGCGGCATCTATGGGGCCTGGGCGGCCATGGACGCCGCGCAGCGCGGCCTCAGTGTGGCGCTGATCGAGCAGAACGACTGGGGCTCGGGCACCTCGCAGTCGTCCAGCAAATTGATCCACGGCGGATTGCGATACCTCGAGCACTACAAGTTCGGGTTGGTGCAGCATTCCTTGCGCGAGCGGCGCGTGCTCAGCCGCATCGCGCCGCATCTGGTACGCCCGCTGGACTTCATGCTGCCGGTGTTCAGGGCCAGCCGTGCCGGACCGTTCATGCTCTCCTGTGGCTTGACGCTGTACGACCTGATGGCGGGCCTATCGCCCCCGGTCCGGCGCCATCGCTATTACCGCCCCAAACGGGTGCGGCGAGACTATCCCTTTCTCGACGGTGCCGGGCTGGTCGGCGCATTTCGTTACGGCGATTGTCAGGAAGACGACGCGCGTATGGCCTTGGTGGTGGCCGCCGCGGCGCACGGGTTCGGTGCGGTCTGCGCCAACGGTGTGCGCGCGGTGTCGATCGCGGCGGGGGGTCATCCCCAGGTCGCAGTCGAGGCCGACGGCGCGTCCTTCATCATCAGGGCGCGCGCGGTGCTCAACGCCGCCGGCCCCTGGGCGATGCGTCTGATGGGCGAGGCGGCGCCCGAGGTGGAACTGATCAAAGGCACGCACATGGTCATGCCGGCGATTCCCGGCGTGCGTGAAGCGTTTTTGCTCACGGCCGAAGACGGTCGCGTGTTTTTCGTGATTCCCTGGTACGGCAGGACCCTGGTGGGCACCACCGAAAAAACCGTTGCCCGCGTCGAAGACGCCACGCCGACCGAGGATGAAATTGACTACCTGCTGCGCGCCCTGGCCACCGCCATGCCGGGGCTGGGGTGGGCGCGGGCTGACGTGATCAGCGCTTTCGCGGGCACCCGCACCCTGCAGAAGGCCGATGCCGAATCGCTGTCGGCCGTCAGCCGCGAATTTGCGGTGATCGAGCCGCAGCCCAATGTCTGGGTCAGCGTGGGCGGCAAGTACACCACCGCGCGCTTTGATGCCGCCGGCATTGTCGACAGCATTGCCGGTCGGTTGGGCAACCACCAATCCAGCCGCACCGACGCCACGCCGCTGCCGGGTGCCCCGACCTTGCCGTTTCAGGTGTGGCTGGGTTCGGCGCGGGCCCAGTTGCTGGTGGCGGGGGTTGATGCCGAGGCCGCGCTCACCTGCGCGCTGCGGCATGGCACGGGCGTTGACGCGCTGCTGGTCCTGATCGAAGGCGACCGCGCACTGGCGCAGCGGATCCATCCCCATGCCCCGTTCATCCGGGCCGAGGTTGCGCTGGCGCAATCACACGAAATGGCCCGTAGCGAACAGGATGTATTGCGCCGGCGCATGCCGTTGCACCTGATCGTGGGCGGGTAAATTCAGCCCAAGTGGGCAGAGGCGCGCCCATACGAAAGGGTGGGAACGGGCCCCGGCGACGAACGGTGGTGCTGACCAGCGTCACCGGGGTGTTGCCGACTTGTCTTCCTGGCCCGACGCGCTAGTATCGAATTGCGTCCCGCAGGATGAACAACGCCACAAGAGCGTCTTAATCCGGTGCGGTCGCAGGAGGATGAGAGAACAACTACCGGACTCGGCAATGACCGACCGGACGATGAGGAGATACAAGATGCGATACGCGCCCTTGTGGGGCCTGCTGCTGGCAGCGGGTCTGTCTGCCTGCGACACGACCGATCCGGAAGAAGACGGCGGTCTTGCTTCGAGCAATTTGATCTCGCTGTTCGAACCCGCGCCGGCAGCGGCAGGGGCCTCGGCGACGATTCCGTTCCCGTTTGACGGCCTGTTCTCGGGGTTCAACGACCCGACCCTGAACATCCCCAATGGCACCGGCGCGCCGTTTGTCACCGAGGCCAACCTGACCGACGGCTTCTCGACCACGGCGAATCTTTTCACCGACTTCATCGGCTTTGTCGATCTCGACACGGCGCTGCAGGGCGGCCTGCTGATCATCGACACCAGTACCGGCACGCCCTTGTCACCAGGGGTGGACTACACCCTCAGCGATTACCCGGCCACGGCCGTCATACCCGGCACCAACCCGCCTGCCCAGGCGCCGGTCAACGCGGTGCGTTCACGCATCATCATCCATCCGCTCAAGCCGCTGAAGCCCTCGACCCGGTACCTGCTTGCCGTGACCGATCGGGTGCGTGATGTGAACGGGGTTGCCGCAGTGGCGTCATCGCAGTTCCGCGTGGTGCGGCGCGATGTGCCGGTCGATGAGCAGACCGACGCCTTTGTCGCCGGTTTGAACGCCACCCAGAAAACCACGCTTGAAGCCCTGCGCTCGCAGTTGGTCCGCCCGGCTGTTGAGGGGCTGATGGCCGCCACCGGGCTGCGCGAAGAGAACATCGTGCTGGCCTGGACCGTCACCACCCAGTCGGCCGGCAAGACCCTGAGATTGATGGCGGCCGACGCCGCGGCGCAGACCATCTTTAGCGTTCCCACCGGGCTGACCATCGACCAGGCCCTGCAAAACACCAGCGTGCCGCCCATCGCCGATGTGCGCGTCGGCAGTGTGCAGTTGCCGTATTACCTCGCCAACAGCGGTGGCAGCCCGCAGGGCACGGCGCCGCTGGGCAGCCCATGGCTCGCTGACCCGACCCGGCCTGATCTTGCCGCCCGCTTCCTCGGGCAGGTGCCCTGTGGTGCCTTCGTGCAGCCGCCAGCCGGGACCAATTTTGTGCCCAGCGTGTCGACCACCACCTGCTTCCCCGTGCCGGTTGAACGCAGCGTCGAAACGGTGCCGATGCTGGTGACCGTGCCCAATGCCAGCAGTGGCCAGACCAAGCCCGCAGCAGGCTGGCCGGTGGTGATTTTCCAGCACGGCATCGCCGGCAACCGCTCGCAGATGCTGGCCCTGGCACCGGCCCTGGCCGCCGCCGGATTCGTCACCGTGGCCATTGATCTGCCGCTGCACGGGCTGCCTGCCGGACATCCGCTCGCGGTGCCGGGCACGACCGAGCGCACCTTCCTGCTCGACCTGGTGAACAACGACACCACCGCCCCCGGCCCCGACGGCATGACCGACCCCAGCGGGACGCACTTCATCAATCTGGTGAGCCTCATCACCAGCCGCGACAACCTGCGGCAGGCGGCCATCGACCTGGTGCACCTGTCCCGGTCGGTGCCGCAGCTGAATTTTGATGGTGACGTGAACACCGCCGACATCGACCCCGGCCGCGTTCATCTGGTCGGACACTCTTTGGGCGGCATCGTCGGCACCACCGCACTGGGCATCGACAGCAGTTTCGGCGCGTCCTCCATTGCCATGAGTGGCAGTGGCATTGGCAAGCTGCTCGATGCGTCCAAGACCTTTGGCCCGCGCATTGCCGCCGGCCTTGCGCCCTCTGGGGTCATCGAAGGCACGGACACCTACGAAACCTTCCTGCGTTTTGCACAGCATCTGGTGGATGACGGCGACCCGGCCAACTATGCCGCCGCCGCCGCGGCCGAGCGCCCCATCCATTTCATCGAGATCATCGACGATGCGGTGGTGCCCAACGCCGCGCCACGTACACCCGTGGCGACGGACACCCTGGACCGCGTCACGCTCGAGGGCCTGGTTTCGGGCTCCACCCCGCTGATGCGCCTGCTGGGCCTCGATGTGCTGGATGCCATCACGCCCCCGTTGGCGGCACCGAATGTCCTGACCGATGCCGAAGGACTGAAGGTTGGGGTGCGATTCACCACGGGTGATCACGGCTCCATCCTGAGCCCCGCCGCGTCAGCTGCCACGACGCAGGAGATCCAGCGCCAGATCGCCAACTTCCTCGGCAGTGAAGGCCGGTGTCTGCCGATTGGGGGGAACTGCAATGTCGCCCCTTGATCAGCGCCGTCAGCACGCCCCCCACCTAGAGGAACGGATCATGAAATCAGCCATGGCTTGTACTGTCGCCACCCTGTTCGCGGCCGCGGCCGCGTCCCCGGCCATGGCCACCCCCTTCGAGCTGGGCGGCGTGCGGGGCTCAATCGACAATCGCCTGTCGGCCGGCGTGGCGGTTCGCACCCAAGACCCGCAGGCCAACCTGCTGGGCATCGCCAACGGCGGCACCGCGTTCTCGACCAACTCTGACGACGCCAACAAGGAATTCGACAGCGCCGGTGACCTGGTGTCGGCGCCGGTGAAACTGCTGACCAACCTCACGCTTGAGGCCGGTGCGTTCACCCTGTTCGCCCGGGGCGGATTCGGGGCTGATCTGGTCAACCTGCAGGGTGAAAACTTCCGCAGGTCAGATTACGGTCCCGGCCGTGAGGCCAGCCTTGCCGAACTGGACCGCAAGGAGGCCGATGTTCGCGGCGAGGTGGGCCGCTACGCTGAAATTCTCGACCTGCACCTCAGTTCCAGCTTCGATGTGTTTGGCCGGCCTTTGGCCTGGCGCATCGGCCGGCAGGTGTTGAACTGGGGTGAATCCACGTTCATCCAGAACGGCCTCAACGCCATTCTGGCCGCCAATGCCAACCGGGCCGGCGTGCCGGGCGCCGACCTTGAAGAGGTCTTCATCCCATCCAACAATCTGTGGGCATCCGTCGATTTGACCCAAAGCATTAGCATCGAGGGCTTCTACCAACTGCAATGGGAAAAGACCGTGCCGTTTGCCTCGGGCACGTTCTTCTCGACCAACGACTTCGTGGGCGATGGCGGCACGCGCGCCAACCTTGGCTTCGGCCGCGTCACCGAGAACGCCCCGGCGCTCACGGGCTGCGCAGCCCCACCGGTGGCGGGCGCCAACTGCGTGCCGTTTGGCAGCACGATTCCCCGTGCGCCCGATCGCGAGGCCAGCGACAGCGGTCAGTTCGGCGGTGCCCTGCGTTTCTACACCGACGCCATGGGCGGCACCTCGGTGGGCGTCTACGCAACCAACTATCACAGCCGCCTGCCGCTGCTCTCCGCCATCTCGCGGACCGACGGCACCGCCAGCACCCAGTCTTCGGCCTTCCTCATCGAGTATCCCGAAGACATCCAGATGTACGGTGCCTCGTTCTCCATGCCCGGCCCGTTCGGCAGCGCCGTGCAGGGCGAATACAGCATGAAAGTGGATCAACCGCTGCAACTCGACGATGTGGAATTGCTGCTGGCCGGCCTTGGTGGCTTCAACCAAATCACGCCGGGGAACAACGTGCCGTTTCCAACCTCCCTGGGCAACCAGTACATTCGCGGCTGGCGGCGGCATGACGTGAGCAACTTCAACGCCTCGGCGCTGAAGCAGTTCCCGCCCGGCGTGCTGCCGGGTGCCGACAGCCTGCTGCTGATCACCGAGGTCGGCGCCACGCTCGTGCATGGCCTGCCCGAGAACTCGACGCTGCGCTACGAAGCACCCGGGACGCCGCTGCCCGGCAATCCTGCGGTGGCCGCCGCGCAAGGCCTCCCCGTTGAGCAGGGTCAGTACGCAACGCCCACCTCGTGGGGGTATCGCATTGCCTTGCAAGCCACGTACAACAACGTATTCGGGCGTTTTGCCATGCGGCCGGCGCTGCGCTTCGACCACGACGTCAACGGCGTCACGCCCTCACCGCTGGGCAACTATGTCGAAGGCCGCAAGCAGATTCAGGCCGGCGTCGCATTCGAATACCTCGGGCAATGGCAGCTTGACCTTGGCTACACCGTGTTCACCGGCGGCGGGCAGCAGAACCAACTGCGTGATCGCGACTTTGCCCAGGCCGCCATCCGCTACGCCTTCTGAAGGGGCTGTCCGTGGCAACAAAAAAAGGCCGCCGTCCGGGCGGCCTTTTCGGTGCGCCACGACGCCCGACGCAACTGGCGCGACGATTGGGTGAAACCGTGAACTGGTGGGCCCTGTCGGACTTGAACCGACAACCAAAGGATTATGAGTCCTCTGCTCTAACCAATTGAGCTAAAGGCCCAGCACGGGCGAGATGGTACACAGTCGCCGTGCGTTGGTGCGGTCTGGCTCGGCGGCCAATGTCGGGAGGCGGGCTTGGCTTACAGTGCGGGGCTTCGGGGCCTGCGGGCCGTTCAATTGGGGGGCGGATGAAATCTTTCCAGAACAAGGTGGCGGCGATTACGGGTGCCGGTTCGGGCATCGGGCAGGCACTGGCGCTGCGGTTGGCGAACGCGGGCTGTGCGCTGGCGTTGTCAGACATCAACGACACCGGGCTGCAGAATACGGCCGAGCAGGCGCGCGCCACGGGTGTGAGGGTGACCACGCAGGTGCTGGACGTGGCCAAGCGGGATGCGGTGTATGCCTGGGCCGGGCAGGTTGCCGACGAGCACAGCCAGGTCAATCTGATTTTCAACAATGCCGGCGTTGCGCTGGGCGCGCCGGTGGACGGCATGTCTGAAGCCGATCTGAAATGGATCATGGACATCAACTTCTGGGGCGTGGTCTATGGCACCCAGGCGTTTCTGCCACTGCTGAAAGCCTCGGGTGACGGCCACATCATCAATATTTCGAGCATTTTCGGCATTGCCGGCATTCCGTCGCAATCGGCCTATAACGCGTCGAAGTTTGCGGTGCGCGGCTTTACCGAGGCCCTGCGGCAAGAGCTGGAAATTGCCGGTGAACCGGTCTCGGCCACCACGGTGCATCCCGGTGGGATCAAGACCAACATCGCCCAGTCGGCACGGTTCTCGTCGAACATGAAGGCGCTGATGGGCATTGACGAAAAAGACGGCAAGAAGAATTTCGAGAAGATGTTCATCACCACGTCCGACTCGGCGGCCAAGGTCATTCTTGACGCGGTGCGTGCCAACCGGCGGCGGGTGTTGATCGGGCCCGATGCCAAGGCAATTGACCTAATGGTGCGGCTGATGCCCGAGGGCTACCAGCGGCTGATCAGTTTTGGTGCCAAGTGGCAGCGCCGCAAGGCCGGCCAAAGCGGGTAGGCGGCGCTTACGGCCGGACGCGCGGCTTGCGTTTGGGGGCGGGTTGCGGGTCTTTCTGCCGTGCCAACTCGTCCAGCACGTGCGCCAGACGATTGCCGAGGTGACGCGTGGCGGCAATTTCCATGGCGCGTGACACTTCGGCCTGCACAGCCATGTCGACCAAGGGCCGCAGCCGCCAGATGATTTCGCCCAGTTCTGCGGCCTGGTCGCGCGGGGGCAGCGGCGTGCCGAAGCGGTCGAACACGTGGCGCTCGACCAGATGGACCATTTCTTCGGCGGCGTGCTCGACGTTGGCGCGCAGGTGTTTGACCACGTCGAGCATTTCATCGAGCGGGATGCCGGCCTTCACCAGCTCGGCGCCGGCCTGAATCATGCGCGGGCTGGGGGCGATAAAGCCCATGCCATGGGGTTTGAGTACGCCCAGCTCATGCGCCTTGACCAGCCAGCGCGGGTCAAATTGCCCGCCGTACAGGCGGGCCAGCTCGACAAAGCTGTACTGCTTGGGCGTTTCGTTGGTCCAGGGGCTGGATACGGCGGCCTCCAGGCCCAGCAAGGCGCTGATGTCCTGCCCGGCTTCCCAGGCGGCGAGCAGCTCGCCAATGCTGGCCAGGGTGAAGCCGCGCGTCAGCATCTGGTGGATGATGCGCAGCCGCGAGAGGTGTTCGGCCCCGTAAACGCCGGTGCGGCCGCGCCGCTCCGGGGGCGGGATGAGGCCGCGGTCTTGATAGGCGCGAATGTTGCGCGCGGTGCAGCGTGAGGCCTTGGCCAGTTGTTCGATGGTGAGTTCGACCCGTGCCGGTGCGGCGGCCTCGGCGGCCTCGGCCGACGCGGTCTTTCTGTCGTTACGGCGCCCTGATGTGCCCGGTTTCATGGTGTCTGATCCATCGATGAGCGACGCGGATCGCCGCGACGGCAGGCGCCGCAGGTCGCAATGGCGCGGAATAAGTCGGGCCAGATTAATCGAAGGGTGAGCCGATGGGCAGCGACGGGCCGCAAGTGGCCGCGAGGTGCCCGCCGGCAGGCGCGTCAGTTTCGCCGGACGGTCCGTGCGGGGGGCGCCGCCGGCCGCCCCGCATCAGGCGCGCTGCGCGGTTACGGCGCGAACGATTGGGTGCTGTACAGCGCGACCGGCAACTTGCTGATCACTGGCAGACCGGCGTCGTTTTGCGGCAGGCCGTCGATCCAGGTCTGGAACACGTTGGCGTCGAGCACGCCGATGTCCAGCCGTCGCTCGGCGGACACGTCGCGCAGGGTGATGTATCCGTCGCGCCCCGTGGCATTGAAGCTCAGCACGAACAACGTGTAGGTGCGCGACGATTCCAGTGGCATCCACAGCCCGGTCTGGGCGTCGAAGACCTCAAGGCCAGAGGTGCGGTTGCCGGGGGCTGCCGCGCTGTTGACGTCGAAGCGCAGCCCGCCGGTGTGGGGGTATGGGCCGGTGGAGCCGCCCTCGCCGAAGGTGGCCTGGAGCCCGTCTTAGATCTTGGCTTTGATCTCGTCGCCGGTGATGTCGGCACCGCCGTATTGCGCCTTGAGAGCGTCGACCTGCGCCTTGAACGGGACCAGCACGGCCAGCGCCTCGGGATCGGGTTCGGCGACGCGCAGGAAGCCGCCGGCGGCCACGTCGGCCTCAAACGCGGCCAGGTCCTTGGCAGTGAGGGCGGTCGTGTTGCGTCTCGATGAAATCAGCGGCAAGGGCGGGCGCCGGGGGGTGATCAGCCCTTGGGCAGCAGACGCATCAGGGCGGCGCCTTCCTGGCGCAGCCAGGCCCGATGCGCGCTGTAGGACGGGCAGTGGGCGGCCACCAGCGTCCAGAACCGCGGGCCGTGATTGCGGTGGCGCAGATGGCACAGCTCGTGGATCACCACATAGCGCATCACCTCGGGCGGCGCGCAGACCAGCCGCCAGCACAGTTGCACCACGCCCCTGGCCGAGCAGCTGCCCCACTGCGCGCGGGTGTCACTGACGCGCAGCCCCGTGGGGTGCAGCCCGGTTTCGGCGCGGGCGGCGTGCAGCAGGTGTTCGGCGGTGCGGCATGCCTCGGCGATCAGCGCCCTGCGGGCCAGTGGCGTGAGTGCGGCGTGATCGGGTGGCTGATCCGGATGGCTCAGCAACACCCACTGGCCGTCCTGCAGCCGCAGGGCGGGGCGCCTGTACCGGTGTGCCGCATGAGTGACCGGCAACCATTCACCCCGCAACGGCAACGGGCTGTGACCGTCCCAGGGCGCGGCCGCCGCTGCGGGCACCGCCGGCCGCGCCTGCAGACGTTGGCGCTGGCGCTCGATCCACGCCTGATGCTGTGCCAGGAACGCCTGCGCCTGGGGCATGGAGCAGCGCCGCGGCAGGACCAGCGTCACCGTGTCGGCACTGCGCACCTCGATGCGCAGCCGCCGTGCTCTGGCGCTGATGCGGGTCTCCAGCCGGTAAGCAGGCGCCGGCTCGGGGGGCTCGGGGGGCTCGGGAGGCGCGCTCACGTGTGACGCTTGGGTGACAATCTGGTTACAAAATCACCAGCACCGGGGCAGGGCCCGTCGAGCCGGGAGGTCGGTGCCTCAGGTCGCAGGTTATCCACAGGCTTTTCCCGAGCCTCCGGGGATAACTCCCGGCGCCGCTCAGCGTTCATTCGCGAGGCCCAGTTTGGCCAGCACGCCGTCCAGGGCGTCCAGCGAATGAAAGCCGATGGTCAGCGTGCCGCGTCCCTGTGGATCGGCCTTGAGCGACACCGACGCACCCACCGCGTCGGCGATCTCGCGCTCCAGGCGCACCCAGTCGGCCGACTTGGCGGGCGGCGGCGGCGGCGGCGGCCCGGCCACCGCGTGGGTGACTTCGCCGCGCTGCTGCAGCTGCTTTTCAAGGGCGCGCACCGACCAGTCGGCCTGTTGCAGGCGGCTCAGCCATCCGGGCTGTTCGCCCAGCGGCAGGCCGGCCAGCACCTTGGCGTGGCCCATGGAGACCTGGCCGGCGTCCACCGCCTCTTGCACCTGTGCATGCAGGTTGAGCAGACGCAAAAAATGGGTGACATAGGCGCGTGATTTGCCGATGCGCTGACCCAGCGCGCCGTGGGTCAGCCCGTGCAGTTCGGCCAGCCGCTTCAGGCCCAGGGCGGTGTCGATGGGCGACAGCGACTCGCGCTGCAGGTTTTCGATCAGCCCGACAACGAAGGCTTCTGCATCACTGAGGTCGTCTCGCACCAGGGCCGGAATCCGCGCCAGGCCGGCACGCTGCGCCGCCCGCCAGCGGCGTTCCCCGGCCAGCAGCTCGTAGCGGTCGCCGCGGCTGCGCACCACCACCGGCTGGATGACCCCCGACTCGCCAATGCTGCGTGCCAGTTCGTTCAGCGCTTCGTCGTTGAAGCGCCGCCGCGCCTGATGTGCGCCGGGGCGGATCAGCTCGATGGGAATGGCGCGCGCAAGGTGCGCCTCAGGGGTGGCGGCAGACGGTGCAGGCAAGTGTGAAACAATAGCCACGTCCGGCTTTTCACCTGTGAATTCAATGGAAGACCAGTTTAGAGCGATCCTCAGCGCGATAGGTGAGGATCCATTGCGTGAAGGCCTGCTCAACACGCCGCAGCGGGCGGCGAAGGCGATGACGTTTCTTACCAAGGGGTATCAGGAATCGCTTGAAGAAATCGTCAATGGCGCCATTTTCGAGACCGATAACCAAGAGATGGTGATCGTTCGCGACATCGAGTTCTACTCGATGTGCGAGCACCACATCCTGCCGTTCTTCGGCCGCGCCCATGTGGCGTACCTGCCGGCGGGCAAGGTCATCGGATTGTCGAAAATTCCGCGTATCGTCGATATGTTCGGTCGGCGGCTGCAGATTCAGGAGCAGCTGACCCAGCAGATTGGCGAATGCATACAGGGGGCCACCGAGGCGCGCGGCGTGGCGGTGGTGATCGAGGCCAAGCACCTGTGCGCCATGATGCGCGGCGTCGAAAAGCAGCACAGCCAGATGATCACGTCGATGATGCTGGGGGCGTTTCGCGATGATCCCCGCACCCGCGCGGAATTTTTAGGGCTGATTCGCAACTAAAAGTGAACGGCCCGCGCATCGTGCTGACCCGACCTTGCGTAATGAAAGATGTTTACGATGCTTCGTACGGAGAAATTCAACCATGACAGGAGCAGCCCCGAGTCTTCGTTTTGGCACTGCCGAGCAACTGGCAGTGCTGATCGACATGGAAGACGCAGTGCGTGCCGAGATTGCGCTGCATCTGGAGCGCCGCAAGCTTTGGTTCCCCAATGATCTGTTGCCCGCCGACGCCACGCTGGACGCGGCCGCCGACGCCGAAATCAAGGCCATGCGGGAAGCCGCTCGCGGCATCCCCGACGTCGCCCGCGTGGGGCTGGCGCTCAATCTGCTGACCGAAGAGGGCCTGCCCCACTTTCACCGGCTGATCGCCGTCCATTTTGGCGCCGAAAGCCCATGGCGCGACTGGAACTACATGTGGACGGCCGAAGAAGACCGCCACGGCTGTGCCCTGCGTGACTACGTTCGCGATGCCCGGCTGTTCGACATGCGCGCGCTCGAAGCCGCCCAGTATCGTTACATCGAAGCGGGCTTCGATCCCGAGTGGCAGCAGGACCCTTACCGCCTGCTGGCGTACACGTCGCTGCAGGAAAGGGCCACGCAGATCAGCCACGCCAACACCGGCCGGCTTTGCGCAGGCATCGAACCTGCGGCGCAGCGGGTGTTGGCGCACCTGGCGCGGGACGAATCGCGGCACTACGAGTTCTACCGGGCCAGTTTTCACGAGATTCTCAAGCGCGACCCCAACCGGGGCCTGCAGTCGCTGCTCAGCGTGACCCTCAACTTCGTCATGCCGGGCCACGCCATGCCGGGCTTCGGCGAAATGAGCGAAGTCGTCGAGCGGGCCGGCATCTTCGGCGGCCGCGAGTACAGCCACATCGTCGATGAGCTGCTGGCGTTCTGGGACATCGGCAAGATGGAAGGCCTTTCGGCCGAAGGCCGCGCCGCGCAGGACAAGCTGATGGCCGTGCCCGCGCGGATTGCCAAGGTTGCCGACTACGCCGATGGCAAGCGCAAGCCCCGCGACTATCGCTTCGACTTTCTCGCCGGCCGCGAGATCAGGCTCTGAGTTTGCCCCCCACACCGGCCCCAATCCGGGTCGTCATTACCGGCGCCGGGAGCGGGCTGGGGCGCGCCCTTGCGCGGGCGTTTGCGGCGCAAGGCGCGAAGATCGCCATCACCGATCGCGACCTCGACGCCGCTGCGGCGACCCTGCAGGCGGTGGACGCCGCGGGCGGCGGGGGCTTCGTCCAGCCGCTGGATGTGACCCGCGAAGCCGATTTCGCCGCCCTCTCCGAGCGTCTGGCGGCAGACTGGGGCGGCCTTGACGTGCTCATCAACAACGCCGGCGTTGCCACCGCCGGCACCGTGGCCGACGCCGGTCTCGCCCAATGGCAGCAGGTGCTCGACATCAACCTGCTGGGCTGCGTGCGCGGGGTTCAGGCCCTGGCGCCGATGATGGTGGCGCAAGGGCGCGGCCACATCGTCAACGTCGCGTCCTTCGCCGGCATTGCCAACCCGCCGGGCATGGCCAGCTACAACGCCGCCAAGGCGGCGGTGATCTCGTTGTCCGAGACCCTGCGGTTCGAGATGGCGCCGCGTGGCGTCGGCGTGACGGTCGCCTGCCCGTCGTTCTTCAAGACCCGGCTGCTGGAAACCTCGCGTGAGCAGGCCGTCGATGGCCCGCCGTCGTCGCCAATGGAGGGCATCGTCGGGCGTTTGATGGACAAGGCTACCGTCACGGCCGACGACGTGGCGCGCGACATCGTCGACGCCGTGGCCCGACGGCGCTTCATGGTCATCACCCATGCCGACGCGCGGCGCCTGCATCAGCTCAAGCGGCTGAGTCCAAGCCTGTACTTCAAGTTGGCCCGAAAGGCCACCGCAGGGTTCTTGCGCAATGGATGACAAGCGCAGCCTGAACGCGGCATCCGGCAGGTTGTCCTGGCGCCAGCGGGTGCGCCAGTTGTTGTGGCGCGGTGTGCGTGACCCTGCGCCGCAGGGCGATGATCCGTTCGACGAGCAGCGCATCACTCTGGAAATCCCCGGTCCCGATGGCACGCCGCTGTTCAAGCTGGAGTTGCACTCTGAGCTCGCGCCCGAAGCCGACGGCGAGCACCTGCACCTGCGCACCCGCATGCAGACCAATTTCGCCAGCGTGTTGCGCCCCATGCTGGCTGCGACCGACAGCGGACGGACGGCGCTGCCGCATCGCCCGGCCGGCGACGGCGGGCGGGCACTGCGGATTGCCGACCGCGTCTCGGCCGGGGTGCAGACTGTCGCGCACCGCGCCCTGCAGGTGCCGCTGCTGCGCAACGTGGCCGAGTCGGTGATGGCGCACGACGTCAATACCTACATCGACCTTGAAGCCACCACCGCGTCGCTGATCGACAGCAGCCGTGCGCTGGCGCACCAGGCCGCGCGGCCTGCCTTGCAGCGGCTGGGCATCGTGCCCGACGAATCGCCTGACGCGCCGCCGCTGCAGAGTTGGGCCGGCGAGGTCGGTGACGGCTTTGCCCAGGTGTCGCTGCTGCGTCTGGACGAGCGCCACATCAGCCCCGCGCTGCAGCAGGCGCTGGGCGGGCGCCCCTTGAAGATCACCGCGACGGTGGTCAACACCGTCGAGCGTCCTCCACCGCCGTCGCGCAAGCGCATGTGACCGCGATCGCCGCTCGGATGCTCGCGCTGCTCACCGCAGCCCTGCTCGCCGGCTGCAGCCTCACCCACTTTGTCTACCACCGGGCCGACCATGTCGTCATGCGCGAAGTCGGCGAGTAGCCGAGCCTGACCGAAACGCAGGAGGACGCGCTGCGCCGGGCGGCTATCGACTGGCCGGCGTGGGCTGCGGCAGTGCCTGCGCCAGGCTGGCCAGCGGCGGCAAGGCCATCAGCCCGGCGGCGGTGAAAGTCCTCGGGCGGCCGGCGGTCGATCAAGCGGGGCGCGTCATGGTCACGCCTCGTGCAGGATAATCGGTGAATCATGCCCACCCCGCCCGCCACCGCCCGTGACGCAAATGGTCCACTGCGCGTCTACCCGCGCGGGCGCGCCAGATGACGCCCGAGCGGCGCCGCGACATCCTGCAGATCAGCCTGCCCATCGTGGCCGGCATGACGTCGCAGAACCTGCTGAATCTGGTTGACGCTTGGATGGTGGGCGCCCTGGGCGCCACGGCGCTGGCGGCGGTGGGGCTGGCCAGCTTCGTCAATTTCATGGCGGTGTCGTTTCTGACCGGCTTTTCCCCCGCGGTGCAGACCCTGGCGGCGCGCCGCGTCGGGCAGGGGCGCATGACCGAAGTGGCCGTGCCGCTCAACGGGGGGTTGCGCCTGTCGTTGTGGATCGGCGTGCCGCTGGCGGTGCTCGGTTGGTGGGGCGCCGAGGCCTTGATGACGCTGCTGACGCCCGACGCGGCGGTCATCGTAGAAGGCGAAGGTTATCTGCAATGGCGCCTGCTCTCGGTGGCGGCGGTGGGGATGAACTTTTGTTACCGCGGCTACTGGAGCGCCATCAAGCGCACGCAGGTCTACATGGTGACGCTGTTCGTCATGAACGCGCTCAACGTGCCGATCAGTTTCGGCCTGATCCACGGGCTTTGGGGTCTGCCGCAGATGGGCACGGCGGGCGCCGGGCTGGGCACGTCGATCTCGGTGCTCATCGGCACGGCGTTCTATGTGATCTACGCCTATCGGCACGCGCGGCCGCACGGCTATTTGCGGGCGGTGCCAAGCGCAGACGAGAACCGCGCGCTGCTGCGGCTGGGCGTGCCCAACGCGGTTCAGCAGCTGATGTTTTCGGGCGGCTTCACGGTGTTGTTCTGGATGATTGCCCGCATCGGCACCGCCGAGCTGGCGGTGTCGCACATTCTGATCACGCTGATGCTCACCCTGATCCTGCCCAGCGTCGGCTTTGGCATTGCCGCGGCAACCCTGGCCAGCCAGGCGCTGGGGCGCGGCGACGTGGACGATGCCGCGCAGGCCGCCTGGGACACCTATCGGATCGCGCTCTGGGTGTACCTCGCCGCCGGGCTGCCCATGGTGCTGGCGCCGGAGTGGCTGCTGGGCTGGTTCCTCCACGAGCCGGCCACGCTGGCACTGGGTGTGGTGCCCCTGCAGTTGCTGGGGCTGATGATGGCGGGGGATGGCCTGGGCATCATTCTCATGCAGGCGCTGTTGGGCGCTGGTGCCAGCCGCTACGTCATGTGGGTGGCCACGGGCCTGCAGTGGGGCCTGTTCCTGCCGCTGGTCGGCTGGCTTGGCCCGGTGTCGGGCCTGGGGCTGACGGTGGTGTGGCTGGCCATGGCAGCGTATCGTCTGCTGCAGGCAGGGTTTTTCGTCGTGGCCTGGCGTCGCCGCCACTGGGCACGAATCCAACTTTGAGACGCCTTTAGCGACGGTTCAGAGCGGGCTCATATTTGGGGACTACGCTGCCACCATCATTTTCAGGGGAGATTTTCATCATGTTGAAGAACTGGATTGCATTGATGTCGGTGACCGGGCTGGTCGTGACCATGAGCGCCTGTGCGCCCGCACTGGACGACGACGCTGCGGCAGAGGCTGAAGAAGCCGCCGAGGCCGCGACGCCCGCGCCCGCCAAGCCGGCGCCTGTTGCGGCCGCACCGAAACCCGCACCGAAACCGGTCTGCAGCAACTGCGGCACCGTGAGCAATATCGAAGCGGTCACCGAGAAAGGTCAGGGCAGCGGGATTGGTGCGATTGCCGGCGCCGTGGCGGGCGGTGTGATCGGCCATCAGTTTGGCAGTGGCAGCGGCAACAAGGCGGCCACCGCAGCCGGTGCCATTGGCGGCGGTATTGCCGGCAATGAAATCGAGAAGCGTCGCAACTCCGTCAGGTACTACCGCGTGACCGTGCGCATGGATGAAGGCGGGTCGCAGGTGGTGACGGTTGATTCCACTGCGGGCATCGGCGTGGGCACGCCGGTTCGCGTGGTGGGCAACAACCTCGAATTGCGATAGCCGATCAGGCGCGGAACACAGCCCTCGCAGTGCGAGGGCTTTTTCATGGCGGCGAGCCCCTCAGCCCTGTGATTCCGGCGTTACCCTCAGGCGCAGCAGCGACCGCGTCCGGCGGCCGATCAGACCGGTGATGCCCAGCGTCATCGCCCCGCCGAACAGCACCGAGGGCACGGCCCCCAGCAGCTTTGCCGCCAGTCCAGACTCGAAGGCGCCGATCTCGTTCGAGGTGCTGATGAAGACGCTGTTCACCGACTGTACCCGGCCGCGCAGGGCGTCGGGCGTGTAGATCTGCAGCAGCGTTTGGCGGATCACGACGCTGACCGAGTCGAACGCGCCGGTGGCGAACAGCGCGGCCACCGACAGCCAGAAGTGGGTGGAGACGGCGAACACCAGGGTCGCCGCGCCGAATCCCGCGCACGCCAGCAGCAGGTTGCGCCAGGCATGGTAAGTGGGTGTGTGGCGCGTGCAGATGAGGATGGTGATGATGGCCCCGACCGCCGGCGCGGCGCGCAGCAGGCCGAGTGCATCGGGGCCGATCAGCAGAATCTCTTCGGCGAACATCGGCAGAATGGCAATCACCCCGCCGAACAGCACCACCAGCAGGTCCAGCGCCAGCGCATACAGAATCACCGGCGTGCGGCGCACGAACTGCAGTCCCTCGGCGATGTTCTGCATCACCGACTGCCCCTGCGCGCGGTGGCTGAGCGGCGGGCGCGGCCTGAGCCAGAGCGACAGCGCAATGGCCGCCACCAGCAACGCGGCGCAGCCCCACAAGGTGGTCGTGAGGCCATAGGCGGCGTACGACAGGCCGCCCAACAGCGGCCCCAGCACCATGCCGCTTTGCATGGCAGTGCTCGACCACGCTGCGGCGTTGGGGTACAGCGCGCGAGGCACCACGAAAGCCCGCAGCGCCGTTGCCGAGGGCGAGAACAAGCCCCGCGCCAGGCCCATGAGCATCAGGCTGCCGTAGACCAGCCCCAGCCACTGCCATGGCCCCATGGCGTTGCGCACCGGCGTCTGCATGACCGCGATCAGCAGGCCCGAGGCCGCCACCATCAAGGTGAGTGCGATACGCATCAAGGTGCGCTTGTCGCGATGGTCCGCCAGATAGCCGCCAAACAGCGCCAGGCTGATGAACGGCACCGCTTCGGCCAGCCCCACCAGCCCCAACACCAGCGGATCGCGGGTGATCTGGTACAGCGCCCAGGCGATGGCCACCGACTGCGCCTGCACGGCGATCATCACCAGCAGCCCCAATGCAGACAGCGCCCTGAACTCGCCGATGCGCAGGGCGGCCAAGGCATCGGTGCGCCCGCGACCGGGTCGGCTCAAGCGCTGAAGCTCTGCTCTTTGGTGTCGGAAAAGCGCACGTCAGGGAAGCGCTCGCGGGTCATGCCGAGGTTGACCGACGACGACGCCAGATACACCAGCGCCCCGTGGTGGTCCATGGCCAGACGCTGCTCGTTCTTGTCCTTGAAATCGGCCCACTTCTTCGCATCGGTGCAGTCCACCCAGCGGGCGCTGTGCACCTGCACCGGCTCGAAGATACATTCCACGTTGTACTCGTCCTTGAGCCGGTACTGCACCACCTCGAACTGCAGCACGCCGACCGCGCCAAGGATGATGTCGTTGTTGCTCAGCGGCCGGTAGACCTGCGTGGCGCCCTCTTCGCAGAGCTGGTCCAGCCCCTTGTTCAGCGCCTTGGCCTTGAGCGGATCCTTGAGGATCACGCGGCGGAACAGATCGGGCGCAAAGTTGGGAATGCCGGTGAACTGGATCTGCTCGCCTTCCGAAAACGAATCGCCAATCGAGATGGTGCCGTGGTTGTGCAGGCCGATGATGTCGCCGGGATAAGCGGTTTGCACCGCCTCGCGATCGGAGGCCATGAAGGTGAGCGCCTGCGAGATGCGGACCGGCCCCTTGAGGCGCACCGAGTGCAGGGTCATGCCCTCGCGATAGGTGCCCGAGCACACCCGCAGAAAGGCCACGCGGTCGCGGTGCTTGGGGTCCATGTTCGCCTGAATCTTGAACACAAAGCCTGAAAACACCGGCTCATCGGCCGCCACGGCACGGGGCACCGCCTCGCGGCCCTGGGGCGGCGGCGCCCAGTCGGTGAAGCCGTTGAGCAGCTCGCGCACGCCGAAGTTGTTGATGCCCGAGCCGAAGAACACCGGCGTCAGTTCGCCGCGCCGGTAAGCCTCCAGGTCGAAGCCGTCGCCGGCCATCTGCACCAGTTCGATCTCTTCCAGCATCTGCTGGTAGGGGCGGCCAAAACGCTCGGCCAAGCCCGGCGTGTGCAGCCCTTCAACGGTTTCGATGTCGGAAATCCGGTGCTTGTCGCCGGTGTAGATATAGAAGCGGTCTTCCAGCAGGTGATAAACCCCCTTGAACTCGCGCCCCATGCCAATCGGCCAGGTGACCGGCGTACAGCGGATGTTGAGCACCTTCTCCACTTCATCCAGCAATTCCAGCGGCGGGCGGCCCTCCCGGTCCAGCTTGTTGACGAAGGTGATGATCGGCGTGGTGCGCAGGCGGCACACCTCCATCAGCTTGATGGTGCGCGCCTCCACGCCCTTGGCGGCGTCGATCACCATCAGCGCCGAGTCCACGGCCGTCAGCGTGCGGTAGGTGTCTTCCGAGAAATCTTCGTGGCCCGGCGTGTCGAGCAGATTCACGATCTTGCCGTTGTACGGGAACTGCATCACCGAGGTGGTGATCGAGATGCCGCGCTGCTGCTCCAGCGCCATCCAGTCGGACGTGGCGTGGCGGTCAGCCTTGCGCCCCTTGACCGAGCCGGCCAGGCGGATCGCGCCGCCGAACAGCAGCAGCTTTTCGGTGAGGGTGGTCTTGCCCGCATCGGGGTGGGAAATGATGGCAAACGTGCGCCGCAGCGCCGCAGCTCGTGCGACTTCAGACATGGAAACAGCCAAAAACGGAAGGCGCGGATTGTAGCGCCTGCACCGCCGGCCCGAGCCGCGCAGGCCGCTCGGCCCCGCTGCGGCCTGTCGTGGCAGTCTGCAGGTTCGACGTGCTTCGGCATCCGGTGCGGCGCGCGCTGCGCCACCGGCACGCTGTTCATCGAACCTTCATCTGCATGCAATCTGCGCTGGGTAAACTGACGTGTCCATGGCCACTACACCGACCACCACCGAGGCGCCCATCGCGCCCGACATTGCCGCCTTGCGGCTTGATGTCGCTCCGACGCTGGCCGGGACGCGGGTCAATGATGCCGCCGACCTTTTTCTGCTGCCCGCCTACGCCAAGCTCTTGTGCCTGCCGGTGGTGGCCGACGGCCGGGTGCTCGGCACGCTGAGCCGGCACGCGCTCAACAACGTGTTTCTGCGCCGCTTCGGGCGGGAGTTGATCGGCGGCAAGCCAGTCACCGCCATCTTCAACGACCGGCCGTTGATCGTGCGCATCGACACGCCGCTGGAGGTTGCGGTGGCCTATGTGAGCCAGCACATCGGCACGCCGCTGACCGAAGACTTCGTCATCGTCGATCAGAACGATCGCTATCTCGGCATGGGCGTGGTGCTCGACCTGCTGGCCGCCCTGCGGGCCCGGGTGGAGCAGGGCGCGGTCAAGCTGGCCGGCGCCTACGGCCAGCTGAAGCGTTCACAGTCGGCCCTGGTGCAAAGCGAAAAAATGGCGTCGCTGGGGCAGATGGTTGCCGGCGTCGCGCACGAGATCAACACCCCGCTGGGCTACGTGCGCAACAACGTCGAGATGATGCGGGGCCTGTTCGACGAGTTGCGCCACAGCCTGCAGGAATACCAGGCCCTGGGGCGCCTGCTGGTCTCTGAAACCGTTGACGAAGCGGCGCTCGGTGCCCAGTTGGCGCGTATCGAGGGCGTGTCGGCCGAAGACGAGGCCGCGCTGCTCGACGATGCCGCGGCCATGTTTGACGACACCCTGTTCGGCGTGGACCAGATTCGCGATCTGGTGGTGAACCTGCGCAACTTCTCGCGCCTGGACCAGGCCCGCGTCACCGAGGTGTCGCTCAATGACTGCGTCGAACAAACCCTGATGATCGCCAACAACGTGTTGAAGAACCGCGTCGAGATCGTCCGCCGGCTGGCCGACCTGCCGGCGGTCGAATGCTCACCGTCGCAGATCAACCAGGTGCTGCTCAACCTCATCACCAACGCCGCGCAGGCGGTGGCCGAACAAGGGGGCAAGATCTTGGTCAAGAGCGAAGCCGACAACGACTGGGTGCGCGTCAGTGTGCAAGACAACGGCGCCGGCATCCCGCCAGAGCACCTGAAGAAAATTTTCGACCCGTTCTTCACCACCAAGCCGGTGGGCCAGGGCACGGGCCTGGGCCTGTCGATCAGCTATCAGATCGCCGAAGCCCACGGTGGACGCCTCGACGTGGTCTCCAGGCTGGGCATTGGCACCCGTTTCATGCTCAGCCTGCCGCGCCGGTCCCGCGCCCAACCCGAAGTTGTGACCCATGCGCCGCAAGGCGCGGTTGCCGCATGAGCCCGCGCCCCACATTGATGCTGGTGGACGACGAGGCGCGCATTCTGCGGTCGCTGGCCATGCTGTTTCGCGGCGCCTACGACGTGCGCATGACCACCGATGCCCGCGAAGCCCTGACCATGCTCGATGCCGCGCCCGCCCAGGTGGTGATTTCGGACCAGCGGATGCCAATCATGAGCGGCGCAGCCTTTCTGCGCGAGGTGCGGCAGCGCTCGCCGCAGAGCATGCGGCTGCTGTTGACGGGATATTCCGAGCTTGACGCGGTGGTTGCCAGCGTCAACGAAGGCGAGATTTTTCGCTTCATCCACAAACCCTGGGACGCCGCGAACCTGCGTCAGACCGTGGACGAGGCGGCGCGCATTGCCCTGTCATTGACCGCGTCGGTCGACCCTGGCCTGCCCCAGGCCCACGCCGAAACGGTGCTGGTGATCGACGACGATCCCGAGGTGGCGCTGACCGTCAAGGGCCTGCTCGGCGAGTCGGTCACGGTGCATGATGCGCGGTCCATCGATGCCGCCATGGCGCTGATCGACGCGCACCCGGTCGGCGTCATCGTTTCGGATCTGGTGGTGGGCGGCGAGCACGTGGCCGGCATGCTGAAGGGCCTGAAGGCCCAGCGGCCAGAGATCGTCAGCCTGGTGCTCACGCCGTTTCAGGACGTCAGTCTGTTTGTCGGGCTCATCAATCAGGGGCAGGTCTACCGCCTGCTGCCCAAGCCGCTGCGGCGCGGTCCGCTGGGCGCCAGCCTCGCCAGCGCCCTGCGGCATCATCGCTCCCTGCGAAACGCGCCCGGCCTGCGGGATGCGCACCGTGTCGAGCCGATACGCGACGTGGGCGAGCGCTCGGTGGCCGAGCGCGTCATGGGCTTGCTCTCGCGCCTGCGCCGGCCCGCCATCGCCGGCTGAGCGCGTCAGCCGATCAGTGGGCGACGGTGTTCGAGAACACGTTCATCACCACCACGCCCGCCACGATCAGGCTCATGCCGATCAGCGCGGCCGCATCCAGCCGCTGGCCGAACAGCAGCCACGCCGCAACGGTGATCAGCACCACGCCCAGGCCGGCCCAGATGGCATAGGCAATGCCCACGGGAATGGCGCGCAGCGCCAGGCTCAGGCAGTAAAAGGCAATGCTGTAGCCCACCACCACCAGCACCGAGGGCCACAGGCGGGTGAAGCCATCGCTGGCCTTCAGACCGGAGGTGGCAATGACTTCGGCCACGATGGCCACCGACAGAAACAGCCAGGGCTTCATGGCCCACCGCCGGCGTGCGAGGGGCCGACAGCCTCGGGGTGCGAGCCGCAGTGATCAGGCATCAGGGTCTGATCCGGTAGCCGGTGCGGAAGATCCACACGATCACGCCCAGGCAGATCGCCAGAAACAGGCCAATCATCGCCAGGCTGAGGCCCACACTGACATCGGCAACGCCGAAGAAGCTCCAGCGGAAGCCGCTGATCAGGTACACCACCGGGTTGATCAGGGCGACCTTCTGCCAGAACGCCGGCAGCATATTGATCGAGTAGAAACTGCCGCCGAGAAACGCCAGTGGCGTGACGATCATCAGCGGAATCACCTGCAGCTTTTCGAAGTTGTCGGCCCAGATGCCGATGATGAAACCGAACAGGCTGAAGGTGATCGCCGTCAGCACCAGAAAGCCCAGCATCCAGACCGGGTGAGCAATCTCGTAGGCCACGAACAGCCGCGCGGTCGCGAGAATGATCACGCCCAGCAGCACCGACTTGGTGGCGGCCGCGCCGGCGTAGCCCATCACCACCTCGGTGGCCGAGACCGGCGCCGACAACACTTCGTAAATGGTCCCCGACCACTTGGGCATGTAGATGCCAAACGAGGCATTGGAGATGCTCTGGGTAAGCAGCGTCAGCATCACCAGGCCGGGAATGATGAAGGCGCCGTAGGCCACGCCATCGATCTCGCCCATGCGGCTGCCTATGGCCGCGCCGAAAACGACGAAGTACAGCGAGGTGGAGATCACCGGCGAGGCGGCGCTCTGCATGAAGGTGCGGAACCAGCGCGCCATCTCGAAGAGATAGATCGCGCGAATGGCGTACAGGTTGAGGGCGCCCGTCGCGGCGGCCCGTTCGCGGCGCGGGTTGCCGGGTACGTCTGCCTCGCGGGTCATGCGTGCTCCCTCAGCAGATTGACGAAAATATCCTCCAGCGAACTTTCGCTGGAACGCAGGCCCTTGAAGTCGATGTTCAGCTCCGCCAGCCGCCGCAGCAATGCCGCGATGCCGGTCTGCTCGGTTTGGCTGTCGTAGGTGTAGATCAGGGTGTTGCCGTCGTCGGCCAGCACCAGAGTGCCTACCTGGGCGTCTTCCAGGGCATCGTGTGCCAGGCCCGCGGGCAACTGCGCCAGCGGGTGCTGCAAGTGCAGGGTCAGCTGCTTCTTGCCGAGCTTCTGCATCAGGACGGCCGTGTCTTCGACAAGGATCAGTTTTCCGCCGTGGATCACGCCGATACGGTCAGCCATTTCCTCGGCCTCCTCAATGTAGTGCGTGGTGAGGATGATGGTCACGCCCGCGTCGCGCAGGCGCCGCACCATGGCCCACATGTCGCGGCGCAGCGCCACATCGACCCCGGCGGAGGGCTCGTCGAGGAACAGAATCTCGGGTTCATGGGCCAGTGCCTTGGCGATCATCACGCGCCGCTTCATGCCCCCCGACAGCGTCATGATTTTGTCGCCGCGCTTGTCCCACAGCGACAGCTCGCGCAGCACCCGTTCAATGTGCGCGTCGTTGTGCGGCTTGCCGAACAGGCCACGCGAGAACCGCGTGGTGGCCCATACGGTTTCGAAGGCGTCGGTCGACAGCTCCTGCGGCACCAGCCCGATCTTGGCGCGCGCGGCGCGAAAGTCGCGGGCGATGTCGTGGCCATCGACGCACACCCGGCCGGCGCTGCCGTTGACGATGCCGCAGACAATGCCGATCAGCGTGGTCTTGCCGGCGCCGTTGGGGCCGAGCAGGGCGAAGATTTCACCGCGCCGGATGTCGAGACTCACCTCCTTCAAGGCCTCGAAGCCCGAGGCGTAGGTCTTGCCCAGGTTCTGGATGGAGAGGATGACGGACACGAAAGCTCCTGATCGTGAAAGGTCGCGAGGCGCCGCCGCGACGGCAGCGGCATGCTACGGCTTCCAAGGCCGGCCGGGGCGTGGTGACGGCGCCGAACCGGGCAAGGACGCGTCTGCCGTGACCCGGCAGGTGCGCCCGGTGCCGGGCTGATCGGGTAGCGTTGCCGGGTGCGCAAAATCATCCACGTCGACATGGACGCCTTCTACGCCTCGGTCGAGCAGCGTGACGACCCTGCCCTGCGCGGGCGGCCAGTGGTGGTGGCGTGGAAGGGCGCGCGGTCGGTGGTCTGCGCCGCCTCGTACGAGGCGCGTACCTTCGGCATCCGTTCGGCCATGCCGGCGGTGCGCGCCGAGCGGCTGTGCCCCGAGGCGGTGTTCGTGCCACCCGACTTCACCCGCTATCGCACCGTGGCGCGGCAAGTGCGCGCTATCTTTCGGGCACATACGCCGCTCGTCGAGCCGCTGTCGCTGGACGAAGCCTATCTGGACGTGACCGACCACCTTGGACGCTTCCCCAGTGCCACCGCCGTGGCCGTCGCCATTCGCGCGCGCATTCGTGACGAGCTGCAACTCACCGCCTCAGCAGGCGTGGCGCCCAACAAGTTTCTGGCCAAGATCGCCTCGGACGTCAACAAGCCCGACGGACTCTGCGTGGTCAAACCCAAGGACATCGACGCCTTCCTGTTGCCGCTGCAGGTGGCGCGCCTGCCCGGCGTCGGCAAGGTGATGAACGACAGGCTTGCGGCCCTGGGCGTGCACACCGTGGCCGAGCTGCGCCGTCTTGACGCCGGCGCCCTGGATGCCCGCTTCGGTCGCTGGGGGCGGCGTCTGTCAGCGCTGGCCCACGGCATTGACGACCACCCCGTGCAGCCGGACCGACCACGCCGCTCGATCTCGGCCGAAGACACCTTTGCCGAGGATCTGCCGCTGGATCAACTGCCCCCGCACATCCAGCGCATGGCTGAGAAAACCTGGGCCGCCGCCGAGACGCATGGCTGGCGCGGGCGCACCGTGGTGCTCAAGCTCAAGACGGCCGACTTTCGCATCCTCACGCGCAGCATCACGCCGGCAAGCCCGCCCACCTGCGTCGACGACCTGCGGCGGCTGGCGCTGGGGCTGCTGGCCCGCGTCGGCCCGCCCGCCGACACCCGCTATCGTCTGGTGGGCGTGGGGCTTGAGGGGCGGCTGGCCCCCGCCGAGGCAGCGCCGGGCCGACAGACGAGCCTATTCTTGACCGCGGCAGAGTGAGCCTCTGGCGAACCGCCGCCGCCATCATCAATCGCAACGCCTTGACGGAGGAGCATTACGCCAGCTTGTCGTCGGCCACCCGGTAGTGCGGGTCTTCACGGTAATCCACCACGATCATGGCGCGCGCCTTGTCGAGCAGCTCAAGGCAGTCGGCGCTCAAATGGCGCAGCTTCAGGTGCTTGCCCAGGCGCTGATAGCGTTCGGCCAGGGCGTTCACGGCCTCCACGGCGGAGTGATCGAACAGGCGCGCGTCACCAAAGTCGATTTCCACGTCGGCGGTGTCCTCACGCGGTGAGAACTGGTCATTGAAGTTCTGGATGGAGGCAAAGAACAGCGTGCCTTCCACGTCGTACAGGGTGCGACCGTCGGCGGTGGTCTGCCGGCGCACGGTGACCTTCTTGGCATGGTTCCAGGCAAAGGCCAGCGCCGAGACGATCACGCCCACGATCACGGCAATGGCCAGGTCGGCAATCACCGTGACGAAGGCCACCAGCAGGCCGACGAAAATATCGAGGGCCGGCACCTTGCCGAACAGGCGGAAGCTGGCCCACTCGAAGGTCTTTTCGGCCACCACGAACATCACGCCGATCAGCGCCGCCAGCGGAATCTGCTCGATCAGGCTAGACCCGAACAGAATGAACGACAGCAGGAACAGGGCCGTGGAAATGCCCGACAGCCGGTGCAGCGCGCCATTGCCGACGTTGATCATGCTCTGCCCGATCATGGCGCAGCCGCCCATGCCGCCGAAGAAGCCGGTCAGCACGTTGGCTGCGCCCTGTGCGGCGCATTCCTTGTTGGGGCGACCGCGGGTGTCGGTCATGTCGTCGATCAGGTTGAGCGTGAGCAGCGATTCGATCAGGCCGATCGACGCCAGAATCAGCGCGTAGGGGAACACGATCTTCAAGGTTTCAAGCGTGAACGGCACGTTCGGCACGCTGAAGACCGGCAGGCCGCCGGCGATGGAACCCAGATCGCCCACGGTGCGGGTGTCGATCTCAAGCCCGATCACCATCAGCGTCACGACCATGATCGCCACCAGCGTTGCTGGAACCGCCTTGGTGAGCTTGGGCAGCAGATAAATGATCGCCACGGTGAGGGCGATCAGCCCCAGCATCAGGTACAGCGGCATTCCGGCCAGCCATTGCGCGGTGCCATCGGCGCCGGTGACTTTGAAATGGCTGAACTGGGCAATGAAGATCACAATGGCCAGCCCGTTGACGAAGCCCAGCATCACCGGGTGCGGCACCATGCGGATGAACTTGCCAAGCTTGGCCGCAGCGAACAGCAATTGCAGTGCGCCCATCAGCACTACGGCGGCAAACAGGTATTCGGCACCGTGCTGCACCACCAGCGCCACCATGACCACCGCCAGCGCGCCCGCGGCGCCCGAAATCATGCCGGGGCGGCCGCCAAAGGCCGAGGTGATCAGCGCCACGATAAAGGCGGCATAAAGGCCGGTCAGCGGCGACACCTGGGCCACCAGGGCAAAGGCAATGGCCTCAGGCACCATGGCCAGGGCCACGGTCAGGCCGCTGAGCAGGTTGGTTTTGATCAGTTGCGGGGACAAAATCGACAAGAGAACTCCGTTTGAAGAACGCAGGCACGGTGCGTCATGCGGGAGGCGCACGGCTCGTGGGCGCGATGAAGGGTGCGGTGTGATGGATCGGCAAGCGCGAGACGCAGCGCCGCGATCACGGGTCAGTCAAACCATCAGCGGGGATGGTGAAGGGCGCCTCGCCCTAGGGTGGCCCGGCGCGGTGAACAGGCTTGGATGATTGCTGCATTGCAACATTATCGACTGATGGCCGCAGCCTGTCTACCGCAGGGGGGTGACGGCGTGCGGTTGCCGGCCCGCGGCGGGTGCCTGGAGGGTCAGTCCGCCGCGGCGACCACCAGCGTGGCGCCATCGACCGCGGTCACGACCACCGTGCTGCCGGCGGGCAGGTCGGGGCCGCTGATGCGCCATTGCGTGTCGTCCAGCCGCGCGCGCGAGATGCCGTTGACGATGGCGACCTCCAGCGTCAGTCGGCGGCCGATGTACGACCCGCCCCGGCGGTTGAGGTGGGGCTGGTCGGTGGCCTTGGCGACGGGCCGCAAGCGTTTGTAGGCAAAGAAGCTGACGATCGCCAGCACGCTGAACAGCGCCACCGCCCATTGCCAGCCCAGGCCGGGCAGCAGCCCGACCACGCCGCCGGTGACCAGCGCCGCCACGCCCATCCACAGGAACACAGCGCCGGGGGCGAAGGCTTCCAGCGCCAGCAGCAGCAGACCGGCCACCCACCAGTGCCAGAACGCGATGTCGAAGGCCCCGCTCATGCCGGTTTGTTGACCGACTTGGCCAGCTCGGCGATGCCGCCAATCGCGCCGATCACGCTGCTGGCTTCCAGCGGCATCAGAACCAGCTTGCTGTTTTCGGCGGCGCCGATCGTGGTGAGCGCCTCGACGTACTTGGTGGCGATGAAATAGTTGATCGCCTGAATGTCGCCCTTGGCGATCGCCTCGCTGACCATGGTGGTTGCCCGCGCTTCGGCCTCGGCCTGCCGCTCACGCGCTTCGGCATCGCGGAAGGCGGCCTCCTTGCGGCCCTCGGACTCCAGAATCTGCTCCTGCTTCTCGGCCTCGGCCGCCAGAATCTGCGCCTGGCGTTCACCTTCGGCCTTGAGGATGGCCGCCGCACGGAAGCCCTCGGCTTCAAGAATGTTGGCGCGCTTTTCGCGCTCGGCCTTCATCTGCCGCGCCATGGCATCGACCAGATTCTGCGGTGGGCGAATGTCCTTGACCTCGACGCGCGTCACCTTCAGGCCCCAGGGCGTGGTGGCCTCGTCGATGACGGTCAGCAGGCGGGCATTGATGGCGTCGCGCTGGCTGAGCAGTTCGTCGAGGTCCATCGAGCCCATCACGGTGCGCAGGTTGGTCTGGGCCAGCTGGGCGATGGCGTATTCAAGATTATGAATCTCGTAGGCCGCCTTGGCCGCGTCCAGCACCTGGTAGAACACCACGCCATCGACCGCCACCATGGCGTTGTCTTTGGTGATGACCTCCTGGGTGGGCACGTCGAGCACCTGCTCCATCATCGGGATGCGTCGTGCCACGCGATCGACGTAGGGAATCAGCCAGTGCAGTCCGGGCCCGAACGTGCCGCGGTACTTGCCGAAGCGCTCAATCGTGTACTCCATGCTTTGCGGCACGGTGACCACGCCCTTGAACAGCGTGACCAGTGCAAACGCCAGAAACGCAAACGCCAGAATCGACCCCATGCCCATGACATGACCCCTGTAAAACGTCGCGGATGCGGCGCGTGCGTGGAGTGTGCCTCAGCGCGTGTGACACGCGTGAGCGCGCCGTCGGTCCGGGCTCGGCCTCAGACCACGGCGGGCGGTGCCGGCGGCTCGGGGGACGCAGGCCGGCCCTCGCGCCATTGGGCGGCGACGCGGGTGCCGCGCGCTTCATCCAGCCGCCACACGGCCACCAGCCCCAGCGCAAACAGCAGCAGGCAAAAAACGATGGCATTGGCCAGGCCCAGCGCCGCCTGGATCAAGCCCAGCCCCACCAGCCCCAGCACTGCGGCCAGCTTCGAGGCCAGCCCCCAGAAGCCGAACATTTCCGAGGCCTTGGAACGGGGCGACAGAATGCCCACCAGCGCCCGGCCCGCCGACTGCGCCGAGCCCAGGCTCAGGCCCGACAGCACGCCGGCAAACAGGAATACGTATTGCGCCTGCCAATCCACGCCCAGTACCCGGTGCGCCAGCGCGGTGAGCCCCGGCGTCTGCCAGATGGCCAGAATCGCCAGCATCCACAGCAACAGGGTCATCATGTAGGTGCGCTTGGCACCCACGCTGCTCTGGATGAAACCGAAGGCGATCGCCCCGATGGTGGCCGTCACCTGCACGGTGACGAACATCATCACCCGCACGGGTTCTTCCCAGCCGATGACCTGCGCGCCATAGATGAAGGCGAAACTGATGATGATGCTGATGCCCGCCATGGTGAAAAACACCGACACCATCAGAATCGACAGATCCTGAAAATGGCGCATTTCGCGCAGGGTCTGGCGCACGCGGGCAAAGCCCATGCGCACCAGACTCTCGCCCGGCGGCAACTGCTGGCGGCGGCCGCGTTCCTTGACGAACACGAACGTCGGAATCGCCGCAACCAGAAAAAACACCGCCGCAAACGGCCCCACCCAGCGGATGGTCTCGAAGTTTTCGGCCGACACCTCGCCCAGAAACACCAGCGCGAAGGCCGTGGCCACCAGGCCGCCGACATACCCCACGCCCCAGCCGAAGCCCGAAATCCAGCCCAGCGACTTTGCCGGCCCCAGCCCCGGCAGAAAACTGGCGATAAAGCTCTCGCCAATGGCGTAGGCAAAGTTCGAGGCAATGATCAGTACCATGCCCAGCCACCAGTGGCCCGGCGTGGCGAAGTACAGCAGCGCCGTGGTCACCACCGTGGCCATGTAGCTCATGAATAAAAAGCGCTTGCGCGAGCGCTGAAAGTCCATCACCGCACCCGCCACTGGCGCCGCCACCACCACCAGCAGATAGCTCGCCGCCAGCGCCAGACTCCACAGCAGGTTGCCCAGCCGGTAGTCGGGCGCGTCGCCCACGATCACCCGCGTGAACAGATCCCCGAATATCACCGTGATGATCAGCAGCGTGTACGCCTGATTGGCAAAGTCGAACATCGCCCAGCCGACGATTTCTTTGGCGGGGGCAAGCTTGCGGGTGGCCATGGAACGCTCCGACAGTGAGGCCGGCATTGTGGCCCGTGGCGGTCGGGCCATGTTTGCCGGCAGGCCGGTCAGGGCGGGAGCAGCCCGGCGCGCGCCAGGTCGTCGGTGAACCGTCGTTTGGCCCGGTAGCGATCCCGCAGCCGCGATGCATACGCCTGTGCGGCCGCATCGCCAATCAGGCCGCGCAGCGCCTTGAGCAGCGAGATGATGTCGCCGTACTGGCCGGTGCGCGACGGCAGAATGGCTTCGATGACGCGCCGATAAAAGGCGGCCGCCTGTTCCGGTTGATCGCGCTCAATCGCCCTCGCCAGGGTGATCAGCGCCCCCGCTTCGCATTTGTGCTGGCTGGCCAAGGTCAGGGCCTCGCCCAACGACCGCTCTGCCACGAGCAGTTCCACACGCAGGCCAGCCACGCCGCGCTCGCCTTGCTGCGCCCAGGCCAGGGCGCGCGTACGCCATTGCGGCCACGCGTCTTCGGCGGCGGCGCGCAGCGCGAGGTAGGTCTCGGCGCCCGCGCGGCGCTGGAACTGCCGCCACCGGATCGGCAGCGCCTCCTCGGCAAAGCCCGCCTCCAGCAACAGCGGCGCCAGCACATCGAGCACTCGGCCATCGTCGGGAAACGCCTTGGCGGCGTGTTCGGCCCATTGCAGCGCCTGTCGCGCCCGGTAGTGGCGGCGGCAGGTGTCGATCAGCCGCAAAAAAGCAGACACGCCGGACAGGCTGGCCGATTGCAGCGCGATCAAGCTGTCGATCTGGCCCGAAGTCGCGTACCAGTCTTCCAATAGGCCCCGCACGCTGACCTGCGCCGGCGGCGTGCCCGCCTGCTCGCGCACCCACTGCTGCTCCAGCAGGTTGCCGTAGTGCGCCATGCCGGTCTCACCCAGCGCGGGTACATAGGCGGGCAGCGCGATCAGGCCCCGCTGGTCGGCGAGCTGCAGCTTGAGCAGGGCCGCGGCCAGTTGCTCGGGCGACGACGCGGCTGCGCGCAGGCCTCCGCGTGCAGCCGCGCAAGCAGGCAGATGCGATCGCCGATGGCGCCGCCCGAATCATCCGACCGCCCGTAGATCACGAACAGTCTTAGCAAGGCGTGATGACATGCCTCGGCGGTAATCGCCGGTTGCTCGGCGCGCAGCCCTTCCAGCCAGCGCAGCAGTGTGTCCAGCCTCAGGGCGTAGACATTGCTGGCGCGCCAGTCCAGCCAGCGCGGACTGCCCAGCATGCCGCTGACCGCCTTGCGCAGTTCGGCGCCCGGGGTGATCTGCGCCGTGGCCATCCAGAACCGCAGCTCGCGGCCCACCTCGGGGAGCTGATCGGCAAAGGCCAGCAGACGCTGCGCCAGCGCCTCGCTGGTCTGGGCGCGCAAGAACGTCGCAAGGCTCTGCGGCTCCGAGCCCGCGACCTGCGCATTGATGCGGTTGGCGTCGCGATCCTGCGCAATGACCCGCCCATCTCGAAATTAGGCCAGCCCGCGCGCCCAGATACGGTCATCGGTCACAGCCTGCAGCGCTTCAATCTTCATGTGTCGAGGGGTTCATGTCGCAACCGCGGTGCGGCTTGGCTTTCTTTGGGTCAGGCATGAAGGCTGTCTCTTATACACATCTCCGAGCCCACGAGACCGAGGCTGATCT
>OJGS01000013.1_pt1 | contig 82941 bp, 73 predicted proteins | sample 1594531 | NCBI WGS metagenome assembly OJGS01 (sample SAMN05416816, study PRJEB24817) | seawater metagenome | isolation source: Sea water | place: Canada:Atlantic | collected 2013-07 | reverse complement strand
GAGACAGCCCTTGTAGCGGATGGGCTGGTCGGTGATGACGGTGAAGTCGTCGAACTTGGCTTCCAGGCGAAGGTTGTCGAGGAAGTTGACGTTGATTTCCATGGCGGGGCTACCGGGTCGGGGGAATGACTGTGGCGGCCATTATCCAGCTTTTGGGGGGTGCCGTCTTGGGCGGCGGGCGCGAGCGTCTTTATATTTGCCCTTCGTTACCCTGCTGCATGGCCAGTGCCCCCCAGCCCAGCAACAGGATAAACCGCTCTGCCTGTTCCTTTAGCTCTTCACGCCGCTCAGGCTCCTCCAGGTATTCAAAGCCGATAAAAGTCATCTGCCGGATAACGGCATGGGCGATATCGGGAATCATTTTTTCATCCGTCATCGGTAGTGTCAGGTCGAGGGTGAGATCATTGGCTAAATCCTTGGCGATGTTACTCACCAGCTCTTGGGTCGCTTTGCGCAACAGTGGCGAGGCACCGTGTATTTCACGGATGCCTGTGATGTAAGCATTTCTGTTGGCAGCAAAATGATCCAGCGTCAGGTCCAGAGACGCACTCACCACCCGCTGTGCACGTTCTATGATTGCAGCCAACTCCTTGGTTTTGCTTTGTGGAATGTCGCGCATGGGGAGGCGCCAGCAATCACGCACAGAAGCTCGAAGTCCTGCGCCAAGCTGGTGAATCATGGTGAGGGCGAAGTCGTCAAAATTCTCGAAATGGCGGTAGAAGGTATTGGGGTTCAGCCCGGCTACGCGCGCGATTTCCCGCAATCCCAGTGAAGCCAGACTTCGTGTGGTGGAGGCCAATATCAAGGCGGCCTGGATTAATCGATCCCGGCCGCCTCCCTTTTTGTTGTCTTGCCTGGATTCATTCTTGTCACTCATGCCTATAGGTTACGGAGTTTTCGGGAATGATTCCAAGCAGTCATGAGAATGGCTTGGTTGACAGTGGGTATACGAGTGTCTACATTGCCGTTAGTGCACAGATGTATACTTTTGCCGTCAGGGTGATGACGGCCCGACTGGAGGAGGTTTTATCATGACAACATCAACAACTAACCGACCAGAATCCGGCATGACATATATGCCGACCTTGCGCAATCTGCGTTTCAATCTGGACCCGCAAAAAATTGCCACCTGGAACAAGGGGAGCATCCATCTTTCCCAGTTCATGAACTCTTTGTCGCTATTTTTCCCTGTGGGGGAGCGTTTCTTCATTGATAGTGTTCGTAACTATCGTGACACAGTGAGTGATAGCGAGCTGAAAAAGGCGGTGTCGGCTTTTATTGGCCAAGAAGCCATGCACGGCCGGGAGCATGACGAATATAACGGTGCGTTGTTTGACCGCATACCTGCAACACGAAAAATGGAAGCGTTTGTGGCAGGGCTTCTCAGGCAGGTACAGAGACTGCCGAAAAGTTGGCAGCTGTCTGCAACCATCGCATTGGAGCATTTTACGGCCATTCTTGCGGATGCTCTGCTTACCGAGCCGCGCATCCTGGAAGACGCGGATATACGTTATTCTCGCTTGTGGCTCTGGCACGCCCTGGAAGAAACCGAGCATAAGGCCGTGGCTTATGATGTCTGGGTCGGTGTTATGGGCAAAGGCCCTTACGCGTATCTCTTGCGCACAGGAGGGTTGCTGGTGGCGTCTGTAGTCTTTTGGTCGATAGCTGTGCCTTTCTACCTCCGGGTGATTTTTCACGAAAAGCAGTTGACCAATCTGAAGGGCTGGGGGCAGCTGTTTCAGTATGCGTTTGGGGGAATCGGTGTCCTGCGTAAACTGGCGGGTCCGTGGATGGACTATTTTCGGCCATCGTTTCATCCCTGGGACCATGACAACCGTGCTTTACTTGCCCAGATTGACACACTGGAAAAGGAAATAGAGGCAGCCTGATCCATCGCCCGGCCGTTGGTATAGAAGGGAGTGCCTCCCTCTTGCCTTCGGCATTCACCGACCTGCGACAAAATGCCGCATGTTGGTGGTGCGGCCGGTCCCATAGAATCCCCCCGCCGATGCACTGCGCATTAAAGTCATTCATGAACCGGAATCGGTTCATTGGGGGAGTACGCCATGTTTCTGACCGCACGCCAGCCTTTTATTGCCTGTCTGGGCGTCTTCCTGCCACTGGTCACGTTTGCCGAAGACCAGGATGCGTATGTTCTGGATGCGGTGACGGTACAGGCTCAACCTGGTCCGACAGCACAAGGCAAAGTGGACCTGGAGCGCGAGCAGGCCCTGACGCCGGGCGGGGTCACCTTGCTGGAAGCGGAAGACCTGACCGAGCGTAACGTGGTCAGTATCGGCGATATGCTGCGTTATGTGCCGGGGATGTGGACAGGCACTGGCTCCACCGGTGACGACACCTTTATTTCCAGCCGGGGTTCCAACCTGGATGCGGTTGCCTACGATGGTAATGGCATCAAGTTGATGGTCGACGGGTTGCCGGTGACTGCTGCCGATGGCAACAACCACAACAGCTTTATCGATCCGCTGGCGGCCCGATATGCGGTGATTGCCCGTGGCGCCAACGCGCTCACGTATGGGGCCAGCACCCTGGGCGGTGCGATTAATTTCATCAGCCCCACGGCGCGCAATACCGACAATCAGATTTACCTGAGCGGCGGTAGCCACGGCACCGTACAAAGCCGCATTACGGCGGGTGGTGTTGAGGGTGATCTGGATGGCCTGGTGACGGTGGAGCAGCGCAGCTATGACGGTTTTCGCGATCACCAGGAACAACAGCGTGGTAGCGTTTATGCCAACACCGGCTGGCAGATCAATGACGCGGTGGAGAACCGGTTTTATTTCACCTATGTGGACAATGATCAGGAGCTTCCCGGCTCACTGACACAAGCTCAGTTTGACGACGACCCCTATCAGGCGAACCCGAATAATATCCCCGGTAACTTCCTCAAGAATGTGGAAAGCTGGCGTGTCGCCAACCGTACCCAGTGGCAATTGAGCGACACCAGCAATCTGGTTGTGGGCTTCTCCTTTGAGGACCAGCACCTTTACCACCCCATCGTTGAAAACCCTTTCTTCAGCCTGCTTATCGATAACGACCAGACCACCTTTGGTACCAACATTCGTTATGACAAGCAGTTGGGTAACCACGATTTGCTGTTTGGCCTCAACTATGGCGAAACCCGGGTGAAGGGTGGTAATTATTCTCATACTGGCGGCATTCGTGGCGCCCTTGATGTACGGGTCGATAACAAGGCCGATAACCTGGAAATCTTCGCTATGGATCGCTGGCATTTTGCCGATCGCTGGACGCTGATCTACGGCGCCCAGGCGGTTACCGGCACCCGCGAAGTGGATAATGTGACGGTTGCTTCAGGCGCGGAACGCAATCCCAAAGATGACTATGAATCCATCAATCCGCGTGTGGGGGTGATTTATCAGGTAGCGGACCGCAGTGAGTTGTTTGCCAATGTCAGCAAGCTTTATGAAGCGCCTACCTTGTACGAACTGGAAGACGATGCGGATGCCAGCGATGAAACCCTGAATGCCATGCAGGGCGTGGTCGGGGAAATCGGTACCCGCGGTGCGGCCCCTTTGGGGCAGGCCAGCGAATGGAACTGGGAAGTATCGGTTTACTATGCCCAGCTGGAAGATGAAATCCTGTCCATGGATAACCCGTCGGCATCTGGCACCAGCCTGGCCCTGAACGTGGAAGATACCATTCACGCCGGCGTGGAAGCGCTGGTCGGCGCCAGCTTTGCGTTGGGTAATGACGGCCAGCGTATTGAACCGCTGCTGAGCATGACCTACAACGATTTCACCTTCGACAACGACCCGGAGTATGGCGATAACCAACTGCCGGTGGCGCCAACCTTTTTCATCAAGGGCGAAGTCATGTATCGCCATGGCAATGGCTTCTTCGCCGGCCCCACCTTCGACATTGTCGATGATCGTTACGGTGACTTCGCCAATAACAAGGATGTGGACGGTTATGAGCTGCTGGGTTTACGCACCGGCGTTACCCGCGATAGCTGGGAAGTCTATCTGGAAGGTCGCAACCTCACCGACGAAGTGTATGTCACCAATGTGAGCGTCAGTAACGACGAAACCATTAATCCGGTCGGCATTCAGGCGGGCGAACCGCGCTCTGTTTATGCTGGCGTCCGTTTCGACTTTTGAATTAAAGAGTGTCTGACATGACCCGCACATTACCCTCTTCGTCTGCGTCCCGTCGTTTCTATGCGGCCGTATGGCGCTGGCATTTTATGATTGGCGTGCTGGTCATTCCCTTCCTGTTCCTGCTGGCGTTCAGTGGTTTGCTCATGCTGTTGAGCAAGCCACTGGATAGTGTTCTGAACGAATCGTTGTTGACGGTGAAAGTGGGCGAGAAGCCGCTGCCGGTAACCGTGTTGCTGGAGAGCGTCGAGCAGCACTATCCACTGGCGTCGGTGAAATTGTATTTGCCGCCGGAGGCGGAAGATCAGTCAGCCCGATTTTCCCTGCAGCCCCATTCGCATGCGGGCCATGGTGGCCACCATGCGCCTTCTACCTTGGTGTACCTGAACCCATACACCGGCGAGATACTGGGTGACCAGGACCCGGCGGCAAGCCTGTATTCTCGTATCAAAACATTCCATGGCTCGCTTTTTATGGGTTCGCTGGGGGATGCGTTGATAGAGATTGCCGCTGGCCTGGCGGTATTGATGATCGTCTCTGGCTTGTATCTGGCCTGGCCCAAGGGCGGCGAGCGGCCTCCGGCGCCGGCCAAAAAAGCAGGCCAACGGGAAGGCTGGCGCCGCTGGCATCTGAGCCTGGGTTGGTTGATCGCGTTGCCGCTGCTGTTCTTTCTGGTTTCCGGGCTGGCCTGGACCAATATCTGGGGTGGCAAGATCGTACAGCCCTGGGGCTCGCTGCCCGGCACCACCTATAAAGCCAGGCAGGCCGTTGAGACGGAACAGAAAACAGAACGGCCGCCGGTGACCGATCATGCCTCCATGAACGAGGCAGGCTTGCATCGAGTGCCCTGGGCGGTGGAGCAAACCCCCATGCCCGAGTCGGCGTCCGGGGAGGCCACCTTGCAACTGGATGAGGTGGAGGCATTGGCCGCTCATCAGGGGTTGGAGCATTTCCGGGTGCACTTCCCGCAAGGCGACAGTGGCGTGTGGACGGTGTCTGCCACCACCATCGCGGGTGATATCGAAAACCCGACCGGCGAACGCATTGTGCATCTGGGCCAACACAGTGGTCAGGTGCTGCAGGACATCCGCTTTGCGGACTACCCCGTTATGGGCAAGGCCATGGCCGCGTCTATTCCCTTGCACCAGGGGGATTTGGGATTGTGGAACTGGCTACTGAATGTGCTGTTGGTGTGCCTGATCATGGCATTGATCGTCACCGGCGCGCTGCTGTGGTGGAAGCGTCAGTCACGGCGGGCGCCACCGAAGGCGGAGCGAGCACCGGCCCGTGCGGTTGCCGTGATCATGCTGGTGGTTGCCCTGGCCTTCCCGTTATCCGCTGCCGCCTTGCTCGGCATTATTTTGCTGGATGTCGTACTCACGGCGCGTAAAACCGCCAAGGCGTAGCGCGACTTTATTGTTCCGTTATTTTTGTTTGGAGGCCCAGATCGCCAGCTTGTGCTGAATGGCCGGCTGTGACACCTGGTCTTCCGGCAGTGGCTGGATGACCTTGTCATGGACCAGCAGGCGGTAAATATAAAGCAGCTTCTCGGACGCGGAATCGGTGGCTTCAAATTCCACCACGCCGCGCTTTTCCGCGTAGGCGACGCCCATCACTATGGCTTTCTTGACCAGTTCTTTCTCGTTCTTCAGTTTCTTCATGGGTCTCTCCGTCACCGCTGGCTCGACTTGCAGCTTGGCACAAAGCAGGCGGAGGAATAAGAGGCGGGTTACTCCAGTGATAACAGCAGTGGTTGCGGAGTGGCAAACAAGCGCGAGGCCCATAAAGGCTGGGAGCCTGCTCGGCTCGTCAGGCAGGGGCAACTCTGGAAAGGCTCAACAAACCTGATTTTCTGTGGGAAGCGATGCTTGCATCGCGAAGGTGTCAGCACAACCGCCTTTATTCGCGATGCAAGCATCGCTTCCCACAGGGGGAGAAATTTTCAGCGTCTCCCTAGGTGCGTTCCCACACTTCGATATGGTCGCGGCGATCCACGGTGTAGCCGCGTTCGCCGGGCAGGGCTGCCGCCAGGCCCCGTTCGGCAAGTGCTTCGCGGACACGGGCCTGGTCATGGGGCGAGGCCTCGGCCAGCAGGGAATCGGCTTTGCGCAGCACATAGAGCAGGTAGGGCTGAACCCCGGCTTGCACCGGTACGCCACGAAAAGCGGTTTCCACCACGCCCACGTAACGCTGGTGGGGTTTGGCCGACACCGGCTGGCCATCCGCCGGGGCGTGCTCCTGAATCAGGGCATCCATGAAGGCGAGCTTGTCGGTGAGCATGGGGAAAATTTCGTCGGCGATCTGGCGCAGCAGGGGCTCCAGGGTGGCCGGAATCGCGTCGTCGGCCAGGTAGGCATTGCCATAGCCGGGAAACTCCGGCGTATCCAGCCCCGGTGCAGTCATCCGTTCCACCCAGCGGAACACTTTCGGCGCCCGGGTTTTCATGAGGTTGGCGGGCACCGGATCGCGGCCCAGGTGGGCAAACAGCGGGCCGATCAAGCCGTAGTCACCCAGCGACGGCCGCCCGCCAAACAGGTAGGGATGTTCAGCGAAGTGGGCGTTGAGGGTATCGAGCAGCTGCAGATAGGAGGCCTCGATTTCCGGTACCGTGTGGGCATCCACGCCCAGTTGGGGCAGGTAAGCATTCATCCGCGACATGATCTTGTCGGCCATGGCCTCACCGGCGCCAGCGGCGAACTGGTCATGCAGAAAGCTTTCCTGGGCGTCACGGTAGCTCCAGCGGTAGTGCATGGCGTGGGGCAGCATGGCCTGGGTGCCGTAGTAGGCGATGATTACAGCGAGCACCCGCTGCAACAGCCCATCCGGGTCGGCGGAATAGCGCACGCCCTGTTGCTCAAAGTGGTCGATGATATCCAGGCTGTCCTGAACGATGTCACCCTGCGGCGTTTCCAGCACCGGGATAATGCTGCGCTGGATAATCGGCAGAATGCGGGTGTGGAAATCCGCATCGGTGGTGGGGATTTCGGTGTAGGCAATGCCCTGGGTTCGCAGGTAGCAGCGGGCGATACCGGTGTACAGCGAATGGGGAACCCCGTAGAGCCTGTGCGTGTTGTCCTGGCTGGCCATGACGCCTCCTGATCAGGGCACGGGCTGACGGTGCTGGCCCGTGCCGGGTTGTACCGGGCGTGCGGGTGTTGCCGCTGCCCGTCTGGCGAACGCCAACCGCTCAGCTTTCCAGCGTAAACAGCTTCACATCGGGGCGTCCGGCGAGCAGCCCCTTGAGGCCGCCACCCAGGGCTTTCATGTTTTCCTGGTGGGCCACAATCGCGTCCTGGTCGGTGTACTGTTCGTAGATCAGCACGGTGTCGGCATCGTCCACGGACTGGTGAACCAGGTAGCAATGGTTGCCGGCTTCCTTCACCACTTCGGCGGCGATCTTCTTCATCTCTGCGACCAGGGTGTCACCGTTACCCGGTGTGGCGGACATGACAGCGGTAATACCAATCATGGTTCTCTCCCGTTATCTGGCTGTGATTATGCGTGGATAAGGGATCCTCACACAGCACCGGGGAAGCAACCATGGTCTTTCACGTCGCTGTTGCGGCCAGAAAGACCGGTGAGCGTCATGCGGGCCGTCCATTCCCGGCCTGCAAGTTGTCCGGGTCCGCAGTGAACATCACATCCAGCTCAAGATCGGGGTATTGGGGCGCCAGAACGTCCTGCAAGTGGCGACGCCAGAGGTCTGCTTGCAAGGCATCGCTGTGTTGCTCGCCCTCTTCCAACAGAACCCTGGCCTGCAGATACAGCATGCGTCCGGTCTTGCTCATCCGCAGGGACCAGCGTGTCGCCGGGAGCGCCGCCATGGCTCGGCGAAAATCGGCGTGCACCTGCTCCTGCTGTTGTTGCGAGGGGGCGGCCAGCAGCACTTCCATCAGGTTGCGATAGAGCGTTCGCAACGGCACCGGCAGCATGATCAGCACCATCACGATAACCATCAACGAATCCACATAGGGCAGCCAGTCACCCAGGTGTTCGCCAAGTAGCCACACCGCCAGGAAAGTCACCAGCACCACCGAACTGAGTATGCAGTCCATCAACCACACAAAGGCATCCACCCGTACCAGCTCGGAACCGGTTTCGCGTGCAATTGTGCGCAGGCGCAGATACACGGCCAGACAACCTACCGTGGCCAACACCGCGTAGACCGTCGCCACCCCCGGTTGCAGCAGGCGCCCGTCACCGCTCAGGGCTGCCAGCGCAGAGGCCAGTGCCATGGTCAGCACGCCCAGAATCACCAGGCTTTGCAGTACGTTGAAGGCGGGCTCAAAGCTGGCGTAGCCCAGCTGAAAACGGTGGTCTGCATTACGCTGCAGCAGCCGCGAGACATAGACCATCAGCAAGGACATGATGAAGCTGACGAGAGAAAACACCCCGTCCAGAAAAATCGCGTCGGATTCTGCCAGGTGGGCAAACCCGAAACCCAGCGCCGCCATCAGCACGGTTCCCAATACGGATAACCACAACCCTTTTGATTCCATTGCTCGCTCCCGTTGCGTTAACGGAATAGACCCTGGAAAGAGGTAAAGGTTGCTTTGTGGCTGGCTTGGGGCGAACGGGCGACGGCTTTGTTATTAGACGGCGGGTTAGACGGCGGAAAGTGGCTGCACCGATTTCCGCCCTGCGGTGGCTTCTGTCAGGCGACGGAGCCGAACACCTGAATGATGTTGCCCAGCCGTGCGGTGAACTTGTCGCCGCTGTTGAGTGGGCCGACGCCGGCGGGGGTGCCGGTGAAGACCACATCGCCGGGTTCCAGGGTGAAGCTCTGGCTGATTTCGGCGAGCAGTTCGAAGGTGGGGAGCAACATCAGGCCGGTGTGGCCGTGTTGTTTTACTTCGTCGTTGATTTCCAGGGTGACGCCCAGATCCTGGCGTACGGAGATGCCGCGGGCATCAATAAAGCCGGACACCGGGGCGGCGCCGTCGAAGGCTTTGGCGCGCTCCCAGGGGTGGCCTTTTTCTTTTAGCTGGTTTTGCACTTCACGCAGGGTCAGGTCCAGGCCGATGCCGTAGGCGGCGACGCTGAAGCGAACGTGATCCAGGCGGGTTTCCTTGCGGATACGTTTGCCGATCAGCACCACCATTTCCACTTCGTGGTGCACCGGCCCCTGTCCTTCGGGCAAGGCCAGCGGTTCGTGCAGGCTGGCCAGGGCGGTGGCGGGTTTCATGAACAGGATGGGGGAATCCGGCACTTCATTGCCCAGCTCTTTGGCGTGGTCGGCGTAGTTGCGGCCCACGCAGACCACCTTGCCCACGGGCATGTTCATGGCGGAGCCGTCGATCCAGCGATGTTGATAACCGTTCGGGTCGATCTGGACTTCGTTGATCTCATCAAACATCGAACAACTTCCCGGGGTTCATCACGTTGTTGGGATCGAACACGGCTTTCACCGCTTTCATGCAGGCGATTTCTTCCGGGCTGCGCGAATATTCCAGGTAAGGCTTCTTGGTCATGCCCACGCCGTGTTCGGCAGAGATGGAGCCGTTGTATTTCTCCACGATCTCGAACACCCACTTGGAGACGTTGTTGCACTTGGCAAAGAAGTCTTCCTTGGCCAAGTCCGCTGGCTTGAGGATGTTGAGGTGCATGTTGCCGTCGCCGATGTGGCCGAACCAGACGATTTCGAAATCCGGGTAGGCGTCCTGCACCACTTTATCCACGTCTTCCACGAAGTCCGGCACGCTGGCGATGCTCACCGAGATGTCATTCTTGTAAGGGGTGTGCGGGGCGATGGATTCGGAGATGCGCTCGCGCAGCTGCCACAGCTGATCGAGCTGTTGCAGGGACTGGCTCATGACGCCATCCAGCACCCAGCCTTCTTCCACACATTTTTCGAAGATGGCCATGGCCTGCTCTCCGATTTGCTCGGAGAGCTGTTCGAATTCCAGCAGGCAGTAGAACGGGCACTCGGTGTCGAAGGGCTTGGGTACGCCGTGGGCCAGCACGTGGGCCATGGCCTTGTCGGAGAAGAATTCGAAGGCGGTCAGGTCGATGTCCTGCTGGAAGGCATGCAGGATCTTCATCACTTCGCGGAACCCCGGGGCGCCCAGCACCAGACAAGTCAGGTCCTTGGGCTGGCGAGTCAGCTTGACGGTGGCTTCTACCACGAAGCCCAGGGTGCCTTCGGAGCCGATAAAGAGGTGGCGGAAGTCGTAGCCGGTGGCGTTCTTGATCAGGCCCTTGTTCAGGTCCAGCAGTTCGCCCTTGCCGGTGACCACTTTCAGGCCGGTGATCCAGTCACGGGTCATGCCGTAGCGGATCACCTTGATGCCACCGGCATTGGTGCCGATGTTGCCGCCGATCTGGCTGGAGCCGGCAGAGGCGAAATCCACCGGGTAGAACAGGCCCTTCTGTTCGGCGAATTCCTGCAGCTGCTGGGTGATGACGCCGGGCTGAACGGTGACGGCGCGGTCGAACTCGTTGAAATCCAGGATCGTGTTCATGCGATCGAAGGCCACTACCAGCTCGCCATTGGCGGCGACGGCGCCGGCGGAGAGGCCGGTGCGGCCCCCGGACGGCACCAGGTGCAGACCATGCTCGTTGGCGATTTCGACGATCTGCTGCACTTCGTCAGCGGTTTCTGGCAGGGCCACGGCGCAGGGGGCCGGTGCCCATACCTTGGTCCAGTCGACTCCGTAGCGCTCCGCGCTTTCCTGGTCGGTGAGGCAGCGATTGCCAAGCAAATCAGTCAGTTGCTCCAGTGCAGCATGGGCAAGGGCAGTCATCAACGGGTCTCCTGAACGGGTCTAACCGGGGGCTTGAAACGGCTTCACGCTGACTTGAACAGAAGTACAGCATGGGTTGCTCTCAATTTGAGCGCGCTATGTTAACATACGCGCCCATTTCACAGGCTACCGAGACAGAATCATGGCCGATACTTCTCTTGAGAAGGATAAGATCCGCGTTCTCCTGCTCGAGGGCATCCACGAAAACGCCGTGGAGAACCTGAAAGCGAACGGTTACTCCAATGTGGAGCTGCTGCCCACTGCGCTTACCGGGGATGACCTGACTGCCAAAATTAAGGATGCCCATTTTGTCGGCATTCGTTCGCGCACCCAGCTCACCGACGAGGTGTTCGAGGCGGCGGAAAAACTGATTGGCGTCGGGTGTTTCTGTATCGGTACCAACCAGGTGGACCTGAAGTCCGCCCTCAAGCGTGGTATCCCGGTCTTCAACGCGCCCTACTCCAATACCCGCTCCGTGGCGGAGCTGGTGATTGCCCACACCATCAACATGATGCGCGGTATTCCCGAGAAGAACGCGTCGGCCCACCGTGGCGGCTGGTTGAAGTCTGCCAAGGACAGCTACGAAATCCGTGGCAAGACCCTGGGGATCGTGGGTTACGGCAACATCGGTGCGCAAGTGAGCGTGCTGGCCGAGTCCATGGGCATGAAGGTGAAATTCTTCGACGTGGTGCCCAAGCTGCCGCTGGGCAACGCAGAACAGGTGGGCACGCTCACCGACCTGCTGGCCCAGTCCGATGTGGTCAGCCTGCACGTGCCGGACACCGCCGACACCCGCTGGATGATTCAGGAAGAGCAGATCCGCGCGATCAAGCCCAAGGGCTACCTGATCAACTACGCCCGCGGCAAGGTCGTCGATATCGACGCGCTGGCGGCGGCCCTGCGAGACGGCCACCTGCTGGGTGCGGCCATCGACGTGTTCCCGGAAGAGCCCAAAGGTAACGACGACGAGTTCGTCAGCCCGCTGCGCGAATTCGATAACGTGATCCTCACCCCGCACATTGGTGGCTCCACCAAGGAAGCGCAGGTGAACATCGGCACGGAAGTGTCCGAAAAGCTGATCCGTTATTCCGACAACGGCGCCACCCTGGGTGCAGTGAACTTCCCGGAAGTGGCCCTGCCGCCGCATCCGGACATGCACCGCCTGCTGCACACCCACAAGAACGTGCCCGGCGTGCTGACCCAGATCAACACCGTTTTCTCCGAGAACGGCATCAACATCTGTGGCCAGTACCTGCAAACCAACGAAGAGATTGGTTACGTAGTGATCGATGTGGATAAGGGCTACAGCCAGCTGGCGCTGGAGAAGCTGCGCACCATCGACGGCACCATCCGCACCCGGGTGCTGTTCTAGTCGAAATAGCGGGATACAAATGTTGGCATAATGTGCCAGCAGGATGTGAACTGCTCGACAAAAAGCCGGAGTCAGGCTAACTTGCCTGCTTCGGCTTTTTTCTTGGGGCGTACACTAAGACCATGAATTTATTAAGGAAGGGATGCCTGTGGGTGGCGTTGTTGGCAACGCTGAGTGGGTGTGCCACGAACTCCCTGTTCGTCTCTTACCCCAGCCAGGCACAAAAATGGAAAGCCACATTGGGGAATGAGGCTGCCAGTTTGGGGACCATGCAGAAATTGGAGAAAGCCACCGCCGGGGGCGATGGCGTGTTGTATCTTCAAGAGTTAGGCCGGGTCGCGCAGCTCAATGGCCAGGGTGAGGTCAGCCGTAATGCCTTTGCCGATGCGGTGTCCAAATACGATGCTGAAGACGCCAGCGCGAAAATCCAAGTGTCCTCTCTAGCCGCCAGCGGCACCTCTTTGCTCACCAACGATAATGCCCGCCCTTATGTGGCACCGGACTACGAGCGCATCTTTACCCGTGCCTATCAGGCCATGAATTATTGGGCTGAAAACGATGTCACCGGCACCGCTGTAGAATTGCGGGCGGCGGCACTGGAGCAGCGGGTGTCGGCCAGCAAACGGGAAAAGGAAATCGCTAAGGCTGAGGAAAAGGCGCAAGAGAACGACGTGGACGTGTCCCAGTTCGATGGTTACTTCGAGGGTATTGATGCGGTAGCCGGTGACGTTAAAGCCAGCTTCCAGAATGCCTGGACCTTCTATCTGTCTGCCTTGTTCTGGGAGGCGCATGGTGAATATAACGATGCCTTGGTCGATTACAAGAAAGCGCTGGAGATCCATTCCGGCATCGATATGATTAAGGAAGACGTGGAACGGGTGTCTAACCCAGAGGCTCGGAGTGGCAGTGATGAGGGCATGGTGGCGGTGCTCTATGAACAGGGCTTTGTGCAACCCCGGGAAGAGTTCTCCCTGCCGATTCCCACTGTCCACGGGGTGTTTTCCGTGGCATTCCCGACCTATGCGATTAGCAGCAAGCCACGCCCGGACAGCCTGCGAGTGCTCGACAGCGCTAGCCAGCCGTTGGGCGAAACCGTGGTGTTGGCGGATGTGGGCGGCTTGGCCGCGAAAGATTTGAAAGAGCGCATGCCCGGCATGTTGGTACGCCAGACGCTGCGGGCCACGGCTAAATACAACATGCAAAAACAGGCCAACGACAACTTCGGCCTATTAGGCTCATTGAGCACTCAGATTTATAATTTGGTTAGTGAGCAGGCCGACCGTCGCAGCTGGCTGAGCTTGCCAGCCTATGCTCAGGCTACCCGACTTCACTTGCCTCAAGGTGAGCACGTATTAGTGCTAAGTACCCCGGCAGGTAACAGAACGCTGACGGTTCCGGTCGTGCGCCGGGGCCTCACCGTGATTCATGCAGTGGCCGTACCTGGCCAGTTGATTACTCGCATATTACCCGTTCAGGAGGGTCCCCTATGACATTTTTACGCCCGATGTTGGCAATACTGGTAGCGTTGGTGCTGGCGGCATGTTCCGCCAGCAATAAAGGCCAGATGGAAGTAACCGAAGACGGCGAAGTCGTCACTAAGGTGCATTCCAGCAATAGCTTGCTCTCCAGCCGCATTTCCGTTGTAGACCTGCGTCAAAAGCGCGTTGGCGATTTGCTTCAGGTTCAGGCTGTATTGGAAAACGACTGGAAATTCCAGCTCGACTTCCAATACAAGTTCAAATGGTTTGATGCCGACGGTTTCGAGCTTGAGCCAGAAGCCCAGCCCTGGCGGCAGGTGGTGATGGCCGGTCGTAGCCAGAACAGTGTGCAGGGGGTGTCCCCCAACCCGTCCGCCGTGCGCTTCGAAATCTGGGTGCAGGAATAACGGTCAGCCCAGCTGACGCAACAAGGAACAAGGAGAAATAAGAATGGTACGTTTATTTTCAATGATGATGCTCGGCGCTGCATTGGTGCTGTCTGGTTGTTCCACTGTGGATTATGGTGATGCCCAAGGCCGTGAAACCGTGAATACCGACTTCGGTTCCACTGACCTGCAGATGATTGCCAGCAAGATGGTGGATGACATGCTGGTGTTCCCGCCCATTGTGCAGATGACCCAGAGCCGTCGCCCGGTGGTCTTTGTCGATCGCATCAAGAACAAGACCACCGAGCATGTGGATACGGAATCCATCACAGATACCATCCAGTCCAAGCTGATCAATTCCGGTAAATTTCGTTTTGCCGACATGACGGTGGTTAATCGTGTACGCGAACAGTTGGATTACCAGAGTGATTCCGGCCTGGTGGATCAGAGCACTGCCGCGGCCATGGGTCGTCAAATCGGCGCTGAGTTCATGATGTACGGTAACTTTTCTTCCATTGTGAAGCGTGATGGCAGCACCAAAGATGTGTATTACAAATTCACCCTGAAGTTGCTCAACATCCAGACCGGTATCATTGAGTGGGCGAACGAGAAAGAAATCCGCAAGACCAAATCCAAAAGCCTGTTCGGCCTGTAAAGCGACGGTATTTGCGGTGGCAAATGACTACGGCAACCCACGCCTAGTTCTACCGAGGCGGTTGGAGGCAGGGAGGCTTGCCTCCGTTATTGGGGTGCGCGGGAACGGCGTTATTGATACGCTTTGTTCCCGGTTCATGCCGGCCTTATTCGTGATATAAGTGGTGGAGCGGTTGCCGCTATTGGCAAGGAGATCTTTCATGATCAAACGTCTTTTCTCTCCCTTTTTTCTTATCCTGCTGCTTTGTTCGTCTTTGAGCTATGCGATGACCGAAACCGTTTCCGTGTCAGCGCGGGGGTATGGCGATAACCCGGAGCAAGCCATGACCAATGCCCTGGTCGCGGCTGTGCGTCAGGGAGGTGGTGTGACCTTGGCGGTGGATCCTAATTTCCGCACAAATGTGTATGAATGGGTGATCAACCAAAAGGGAGATGTGTCTACTTGGCAGGGCAAAGAGACGTCGGTGCCGGAGCCGCAGTTGCCAACGCTGGGTAACATAAAAACCTACCAGGTCCAGACAGTGAAGCAGGTAAATGACGGTATCTGGCAGGCGCAGATTCAAGCGGAGATCCTGCGGCCCAAGACTATCGGCCCGGACCGCTCTCACTTGCCAGGCATTGCCATTGCTACTTTTGAGAGCGCCAAAAGCAGCTATGATCTCGGTGATATCAAGGTGCCCGCGAGCCAAGTGCAGCATCAACTTCAAGATAACCTAACAATGGCATTTTCCCAGTCCGGTCGCTACCGGGTGCTGGACCGTACCTACCTTGCGGATGTCGATGAAGAGTTGGGCGTGGTGGCCCAAGGCAGCATCGCCCCGGAAGAAATGGCACGGCTGGGTCAGCGTAAGGGCGCGGATCTGCTGTTGGTGGGTACCATTGAAGACTTCCAGATTGGCGACAGCGCGCAAGCGTTCTACGGCGCTAAGATGGGTGGTTACGCCCCCTATGTGCGGGTCCGCTATCGTCTTATCGACACCACTACCACGGAAATTCTGTGGAGCGATCTTTACGAGTGGGACAAATCAGAAGCGGTTATCCGTGAGATTGCCCGCCAGCTCAACATCGACGACCGTAATCACCCGGAGCGTTTAGCCGATCAGATCTACCCGGAAATTGCCCGCGCCATTGCCGGTGATGCCACTGACGTGCTTTATCCGGTGCAGGTGATTAAAGTTGATGGTGAGGCGGTATTTCTGAGCCAGGGCCAAGGGCGTTTGGAGAAAGGCGGCATCATGAAGGTGTATCGTCCTGCCGGGGAAATGAAAGACCCGGATACCGGTATGACCATCAAGTTGGAAGGCGAAGCCTTGGCCACCCTTAAGGTGAGCGATGTACGCACCGACTACGGCATTGCTCGAGTGGAAGGTGAAGCGAGCCCTTTGCAAGTAGGTGACCGGGTACGCTCGGACAAGCAGGCCCAACGTTCGTTGGCGTCACCCGCTGGCCAGGCTGCGACGCCGGGATCCTCGGACGCTCCCCTCAAGTGGTAAACACAACCCCCCCCCCCGCAAACGCGGGGGTTTTTGTTTGGGCAAACATACCTCTATTCTTTCGTGGGCGATGCTCCCTAACTGCGAACCGCAGCGTGGGAGTGAGTGAAGCCCTAGGCAGCAACGTAAAAGCGTTTGTCCGGCCCTTGGAGTGACACGCTTTCTGCAATGCTCAAGGCGTGGTGGTAGCCGCCATCGCTGCTTCTTGTTTACGACGCTTGCTCGTTACCCTCGCCTTTCTTTTCTTCCACCAGATTACCAGCCCGGTGATGGAGAGCATGGCGACCGCAATGCCCATGATTGAGACGATAATGCGCCCAGGTAGACCGACGATGCGACCAGAATGCAGGGGGAACTGTAGTTGGCTGAAGACATCCGCGACGGTGCCTTCCCAGGGCTCTTCCTCACCAATTAAAGCGGCACTGCGGCCATCGTAATAGAGGCTCTTCACCTTCATTCCGCCGCTATCGTGGTCTTCCCCTGGGTAGTAGAAGCGCACCCCGAAGACCGCAAAATTGTCGCTGTAGAAGGTGTCACCCATGGGCTCGTCCCAGCCGCGATTGTCCGCGTGCGTTCGAGCCTTTTGGAACAATGCAGGCCAGCTAACCTGGGGTTCTACGGGGTCATGCAATGCGGTGGGCGTGCGTGTTTCAAACGGCCCGGGGGTAGTTTCGGACACTATAGACATGACCGGGTAAAAGATTTCTCGGTATAAGTTTAGGGAAAATGAGGTAAAGGCTAGCATCAACAATAAAGCGAAGGTCCACAGGCCGACGGCCCGGTGCAGGTCGAAATTCAGTTTGTAGGCGCCCGCGCCGCGGCGAATCATCCAGGCGGGTTTCCAGCGTTGCAGCCAGCTCTTGCCCGCCGGTTTCTGGGTGCGGCGTTTGCGCGGCAGAGTCAGCGCCATGGCGATAAACGTGTCGAATAACCAGACCATGGCGGCGGCACCCATCAACCAGATGCCCCAGCGGTTGATGCCGTTCCATTCCGGCAGGTGCAGGGTGAAATGCAGCTTGTACAGAAACGACATCAGGTGTTCCGGGTGCAGGGAGATTTCCCCCCATTCGCGTTTGCCGACGATTTCGCCGGTAACCGGATCTACGAAGGCATGGTCGTAACCCAGTTCGTAGCGCCGCCCGGTGTCCGGGTTTACTTTGGCATCCACCCAGATTTCGGCGTTATGGCCCGGCTCTGCTTCTAGGGCAAAGAAGCTGGCCCGGACTCGCGGGTCCGCGTTTTCCACATGACGGACCAGTTCCAGCATGGGCAGTGGCTCGCCTTGGCTCTGGCTTGTAAAAAGATGCGGGTTAAGCCATTCATCCAATTCGTGATCCCAAGAAATCACGGCTCCGGTCAAGCCGGCAATAATCAGAAAAGCGGCAATGAAGAGACCGAACCAGCGGTGAAGTAGAACCAGTAATGCGCGCATGCAGAATCCAACCGGGCTGACAATGCCGCGCAGCCTAGCATAAAACGGAATCATTCTCATTGTGTCGGGGCGCGGGGTATTAGGTGTTCGGTTGAGGGGTTTTCCACAATGGGTAAGGAATGCCGGCAAGCCGATTGATTACGAAAGCCTGAGCAACCAGTAATGCCACGGCGCTAAGCAACACCGGCAGTTGTTGCAGCTCATGCATTAGCCCCAGCGACACGATCAGTGCGGTGGCGGCGGCCGGGGGGTGAGCCACCCGAAACAGGATCATCAATGCACTGGCCATGCCCAATGACAGCCCTGCCGCCACCACACGGGGCCATTCTACCCCGGTAATGAAGGCGGCTGGCGCATCATGCAGCCCGCATACCCATAACGATGCCCAGCCACACAGTGCGCCGATCAGATGGCCGCACAGCACATTGCGGGGGGACGCGGCTTCCGCCAAGGGAAGATGAAATAACAGAAAGGCGCTGGCGCCCAGGGAGGGAAAGATAAACGCTTGCTGAGTAACCAGCGCCACACTGGCGATCAGTGCAATGCTCAGGCCACCATTGACGAGATTAAACAGTGCCAACACCACACGGGGATTAAAGCGTTCGCTCATGGCTTCCAGATGCAGCTGCCGTAACACGCCACCCACTAGTTGCTGGCGGAGCTGATCGCTTTGCTTGCTCATGGTGTGCACTAATCCAGGGCAGAAAAAGAGCGCAATACTAAGGGTTTGCTGCTCCCTGGGCAATTATGGTGCAAAACGTGCGCTAAATGCCTTTAACAACGTGAACAAACGAAATCCGCTAGCATTAGCTAAGACAAAAAGGAGAGCGGTGTGGACGGATTTTTCTCGCAGGCGCTGGTGTTGCTGGGGGCGACACTGGTGTTGTTGCCGTTGTTCCAACGGCTGGGGCTGGGCAGCATTCTGGGCTATTTGGCGGCGGGCATTGCTGTAGGGCCGTTGGGGTTTGGGCTGGTTAGTGGCGGTAACGATGTACTGCATTTTGCCGAGTTGGGGGTGGTGTTGATGCTGTTCTTGGTCGGGTTGGAGCTGGCCCCGCAGCAACTATGGGCGCAGCGCCAGCGGCTGGTAGGGCTGGGGGCCAGCCAAATGGTGTTCAGTGCCTTGCTATTGACCGGCGGTTTTTATTTGTTGGGCTTCGATAGCCATCAAAGCGTGGCGATCGGGGCCACCCTCGCGCTGTCCTCCACGGCGTTTGTAGTGCAAATGCTGGTGGAAACCAACCAGCTGGGTACCTCTCAGGGGCGATCAGCCTTTTCCATTCTGTTATTTCAGGATTTGGCTGTGATCCCGATTCTGCTATTGCTGCCGTTACTGGCCGGGGCCCAGGCGGGTGAAGATAGCCCCCAGTTATTGGCAGGCCTCGTTGCGCTGGCGGCGATGGTATTAGCGGGCAAGTATGCGTTGAACCCGTGGCTCGGCTGGCAGGCCAAGCTGCGTAACCGGGAGCTGATGACCGCCAGTGCACTGATGTTGGTGTTGGGTTCTGCGGCGTTGATGGAACACCTGGGGCTGTCTATGGGGCTGGGGGCTTTTGTGGCGGGTGTGCTGCTGGCCAATTCGCCGTATCGGGAGCAGCTGGAAACCGATATCCAGCCATTCAAGGGTCTGTTGCTCGGGCTGTTTTTCCTGGCCATCGGCATGACCATGGATTTGCGTCTGCTGTTGGATCATTCGGGCAACATCGCGTTGTTCTTGGTTATGTTATTGGGTCTAAAGGGGCTGGTACTGGTCGCCATTAGCCGACTGCGTGGAGCGCAATGGCGCAGTACCGTCATGTTCGGCATTCTGCTTAGCCAGGGCGGTGAGTTTGCCTTTGTGCTGCTGACTCAGGCTCAGACGTTGAATTTACTCGATAGCACTCTGGCCGGGCAGCTGAATCTGGTGGTGGCGTTGTCTATGGCCTGTACCCCGTTGTTGCTGAAACTAGTAACGCTTTTGTGGCCTAAGGCGGATGGCAAGGCACCGCGCAAGGATCTGGAAGAAGAAGACATGCCCAGCAATCACCACCCCCAGGTGGTGATTGCTGGGCTAGGTCGCTTCGGGCAGATCACTGCCCGGATTCTGGTGGGGCGCCAGATCCCCTTCACTGCGCTGGATTCGGACCCGGACGAAATCGATTTGCTGCGTCGTTACGGTAATGAGGTGTACTTCGGTGATGTGACCCGGCTAGATCTGCTGCACAACGCCGGGCTGGGACAGGCCAAGGTGCTGGTGCTGGCCGTGGATGATGTGGACGCTTCTTTGAAAGCCGCAGAGCTGGTGCGCGACCATTTCCCCAATGTGACCATCGTGGCTCGTGCCCGTGACCGCTATCACGCTTACAAGCTGCATGCCCTTGGAGTGGAGCAAGTGATTCGAGAAAGCTTTGAATCCGCCCTGCTGAGTGCGCGCCTGACGTTAATGCAGTTAGGGGTGCCTGAGTCCACGGCCATTGATTTGGTGCGCAGTTTTCGGGAGTTGGATGAGCGCCTGTTACTGGAACAGATTGAACATCGCGCGGACATGGAGATGTTAGTGGAAACCAACGCGAGAGGGAGGGCTGAACTGCAATCGTTATTGTCTGAGGGCAAAGCAGGCCAAAAAACAGGGGGCAATTGAGAATGGTTCGCGCCTGCATTATCATCTGTTCCTGAGTCCGGTCGCTCGCGCTAGCGCAAGGTATGTTAGTAGCGGTTAGTGATGGTCCGGGATGCAGAGACAATTACAGGCACGATCATGATCATCACTTCTGCACGTTTTTGGGGCCGCCCGTTGGCGGCCTCACTGTTGCTATTTCCACTGGTTTCGACGGCAACAGAGGTGGAAACCGATAACGATGACGTACATGAAATTCCGTCAGTAACGGTGAATGAAGAAACAAACCAAGGCACGCTTGCCGATACTTCGGAAAGCTACCAGCCGAAAACCCCGCTGAGCGCACCCACCGGGTTGTCGCTGACCCGTCGGGAAACGCCGCAGTCGGTTTCAGTAGTGTCGCGGACCTTGATGGATGATTTCCAGATCGTGTCGGTGAGCGAAGCATTGGCGGCTACACCTGGGGTGGTGGTTGACCAAGTGGAAACCGATCGGGTGTATTACAACGCTCGCGGCTTTGAAATTACCAACTACCAGTACGACGGACTGGGCATGCCGTTGCCCTACGAAATCGTTAATGGAGATACGGATACGAGCCTGTTTGAACGGGTGGAAATTGTGCGCGGGTCCAATGGTTTGATGAACGGTTTGGGCAATCCTTCCGCCACCGTCAATTATGTTCGCAAGCGCCCTACACTAGATGCCCATAGCACACTTTCCGCGAGCTATGGCTCCTGGGATAACCGCCGTGTTGAAGTGGATACCTCCGGTAGCCTGACTGAGGATGGGCGGGTCCGTGGTCGTATGGTGTCAGCGTATCAGAATCGTGATTCTTATCTGGACCGTTATGAAAATGAGCGTGGTGTTTTCTACGGGGTGGTTGAGGCTGATGTGACTGATTCAACGCTGTTCACGTTGGGTTATAGCTACCAGAACAGCAATGCAGACAGCCCCATGTGGGGGTCACTGCCGCTGTTCTATTCCGACGGCACCGCGACCGACTACGACGTGGAAACCAGCACCGCCGCCGACTGGGCATACTGGGACAGTAATACCGAGTCTGTGTTCGCCGAACTGCGGCAGCGTTTCGATAACGGTTGGGAAGCCAATGCGGTGTTCAACTACCGCAAGATGGAAGGTGAATCCAAGTTGTTCTATGTGTACGGCACACCCAACAAGGACGAAACCGGCCTGTTCGCCTACCCCAGCCAGTATGACGACAAGGTCACCGAGCGTGTGTTTGATCTGTACGCCCGCGGCCCGTTCGAAGTGGGCGGCCGTGTTCACGAAATGGTGATTGGAGCTAACTATGCGAAAGGCCGTATTGAGGAAACCTCAAACTATGGGCAGGGCATCGGAACCGCGCTGACTCCGGACTGGGCTTTTGGTGGTAGTTACCCCAAGCCGACCTTCGATGCCTCCACCAGCGGTAGCAAGTGGGATGACCGCTACCGCAGCGCCTACCTGGCCACTCGCCTTAGCCTGGCCGACCCGCTGACCCTGATTGGCGGCGCTCGCTATGTGGACGTGACCAGCGAGGGTGAAGGTTACGGCGCCAGTAAAGATGCCAGTGCCAGCGAAACCGTGCCTTATGTTGGTCTGATCTACGACCTGACGGATGTGCATTCTGTGTACGGTAGCTACACTAAAATTTTTAATCCACAGACCGAAGAAGACATCACAGGTCAGCGCCTGGAGCCAGTAACTGGTGAAACTCAAGAGCTGGGCCTGAAATCCGAATGGAAGGATGGTCGGATTTATACTGCCTTGATTGCCTTCCGAACAGATCAGGAAAACCTGGCAGAAGCCGCTGGGATGATCGGCCCTGATACTTATTACGGCGGTGTGGATGTGGAAAGCTTTGGCTATGAAGGGGAAATTAGCGGTGAAATTCTGCCCGGCTGGCAATTAGCCGGTGGTTACACCTGGCTGGAAATTGAAGACCAGGACGGCGATGAAATTCGCACCTATACCCCGCGGGAAATTGTCCGCCTGTCTACCACCTATCGTCCCGCCGCCCTCCAGAAACTGAAAACCGGTGTGCAGGTCAGCTGGCAGGACAGCATTTACCGGGGCGGCACGGGTGGCGTACCGAAAACCACCCAGGATAGCTATGCGTTGGTGAACCTGATGGCCAGCTACGATTGGACCAAACACCTGACCACCACCCTGAACGTGAACAACGTGACGGACGAAAAATATTACAACTCGTTGTACGTTGGGCAGGCGTTCTACGGGGCGCCACGTGGGGCCAATGTACGGTTCGATTATAAATTTTGAGAAGGTTCAGCGGGTGACCCTTACGGCTAACCCGCCTTGAAACACCAAAAAATAACCGGTTTAACGCCGATGTCTGCACAAGCAAGGGCGTCGGCGGTTTTTTATGCGGGTTTTAGAGAAACGTTTGTAGGTCGGCTTAGCCGTGAAGCGGCGGAACCCGGCAGCCTGCTGCCGAGTTCATTGCCTAATGTCGGATTATGCCTGTGGCTAATCTGACCTACAGGGTGCGGTTTACAGCTTTAGCTTGTTCAGCCCTCGGCCGATAGCCTGGCCCAGGCCGGCTTTGATGATCGGGCCGATCAGTGGCAACTTGCCTTCAAACTCGATGGTGTAGTCCAGCTTGCTGCCGCCATTGGCGGCTTCGGAAAAGCGCATGACGCCCTTATGGTGCTTGAGAGGGCTGCCCTTGGTGATGGCGTATTCAATGCGCTCGTTAGGCACTATCTTGGTGACGGTTTCTTCGAACGGTGGCGCGATCAGGATCTGCATTTTGCGGGTAGAACCTACCCCGTTGGGGCTGTCCTGTCCGTCTTTAATACGTTTGATCTTGGCCGGGGCAAAAATCAGTTCCAGATTTTCGTGCACGCTGAGAAAGTTGAACAGCTTGTCCACGGAAAACGGAAAGGTCTTGTGAATTTCGATACGTTGCATGGTGGTTGCTCCTATTACGTCCGGCAAGCGGACGGAGATGATTCACACTGCCAGGCGCGGCAGTAAACAGGGTGTTGATTCTGACGCTTGCCAAGTTGCTCACAAGGTTAAATGGGGCCATAGCACGGCTGACGACAGCCTTAGGATGAGAGGAGATAAGCCTCCCCCATTGTGTCTATCCGCCGTTAAAACTCATCGGCTAGCCAGGCGTTACCGCTGCACAGCGCTTCTGCTGCTGTGCGCAATGGGCCAATGGCGTTGCCGGCTAGTGAAAAGGCAGGCGCGATGTCCGGAAAGTAGCCTAACTCATGCATTAGACGGTTGACTATCCCCCGTGTGGGGCGCTCAGAAAATATTGCGGTCAGATGGTATGGTTAGCCCGGTTGCTGGCCAGCCATGGGGCTTGCATCAACGGGAGAGCAGGATTGAGCAGAGATCGCATAAAGGCGACCTTGTCAGACTGTAACTCGCTAGGCGGTAAGTTAGCGGTAAAGAGTACCAGCGGATCACTTGCTGCAGTATAAGGGCCACGGGGCCGTGGGTAAGGGCTTAGGGTGTGGTCATTTTCGACGGTCGAATTTATGGTCGATAGTCGGATTTGAGTAACGCGTAGAGCGCCTGATCTACGAACCGGTCGTAAAGCCATTCGGCTTGCCTGAGCGTTCCTTCGTACACAAAACCCAATCGTTCCGGCAGGGCTCGACTTCGCCTGTTGTTCAGCGCACAGCGGATCTCGATCCGGTTGAGTGTATATTCTGTGAAACCAATATTGAGGAGTTGCCTGACCGCACTTGTCGCGATGCCCTGACCCGTGTGGGTCTGCGCGAGCCAGTACCCGATGGATCCTGTGTGATGAGGTTGGTTGATATTATTGAACCCGGTGACGCCACATACAGTCCCCAAATGAACAATGGCAAAGGAGTGGGCGTCACCAGTGGCGGCCATTTTTTCAGCGGTTTCAATGAAGTGTCTTGTGTCGTCGACCGTTAACACCTGATCCAGCCAAGGCAACCATTCGCGCAGGAAGTTTCGATTACTGTTGGTGAGTGTAAACAGATCGTTAGCAAAGCCCTGATTCAGGGGGTGTAGGGTGACATTAGCGTCCACGCGAACCTCCATTTGAGGGCAGAAAAGCCTGCTGGCCTAGGATTAAGTTAACGCTTTGCCTCTACTCTGTTGATTGCTCCTTGGATGAATGTGGGGCTCGAATTTCGGCGCTACCGATCCCTCGTGGGTCGCTGGCAGCGGTGACCTCGCCACTATCTTGGCGCCACAGTATAGCCTGCATGTTGCCGTAGTTACGGCCAGTGGAAACCACCTTATGCCCCCTACGTACCAAGTCTTTTGCGGCTTGGCTGTCGATGAATGCCGGCTCCGCCTGCACTTCGTCGGGCAGGTATTGATGGTGGTAGCGCACTGCGTTGACCCAGTCTTCCACTGGTTTGTTGTTGCTGGCTTCCAGCACGGCCAGCATTACCATGGAAATGATGCGGCTGCCGCCGGGGGTGCCGAGAATGGCGATGCGGTCGTCGAACTCCACGAAGGTGGGGGTCATGGATGACAGGGGGCGCTTGCCGGGGGCAATGGCGTTGGCCTGGCTGCCGACCAGGCCATAGGCATTGGGGCTGCCGGGTTTGGCGGAGAAGTCGTCCATTTCGTTATTGAGAAGAACGCCGGTGCCGGGGGCCACAAAGCCGCTACCGAATGGCAGGTTAATGCTTAGCGTAGCGGCCACTCGATTGCCGTCTTTATCCAGTACCGAAAAATGGGTGGTATGAAAGCCTTCTTCTACGCCGACGGGCTCGCCCAGGCTGCTGCTGGCAGTGGCCTTGTCGAGAGTAATACTGCTGGCGCGTTGCTTGGCGTAGCCTATGCTCAACAGCTTATCCACAGGTATATCCACAAAGTCCGGGTCGCCAAGATACCGTGCCCTGTCCTGATAGGCGCGGCGCATGGCCTCGATGGCCAGGTGCGGGGTTATTTCTGCGGTGTTGCCGTCGTTGAGTTGGCTGAGAATATTGAGCGCTTCGCCCATAACGATGCCGCCAGACGACGGTGGTGGGGCTGAGATTACCCGGCCCCCGCGGAACTGGCTGACGGTGGGGGTGCGCTCTACAACCTTATAGTTAGCAAGATCGTCCAGTGTCCAGATACCGCCAGCTTGTTGCACTCCGTCTACCAGCTGTTTGGCCACTTCGCCCTGATAAAAGCCCGCGTTTCCCTTTTCAGCGAGGGCTCTGAGTACCCGGGCAAGATCTGCTTGTTTGATCAGGTGGTTGTTGGGCGGCACCTTGCCGTTGTGCAGGAAGATAGCGGCGGCTTCCGGAAAGCGGTTAAGCACGTCTTTCCGGTAACCTGCTAATTTGCGGTAATGCTCCTCTACATGGAAGCCGTGTTCGGCCAAAGCAATAGCGGGGGCTAGAGTGGAAGTGAGCGGCAACTTACCGTAATTGTCCGCGAGATGGGCGAAAGCGGCGGCTTGGCCGGGAATGCCGGCAGCGCTGGGGCCGTTTACTGCCCAGTCGCGCATCACCTTACCCTCTTTGTTTTGGTACATGGCAGCGGTGGCCGCGTCGGGAGCCGTTTCGCGGGCATCTACAAAGGTTTGCAAGCCATCCTGTTCCCGGTGTAGCAGCCAGAAGCCACCGCCGCCCATGCCGGCAGAATAGGGTTCGACCACGGCCAAAGTGGCGGCCACCGCGACTGCCGCATCAAAGGCATTGCCGCCCTGCTCCAGAATATTCAGCCCAGCCTGAGTTGCCAGTGGATGGGCACTGGCAACCGCACTCTTGCCTGGCCCGGCGGCCTGGGCGGTAACAGTAATTAGCAGCAGGAGCGAAAGCAGATGGCGCATGGGGATTCCTCCGTGTATTCAGCTATACCCTGGTAGACGTGCTTTAACCGGCGCTCCCACAGGAAGCTTCCTGCATTGTTATTGGCGTTGAAACAAGCAACGACACGGTTATCGTGGATGATTTGACTTTAGGCCCTGCTCTCGCCTCAACACTCGGGTGCAGCTACGCTCTTTTCAGATCATCGTGTAGAGAATCGCGTTTTGGCTTGCCGCTAGAAGCGGGTCGCGATGTTCTAATTCTGTCGCGCCTTGCGTTTCTCTTCCAGCGCCTCGGCCACCAGTGGTGGCACAAAGTTGTTCACGTCGCCGTCCAACAATGCGATCTCACGAATCAGTGAGCTGGAAATAAAAGACAGGTGCTCTGCCGGCGTGAGGAAAACCGTTTCCAACTCCGGAGCGAGCTTGCGGTTCATATTGGCCAGCTGGAACTCGTATTCGAAATCACTGACGGCCCGCAGGCCCCGTAGCAAGATGTTACCGCCTTCTTCACGACAGAAATGAGCCAGTAGCTTGGAAAATCCGGTGACTCGCACATTCGGAAGGTGAGAGAGCACGCTCTGGGTTAGCTCTACTCGTTCATCCAGAGAGAAGAGTGGGCCTTTTTTCTCGCTCGCAGCGATTCCTACCACGACCTCATCAAACATTTTGGCGGCCCGTTCCACTAGATCCAGGTGGCCGTTGGTAATCGGGTCGAAGGTGCCGGGGTAAATTACGCGGTTGGTCATGCTGAGGCTCGCTTTGTCACGGTAGAAACTGTACCCGGGTATAGCCGGATACCCTCTGTTGTGCCGCAAGCATACCTGATGCAGTGACAGAGTTGCAGGTGTGCCTAGCTGTGTGTGTGGAGCGTGTAGGCACCATAGGATAGGCCGCGCAGGCGAGCAGGCTCCTCAGAAATGGCGATCTGATGTAAGCATTCGCTTATATAAAGTAAGGGGAATACGTATATGTAGGGCTTGCTTTTTAGTCAACACGCGAAACGCATAATCATTTTTTTATGCCCGTCATCTTTTTGTCCACTCCCCTTTTAGTGAGACAGTTCTAAACTAGGGTTTTCTACTTTCTGGCGATACACCGCTGGCGGTATGTCTGTAGTGGTCTAATGAATCCGGACACCAACGTAGGTGGTAAAGTTACCACCTTAAGCGAGGTGCCAGATGACCAGAAAAAGACGTTCCTTTACTCCTGAATTCAAGCAGGAGGCCGCGATTCTAGTGCTGGATCAAGGCTATACAATTTCTCAGGTTAGCGTATCGCTTGGTGTTGTCGAGAGTGCGCTGCGGCGCAGGGTGAAGCAGCTTGAAGCTGAGCGCCATGGGGTCACGCCCAAAGGCAAAGCCCTACCCCTGAACAGCGGCGTATTCAGGAGCTGGAGGCCCGCTGCGATCGGTTGGAACGGGAGAAGAGCATACTAAAAAAGGCTACCGCTCTCTTGATGTAGGACGATCTGAATCGTACGCGCTGATAGACCAGTTGAGTGAGGAGGAGCCTGTTGAATCGGTCTGTACGGCGTTTGATGTGAGCCGCTCCAGCTACTACGAGTATCGTCAGCGACGCCACTACATTGATGCGGAGCGTGTGACCCTGAAGGCGATGGTTAATCGTCTATTCAGGCAGAGTAGAAGCTCAGTGGGAAGCCGCACGATACAAAAGCTTCTCAATGAGCAGGGGAAGAAAGTTGGCCGGTTCAAAGTGCGCAGTCTTATGCGTGCACTGGGACTAATCTGTAAGCAGCCCGGGCCCCATGCCTACAAGCAGGCGACAGTAGAGCGGCCAGATATACCGAACCATCTGGATCGAGAGTTTACGGTAGCAAGCCCTAATCAGGTGTGGTGCGGAGATATCACCTATATCTGGCCGTCGTGCTTGATCTCTTCGCACGACGGGTTGTTGGTTGGGCGGTCTCCAGCCACCCGGATGCAGATCTTGTGGTAAAGGCCCTGGATCATGCTTGGGGACAGCGTGGTCAACCCGATAAAGTCATGCTCGACTCGGATCAGGGCAGCCAGTACGCCAGCCGCATGTTCCGGCAGCGTCTATGGCGCTATCGGATGCAGCAAAGCATGAGCCGACGGGGCAATTGCTGGGTCAATGCGCCAATGGAAAGGCTGTTCCGAAGCCTAAAGTCAGAGTGGGTTCCTACGATGGGCTACCGCGACTTGCCCGAAGCAAAGAAAGATATCGGTGACTATCTAATGGGTTACTACAATCACCACAGGCCTCACAGCTACAATGGCGGGATTGCATCCGCCATGGCCGAGGAAAAACCTAAATCACTGTCCGGTATTAGTTGACCACTACATTATTCTTTTGCGTGAGCGTTAGAATATTTAGGGGGCTTATGGATGGCTGAGCACGTACGGTGTTTTGCAGAGGTTTTCTCGTGTTTAGTAAGAGGATCAGAAAGCCGACTTAGGTGAAGCTGTTGCTGAAGTTGTCGTTGGTCGTTGGTTTGTTACAGTAGGCCAGCCGATACCATCCGGGATGACTTCGCCGTACGTTTGCGTAAAGTGGATAGCAAGTATCCTGCTTGGCGCTATGCAAATGAAAAGGGCCTACTAACCGCTTCTCTTGATGCTGTGCCGGGAGGCGTGAGGGAATGCCGCCTGCCCGGCCTTTCTTAGGCGTAGGGATCGTCGTGGTTGTTGGTAATGCGTTCGCGGCGTTCTTGTTCTTCTTCAAAAGCGGCTTTAATCTCTGCCAATACATCATCTACATCGGCAATGTGCCCATCATCATTCATCTGGCCGGTGAGTTCGCTGTTTGGTGTCAGTTCCCCGCTTTCATACAAGGCCCAAATTTCTTGGCCGTAGCGGCTGCCGCGCAGTGATGGTGCGTATTGGCCGTAGTAACGGGTCATGTTATCTACATCCCTATACAGCATGGCCTCGGCGTTATTGTTGGCGGCGGCATCCACGGCCTGGGGCAGGTCAATGATTACCGGGCCATAATCGTCCACGAGGACATTGAATTCTGACAGGTCACCGTGAATGATGCCGGCGCAGAGCATGCGAACCACGTATTGCATCATCAGGGCGTGGTCTTCTTCGGCCTGCTCGGCGGACATGACAACGTCGCTGAGCCTAGGCGCGACGTCGCCTTCGTCGTCGGTGACCAGCTCCATTAATAGCACACCTTCGAGCATGTCGTAGGGTTTGGGCACGCGGACGCCGGCCTGGGCGAGTAATCGCAGGGCATCCACTTCGGCGCTTTGCCAGATCTTTTCTTGCTGTTCGCGGCCGAACTTCGAGCCTTTTTCCATGGCACGGCTGCGTCGGCTGTTGCGTACCTTGCGCCCTTCCCGGTACTGGGCGGCTTTCTTGAAGTTACGCTTGGCGGCTTCCTTGTAGACTTTCGCGCAGCGGATCTCTTGGCCACAGCGAACCACAAAAATATCGGCTTCCTTGCCACTCATCAGACGGCTGATGACCTCATCGACGAGTCCATCATCGACCAGGGGCTGTAAACGTTGTGGGGTTTTCATGCCGCACTTATACCTCATTTAGCGCGTGGCTTCGCCTGCTTCCTGAGGTTTTGACAGGGAAAATGAGAAAAAAGCACGCATAGAGGGGTAAGGACGTGCCCCTGCTACGCAGGGTAACTACGTAGCAGGGGGATGATGGCGGTGGTTCAGCCTTTCAGTTTATCGGCCAATGCTGAGGCATTGCGGGCGCTGAGGCCGTAGATGGAGAGTTGTGGATTGGCGCCAATGCTGGTGGGGAATACGGAGCCGTCTATGATATAGAGGCCGTTCAGGTGCTTGTAGCTGCCGTCGCTGTTGACGGTGCAGCGGCTCTCATCAGCTCCCATGGTTAGCCCGCCCATAACGTGGGCGCTGCCCAGCGCGGTAACGACAGGGGCATAGTCCAGTTGTGCCACGCCTTCGCGGGCTGCTTTCCAGCTTTTGTAGTAACCAGCATGAGCGTGGCTGGGCCGTACTTCTTTGGCGCCAGCGGCAAATTGCATTTCCAGCATGGTCAGGTGGGATCGTTTGGCACCTTCCAGCAGGTAGTCATTGACGGGATAATCGAGCAGAGGTTCGCCGTTATCACGCAACTCCACGGTGCCACCTTGGTTATCTTCATGGAAGCCATCGCGAATTAGGGCAATAGCGGTGGCCAAGTTGGGAAGACGTTCGATTTCTTCCCGGGCTTGTTCGCCGAATCCGCCTATTAATGCACCAGACAGGCCCGGATGCATGGGCATCATTTCCATTTTGTAACCCGCCGGGCCATCGACTCCGTGTTTAAACGTGAACTCGTCGGAATACATGGATTGTGGGGCGCCGTAATACGGAGCGATTTCTTTATCGTAGAGACCGAACACAAACGTGGTGGGATGCAGGAAGGTACGCTTACCCACTAGCCCGTTCGGGTCTGGGGCGTCGGAGCGCATCAGCAGTGCCGGACTTTGAATGCCCCCCCCCGCGGCAATTACGGTTTTGGCTTTTAGTGTTACTGTGGCGCCGGTAGGCTTTTTGTCATCGTTTAGTGGCCGCACTCGCACGCCGGTAACGCTGTCACCCTCAATGATCAGGGTGTCGGCCTGAGCGCTGTAAATCAGTGTGGAGCCGTGATCTAGAGCGCTGGGAATGGTAGTGACCAGCATGGATTGCTTGGCGTTGGTGGGGCAGCCCATGCCGCAATAACCGATGTTCCAGCAGCCGCTTACGTTGCGGGGGATAATGGCGGAATGCCAGCCTTTGTCATCGCAGCCCCGTTTCAGTATGTCGTTGTTGGCGTTGGGCGGCATGGCCCACTTTTCTATGTTTAGACGATCTTCCATCTGTTGAAACCAGGGAGCCATTTGTGCCTGGCTAAGCCCCTGTACGCCGAATTCATCGTGCCAGTATTGCAGGGTTTTCTGGGGGGTGCGGAAGCTACTCGTCCAGTTAACCACGGTGGTGCCGCCCACCGTGCGCCCCTGCATTACGGTCATGCCGGCATCCTTGGTAGCGCGTAGCGCGCCCTCTTGGTAGAGGTCACGGTAGGCCTTACCTTCATCCAGTTTGAAGTCGTCGGAGCTTTTTAGTTTGCCTGCTTCCACCAGTATGACTTTGAGGCCGCGCTGGCTGAGTATTTCTGCACTAACGCCGCCGCCAGCACCAGTACCTACGATGATGACATCGGCTTCTAAAGTGCGGTTGTCGGTGATGGTGCGCCCGTCGATAACATCCCAGCCGTTGGCTGGGTTTTTCCACGGGTCTTTCACGTTGATGGTAAGGGTAGTGAGGTCCTGCATGGCATTATCCTTTTTCTTTGGCTAGCAGTACACGCGATAAAGGCCGCAAGCGGCCCGTGTTAGGCAATAATTTTCTTGGGCGGGCCGGGGTAGCCGGTGCTGCGAGCGGCGGCCGGTTTTACATACCAAGCCATATGGATCGGCTGGGTCAGCCCTTTAAAGGCCATGCGTGATAGGCTTCGCTCACTGGCGGACCATTCGGTGAGGGTTTGCTTAATTTCTTGTTCACTCTGATCGGCAAAGCTGGCCCAGGTGCCGGTTATATACCAGCGGGCGGCACCCAGTTGCATCAGATCGAGCACCTGAAATAGTGCAGCCCGGGTGCCGGGCATGCCGCCTTCGAGTAGGTCATCGAAGGCTTTCATGCCGTCTTCAGCGCTAGCGCCTACATTGGTGAGGGCAGGGCCGAGCACGGCACCCACCAGCGGGGTAAGCAGGTCGACGTCTTGTTGGCGGAAGTGTTTGTAGCCGGTTGCAGGTCCGTCGTTACTGGAGCAACCAGTAAGCAGGGCCAGCCCGGAACCGGTAGCCAGCACAGCACTGCCTGCGGCGCTGAGCTTGAGGAAGCCGCGGCGATTGATTTCCTGATCCATTGCGCACTCTTTTTTTTGTATTAGTCGTTATCTGTAGTGTAGGAGCGGCGCAATAGCCCAACTTAACTAGGTGCTCTTTGTGGTAACGGGCACCTAGTTAAGTTTGAATGACGCGATGAGCGACGCTCCTATAGCAGCTACGGTTACTTTTATTTCAGCAGGAACTTGTAGATGAGCTTATGGATACTACGCCCGTAGGGAGGGAGTATGTATTTGGTAGCGTTCATCTTCCCTTTTTTGTAAATGCCTTTGGCCTGAGAGAAAGTTTGGAAACCTTCTGGGCCATGATAAGCGCCCATGCCAGACGGGCCGATGCCGCCGAAAGGTATGTCATCTACACCTACATGAGAGATGGTGTCGTTCAGGCATACGCCGCCGGAGTGTGTGTTCTTGAGCACACGATTGCAGTTGTCCTGATTCCAGTCGAAATAGTAAAGCGCTAGCGGGCGGGGCCGGTCGTTCACGTATTCGATGGCCTCATCCAGCGTTTTGTAAGGCACGACAATCATCAGTGGGCCGAAGATCTCGTCTTGGGCGATGTCCATGTCGTCGTTCACATTCAGTACCAAGGTGTGTGGCACCTTCTGGCTACCGCTGAAGTCTTCATTAGCCGGGTTGATCTCAATTACATCTGCGCCTTTGGCTTTGGCGTCGTCGAGATAACCCAGCAGCCTTTTTTGCTGGCGTGGGTTCACAATGGCAGTGAAGTCCGGGTTGTTCACCATGGTCGGGTAGGACTGGGTAACCTGGGCTTTCCATGCGTCGACAAATTCTTGCACGCGATTTTCTGGGCAGAGAATGTAGTCTGGAGCCACACAGGTTTGTCCGGAATTCAAGCATTTACCGAAGGCGATACGTTCGGCCGCGTCCTTCATGGGGAAGTCCTGGCCGATGATGCAGGGGCTTTTGCCGCCCAGTTCCAGGGTGACTGGAGTCAGGTTAGCGGAGGCCGCGCGCATAATGTGCTTGCCAATGGTCGTGGAGCCGGTGAAAAGGAGGTGGTCGAAAGGCAGTTCAGAGAAAGCCTGCGCTACATCCACTTCGCCATTGATCACGGCAACTTGTTCCTGTGGGAAGATGTTGGTGATCAATTTTTCCAGCAGCGCGCCAGTGCGAGGTGTGGCCTCACTCATCTTGATCATCACCCGGTTACCGGCGGCCAGAGCAGTAATTAGCGGTACTACCGCCAGCTGCACCGGATAGTTCCAGGGCACGATAATGCCCACCACGCCGAGCGGCTGATATTCCACCCAGGTTTTGCCCGGCCAATTCATGGCGCTCACATGGCGCTTGGAGGGCTTCATCCATTTGCGTAGTTTCTTAGTGGTGTATTTCAGCCCTTCTAGGGTCATCATGATTTCTGCGAGTTTGGTTTCATCCGCAGCACGGGTGGTGAAGTCGTTGTTCAGAGCGTCGATCCAAGCATCAACATGATCGACCAGCAATGGCTTGAGTCTGCTGATTAACTCAAGACGCTGTTCGGCGCTAGGGTAAGGGTTCTGACGGTATGCGGCTTTTTGAGCAGTGAATATGCTCTGCAAGCGGGCGATGTCTGGGTTATTTCTGTGCAGATCTTTTACTTCGGCGACCATGGTCCTCGCCTCCCTAGTTGAATTGTTATGTATGATGGAGTGATTAAAAATTAATCTTGAGTCTGATTTTTAGAGTAATTACTCTAAGAGTCAACATCGTGTATCAGAAAGACCACATTTGGCCCCTTATGACCAGCACTAAAGCGCGCATTTTGGAAACCAGCCTTGTCTTGTTCAATCGACAAGGAGAGCGCAACGTGACCACCAACCACATTGCCGAGGCCCTGGGGATTAGTCCAGGCAACCTGTATTACCACTTTCGAAACAAAGGCGTGATCGTGTCAGCGCTTTTCGACCGTTACCAACAACAATTGCTGAGCTTGTTGGAGGCGCCTCAGGGGCCGTTGAGCTGGCAGGTGAAGGTGCATTATTTCGAGGGGCTGTTGGCGTCCATGTGGCAGTATCGATTTTTTCACCGCGACCTGTCTCATTTTCTGCACGCGGAGGAGACTGCTCTAGCAACACGTTATCAACAGTTTGTGGAAGCCATTCTGGTACGCGGGACCGTGATTTACGAAAAGCTGCGTAGCAGCGGGATACTGGCGTTGGATGATGAGCAACTGCAGGGTTTGATGGTCAATACCTGGGTGCTGATGTCATCGTGGGCCTCCCTGGTACATGGTTTGCGCCCGGATGCTGCTGCTAATGAGGAGCTGGATGAGAGCTTGATGCGTCATGGGGTGTACCAGATTATTTGCCTCGAGGAGCCCTTCCTAAAAGGTGAGGCTCGAGATCACCTGGCGGAAATGAAAGAGCGTTATCGAGCCGCCCATAACACCAGCGAGTTGCTGCTGGGCCATGCTGTTGAGCTGTCACCCTCGGGTTGCTGAGGGCTGCCTGTGGAGCCTCAGCGAATCCCGAAACCTTGCACAAACGCTAATAGCCGTTGTTCTAACCAGTAACGCTGGCTTTTGTAGCCGACAAAGCCCACATGCCCACCGTAATCGCTTACCTCCAGTGTCACCGCTGGCCCGAGCTCTTCCTGCCGGGGTAACGTTTGTGGAGTCATAAACGGGTCGTCACGGTTTTGCAGCATCAACGTGGGGGTGCGGATTTGTAGCAACTTGGGACCCGCGGAGCATTGCGCGTAATAATGCCAGGCACTCCGAAAGCCATATAACGGGGCGATGATTTGGTCGTCGTAGCGCCAAAACGAACGGATGCTATTCATGTTCAGGCGATGTAGTCGTTTGGCCTCCGGGGGGTTGACCTTGTCCAGATGGATTTTCTGCCTTTCGAAGTTGGTCAAAAGGTTTTTTAACAGGTGTTGGCGGTACAATTTCGACAAGCCTTGATCCAGCCGGTTGGCACAGATATCCAGCCGCAAGGGAGCACAAATGGTGGCTACGGCACTGAGGTGGTTGTTGTCCCGGTGGGCCAGCCAGTTCAGTAGCCGGCTGCCGCCTAGAGAGACGCCGATGGCAATGCGGTGGCCAGTGGGGTTTTCGTGGAACACATGGTCGATCACTGCATCCACATCATCCACTTCGCCCGCGTGATAACACAACGCGGTGTCGTTGGGTTTTTTGGCCCCGCGACTGTTGATGGCCACAGAACGGATTCCCGCTTCAGCCAACACTTTTTGTATGCCGCGCATGTAATGGGAGTCGCTGCACCCGGATAGCCCATGTAATAACATCACCGTCAGCTGCCCGGGTTGGCTCTGTGGTCCGGCCCAGTCTAGCAACAGATAATCACCGTCTTTCAGGTTCAGCCGTTCCGTGCGCCGCGTGACTTCCGGCAGGGTGCGGCCCATGGGCCCCCACAGGGTTTGCAGGTGGGGGTTGCGTAACCATAGTGGTGGCCGGAATGCCGACTGTACAATCTCGCCCATAGGCAATGTCTCATCCATCGGGTTGGCAAAATCACGCCGGGGGCGTGGCGCAGGTATGGTAGCCTTTTGTTTTTCCCGCTGGCACCTATTCGTGATGGAGATTCCATGCCGCGCCGCTTTTTTGATGATCAGAACTTTCATGTAGGTCAGCTTGTAGAGTTGGGTGCTAGCGCAAGCCACCATATTGGCAAGGTGTTACGCATGGCGGTGGCTGATGAATTAGTGGTGTTTAACGGCCGCGGCGGTGAATGGTTAGCGCGTATCTCTGCCATCAACAAAAAGGCGGTCTGCATTGAGCCGCTTACGTTCACGGATGAAGATCGTTGCGCTCCTTTGGCGGTGACGGTGGCGTTGCCGATGATCAAAGGCGAGCGCATGGACTATGCGATCCAGAAGGCCACTGAGCTGGGCGCCACTGCCCTGGTGATCCTGGACACGGAACGTTGTGAAGTCCGCCTAAAGGGTGAGCGTCAGGAAAAGAAGCTGGGCCATTGGCAGCAAGTCGCTATCAGTGCCTGTGAGCAATGTGGCCTGAACCGGGTGCCGGTGGTGCACGGCGTGCTGAGCCTGCGTGACTGGCTGACATCTGATCTTCCCGCCCTGAAGTTGATAGCCCATCCGGGCGAAAAGTCCTTCTCTGCGGCTGCCTTGCAGGGGCAAACGGAGCTGGCGTTGCTGACGGGGCCGGAAGGTGGCTTTTCCAATGATGAATTACAGCAGGCGGCGGATGCGGGCTTTAGCCCGTTCGCGTTAGGCAACCGGGTGTTGCGAGCGGAAACCGCCCCGGTGGCGTTGCTGGCGGCCCTGTGGGCCTGGCATGGCCACTAAGGGGAAGGGCCGGCCCCGGAGATCGCGCCGTCGCACAGGTTCCAAGGCAGTTGCTGCATCGGGCATCATCGCGGCACTGATGGCCCTTGCAGTGTTTGCGCTAGTGTTGGGCATTTATGCCCGCCACAACAGGCTGCTGCCCTACTTGGCAGGCGTTTATGCGGTGCCGTCGGTGCTTGTATTCGGGCTTTATGGGTGGGATAAGCGCGTCGCCGTGCGAGGGGGTTCTCGTACTTCTGAGCAAAGCTTGCACCTATTGGCGCTGGCCGGGGGGTGGCCCGGTGCGATGTTGGCTCGTTCTCTGTTTCGTCACAAAACCCGTAAGCAACCGTTCACTGGAATTTTCTGGTGCACGGTGCTGTTTAATGTGGGCACGGTAAGTGTGTTGCTGGGCGAGGTGGGCTAGCCGCACGCAAAAGGCAGGGAGAGGGTATGCCGTTAATCGGCCAGAAAAATAGCCGAGTGGAGATCCGGCCAAGATCCATCGTGAACGCACTATGGGTGGTTTGTTGATGTCAGCGAAACGTAGCCTGGTCTTGACGGCTTTGGCGATGCTGGCTTTTGCGGCCAATTCGGTGTTGTGCCGTTTGGCGTTGCGTGAAGGCGCCATTGATGCCGCCAGCTTTACCGCAGTGCGTTTGCTGTCCGGAGCGCTGATGTTGGCGCTGATCCTGTTGCTGCGAGACCGGCAAGTGAAAGCCATGGTCACACAGGGTAATCATGGCTCGGCCTTAGCGTTGTTTGTTTACGCCGCCGGGTTTTCGCTGGCTTACGTGGCGCTCGCCACAGGTACGGGCGCCTTGCTGCTGTTCGGCGCGGTGCAGGCCACCATGGTGGGTGTTGGTTTATATCGTGGGGAGCGCTTGGCGCGAGCCCAGTGGCTGGGGCTGGCATTGGCGCTGAGTGGCTTGGTGGCGTTGATGTTGCCCGGCGCGACGGCCCCGCCGCTGGCGGCAGCAATAGTGATGCTGGTGGCAGGTGCAGCCTGGGGTGTGTACTCCCTGCGGGGCAAGGGCGCGGCCGACGCCACGGCGGTCACCGCGGGCAATTTCCTGCGTGCATTGATCTGGCTGCTACCGTTGGCGCTGTTCGCTTGGCCGAGCCAATGGCCAAAGGTGTCGGGGCTGCTGTATGCGGCGTTGTCCGGTGCCCTGGCATCGGGAGCCGGTTACGCTACCTGGTATCTGGCGTTGCGTGGGCTGGCTAGCTCTACGGCAGCCACGGTGCAATTGAGCGTGCCGGTGCTTGCAGCGCTGGCGGGCGTATTGTGGATGGATGAGGCGCTCACTCTGCGTCTGGTGCTGGCATCGGCGGCCATTCTGGGCGGCATTACTCTGGTGATTCGGCGCGTTTCTTCTGCTAAATAATCTATAGGAACCGTCATGCAGCAAATCGGGATTGTGATCTACGATGATGCCGAGGTATTGGATTTTGCTGGCCCTTATGAGGTGTTTGCTACGGCGGCTCGCTTGTGTGAGGTCACGCCTTGGTGTGTTTCATTGATCAGTGAAACCATAACGGTGATGGCTCGTGGAGGGTTTTCCGTGCAAAGCCACTTCACCCTAGATGATCATCCGCCGCTGGATGTGTTGTTGGTTAGTGGGGGTGTACATACTCAGGCCATCCGTAACCCTGCCCTGCTTTGCGCAATTCGCCGGGCTGGAGAGCCGGCTGGTTGGGTGACGTCGGTCTGCACCGGTGCGTTTCTGTTGGCCAAGGCGGGGTTGCTTTCCAATGAAAAAGTGACAACGCACTGGGAAGATCTTGCTGAGCTACGCGCGGGTTTTCCTGACCTAGACGTTCACAGCGAAGTGCGTTGGGTTGAAGATGGAAACCGACTCACTTCTGCGGGTATTTCTGCGGGTATCGATATGAGTCTGCATTTGGTTGAGCGGTTGCACAGCCGTGAGCTGGCCGAGCGCACCGCCCGGCAGATGGATTATGCCTGGCAGCAATGACGTCTGCGGCTCTGGTTCTCCGAACAATTAACGTGGTGACCCTGCGTGGATACGGATGGCGTTAGCGGTGTTGTCGGCTGTATCCCCAATAAATTACCGCTAGTAACGCGGCTAAGGTTGCCGGCGCGATCAGCGCAGAAAAATGCAGCAGGCGGAATAATAAAGTGCCGATGACTCCGCCACAGATAAAGCCGCTAATCAGCAAGAGAAACAGCAACAGCCGGCGCCCATTGAGAGGAATACCGCGCAAACGGTTGCCGAGCATGATGCCCAAATCAGTGAAGATCCCTGACAAGTGAGTGGTGCGAATGATGGAGCCGCTGTAAGTGGTGACCATGGCGTTTTGCAAGCCGCAGGCCATGGATGCCAGATAGACACCGATATCATTGCCACGTTGCAGAAATAGCATCGCCAAGATGAGTAGGGCCGCTTCAATCAGCAGGGAAAAACCGTAGTGGCGGCCAAGTTTGAGGGCCGTGCTGGTAATGAGTAAGCCGCTGAGGATGGCGCCGGCGAGAAAGCTTATCAGGGTGAAAAGCAGGTGTAATACATTGCTGAGAGCTAATTCGGCCAATGCTAGGCCTAACAGTGATGAGGTGCCTGTCAGGTGAGAAACGGATTGATGGCTAAAGCCCAGTAGCCCTACGGCATTGACACTGCCCGCCAGAAACGCGAGCAAAAAGGCTCCAACTTCGACCCAGGGAGGAAGGCGTGTCAGCAAGAAAACCCCCAATGTTTAACCGCAGTGATGGCGGTATTGTAGCATGGGGGCTGATTCTTTTTTTCGTTCCGATCTAACGAGCCGGACGGGGTTTTACTACGATAGTACGCAACATGATGATTAGGATTGCTGTTGTTCCATCATGTCGGCCTGAAGAATCTCAATCCAGTAACCATCGGGGTCTTTGATAAAAGCGAGACCTTTCATTTTGCCGTCATCCGGACGCTTGACGAAAGTCACATCCATTTTCTCAAAGCGCTCGGCAGCGGCATATACATCGGGAACGGTGATACCGATATGGCCGAAACCCTGGGGCTCAGCATTGCCGTCATGGTAAGAAAAGTCTGGATCCTCTTCGCTGCCCCAATTGTGGGTTAGCTCTAGCATGGCTTCACGACCGAAGGTGAAAGTCAGTCTCTGGGCATCATTTTTGGGTACGTCTCCCGCTTCTTCCTCACTTAGATAGCCAAGAAAATAAAGGCTAAATTTCATTTCAGGGAAATCAAGCTTGCGCACCAGTCGCATGCCCAGCACTCGGGTATAGAAATCCAGACTGCGTTTCGGATCTTTAACGCGCAGCATGGTTTGATTGAATAGGTATTCTTGGGTTACCTCGTCCGGATGCTCGAACAAGCCGTTGGCTTTTTCAAAATGACGGGACATGGTGACTCCTGAATCTTTGTAATGGGATATCAAGGCTATTGGGGTGATAAGAAGAGAATGCAAGCCTTGCAGGTGAGTTTGAAATTTGAAGTTGAAAAGGCGCGAGATTGTGTGTTGAATTTTGCGCGGTAGTGGCTGTGAAAGGCGCCTGGCGCTGCGGCGCGGGGAAAGCGGTTTCGATTACCGCTTTTACCCCGGTCGCGCTTTTCAATTTTTAACTTGCTCCTCAGGCCGGGGTTTTTTCCACGGTCTTAAGGACTTTTTGCAGGCTGGCGACGGTGCCGCCGATATCGCTGAGGCCCTGGGGGAGCAGCATGGTGGTGGATTCCTTGGCAACTTTTTCGAAGGCGGTCACGTATTGCTCTGCAATGCGCAGGCTAACGGCTTCCTGGCCGCCGTCTTCCTTCACGGCTGCGGCAACCTGGCGCAGACCTTCGCCGGTGGCGGTGGCAATCAGTTCAATTTGCTGAGCGCGCCCTTCCGCTTCATTGATCTGTTTCATTTTTTCACCTTCAGAGATATTGATCATCTCCTGTTTCTCACCCTCAGAGCGGTTAATCGCTGCCTGGCGGTCACCCTCGGAACGGTTAATCGCTGCTTGGCGTTCACCTTCGGATTCAGCAACCACGGCGCGACGTTCACGTTCGGCACGAACCTGTTTCTCCATGGCATCTTTGATGGAGACGGGAAGGTTAATATCGGCTACTTCGTAACGTAGGACTTTTACACCCCAGGGCTGTGCGGCTTCGTCCACAGCTCTAACTACTTCCATGTTAATTTCGCCGCGCTCTTCGAAGGTTTTGTCTAGATCGATTTTACCGATAACGGAGCGCAGAGTAGTTTGAGCCAGCTGCTGGGCAGCCATGACATAGTCGTCTACACCGTAACTGGCAGCTTTGGGGTCGACCACTTGTAGATACATCACGCCGTCGATAGAAACTTCGATATTATCTTTGGTAATACAGCTTTGGCGCGGTACGTCGCGAACAATTTCTTTCTGAGAATGTTTGTAGGCGACACGATCAATAAAAGGCATCAAAAAGTGTAGGCCAGCATCCATGGATGACTGGTATTTTCCCAGCCGTTCAACCACATAAATTTCTCGCTGGGGAACGATGCGAATTACCATAAACAGTAAAACGACAACGCCGAGGGCGAGCAGTCCGGAAATAATCAAACCAGCCATGGGTACAGTTCCTTATTGTGTCGAAAGTCAAAGTAGCGATAAAAACGAAAAGTGGGATGTTCGACTGTCACGGAGTCAGTTTTTTTGAGTGTCTTGTGGGGATATCACGGGCCAAGGTTCCACGGTGAGCCAAAGCCCTTCGTGTTGGGTGATGCGCACTATATCCCCTGGATTAAGGGGGTGGCTGCATTGTGCCTGCCAGCGGGCACCGCGATAGTTTACGGTACCCGTGCCTTTGGCAAAGGCTTCAGCCACGGTGGCTCTGTGGCCGATCAAGCCAGCGCTGTCTTCTTCGCCTTCTCGTTGCTGTTCGCGGCCCATCAGTTTGTCGTTAAGAACGCGTCGCACAAAGACCAGTGATAACAGGCTGGTGATCGCGAAAACGGTGAGCTCCCAGGTGGTGTCGTCGAGCAGGCCAATAAATTTAAGGCTGCCCACCAACAAAGCGGCAATGCCGAAGAAAATCACAACCAGACCGGAAATGGCAAATTCGGCAATCACCAACGCGAGTCCTGCGATGATCCAGTAACTGTACTCCGGAAGATCCATGCCTGTGCCCCTTTGTATTATTCTGATGCACAAAGATAGCATGTTGATGGCAGGTACGTCGGTAGGAAAAGACTGAAAATGATATAGCGACAAGCTACGAGCTAGAACGCGGCCCTAAATCTATGGTTTTGTGCGGTTCACGGTAAAAGCGCGGGCGCAAGTGGATCGACCTGGAAAGCTTACCCCGCGTTGTAGCTCAGTGGCTCGACGCCAATTTTAGTGCTGGTGCCCACCAGCGCCATGGGCATGCTTATGGGCTATTTCCTCGTCGGTGGCATCACGAATATCTGTGATGTCGACAACGAAACGCAGAGCCTTACCCGCCAAGGGGTGATTGGCGTCCACGTCGACAGTTTTTAGGCCCACCTTCAGGATGGTGAGCATACGTGGGCCTTCGTCGGTGGAGACGGTGACGACTTTGCCTGGCTCAAGCTTACCAGCGTGTTTCAGGTACTTGCGGGAGATGCGTTGGAACAGCGTGTTGTCGTACTCACCATAGCCGTCTTCAGGGCTGATGGTCACATCCACGTTGTCGCCGGTCGCTCTTCCTTCCAGCGCTGATTCCAAGCCCTTGATGATATTGTTGTAACCATGCAGGTAGGCCATAGGCTCGCCGTTGTCTCGGGAATTTTCAATTTCGCTACCATCGTCGGCGTTGAAGAGGCGGTAGTGCAAGGTGGCGACCTTGTCATTTTGGATAGTCATGCAAGCTTCTCTTGGGGGAAAAAATGTGAGGAGCCGTTGGACGGCCCAGTGCACAGGCATTGTGCCGCCACAGCGGGGTACAGGCAATCTGCCCTCTTGCTTGCACAATAGTTTTCCGACCAGTGAGGGGCGGGTCTACAGTCTGTGCAGAAGGATTCGGGAGGCGAGGGTGGCCGGTGCTGTTTGTTTAGATGGGGAGCGTTAGCGTTGGTAGGAGACCGTTAGCAGGCGAGCCCTTTTCCACTCGACTGCACGTTGTCTCCTACACTGCACGGATAGAGGGAAATGAAGTCTATTACAGCGTGTCATTGTGTTTGCCTGGGAGCATGCGCTGTAGGGTCGTATCTCTGTTGATGAAATGGTGCCACAGTGCCCCTGCGATATGAATGACAACTAGCGTTAGCAGAATGGTCCACAGCACGTCTTTGTGAATGAACGCGATTTGCTTGGCTAGATCCATATTCACCGTTACCAGTTGAGGTACAGTGAGAGCGCCAAAAATTTCGATGCTCTTGCCAGCAAGCTGACGCATGGCAAAGCCGCTGAGGGGCATGGCCAAGATGACTATGTATAGCAGCCCATGCACAAGGCTGGATAATTGACGCTGCCAAACAGCACCAATCGGCGTCGGCCTAGGGTAAAGGGCGCGGCCATAAAGCCGAATGAGCATAACGACTAGGGCGGTTAGCCCTAAGGAAAAGTGTAGCATTTTCCACCATTCGCGCATGGGGTCACTTTTCTCGTAGAACTCATGAAGCTCTACGGCACCCCAGACCATCACCAGTAGCAAAACCACTAGCCAGTGAAGCCCTTTATGTAATGGGTGCCAGTTCGTCGGTTTAGTTGCCATAGTGCCCCCCTTTTTGTTAACCGAAGTTTACTAGTAGAAGGTTAACCAATGCTTAAGACTGTTTTACTGATCTTTGTCAGTGTCAGGGTGCAAGCCGAGAGACTTGCGGTCCTCCCCTTGTCGGATGCGGTGAAGCAATTGCAGGGAGTGTCTGTACCAATTGCGCCGACCGCGTGGGCCCCATTTGAAGCGCTTGTATGTCCATTGGTATTGGCCCGGATTGCGGTCAATACAACGCTGCAGGCCAGCGTTCATGGTGGTGAGGATTTCCATGGTATCGCTAGCCTGTTCGATTTCCGGGGCCTCCTCGAAATGGAGCTGGATATCTTTCACCCCACCCTCGCCACGGATGCACGAAACGATAAATACATGGGGCCGATAGCGTTGTACCAGTTTATCGATCAGGGCAGGGGTGGGCACCTCATAGCCAAAAAAAGGAACCACCGGATTGCTGCGGTTTCCCGGGTTATGGTCGGAGAGAATGCCTAAGGTGCCGCCAGCTTTCATGGCCGCCAGCGCTTTTTTGACCCCCTGACTATTGGTGGGAATGAGGACGGAGCCGGTGCGCTCCCGGGCCGCTTTGACCATGGCATCCATTAAGGTGGCCGGGTGGGGTTGGTACATGATTAAGGTCTTTTCGCGGTTTCCCTTATCGCCTAAATATAGATTGCTGATTTCCCAGCTCCCCTGGTGCAAGGACAACATGAGTACGGGGCGCTCGCTAGCGCAAGCATCGAGAAAGGCTTGTTCGCCGTGGATCTGGGTAACTCGGGCAAGGGTCTCTTGGACCGGGCGGTGCCAGACATGGCTGAATTCGGTGAGGGTGCGCCCCAGTTCCGCCATGCTACGGCGACCGATGCGTTTGGCTTCGGCCAAGGACATGCTTGGGTGGGTCGCAAGCAAGTTAATTAGCACCACTCGATAGGCGCTGGCGTAGCGTAGCGGCGCCAGGGTAATCAGGGTGGCTACAAATGCGCCGAAAGCGGTGGCCAAGGGTAATGGTAACCAAGCCAGTAGACGAACCACCAGCCACAGGCGGCGGCCTTGATATTGTTTATTCATGTGTTAGTTCAATGGTCAGGGTTTCGCCGTGTTGCGGAACCTGAAAATGTACGTGTTCGATGTGTTGCTCTGAGAGTGCTTTGGCCAAGGCTTTCGGCGGTGCATCCATGGGTTCATCCGTCAGCACGAAGGTGCCCCAATGCATGGCGAGAGACTGACGAGCTTGGATATCTTGATGAATTTTTACCGCCTCCGCGGGATTAATGTGCACAGGGGACATAAACCAGCGCGGCTCATAGGCTCCAATGGGCAATAATGCCAGATCTACCGGTCCGAATACCTTAGCAATTTCGTTAAATAATGGTGCATAACCGGTGTCTCCCGCAAAATAGAGGCTGAAATCCGGGAAATTTAGGCGCCAGCTGCACCACAGTGTTTGGTTGTGGTCGTTAGGGCCGCGCCCGCTGAAGTGCTGGGCGGGCAGGCAGAAAGCCTCGACCTGGCCGTGATAGTCACTTTGCCACCAGCCTAGCTCGATGATTCTTTCTACCCCCAGTTTGCGCAGCCAGGGAGCAATACCTTCGGGCACGAACCAAAGAATATCGCGGCCGAAACGTTTCTGTAATTGTTTTACTGAGGCTTTATCTAGGTGGTCATAGTGGTTGTGCGATATCAATACCGCATTGATGTCGGGCAGCTGATCCACGGTCAGTGCCGGCGGTACCGCCCGTTTCGGCCCCGCAAAGCTAAAGGGTGAGCAGCGGTCGGAGAACACCGGGTCGGTGAGCAGGTTCCAGCCATGGTGCTGGAACAGGTAAGTAGCGTGACCGATCCAGGTAATCTGAGGCCGATGGCCTGGCTTGTGCAATTGCTCCGGGTCGGGTCTGTGTAATGGGAAGGACTGGTGCGCCGGGAAGCGCCCTCGGGAGTCCCATTGCCAGCGCAAAAAAGCACCGAGGCCGTGGTGTGGGGTGGCAAAGCGGTTGCGAAACGGTTTCCCGCTGCGGGGGCTGGTGGACTCTTCCGCCGCCAGGATGGCTAGTCTGTCACGATCAATCATGCCGGTTTCTGCAGCCCCGCCACGGCGCCTTCAATGGCGTCTAGATCAGGAATCACCGCTAGGTCGCCACCGACCTGAATGTACATGGTTTCAGCAGGTCCGGTATCCATCGGTTCTTCCACCGGGTCATCTTTGCTCACTTTCAGTAGACGAGGAATCCCTTGCACTATCATGGCATAAAAGGGTACTTGGCTAGTCACCGTATTCAGCACTGCTATACGAGCATCCTGACCAATGGTGACCTGGCCTGACTCGTTGAGTTTTTCGAATGACAGCAGCGGGATTTGCTGGTCGCGCCAACTTAGCCAACCCAGCAGCCACTCCGGTCCATGGCCAGGACGATCTGGTTGGCGCAGTGGAATCACCTCAGCCACCACAATATTGGGCACCAGCCAAGGGCGCCCCTGCATAGGGATCAGCAGACTGGAAATATCGGAGGGCAACTGCGCCATAGTGCTGTTCCTTCTTTTGTCATCGTGTCTCTCGTCGCGGGCTGCGGGGCCGAGCACGAGCCGTTACGGTTGTTAATACTCTGGATGCATTGGGAATGGGTTTTGTGTCAGTTCCCTTCTTACTCGTTCCACCAGTTGTAGTGCAAGTTGTTCTGGTGAGCCGCTAAAGCTCACGCAGCCGGTTTCGCGTACCGAATCCGGTTGGCTGCTGACCGCGCAGGTTTCTGCGCTTTGTGCCCATACCGGGCAGCCAGTGGCTGCCAGACGCGGGGCGGCGATAGCACCGTCGTTGCCCATTCCGGAAAATAGAATGGCCCCGCATGCGCGAGCAAAGCCTTCGCCCCCATACTGGATCACCTGGTCGATGGACGGCGCATAGGGGCCTTCCCAGGGTGCACCGGTTGACTGGATACGGCCGTCGTGACGAAAGCGTACTGCATATTTCACCGGCACAATGGCCAGCTCTCCGTGGCGCAGGGCTTCACCATCAACCCCGATCTTGCAATGAATCGAGTTGTCTCGGCCCAGCACCCCGCACAGGGTATCTAGAAAGCGCCCGTCAATGTGTTGTGCCAGAACAAAGGCCACTGGCAGATTGGCCGGCAGGCAGTCAAGAAACCGTTTCACCGCGGCCGGTCCGCCCAAGCTGGCGCCCAGTACCCACACTTGCCGGGGCCGGTCGCCGGGGCGAATGGCATGAAACTCCCGAGGCTGGGGAATGCGTACTTGGGGCGGGCGCGCGGGAATTACCTCAAGCCGCTCTTCTGCTGCCGGTTTGCCGATAAAACTCACCAGTTTGGTGACTAGGCGCCGTTCCCATTTGGGATAGAGGACGTCGGTGCGAGCCGGTGCCTGGCCGTCACAAAACAGGATCGGCACTTCAGCTCGCTCCAGCAGGTCATCAAGAAACTGCTGCCAGCGATCTTCACTGGACAGATCAACGACCAGCAGATCCAGCGCGTCAGTTTCCAGCCAGCGATCCTCCAAGGTTTCGGGTTCGGTGCTGACTACGACCTGATAACCCTGGCTTTTCACTGCGCTGGAGAGCAGGTGCCCTTGCAATGTGCTGTCGGCAATAACGCCAACACGCCCGGGCGCGGTCATCCGTTATCCACTTCCTGCAGTTCACCAAGCAGCTCGCGAATGGTGGAAAGCAGTTCGCTCTCTTGGAACGGTTTGCCGATGTAGCAGTTAACGCCAATATCGAAGGCCCGTTCGCGGTGCTTCTCGCCGGTACGGGAGGTGATCATGATGATTGGCACATTTTGTAAGCGGCTGTCGTGCCGCACATGGCTGGCCACTTCGAAACCGTCCATGCGGGGCATTTCGATATCCAGCAGCATTACATCCGGGCGAATATCTTCCAGCTTGGCAATGGCATCCATGCCGTCCTTGGCGGTGACCACTTCGTAGCCATTACGTTCCAGCAAGCGGGTGGTCACTTTGCGCACGGTAACCGAGTCATCAGTGACCATGACCAGCGGAGTTTCGCGTTGGGGTAGGGCTTCTTCTTCGGGTTCTTGAGGCAGGGCCGGAACCGCCTCATCCGAGATAAGGGCAGTGGTTTGCACATGAGCGGCACGAATCAGGGAATGGATATCAAGAATGATGACTACGGAACCATCCCCGAGGATGGTGGCGCCGCTGATGCCGGCTATGGTCGCTAGCTGCGGGCCTACGGCTTTGACCACCACTTCCCGGGAACCAACTAGTTCATCTACCACAATAGCCACGGTATGTTCGGTACTGCGAATTAGCAGTACCGGCATGGGGGTGGTTTGATTCTCCAAATGCGGTACACGGTTGCCGTGAACAAAGTGCCCCAGATACTGTAACTGGTAATCTTGGCCCACATAGGTATAGACCGGGTTCTCTTCTTCGAAGTAGTGCTGTAATTCGAAGGGGCTGATTCGCACGATGCCTTCGATCTGATTCAACGGGATTGCGTAGGAATCGTCGGCGGCTTTTACCATCAAGGCGCGGTTCATGGCCAAGGTGAACGGCAGCCGAATGATGAAGCGTGTACCTTGCCCTTTATGGGAGTCGATGGCGACTGAACCCCCCATTTGCTTGATTTCGCTGGCCACCACGTCCATGCCTACTCCGCGGCCTGAGATCTGAGTTACTGCGGCGGCAGTAGAGAAACCGGCGTGGAAGATGAATTGTTGGATTTCCTGTTCGCAGAGTTGGGCGTCTTCGGCGATTAGGCCTTGTTCTATTGCTTTCTCGCGCACCGCATCGGTGTCGATACCCTTGCCATCATCGGAGAGGGTGATGACAACCTCTCCTCCTTCGCGGCCCAGTTCGAGGTTTATATGTCCAGTAGGGTTCTTGCCTGCGGCATTGCGAGCATCACCGGTTTCGATGCCATGATCCACGGCATTACGGAGCATATGCTCTAGTGGGGCGACCACGCGCTCCATCAGGGAGCGATCCAGTTCCCCTTCCGGATTGATCACATCGAAGTCTACCCGCTTATCCACTTCACCGGAGATTTGGCGAACAATACGGCGCAGCCGTGGCACCAAACGGCTGAATGGCACCATGCGGGTGCGCATCAGCTTTTCCTGCAGCTCGGTATTAATGCGCGCTTGCTGTAGTAGCAAGGTTTCCGTGTCTTTATTACGGTCCAGCAGGGTGTTCTTCAGGTCTAGCAAGTCAGAGGCAGACTCGGAGAGCTGCTTGGCAATCTGGTGCAGTTCGGAGTACTGGTCCATTTCCAGCGGATCGAAGTCGTCGTCGTGTTCGCCGAGATCCACGCCCTTCTGATAGTTGGACATGATGTGCGCTTCTGTTTCCGAGTCCAATCGGCGTAATTGTTCGTAGAGGCGCTGTACGGTGTTGCCCATCTCTTCTACGTTGAAGGCAAACTCAGTGATGCCCTGCTCGACCCGGCCACGGTTGATAGAGGTTTCCCCGGCTAGGTTTACCAATGCTTCAAGAACATCGGCGCCGACTCGAACCATTTCCTGTGGTTGCGCTTGAGCCTGTCGCTGACGGCGGGCGTCTTTTTGCGGTTGCTGGGGGGCCGGCTGAGGAGGGGCGGTTAGTAAGGTATTAAGCTGATCGGTGGTGTTTGCCCCCTGGGCGGCGGGCGTATTGGCTCGTGCCGCCGCCGCGACGGACTCCATGCCCCGGTTGATTTGATCATGCCAGCGGAGCATGGGCTGGAAATCGCTTGGTGCCGGGGTTTGACGACGACGCTCCAGCGCCAGTAAATAGTTTTCAAAATTGTGGCTGATATCACCCAGTTGCTTGAGCCCGGCCAGCCGTGCACCGCCTTTAAGGGTATGTAGCGCCCGTTTTAAGTCGTCGGTGAAGTCTGTGCTTTGCGGATTATCCCTCCAGGAGGTTAGGCAGGCATCAATGATTTCCGATAATTCTTCGGACTCCTCCAGGAAAATATTCAGAATCTCAGGGTCGCTGTCCGCTTGCCATGCATCATCAGCCGCCGGGGTTGATGATGCGGATTCATGGCTGGTCGCGGGAGGGTTTTGCTCAACCACGTCGGCAGAGGGGGGGCTGGGGTGTACCGTTTGTATGGCTGATAATGCGGGCAAGGCAAAGGTTACGGGGTTAGCCATATAGTCGTGGATAGCGGCGATCAGTACCCCGCCATTTGGCAGCGGTTGGTTGGTTCTCAGTGCCTCCACCATCTCAGCCAGTTGGTCATGACAGCGGTGAAGCAAATCAAATAAGCTGGGTTCGATAGCCAGTTGGCTTTGGGCCAGTCCTTCGTACAGGGTTTCCAGTTCATGGCCTAGGTCTCCCAGCTCCGGGACTTCGGCCATGCGAGCCCCCCCTTTGAGGGTGTGCAGATCCCGTTGTAGGGATTGCAGTTCAATCAGGTTGTCCTGTTGACTGATCCACAATTCCAGACTGTTGCCGGCAGACTCAAGAATTTCATCCGCTTCTTCCAGAAAAATTTCCACCAACTCTGGGTCGCGCTTCGGTTGAGGGGGCACATCAATGGACGCGGGTGCGTCCTCAATCGTAATGGGGGCGCCAGTGGTGTTGGGTTGTGGGGTGGCCAAGCTGTTTTTTTGCTCGCTATGTTCAGCATGATCGGCGGGTTGAGTGCCACCCTCGTCGCGGCCTGAGGGAGTGTCAGGCTTGGGGGCATCGCCACGGATGAACGCCTGAATGGCAGCCATGAGTGCCGGGGCATCGGCAGGGGGAGTGTTGGCCTGCAGATTTTCGATCATCATTGCCAGGCTGTCGTGGCATTGGTGCAGTAGGTGGAACAGCGCCGCGTGGGATTCCAGTTGCCCCGCGTTATAGCTTTCGTAAAGGTTTTCCAGTTCGTGGGCCAGGTCTCCCACCGGAGCGACACCGGCCATGCGCGCGCCGCCTTTCAGGGTGTGCAGGTCACGCTGCAGGCTGCTGACGTTGCTGTTGTCGCCGGCCTCCCACTGGTCGAGGCTGTGGCTGGCGGACTCGAGGATTTCCTCGGCCTCTTCCAGGAACAGCGCCATTAGCTCCGGGTCCATGTGGGCTTCGTAGCGGTGACTATCCGTGGTGTGTTCAGCCCGTTGGGTCACTACAACTGTGCTGCCCAGTGTAATGTCGCTGCTGCTGTCGGCCAGGCTGCCGTTAGGGTCGTCGCCTCCCGTCAGCTTACGCAGGGCCTCTACTAATTCTTGTTTCGCGTGGACGGTCTGGCCGGCGGCCAGGCAGTCCATCATATTCATCAGCGCTTCTTGGCCTTCACTAGCTAAGGTGAATAGACGCTCGCTGTAAGCCAGATGAGCGCTCTGCACCGCGCTGTAACAGCCCGTCAGCGCTGCGGCCAGATCGTGGATTTCGTTGAGGTCGGAGGTGGCAGCACTGTTGGCAAGCCGTTCCAATGCATCGCGCAGGTGCACCAGTTCATCGGTGTGCTCGGGGTGCTGTGCCCACTGGCTTAGTAGTGGCTCCGAATCTACGATCAGATCCATGCCTTCGGATAGGAAAATAGAAAGAATGTGCGGGTCTAGATCGTTGCTGCTGCTATCTTGCAGTTGATCGCGTTGCTGATTCAGGGAGTGGACCAATTCGTCGGCGCCAGGTAGATGACCTGGGGGGCGCGAGGTGATTTTATCCAGGCTGGCGAGAATCAAGTCATGGGTTTTAGCCAGTAGAGTTATCTGCTGCTGGTTGGCCCGGCGGTTGCTGCTAATCAGATCCCGTGTCAGTTTTTCTGCTGGCTCGGCTACTTCGGCTACTGCTTCGATTTCGGCCATCCGCGCGCTGCCCATAAGAGTATGTAGGGCACGGTGGACACCGTCATCCACCGGGTGCTCGGACAGGTCGGTGTCGTTGTTGGCCAGCCATTGAGCAATTAGTGCCAGGCTGCGACGGGCTTCGCTGGAAAAGATTTCCAGCAACATGGGGTCTGGGCCACTTTCGTTGCTGTCCTCTTCAAAGGGGGCGCAGCTCATGTCCGGGATGTCGGATAGGCTTTCTATGGATGCATTGCTGGTATCGCTATCAGCGTCGTCAGCGGGTTCCTGTTCTGGTAAATCCAGGCTGATGCCTTCGTCGATTCCAGTGGGATCGTTGTCCGCTGGAAGCAGGTATACATCATCCCTGCTGCTCTCTGTCTCCCAAGGATTGAGGGCGTCTTCGCTGGCAGCAGCTTCAAAGGCGGCCAGGTCCTCAGTGGACAGGTCATTGTCGGCAGGATCGCAATTAGCGCTGTCGCTTAGTGCTGGTTCGGTTAGTTCTAGGTTCTCGTTTTCGCTGGCGTTGTCTAGAGTGATGTATTCAGCGTCCGCAGGGCTGTCAAGAGTGGCATCGGCGGTGGTGTCCATGACGATGTCGTCGAGAATTCCTGCGTTGTCATTGCTGTGGGTGGTGTTGCTAGCCGCACCGGCCAAGGTGGGGACCTGCCTGATCTGGCTACCATTGGCTAGGGTGTCGGCGGCGTCGATTAAAGGCTGTACGTCGAATGGGTCGGTTTGGCGCAGCGTAAAAGCATCGACCAATGCAGGTACTCGGTTACGGACTTCCCGCACCAGGGCAATCAGCACGGCGCTGGGCTCAATGGTTCGGTCGATAACCCGGTTGAGCATATTTTCCACGGACCAGCCCAGTTCGCCCACGGTGCTGGCGCCGACCATGCGGCCAGATCCTTTCAGCGTGTGGAAGGCGCGGCGGAATTCTACCAAGGATTCTTCATCGCTGGTGTTGGCGACCCAGCGAGGGAAGTACTGGTCTAGTGCGTCCAGCACCTCGCCTACTTCTTCCTGAAAGATCTCAATGATTTCGTCATCAATCAGATCATCGTCTTGCGCCTGAGTTTCGGTAGCCGCTGTAGCGGGTGTTTGCGGTTCCCCTTCTGGTTCAGCCGGTAAGGTGATTTCCTGGGGGGAATTGATCCGCGCCTCATCGTTGCTGCTATTGTTATCTTGCGGTTCGGCTTTATCAGTAAAACCGGACCAGGCGTCCATATCATGTTCCAGGGCGCTGCTACCCATGTCCGAAGTGGCTAGTTCAATGGATTTAACATCACTATCGACAAAGTTTTGTTCTTCTAGCAGTGGATAGCCCAGAATTTCCACACTGGAACGGGCCAGCTGGAGGATATCGTCGGTGGTTTCCGGGTCGTCACTCAGACGCTCTAGGTAATATTCTACTGAGGTAATGGCGTCAGCTAGGGTGTCCATGCTGCGCCAGTCAGGCTTGGGCTTATCTACGGCGAGTAGCTTTTCTTCGATGAATTGCACGCACTGCTGCAAAATCAGCGCGGGTTTGCCCAGCTGAATCACCTCCAGACCGCCGCGCACGGCATTCAGGCGTGCTGGTACCTCTTGCAGGGGCTCGGGGTTCCATTGTGAGGCGATGAATTCCACGATGCCGTCTTTGGCTTCTTCCAGTCCAGCGCGGCATTCGCGAAGTACAGCATCCATCGCTTGGCCTACATGGCTAGGCATATCGTCGCCTTGGCGATTGTGGCTGGCGTTACGGCGGTCGCCGCCGATACCCGCCAAGGTTGCTTCTACATAGAGCAGCGCGCCGGCGATATCCATCAGGGTTTCACGTTCGGCAGGTGCTTTGCCGGCCACGATACCTTCCATAGCGTGCAGTTGTTCTTCCACCAGCGCCCGAGGTTGGCCAAGGCCCAGTACGGCCACGGTGTCGGCCACCTGTTTCAGGGTAAGGGTAAGGGGCTGCAGCTTGCTGGTGTCGGAGTCGCCGCTGTGAACAAAATGCTCCAGGGTGTCTTTGACGGTAGTGAGTTCTTCGGAAAGCGCCTGCACCACGGAGCTCATGGCCTGGGCGTCCGGGCCGGTCATCCGCTGGCGCTCTGTGTTGACTAGGTCATCGGAGGGCAGTGCCTCGTCCAGCCGAAAACGGGCCTGGACATCACGGATGCGGGGGCTGTCCACGTCGGCTTTGGCCACGTAGTAAAGAAGGTTCTTGATCAGATCGGTGGGGGCGGGGCGGTTGAGGCTGGCGGCGCCGTCCACAGCCAGCTCCCGCAGATTGCGATCGACGTGGCCGAGCATGAGTTTCACCGAAGAGCCAAGGATAATGGCGTCTTCTGAAAGCCCTTCTACCAGTGCATTACTAATCGACCATAGCGGTGCACGAGGCGCGTCGCCGGTGACTTGCTCCAGCTTGGTGAAAACCTTGGCCATGTAGCCCAGGTTCTTGCCTATATTATCGTTACGCAGAATGCCGAGCAGGGCGGTTTGGAACATCTGGCGGATCTTTTTCGCCAGCTGGGTAAAGTGGGGATCGTTGAGCTTGTCGTCACGAATCTGGCCTTGGCCGGTTGCTTCGCTGAGGTCCGGCTTGAATAGGGCGGTTTCCGACAATAGCGATTCACCGCGCGCTGCGCGCAGATCATTGAGCAGCGGCAGCAGGACCACCGGCAGGTCACGGCGGTTGCTGGCGACTCGGTCTAGGTACGGGGGCAGCTGCAGGATCGCCCGCATCAGGGTTTCCTGACTGTCAGCCACATTGCTCACGCTGCCGTTGAGCAGGGCTTGGGCTAGTTTCTCCATTTCCTCGGCGAACAGTGCCGCACCGTAGAACTCAACCATCTGCAAGGTGCCGTACACCTGATGCAGGTGGGTCTGACAGAAGCGCATACGAGTGGTGTCGTTCGGATTGTTCTCGAACGATTCCAATGTCTGCTGCGCTTGGTTCAGGGTTTCCTGGATTTCCCCGCGAACCCAGTCCAGAGCCAGATAATCGTGACGGTCACTCATGACGTCTCCTGTCATATATAAACCCGCCTTTTGGGTGGGACGGCTTTTTTAATGCGCAACATGCAGCATCCTCGTGTTGATGATTGCTGCTTAGTGCTACCCCAAGTTTTTTTCTTTTATGCGTGCCGCGTGTTGTTTTATTTCTTTCTGTGTTTGTTATTTACAGCGCCGAAATGCCAGTGTATCGGCAAAATGGACCCGCTCCAGGTCCGGGTGTTGCCAGTCGGTAACTTCACCGGGGCCAAGTATCAGAATGCCTCCCAGTGCGAGCCGTTCTGCCAGTCGGTTCAGGATCTGGCGCTTACGCCAACGGCGAAAATAAATCAGCATGTTCTGACAAAAAATTAGGTCCATGTTGTTTATTGGCGCAGTGCTAAGATCCAGCACGTTCAGTCGAGCAAAACAAATGCGTTCGCGCAGGTCGCGGGTGATTTCTACTGTTTGCCCGTTGTTGCTAGGCGTGAAATATTTCTGCCGTATCAACGGGTCAACCTGCAGCACTCGGCGCGCTGCATATTCGCCTTTGCGGGCTTTTGCTAAGGTGGGCAGGCTGATATCCGTGGCGGTGATACCGTAAAACAGTTTTTGTTCGCTAGTGGAAAATTGTTCGTTAATTATAATGGCGAGGGAGTAAGCCTCCTCGCCGGTGGAGCAGCCCACGCTCCACACGTCTAGGCTGGCCCCACCCGGTTGCTCGGCCATGAAGCGTTGGCTAAATTCTTCCACCAGTGCGTAAGAGCCTGGATGCCGAAAGAAGCTGGTTTCCTGGACGGTTAAGCGGTCCACCAGTACCGACCACTCCATGACCCGTGACTGGGTCGAGCCCATAACTAAGTGTTCGTAATAAGTCTCGTAGTCTTCAATGCCCAGCTCGCGCATGCGCATGTTTAAGCTGGTTTCGAGGAAGGTCTTGCGCTCGTTAGACAGCGTCATGCCGGTGCGGTCTTCCAGCAGCGTTTGCCACAGCTGGAATTGCTCCGCATTCATAGTGGGCATGCGTTTGATCGACCAGCGATCTGTCATTGCAGCACCCATGGCATTGCTCCTGAGCCCGGCTTAAGCCGGATCAGGAGTGCTCCGGTAGGCGGAAGCCGGCAACGGAATTACGCATGTCTTGGGCCATTTCAGCCAAGTTACCAATGGAACGAGCCGTGGCAGTAGTACCGGCAGAGGTCTGTGAGGTGATTTCCTGAATCACGTTCATGGTGTTGGAGATATGTCCCGCAGAGGCCGCTTGCTGACGCGCCGCGTTGGAAATGTTCTGGATCAGGTCTGCCAAGGTTTTGGATACGCTTTCAATTTCTTCCAGTGCCACGCCCGCATCCTGTGCCAAGCGCGCGCCTTTTACGACCTCGGCAGTGGTAGCTTCCATGGAAATAACGGCTTCGTTGGTATCGGTCTGAATAGTTTTTACCAAGGTTTCAATTTGTTTGGTGGCGGCGGCGGAGCGTTCTGCGAGGCGCTGTACCTCATCCGCAACGACTGCAAAGCCTCGGCCGGCTTCGCCGGCCATGGATGCCTGAATGGCGGCGTTCAAGGCGAGAATGTTGGTCTGGTCGGCAATGTCGTTAATCAGGGATACGATGTCACCAATTTCCTGGGAGGACTCACCCAAACGCTTGATCCGTTTGGAGGTTTCCTGGATCTGTTCGCGAATGGTGTCCATGCCGTGGATGGTGGCCTGTACGACTTCGGCGCCCTTGTTGGCGATGGCTACTGCCCGCTCTGCTACCGCGGCTGATTCGGCGGCGTTGGCGGATACCTGGTCAATGGACACTGCCATTTCGTTCACCGCAGCGGAGGCGCCGGCAATTTCCTGGGCTTGGTGCTCGGAGGCTTCGGCCAGGTGCATCGCCGTGGACTGAGTTTCTTGGGCTGCGGAAGCGACCTGTACCGCCGAGTTGTTGATCGTTTGTACCAGATTACGCAGTTGGTCAATGGAATAGTTGATGGAGTCAGCAATGGCACCGGTAAAATCCTCGGTGACAGTGGCCTGTACGGTTAGGTCACCGTCTGCTAGGTCGCCCAGTTCGTCGAGCAGACGTAGAATTGCCGCTTGGTTACGCTGGTTTTCACTTTCCAGTTCGTCTTTCAGCTTTGCCGCTTGGCGGTTCCGCTGGGCCATGATGATAAAGAAGAACAGCACCGCGAGACCCGCGGACACGCCACCTAGCCATACGGATGGAAACAGCCCGCTAGTGGTGTTTTCAAACTGGTTGTTCAGGTTGGTGGATTCTTCCAACAGGTCCTGAGAACGGCGGAAGATGGTGTCAGCTGCGTTACGTACCTGGAACAACTCGGGGGCCGTTTCTAGAATTTCATCCACGGACTGGTTAACGAATTCATCGAACAAGTCAGCAATTTCAGCCAGATAATCCAGGGCATCGGGGTCGTTTACCTGGTCAATGCCCATGGCCGCGTCACCCTCAATCATGCCGTTCATGATACGACCAAACAGGCTGGCATCACGGCCGAAGGAATCTGCAGCGATTACCGCGCCGTCGCCGCCTTCTAGCACTTTGGCGATGGACCTAACGATGCGTTCAGCCAGCCAGGACTGGCGCTGTGCAAAAGCAATTTGTTCTGGGGCGGCATCGGTGGTCACTAGAATTTCCACCACGCCTTCGTATTCGGCCTGTAGGGAAGGGATGGTCTGGGCCAGCGTATCTGCCACTTCGTGCAGGTCCAGTACTGTGTCCTCCCCTTTCAGAATCACGTCGGCGTTGGCGTTCACTTCATCCCATAGGGTTTGCAGACGGGCCATGGCTTCAGGGTCGCTAACCTGTTCGTCTTTTACGGCGTTCCAGGCTGACTGGAAGCCCTTCTGCGATTTATCCAGCAATTCAAAGGCGTCGGCGTTGCCGGCGGCCGCTTCCAGGGCGTTTTTGGCAATTTGCTGGGAGATCACCCGCATCTCGGAAGCGCGGGTGATGTTTTCCTGGGCCTTGTTTGCCGTAGTGGCGGACAGCAGAAAGTTAGCCAGTGCTAGTACGATAAAGATGGCTAGGCCTACATAAAGGGCAATATTCAGCGTGTTGCCCTCGCCTGCGCCCCCCCGCAGTTTTTCGAACAATGCTCCTGAATTGAACTTCATAATCTGGCTCCTGGCCTAGCGTACACTCTTCTTATGATCCCCGAGTTGCTTTATACGATTAGCCAGTATGGGCTACCTGCATAAAACGTGGATCCTCTGCCAGCCGAGTCAGGCTGAACACGGACCAATACTCCCCTTCCCGCCGGTAGGCCCCGCGCACGAAATTCGTGACGGCGGGATCGCTGACCGGGAGTGATTCCACAAATTCATCAATGGGGAAGTGCTGCATCCCCAATACCTCATCCACGGCCATGCCGGTGTAGAGGTCGTTCTGGTCCAGCACCAGCAAGCGACGGCGCCGTTCTTGAACCGGTGAACTTTTTTCCAGAAAGCCGCAGAGGTCCATCACGGTCATCAGGCGGCCTCGAACGTTAGCGACTCCTTTCATCCAGCTTCGTGCGCCGGGAACCCGGGTGTAAGCTGGCACGGAAAGGATTTCGGAAACCTCATCCAGTGGCGCCACGAATTTCTTGCCATCAAGCACAAAGCCCACACCACTCCAGTAGCTAACCGCGTCCTGCTGCATGGGCAGATCGTTGGCCTGCTCCCGACAGCGCTGGTTGTATTCAGCCAGTTTGATGTATGCGGAGGAGGCATTGTTGCTCATGAGGAGCTCCTTCAGGCGTCGTCCAGCATGCGGTTGACCGTTTGTAGGAGCACGTCTTCGTCCACCGGCTTGGTCAGGTAATCCCGAGCGCCTTGGCGTTTCCCCCAGACACGGTCCGTTTCCTGATCTTTGGTGGTGACGATAACAATGGGGATATGGGCAGTATCGGCGCCTTTAGTGAGTTGTCGGGTGGCTTGGAAACCGTTAAGGCCAGGCATTACCACATCCATCAAGACCAGCTCGGGGAGTTCGGAGCGCGCGGTGGCAACGCCATCAGCGCCGTTGGCGGCCTCGATCACCTCGTGGCCATGTCTTTCTAGAATCTCGCGCAACTTGTAAGTTTCAGTGGGCGAGTCATCCACAATCAGAATACGTGCCATCTTTTCCTCTTCAGGTTTAGCGGCTTAACCGCTTAACCATTGATATGCTGACGAATGGCACCCAAAAGCTCGTCTTTGGAAAACGGCTTGGTCAGGTACTCATCGGAACCAACGATGCGTCCCTTGGCCTTGTCAAACAGGCCATCTTTGGACGACAGCATGATCACCGGGGTTGCCTTGAAGGCGCTATTATTTTTGATCAGCGCGCAGGTCTGATAACCATCGAGACGCGGCATCATGATATCGACGAAAATGATATGGGGCTTGCTGTCGGCGATTTTGGCCAAGGCATCGAAGCCATCGGTGGCCGTGATTACTTCACAGCCTGCTTTCTTTAACAAAGTCTCGGCGGTACGACGAATCGTCTTGGAATCGTCGATTACCATTACCTTGAGGTCTTGGAAATTGTCAGTCATGGAAACTGCCTTCAACCGTGGACCGTAATTGGCCGCAACTTATTGTAATTTTTAGCCTTTCTAATGACTCTCTGAGCGGGACTTGTAGCGTCGTTAGCCCATGCGAAGTTTTTAACATAGATTCTATATTCAATCTATAAGGCCTTATGAAACTTGAGAAAATGTCCCGCTAACGGCCTTACTTAATAAGCGTCGGCGCCAATAGCGAACCGCTCTGTGCGCTGCTAACATTGCTTGGTTCATAGCACAGATCGTACCAATTCCCCCGCCGGCAGCGATTGAGTTGCCTGCGCCTTATAGAACGGAGACCCCATGAGCCTGCGTGTTGGTGTGGTGATGGACCCTATCGCCAAAATCAAACCCTGGAAAGATACCACCTTTGCCATGCTGCTGGAGGCACAGCGGCGCGGCTGGTCTCTGCTTTATATGGAGCCGGGGGACCTGTACATACGTGATGGTCGCACCTTTGCCATCACTCGGACACTGTCTGTCACCGACAATAACGACGATTGGTACCGCCTGGCCGATACTGTGAATCACGACCTAGCGGATTTGGATATTATTCTGATGCGTCAGGATCCGCCGTTTAATGCGGAATACATCTATGCGACCTACCTGCTCGAAAAGGCAGAGCAGGAAGGGGTGATGGTGGTGAATCGTCCGGGCAGCGTGCGTGATAGTAATGAAAAACTGTTCGCTACTGATTTCCCGCAGTGTTGTGCGCCGACACTGGTATCGAGTCAGTCCACCCTGCTGCGAGATTTTGTACAGGAGTTTGGTGATACGGTGATGAAGCCGCTGGACGGCATGGGCGGTAGCAATATTTTCCGAGTACGCAAAGATAGCCCGAACATTTCGGTGGTGATCGAGGTACTGACCCAGCACGGTAAGACGCCGATCATGGCGCAACGCTTTGTGCCGGAAATTACTGAAGGGGACAAGCGCATTCTGATGATCAACGGAGAGCCGGTGCCCTATGCGTTGGCGCGGATTCCCAAAGAAGGCGAGTTACGAGGCAATCTGGCGGCGGGGGGGACTGGGCAGGGCCGGGAGTTGAGTGACAGGGATCGCTGGATTTGTGAACAGGTGGGGCCGACGCTGAAGCGCAAAGGACTTTATTTTGTGGGGCTCGACGTAATTGGTGACTACCTCACAGAAATCAATGTGACTAGCCCTACTTGTGTCCGAGAGTTGGATGCGATTTTTGATATCAACATTGCCGGGCAGTTATTTGACGCTCTGCTCGAGTTGCGGTCGACATCATAGATCCGACCGCAGGGGCGGGACACACTGGCTGCTACCCTAGTGTGGCGGGTGTTGCCCGCCATGATTGGAATCCAATGGTTAACTAAAGTCGTCTAAGAGTTGTAGTGAAAACAATAATATGGAATCAAACCCTGCATCTGCTACCGCTTCTGATCGCCTCACCTTCACGGCTTTTCTTGCGTTGGCATTTCATGGCATTTTGATCTTCGGGGTGAGCTTTGCCCCGGAACTGCAGCGTGCGGCTCCCCATACTTTGGAAGTAACCCTAGCTCAACATCATAGCGATAGTGAGCCAGAGGAAGCAGATTTCATTGCACAGAGTAACCAGCACGGTTCCGGGGATCAGGCTGACAAGCGGGAGCTTACCACTACCGAGCAGGCTGATTTTGCTGACAGTCAGCTGGAAAAGGTGCAGCTCAAGGAAAAGACTACCCAGGAACGCAGGGATCGGGTCAGCCAGGAGCTGGTGATTACCACGGCCCAGGACAGTGAAGATAAGGTTAGTGCGGACCAGAAAAAAAAGACTGATCCTAAACCTTTGAAAGTGGCTAAACAGGAAAACCTGCAGGATCTGAGCCAGCAGATTGCCAGCTTGCAGGCACGGCTGGATGAACAGAAACAGGCTTACGCCAAACGTCCCCGGGTACGTCGCCTGACATCAGTTTCTACCAAGGCTCACTTTGAAGCGGTCTATATCGATGGCTTTCGTCGCAAAGTGGAAACGATGGGGACCCGTAACTTTCCTGCCCGGGCACTGAGCAGCAACACATACGGAGCGGCGCGCCTGATGGTGGCGATCCAGAAAGATGGCACCCTAAAAGAAGTGCGACTGCTTAAATCCTCAGGCCATAAATTCCTTGATCAAGCGGCGATTCAGAGCGTGCGATTGGCTGCACCGTTCGATACATTCACGACTGAAATGAGCCGGAAGATGGATGTGCTGGAAATTATCCGTACCTGGAAATTCGATAGTAATCGCAGGGTGTCGTCTAAGTAGTGGCTTCAACACAAAGATAGGGTAGAGCTAGGCATGGGTGCATGTTGTTTCGCTGGCCACTGAAGTAAAATCAACCTAGGGCCGTGGCGCTGCTGGTACGTTTCGGCAATAGCATCGAATTGGCGATAGGCTTGTCGCTTGCAGCCCACTCTTCTGCCCCGGATACTGTGTCCATGGAAAACTCACCTTTGAAATACCAGTTGTTGGTGGCCATGCCACAAATGGCCGATCCGGATTTTGAACATTCCGTTACCTATATCGTTGAACATAGTAGTGAAGGGGCCATGGGGCTGACGCTTAATCGTCCGGTGCAAATCAGCCTGGGCGATATTCTCAGCGACATGGATATCGAGATCGAAGTGCCGCCGTCGGAACGACATCGGGTGGTGGCCGGTGGGCCAGTACAGCAGGAGGCCGGCTTTGTACTGCATAGCGCGGCTACCCGCTGGCACGCCAGCATTCCTCTCAGCGATGGACTGATTCTCACCACTAGCCGCGATATCCTGGAAGCCATCGCTATTGGTGAAGGCCCTGAACAATCGCTCATTTGTCTTGGTTATGCTGGGTGGGATGCCGGTCAGTTGGAACAGGAGCTAGTCGATAATGCCTGGCTCAGCACTCCCGCCAGCCGCGAGTTGGTGCTTGAGACACCTTTTGAACAAACTTGGCACGCTGCCGCTGCCCGCATTGGTGTTGATATGAGCCTGATCGCTACGCAGGCGGGGCATTGTTGACTCACGCTGACATGCCGAAGGCTCCATACAACACCCGGTGCCAGCCTGGGGTGTCTAGCGTGGAGTATGCCGTCTCATTATGATTTTAGCCTTTGATTACGGTACACAAAAAATCGGAGTGGCCAGCGGTAACGAGCTGCTGGGTACCGCCACTCCTCTGAAAGCCTTGCCTTGCAAAAACACCCAGCCCAACTGGGATGACATTGCCGCGCTGCTAAAAGAGTGGGAGCCGGAAGCATTGGTGGTTGGTTTGCCGCTCAATATGGATGGCAGCGACAGTGAATCTACTGTCCGCGCGCGAAAATTTGCCAATCGTTTGCACGGACGCTTCGGCAAAAAAGTGTGGTTGATCGATGAGCGACTGAGCACCCGCGAAGCCCGCGAACGTACCGGTATTAAGAAAGCAGATAGCCGGGTAGATTCTATGGCGGCGGTGATTATTGCTGAAGGTTTCTTTGCGGGTGATGCAAAGGTCTTTTAATTTTAGCGCGACTGCTCCCGTTCCCATTCCGGCGGTTTCCATAGATGTTTCAGGCGCTGCGTTAGCGGGCCTTTCTGGCCCATGGCTCGGAACATGTCCAGGTATTCGTGGCACCAGTTCACCACCAGACTGTTGCTATACACCGGGCGGGTGATGCCGTACTCCACTGGCTGGTCGTTTTTTTCTTCCACGAAGGTGCCGAACAGACGGTCCCAAATAATAAAGACACCGGCATAGTTTTGGTCGATGTATTCCGGGTTGCGGCCATGGTGGACACGGTGGTGGCTGGGGGTATTGAAAATGAATTCGATGGCCGGGTGCAGCTTGCCCACCAGAGTGGTGTGAATAAGGTATTGGTACACCAGCGATAGCGCATAGCACACCCCGATCCACACCGGGTTGAAGCCCAGGAACGCCAGCGGCACGTAGAACAGCCAGCCACCATTAAAAATGTTGGTAGCGTTTTGACGCATGGCGGTGGAGAAGTTCATTCGCTCGGAAGAGTGGTGGGTCACATGGGCGGCCCAGAACCAGCGCACCCGGTGAGAGGTGCGATGGAAGCCGTAGTAACAGAAGTCCACCAGCAACCACAGGCCAATGGCCGTGAATAGGGTCAACTCCACGTCCAGTAGACGGTGTTGGTAGGCAAAGGCATACACCGGAAAAGCAATCAGCCCGGCGAACAGCAGTTCGGTGGTTTGATAGCCTGCTCCCAACATGAAATTCAGCCACGATTCACGACCATCCACCAACCGATTGTTGTGGCGAATCTTGCGGTACTCCCACAGAAACAGGCCGATAAAGAGTGGCGTTGCCACCACGAAAATCAGTTGCCGTGCATCCAGAGCTAGCCAGTTGGGCAGCACATTCCAGAGTGGTGCCAGGCCGCTGTTTTGCCAGACATTGTTGAACCAGTCCATTAGTGCCATGGGAGCCTCGAGATTGGTGAGGAGCGTGGTAGAGCTGGCAGTGTGCGACAAGTACGACTTCCTGTATTGACGATCTGTGCCTTATTTTTGACAATCGGCGCCAATAGGGCAACGTTGTCGATAAGGAGATCCCATGGCCACCGCCATGCGCGTTACTGGTGCTTGGGTGCAACTGCTCACGGATTGGCTTGATCGAGAAAACCTGCCGGCTCCGACATTGCGAGCCGTGCTGGACAGCCGATCCCCTGCGGATTTGGTGCCGCTGCCGTTATGGCGGGATTTATTGCAGCAGGCGGTGGCGTTGCGCCCGGAGCGGCTGGCGCCAGGGCTGGAAATTGGCGCCCTAATACAGCCCCGTCATGTGGGTATGTTGGGATATCTGATTCTCACCTGCCGGACCTTGGGCGAGGCCATGCTCGCCTACCAGCGCTATGAAACCCTGTTCTATGGCCAGGACATGGTGGAGGTGGTGGGGGAAGGCGATCAGATATTGGTGCGTTGGCCCGGCGAAAATACCACTGGGGAGCTGGCGGATAGCGTCGCCATAGCGGCGTTGATCAGCTTTCTACGCCGGCAAGTGGACGCCCCCCCGGTGCCGGCCCAGGTAGCGTTCGCCTTTGCCGCCCCCGCGGCGCCGGTTCGGGCAGCGTATGAGGCTTTCTTTGGTTGTGAAGTGGTTTTTGAACAGGCACATACTTGCGTGGCCTTTCCTGTGCATTTTCTCGCCATTGCCTTGCCGCACAGCGACCCGAGCATGCGTAGCCTGCTGGACCGGCAAGCCCAGGCCATGCTGTCGGCGTTGCCGGGGTCCGGTAGTTTTGATCGGGCACTGCAACACGCCATGGTGAGGTTAATGCCGGAAGCGGCAGTGACCTTGCCGCGGCTGGCCGCTGAGCTGCATATGTCTGTGCGGACGCTGCAGCGGCGCCTTACGCAGAGGCAATTAACCTGGCGAGAGTTGCTGGATCGTACTCGCGAGCAGTTGGCGCGCCATTACCTGGCAGACCGGTCGCTGACCTTGGGGGATATTGCCCTGTTGTTGGGGTTTTCCGAACACAGTGCTTTCAGTCGTGCCTACCGGCGCTGGACGGGTACGACGCCGGCGCGTACCCGCAAGCAGATGGGGGAGGCATACAAGCCATGAATGTTGTGGTTGCAACACGCCTTGCCGGACTTTACTGGCTCAAGTGATAAAAGTGGTACCTGAGGTGATCATCAATGAAGCTGGCGATAAAGAAATAGGAGTGATCGTAACCGGGCTGAATGCGTAGGGTGATTGGTACGCCAGCTTCTTCGCAGGCGGCGCTTAATGCTTCCGGGCGAAGCTGGCCGTCGCGGTAGAAATTATCCGCGTCTCCTTGATCCACCATTAGCGGCAGCGGGCTGCCGCTGCGTTTGAGTAGCTCGCAGCTATCCCACGCTTTCCAGCGTTCCTTGTCTTCACCCAAATAGCCGCCTAGGGCTTTTTCGCCCCATGGGCATTGGCTGGGGTTGCAGATCGGGGCAAAGGCCGACACTGAGGTGTAGCGGCCGGGGTTCTTCATCGCACAGACCAGGGCGCCGTGGCCGCCCATGGAATGACCACTGATGGCCTGCTTGCCGTTGAGGGGGAAATGTTCCTGAACCAGCGCGGGCAATTCTTCCGTTACATAATCGTACATGCGGTAGTGCTGGCTCCAGGGCGACTGGGTGGCATTTACATAGAAGCCGGCACCGGAACCAAAGTCGTAGCTGTCGTGTTCACCGGGTAGGTCTGTGCCCCGCGGGCTGGTATCCGGACAAACAATGGCCAGCCCTAGTTCGGCTGCAGTTCTGTGAGCGCCGGCTTTCTGCATGAAATTTTCATCGGTGCAGGTTAGCCCGGACAGCCACCACAGTAGCGGCACATCATTGCCCTCCGCTGCCGGAGGCAGGTAGAGGGCAAAGATCATTTCGCAGTTGAGTGCCTGGCTGTGATGTTTATAGCGTTTCAACCAGCCACCAAAGGATTTAGTGGCAGAAACCAGTTCGATATCGGACATGAGGCAACCCCTCTAAAACGGTAGTGGAAGCTCGCCTGCAAGCGATTTTCACCAGCAGGCTGGCTGCCACAGTAAAGGCTAGAAAAGAATGACGGACCGAATGCTCTTGCCTTCGTGAAGTAGGTCGAAGGCGGTATTGATGTCTTCCAGGCCCATGGTGTGGGTAACGAATTCATCAATCTTGATTTCGCCTTTCATGTAACGATCCACATAACCGGGCAGCTCTGTGCGGCCTTTAACGCCGCCGAAGGCAGAGCCTTTCCAGACTCGACCGGTTACCAGCTGGAACGGGCGAGTGGAGATTTCTTCACCGGCACCGGCTACGCCAATAATAATGGATTCACCCCAGCCTTTGTGGCAGCACTCCAGAGCAGACCGCATCACGTTGACATTGCCGATGCACTCGAAGGAATAGTCCACGCCCCCGTCGGTGAGCTCGACAATCACTTCTTGAATAGAGTCGTTGTAATCCTTGGGATTGATGAAGTCGGTGGCGCCAAATTGCCGCGCCAGGGTTTCTTTGCCCGGGTTGGTGTCGATGGCAATAATACGCTCTGCCTTGGCCATCACCGCGCCTTGAATCACCGACAGGCCGATGCCGCCGAGCCCGAATACGGCCACGGTGGAGCCGGCTTCTACCTTGGCGGTATTAAGAACGGCACCAATACCGGTGGTGACCCCGCAGCCGAGCAGGCAGATTTTATCCAGCGGGGCTTCTTTGCTCACCTTGGCTAGGGAAATTTCCGGCACCACGGTGTATTCAGAAAAGGTGCTGGTGCCCATGTAATGGTGCAGCAGTTTGCCGTTCAGGGAGAAGCGGCTGGTGCTATCGGGCATTAGGCCCTTGCCTTGGGTGGCACGCACGGCCTGGCACAGGTTGGTCTTGCCGCTGAGGCAGAATTTACACTTGCGACATTCGGCGGTGTAGAGCGGAATTACATGGTCACCGGGTTTCAGGCTGGTGACGCCTTCGCCCACTTCCTGGACGATGCCGGCGCCTTCATGGCCGAAGATGGAGGGGAATAGACCTTCCGGATCTTTCCCGGACAGGGTGTAGGCATCGGTGTGGCAGACGCCGGTGGCGACGATCTGTACCAGCACTTCGCCGGCCTTGGGGCCGGCCACATCGACTTCTTCGATAACCAAAGGTTTACCTGCTTCCCAGGCCACGGCGGCGCGCGATTTCATACCCTGTCTCCAGATCATAATTAAACGAGCATTGAGTCTACTGGGTATGCAATAGGGAAATAAGGCACAATTCAGCAATAGATTATTGCTCAGGAGCAACAATGCAGCATTGGGACCGGATTGAGGCCTTTGTGGAGGTGGTGCGTGGTGGTTCATTTGCACGGGCCGCCCGGCACTTGGGCGTGTCCAGCTCCCATGTGAGCCGGTTGGTGGCGCGGCTGGAAACCCAGCTGGGGACGCAGCTTTTGTATCGCACCACCCGGCGGTTAACGCTCACGGATGCGGGCACGGTCTATTTCGAGCATTGCTGCCAATTGTTTGATGGGTTTCAGGAGGCGCTGAATGCGATCAGTGATTTCCAGCAACAGCCCACCGGGGTGTTGCGGCTGACCTGCGCCACCACTTTTGGCGAGCGTTTCATCGCGCCGCTGGTGAACGACTTTCTGGCGCGTCACCCGCAATTATCCGTGCAGCTGGATTTCACCAACCGGCGGGTGGACATCGTGGATGAAGGTTTCGATGTAGCCATTCGCACCGGGGCCTTGCCGGATTCCTCCCTGATTGCGCGTAAGCTCTGCCCGCGACGGGAATATGTGGTGGGCTCGCCGGGCTATTTTTCTCGCCATGCTCGCCCACATACGTTGGGGGAGTTAAGCGGCCATAATTGTCTGCAGGGCTCGTCGGAGCAGTGGACCTTTGATGTGGACGGCCAGCATCGCCACAGCAAGGTCCAGGGAAACTGGAAAGGCAATTCTGGGGCCGCCTTGCTGGATGCGGCTCGCAAGGGCATCGGGCTGGCACAATTACCCGATTATTATGTGGGGGAAGACTTGGCGCGTGGTCAGTTGGTGTCGGTGTTAGATCAGTACGCCTGCACGCATACCGCTGTGTGGGTTGTTTACCCTCGCCACCGGCATTTGTCGCCGAAGGTGCGTCAGTGTGTGGATTTTTTGGTTGAGAAGATGGGGCGTTGAAGGAGTGAGGGTCGTACTGATTGTGGCCATTCACCTGATAGAGCCACAACAGTTGCTGGAACTTACCGACGGCAAACTGGCTGTCTTGATTTAAGAGCTATGGAGTTTCAAGGTTTGCATCGTTGTCCATAAGTATGCCCCAGAGCCTTCATGATCAGGTTTGGGTTTGGACTGTTGGGCATAGTCTAATCCACGACTCGTTGTGCGTAGAGAGTAAGCACCGCAATCGAATAGCTCAAACGCCGCGGTTCATATATAGCGGGCTGTTGAAAGCTGGTTAAGGGGCTTCCAATACGTACGCTACAGATTGCCTGATACCAACAGAGCGGTAATGCTTTTCGACAGAATGCCGTTCTCTCATGCCAGATAATCGTAGCGCGCTCGATGTTCCCCTCCAACGATGCAGTGGTGTGGAGAACGGTGTAGCCTGAATGGGGCATCAACCTGGTGGTTTTCTGTTTGAAATCAGAAGAAAAGAAACGTCGCTTCCTGGCCATCTGACATCTCACGTAGAGTGGCAACTTTACCCCCTACGTTGATGTCTAGATGCAGTAGACCGCTACGCCATGGCAAAACAGCAACAAGGAAATAAGCAACAATCACGCACTTCTCACATTCAAGGTCATCATGAGCATTCTGCAACTTCCCCATGCCCGCCCTGATGTTATCCTCATTGACTGGCATGCCACCCTAGTGGATACCCACGACGCCATGTATCACGCGGTAGATGATATTCTTCCTCAGTTGCATGAAATTGACCTTTGGAATCGGCTACTGGATCCGGATGACTCTAAGACCATCGAAGATGCCAAGCTATTGATTTACGTTAAAGATCATCGTCGACTTCATCCCAAAATTGTTTCCCAGCGAAAAATATCCCGCACCGACATTTTTGAAGTGCTATTCGGTAGTGATCAGGAAGCTAAAGAGCGTGCCCACCGGGTTTTTGATCAAGCCTATCGCAAATATGTAGCAGAGGTTCACCCCCTAGAACCGGACACTCGCGAGCAACTTGAGCATCTTCGCCAGCTGAATATACGGCTCGGCCTGATTTCCAACCGTAAACGCGAATTTTTGGAACACGAACTGGCTCTAGTGGACGGCAGCGGCTGGGAAGATCTGTTTGATGTGGTGGTATGCGGCAGCGATGTCGAAGAGCGTAAGCCTTCACCTCAGATGCTATATGAAGCCATGAAAATCCTCGATAAACCGCCCGCGGAAAGCTGCTGGTATGTAGGCGACAGCACCACGGATGTTATTGCGGCCAAGGAAGCTGGGGTGACTTCCGTTTTCTATAATGGGGCTAACTGGGATCAAGCATGGCTGGATAAGATCTTTCCACATACAGTTAAACACCCCCATCGCCCTGACGCTGTGGTTCGCAGCATTGCCGAGCTAACAACACTGGCTCGCCATTTGCTTGCCCAGCACAAACGAGTAGAACGGGCCCGAGGGTGATTAGAGGCCTGATTGGCCCAATCAGCCACCGTCTTCTTTGCCTCAAAAAGGTACATTCGTACCAATAGTATTTTCAACACGCGAGAGCCCTATGAGCCAATACCGTCTGCATGCTTTTAGTGATGACGCCCTAGGCACGGATGACGCCACGGCCTTGGCAGAACGCTTGCGCAAAGGCCACATCACAACTAAAGATGTTACGGAGGCCGCCATTGCCCGCTTGCAACGGGTTACCCCTGTCATTAATGGTTTGGCTTTGGAAACATTCATCGACGCCCGAGATAGAGCGAATGAAGGCGGCTTTAATGGTTTTTTCTCCGGTGTTCCCAGCTTAATTAAAGACAATATCGATTTGGCTGGGCTGCCTACAGGTCATGGCAGTGCTGCGGTTGGGGCTAAACCCATGAAGAAAACCAGCGTGCTGGCCAAACAATATCTGGCCCAAGGTTTTAATATACTAGGCAAAACCACCCTGCCGGCTTTTGGTTTCACTGCGTCCACGGAGTGGGCCCAGGGTTCCTCCACTCGTAACCCTTGGCACCTTAAGTATTCTGCTGGCGGCTCCTCTGGTGGCAGCGCAGCCTTAGTGGCAGCTGGAGCTGTGCCCATTGCCCACGGTAACGATGGTGGGGGCTCTATTCGCATCCCCGCCGCTGCCTGCGGCTTGGTGGGCTTGAAAAGTACTCGTGGTCGCTTGGTTACTCAGGAAGCTGGCAAAGCCTTGCCAATCAATATCATCAGTGATGGCGTACTCAGTCGTACCGTGCGCGACACCGCCAATTTCTTTGCGGAAGCCGAAAAGTACTACCGTAACCGCAAACTGCCGCCTATCGGCCACGTTCGTCGCCCTGGCAAGCAACGTCTACGTATTGGCCTGATGGTGGATTCTATCGCCGGCGACGCCACGTGCCCGCAGACTCGTGCAGCGGTAGAGGCGACGGGTAAACGGCTGGCTGGGCTGGGCCATCATGTGGATGTGGCCCATATCGATCTGCCGCGGCGTTTCGTGGATGATTTCTTGCTCTACTGGGCCATGCTGGCTTTTTTTGTGAGCAAATTCGGGCGGGTCCTGTTTCCCCAAGGGTTCGATAGCAAGCAATTGGACCCGCTCTCACAGGGACTGGCCCGCTATTACCGACAGCGCTTTGTGAGGACCCCCGGCATGTTGCGTCAACTCAAACAAAGCCAGGCCCACTATGCCCAAGTATTTAGCCAATACGATGTCGTTCTTACTCCTGTGCTCGCCCATACTACCCCTGAACTGGGGTATCTTGGCGCTGATGTGGATTTTGACACTCAGCTTGAACGGCTACTTCGCTACTCTACCTTCACTCCTGCCAATAACGCGTCGGGTAGTCCGGGCCTCTCTCTCCCCCTTGGAAAAGCAGAAAATGGGCTGCCTATTGGAGTACAACTGAATGGGCGTCTTGGTGATGAGCGTACTCTGATTGAGTTGGCTTTTGAGTTGGAGGAACAGCAGCCGTTTCGTCACCTAGGCCAGTGTTAATGCTGTATGGGTTAAGGTCTATACCCTTCCTCCGCCGTTAGCAGAATGCCGTCTACGGCGTCGGTATCAGCGAGGGGGGGAAGTGCGCCTGAGGCACCAGGAAAACAAGGTGCTATTTAATCGTTGTATGCGTGGCGTCGTAAGGTTAACCCTTTAGCTTCTTTGCTAAGCCACATTGCGTTTGGCAATGGCGCGCAGAACGATTTGACATTGATTCTCGCCGTATTCGCGGATATCCGCTTCAGCATCGGCCACGTTGCGGCTGACGACATTGACTTGCAGGCGCTTGAAAATCTGGAGTGATACATCGAATTCCGAGATATCTTCCTGCAGAGCGATAAAGGAATAGCGTTTAAGGAGGGGGATGAGGTTCAGAATGTTGCTGGCCAAATAGCGGTTATGGGCGAAGCGCCGGGTGGCGATTTCCACAAAATGGAAAGCTAGCTTATGTGCAGAGCGCATATCGTTATTCATAAAGTGCTGCTCAAGCTGTGGCAGCATTTCCACTAAATCTTCGATATCGCCGGGTTGCCAACGGGCGGCGGCCTGCCCGGCGAGCCCTGACAGTAGCATAAACAGGAAATCGTAAAGATCGCGTACCTGCTTGTCGGTGACCTCACAAACACGTGCGCCTTTGCGCGGTTGAAGCTCAATTATGTGCTGCTTTTCCAAGAGCCGAAAGGCTTCCCTGAGTGAGTTGGTGCTCACATCCAATTGCTTGGCAAGATCATTTTCCGGCAACCGGCTGCCGGGGGCGAGTTCGCCGGTAATGATCTGTTCGCTTAGATGTCGGGCGATTTGTTCACTGAGGCTCACGGCTTGTAGCGACATGGTGGGGTCCTTACTGGGGCCTTGTCTAATTTGGGCCATTATCCATCATGGGCCTAATATCTCATTAATTGAGTTGTTTGACAATTCATGAACTCATGGGTATTCTCACCGTGACATTGATGACTGTGACTGTTTGGCTTGAACTAGCGAGGTGTGAGCCATGTTCGAGAATACGAATCCTGATGTAATGCTAAAAATGAAAAAATATGGCTACCTGGCTTTTTGGGCAATTATGGTGCCGCTTGTTCCTTTTTCTGCCTTCGTGGGGGTGGAAAGTGGCACGCAGGATTATTGGGCCTGGTTTATGTATGCCTTCATCTTCGGGATTATCCCGGTACTGGATTATTTGGTGGGTAAAGATCCGACTAATCCCAGTGAAGATGTGCAGGTTCCCACTATGAGTGAGGAAGTTTTTTACCGGGTCTCTGCAATCGCCATGGGCTTCGTATGGATCGCGGTATTGTTCTATGCTGGTCATATTTTCATGAACAATGGCTACGGTCTGCTGGGCAAAATCGGTTGGATTGTCTCTATTGGCACCGTAGGTGGCATTATCGCAATCAATTTGGGGCATGAGTTGATCCACAAAGATCCCAAAGTGGAAAATTGGATGGGTGGTTTGTTGCTGTCTAGCGTCACCTATGCGGGTTTCAAGGTGGAGCATGTGCGGGGTCATCACGTCCACGTATCTACCCCGGATGACGCATCGTCCAGCCGTTATAACCAAAGTCTGTATAACTTTCTTCCCAAGGCGTTTGTACATAACTTCATTAACGCCTGGAGTCTGGAAAAAAAATACCTGGAGCGTAAAGGGAAGAAGAACATTAGTGTTCATAATGAACTTATCTGGTGGTACAGCATTTCTGCGTTGTTCGCGGCCACATTCGGACTGCTTTGGGGTTGGCAGGGGGTGGTGTTCTTTCTGGGGCAGAGTTTCTTTGCCGCCCTAGCCTTAGAGATCATTAACTACATTGAACACTACGGTTTGCATCGCCGTGTGAATGACAAGGGGCGTTTCGAGCGGGTGACACCTGCACATAGCTGGAACTCCAACTTCTTGTTAACTAACTTGGCCCTGTTTCAACTACAGCGCCACAGTGACCACCATGCTTACGCCAAGCGTCGTTATCAGGTCTTGCGCCATTATGAAGAAAGTCCGCAGTTGCCGGCAGGTTACGCCACCATGTATGTGTTGGCCTTGATACCGCCACTGTGGAGAAAGGTGATGAATCCTCGAGTAGAAGCGTATTACGAGGGTGAATTGGATCAACTGTTCCGCGATGGCAAGCGAGTGAACAATATCGCTTAATGCGGATAACTGTTCTTTATCAATGCTGAATAAAAAAGCCTCGACTATGCCGAGGCTTTTTTATTTTGAGAAGCCGAAAGATTCGGGTCAGCGGTATTCGACTTCGAAGGTGACGGCACTAGATACATTGCCAGCAGTCACCGTTTCACCATTAACTTTAACTAGGCCGGCTTCCAGCTCGAAGGTTTCAGTCGTATCAGCAGGGTTGCGTGTCCCAAGGGGGGCAGTAAGCGTGGTTTGTCCATCCAGTGTGACAGGGGTAGCGGTATTGCGCTGCCTGAGTTGAAAAGCGACACCTTCTGCAACGCCGGGCATGCCTTGATCAAGGGGTCGAAGGTCAGTGGTGGAACCTGCAACCAGCTGACCAGAAGCGGGTAGAAAGGCAACACGGATTAGTGAACCGGAAAAGCTGTTTCCTGAATCTGAGAGTGATCGAGGTGGCACACAGTTAACAAGCTGAATATCAAAAGGCGTAGCGGATACATAGCTTCCGGGTGTTAGCGAGGAAGCCATTGCTGGGTCCAGCGTGACGGTTTGTGAGGGCGTAGCAAGATCACAGCTTGAACGAGTGAATATATAGTTGATGGTGGCGGAAATATCCACATTGATTCTCCCCAAAAGGCCGGTGTTGATCTCCATTCGACCAATCCCTCCTGATTGGCTGATGCTGCTACCGATAAAACTGTTCATGGTGCCGAATGTGATAACAGTATAAGTATGAAATGTTATCGAGGAGAGAACATCAAGGCTCAATAGCGCTCCAGAGCAAACGTTACCATTGAGTCCGCAATAGCGAGTAAATGGACCTTTTTCGATGGCGTAAAAAGTTTGTAGATGTATTCCAGAGGAAACTTGTAACCGCGAGGCGGTTTGACTGCTAAATCCAGCAGGTAACGATACGCTTGAAGGCGGTGGGAAATTTCCTGTATTGGTGAAAGGGGAGTTGATTTCACTATAAATAGTGGGGATGACGCCAACGGAAATACAGCCGGTATAGGTTGATGTTTCTTCAATGACGACAGAGTAGCTGTCAGAGGAATCGCCAGGAATGGCCACGGACCCTGATGATCTCTGAAAGACGATGTTCTGATCGAAGGGGCCGTTCAGGCAGAAACCGACAGCACTGGCCGAATGGCTAAATAAGCCCATAAAAAGAACACCCATGATGGCTAGTAATAATCGAATCATGGTGAGATCTCCCTCGGCTCATGGTCATCAATGCCACCGAAATCATTGATACTTTGGAAATGGAATCGGGTGTAACCACAGGGTTGGCACTTAACAATGAATTCCTCGCCAGGTAGCAAGGTTAATAATTCGTCTAGAGGATGTTTTTTTCCCGTCTTGTCTTCCAGTAGAGGAGAAAAAAAAGAAACAGAAAAGGGGGCCGGGTTTTTAATGCTCACCCCTTCCTCGGTGAGGCTGATTTTCAAGGATGTCGGGGCCTCCGAGGCGGATAATTCATTTAGTGCGTCAGGCCGATAAAAAAGCTTGATCCGAATACGTTGAGCAAATTGTAGCGTGTTGGAATTTTTAGGCTCCGGTGGAATCTCCTGAACATTGATCCAATAAACTGACTCCACCTCTTCGCTTGGAGGGGGCGTGGCCAGGATAAAACGTAGTTTTTGGGTTTCTCCTGGCTCTACTCGAAACACCGGAGGGGTAATAACAAAATTCGGCGCGTCGCTGTGGATCGAATTTCCTGCTTCCTGATGGAAAGGATCAGTCCATGCTTGCCCAGCATAGGGCAGCGAGCTGGTATTCATAACAGAGAGGGTGACGTCATTGTCGCCTGCGTTGTAGACCACTCGCGTACCGCCAAGCACGAAAGCGGCTTGAGCGTGGCTGCTGATAAAAATAAAGATAACGACGATAAAAATAAATGTCTTTTTCATTAATTGTCTCCGCTGGTAACACATATCAGCTTATCAATGATCGTAATGCCAGGCGCAGATTCAATTTGATCAGGCAGGCTGAAAGTACAACCGGTACCGGGAATGAAATAACTAGATTGATTCTGGGTGTGGTTAATTAGCGCGTAACCGCTGCTATCAATAGTGGAAACATTGTTACCGCCAGCATCAACAATAAGGCTGCCAAAAGGAGCGACTTGACCGTTGTCGCTCATTATACGAACCAGGAACCGCTGGGTTGGGTAGATGTTGAACTTGGCAAGGGACACCGCACCCCGTTCGGGGGTGATAAAGTGGCTACGATTACTGGTTTCCAGGTTGGCATCAAGCTTGGAAAAATCCATGGAGACTTCTTGCTGGCGGTAGGGTTGGACTTGAGGCAGTAAAGCCATCCCTTTGCTGTTGGTGGTTATAGGGAGAGCCCCGGTTTGGAAGGTAACATCTTCTACACCTCCAGTATCTGCAATGATCGCCGTTTCGCCGAGTCGGCGACCGAAAATGATCCCACCTTTATGAACAAGAACCGAGCCGCCTGCCTGAGCAAAGTAAAGATCATGGTACTTGCTATGTGAGGTGCCAGCGGTGATCCCTGTGCTTTGACCGGAATAAGATAGCCGAGCTGAGCTTTCTACAAGGTCGTCGTTGCTTCTGCCGCTGGTTACGTTGTATGAGAAACGCTCATCGGAAAGTAATCCTGATATGCCTGCATTGAAGTCTGTCCCGGCATCGCTGTGGGTTTGCTGATAATTGATATAAGTGGGGCGCCTGTTTTTCGAACCCAAAGGCAGGCTGGCGCTGATGCTAACGGTATTGTCACGCTTACCGTTCAGGTTTTCGTTGTGTGAGAAAGATAAGCTATAGTTCATATCCTTATAATTATTGCTGTAACCGCTAACAAGAAAATTTCTCTCCCCTTTGGTTTTCCAATATTTTTCCTGAGACCCTGTGAAGTATAGTGAGCCATAACTTCCTAAACTTTGGGTGAGCGTGGCTTCTGCCCGACTTTTTCTTTGCGAAATAATGCTGCCGTCTGATTCGATTACCGCTTCATTAAAGGTGCGAAACCCCTCGGTAGAATAACGATAACCGAGAATCTGAATATTGGTGGATCGGGTTAGGGATTTGGCATAGAAAAAACGGTAACTGTTACCATCCGCATCTTTTCCAATTTCGTCGGGGCGGAAATATGATCTGGACGCATCCACAGAAAATCCACCCAGTTTGCCCAGGTTGAAGCCTACTCCCATGGTGTGTATCGAATACTCTTGGCTTACTAGGCTTGCGCCAAATAAGGTAACATCGTTATCCAAGCCATGGCTGATTTCAGCATTGATGAACCAAGGCTCATCGGTATTATCGTTACGATATTTGCCTGCTGTAATTGCATACTCCCATAGCCCCGGCCTGACTAGATTCGGGATTTGGGTGTAGGGCTGAACAAAGCGTTTTTGCGAGCCATCTTCTTCAGTAATAGTGACGGTTAAGTCGCCATTGCTCAGCGATGGTATATCATCAATGGCAAATTCACCCGGTGGGACAAACTGTTCATAAATGGTATAGCTGTTCTGCGTAATTGATACCCTGGCGTTACTCTGGGCAATGCCCCTAATGACAGGTGCATAACCCTGAAATCGGGGTTCTAGCATGGCGCGATCAGTGCCTAGACTGATTCCGGTAAAGGCAAACCCGTCGATGAGATTGCTGCGAAGAAAGGTTTCCCCCGCGGTGAGTTCGCTTCTCAAAGAGGGTATTGCGGTGTAGGCATAGCTTTCTTTACTCTGCCAGTCAGCCTCTTGCCCGGTAGAGTCTGAATAATTTAGGTTGCTACGAAAGTGAATGCCATTGATATCTGCACCCAGATTGAGGTCAGTATAAAATTGGGACCTACTGCTTTGTTGGTCTCTTGATTGCTTGCTTCCTGAAGCCAGATAGTTCATCCGAAAGTTGTTGATACCCTTATTCCATAAATTTGGCTCTATCAACTGCCGGGTTGTGGTTAATGCAATTTGTGGGACCCGTATATCAAGATTCATGCGTTTGGCGTTCAGTGTTAAGAAACTGTTTGGTGCAGCAGCTATATCGATGCAGCGCATGGTTATATCTGTGTAACGAGAATAGTAGGGGGTATTGATTCCCAATTGCACAGCGAGAGGGTGAGTGATGCATGGTGCTGTGCCGTTTTCTTGAGAGATGACTTCCACGTCTGTATCTGTGACCTGAGCACCGTTAACTGAAATGCTGAGAGGGTAAATCCCCGGTATCAGACCTTGCCCCTTTTCAAGGTGACTAATGTCTATGTTGGTATTGTTCTGGTTGACAAAAAAATGAGATGTGAAGTGGGTTGTTGTTTGAGTCTCTTGCTCGGCATTAGCCGCTTGCGCTGAGGCAATCAGAATGAATAGCCCTAAAGAGTTAACCGTATATCTCTTCTTCTGATGTGCCATTTGGGACGCCCTTCGCCGTAAAGGGGAGGAGGCAGGCCTCCCCCCGGTGCTTCACTCAGTTAAAAACAATTGAGTAGTTGGCGATGGAGCGAACCTGACCTTCTGTTACTGCGGTAGCGTCAGTGGCGGCATAGCCTACATTGAAGTCAAGACTCGCACCTGAAGCATCGGCAATGATCGATGGAGAGCCATTAACGGTTACTGGTGTTGTGCCATCAGATTCAAGCAGCTGCATGCCAACATTGGCAGCACCGCCAGTAGCGATGTTTTGCAGGATGTTATGACCGACATAAAGTTGACCTGTCCACTGTACGGAGGCGCCTTTGCCGGTCAGATTACATGTCGCAGAGCCTGCATCGGTAGCAACAAGGGAGAATCCGGTTGCCTTGTAGGCGGTATCTGAAGCTAGGAACTCGGCGGTAGTAATTGGATCCAGAGTGACGGTGTTATCTGCTTGGGCGATCCCTTGTTGGGAGACATCCAACGTGCACGTTGTGTCGCTGACCACCCCGTTGAAAATTACTTCACCGGTGTTGGCTATGGCGATTGAGCTGATGCCGCTGATAGCGGCGATGGATATGATGCGAGTGAAATTGTTCATTTTTGTACTCCAAATGTTGTTGTTAGGTTATTCAACGTAACCTTCTGTAAGCCAAATCACATTTGGACTGTCGCTACTTATAAATTTTAAGTGCCTCCCCCTTTGCTTATATACTTGAATGGTATTCGCAAGAGATGATGAAGCGAAACTATTGCTGTTTTATGTTTAAGTTATTGTTATTAAGGGCATTAAAAGAATGGTTTGAAAACGGGTTAATTTTGGCTTGATGTATTTTTATTCCTTTATGGCATCAATGGAGAGCGGAAGATAACTAATCGGGCTTAAAAAGGGAGGGTTATGTAAGCCTATAGCGATAGAAAGCCCGTTCAGCGTTGTATACGCATACTAAAGAGGGTGGGGAGAGGCTTTGGTGGGTGCTCGTAGTGTTACGATTAGTTGCAGTTTGTGTTACTGCTTCCAGAACATCGGCGTGAATAGCACTAGTAGAGTAAAGATTTCCAGCCGTCCGGCGACCATTAGTACGGTCATCATCCATTTGGCGCTGTCGGTGATATTGGCAAAGCCGCCACCTACCTGGCCGATACCCACTCCTAGGTTGTTGAGGCTGGCCGCCACGGCGCTGACAGCAGTGGTTAGGTCCATGCCGGTCATAGTAAACAGTAGGGTAAAAATAACCGAAATAGCGATATAAACACCCACAAAGCCCCATACTGCTTGGAGCACCCTGTCGGGAATCGTTTGACGTCCGAAGCGCAAAGCAAACACGCCGTTGGGGTAAATGAGTCGACGTAGTTCGCGAATGCTGTGGTGGTAAACCAGCGCTGCGCGTACGGCTTTCATGCCGCCGCCGGTTGAGCCGGCACAGCCGCCAATAAAGCTGGTAAATACCAACAAGAAGGGAATAAACCCAGGGAAGGCTGCAGCGTTGGTGCTGGTCAGCCCGGTACCGGTACTGAACGAGGCTACTTGGAAGGCGGAATGGCGCAGGGCGTCATCCACGGTAAAATCATAATGAAAGAACAGCAGGCCGACAGTAATGATGGCGGTGTAGATCAGGAATAAGCCGATGAAAAAGCGGAACTCTGGGTCTCGTAGATAAGCCAGCAGTGACCGGCCTCGCCATACGGCAAAGTGCAAGGCGAAGTTGAGCCCGCCGATAAGAATAAAAATGGTGGCTGTCCAATCGATAAGGGCATTATCCCAGTAGGCCATGGAGGCATCGTGGGTGGAAAAGCCTCCGGTGGCGACGGTACTAAAGCTGTGGCAGATGGCATCAAAAACAGTCATGCCAAACGCCCAGTAAAGGACGGCGCAAGCAATGGTAATGAACAGATAGATAAACCAAAGCGCCTTGGCGGTTTCCGCAATGCGCGGGGTCAGTTTGGTATCTTTCATGGGGCCGGGAATTTCGGCCTTGTATAGCTGCATGCCGCCGATGCCAAGCATGGGCAAAATCGCTACGGCTAATACTACTACGCCCATGCCGCCGAGCCACTGCAGCTGCTGGCGGTAGTACAGAATGGATTTGGGCAGGAAATCGATTCCCGACAGAATGGTGGCGCCGGTGGTGGTTAGGCCGGATATGGATTCGAATACCGCATCGGTGAATCCCACCGGCACGTCATCGCTGATGATTAGCGGTAGTGCCCCGATTACACCCAGTACCGACCAGAAAAGAGTGACCACCAGGAAGCCGTCACGGGTCTGTAACTCTGATTTATTACGAAAGAACGGCAGCCAAAGGCTCAACCCAAGCGCTAGGGTAATCACAAAGGAAATTAGAAAGGGGGTTTCACTGCCTTCCTGATACCAATATGACACTGCCACTGGCGGCATCATGGTAAAGCTGAAGACGACGAGCAGCAGACCGAGGATTTTCGAAATTAACGCGAAGTGCATGAGGGTACCTGCTGGCAAACCGGCACGGACCACGCATCACGCGGCAACCTGATGAAGCCACGGCTTTGCTTGTGCGTAGTGCATTTTTGCGTTTTTGCGTGCATGCGTTTCCTAAAAAAACGTAAAGCCGACCTGGAATAGTTTTTCCACGTCTCGGGTTCGGCGTTTATCGATCAGGAACAGGATGACGTGATCGTTCGGTTCGATCACCACATGGTCGTGGGCAATCAGCACTTTTTCGCCGCGCACTACGGCACCAATGGTGGTGCCTTCTGGCAGGTCAATTTCATCAATGGCGCGCCCCACCACTTTGGATGACTTGGCGTCGCCGTGGGCAATCGCTTCGATGGCTTCTGCCGCGCCCCGGCGAAGGGAATAAACATTGACTACATCGCCTCGGCGCACATGGCTAAGCAGACTACCAATGGTGGACTGCTGAGGCGAGATGGCGATGTCAATGTCATGCCCTTGTACCAGATCTACATAGGCCGGGTTGGAAATCAGGGTCATCACTTTACGAGCGCCCAGTCGTTTTGCCAGCAGTGAGGCCATGATGTTGGCTTCGTCATCGTTGGTCAGCGCGCAGAATACATCGGTGTTTTCGATGTTGGCTTTGAGTAGTTCGTCTCGGTCGGTGGCCAACCCTTGCAGCACCACTGTTTGGTGTAGTTTTTCACCCAGCCATTCAGCCCGTTTGGGCATGCGCTCAAGGACTTTAACGTTGTAGCGATGCTGAATAGTTTTGGCTAGGCGGTAACCAATATTGCCGCCGCCAGCGATAATGATGCGCTTGTAGTTATGTTCTAACCGACGCAGTTCACTCATAACGGCACGGATATCATTTTTGGCAGCGATGAAAAACACTTCATCATCGGCTTCGATAACCGTGTTGCCTTCCGGGATGATGGGGCGGCCACGACGGAAAATAGCCGCCACGCGGGTATCCACGTTGGGCATGTGTGTGCGCAATTCGCGTAATTCGTTGCCCACCAGTGGGCCGCCGTAATAGGCCCGCACAGCGACCAGTTGTACTCGGCCGCCGGCAAAGTTTACTACCTGCAGGGCACCTGGGTGTTCAATCAGACGCTTGATGTAATCGGTTACCACCTGTTCGGGGCTGATGATTACATCAATGGGCAGGGCATTTTCGTTGAACAGTTTTTCCGAGCGGCTGGTGTAGTGGGCGGTACGAATGCGGGCGATCTTGGAGGGTGTGCGGAATAGGGAGTAGGCCACCTGACAGGCAATCATGTTGACCTCGTCAGAGTTGGTCACCGCGATGAGCATGTCCGCATCTTCAGCGCCGGCATTCTTGAGTACGGCCGGGTAGCAGCCCATGCCGCGTACTGTGCCGATATCTAGCCGGTCGCCCAGCTCGCGCAGGCGCTCATCATCGGTGTCGATGACGGTGATGTCGTTGCGTTCATTGGCCAGGTTTTCGGCCAGAGTACCGCCGACTTGGCCAGCACCGAGAATAATAATTTTCATGAACTGAGTTGGGCCCCCGATTCTTTACGCAGGCAAGCCAAGTAGAAACCGTCCGGACCGTGTTGTTCCGGGAACAGTTGCCACCCTGCGTCCACCATTGTGGCCCCTTCCGGCCGTGGCGTCACATCCCTAGCCTGTGGCTGACGTTGCAGGAAGTTACGCACCTGATGATCGTTCTCGTCTCGCAGTACCGAACAGGTGGCATACACCAGCATGCCGCCAGGTTTGAGCAGGGGCCATAGTGCATCCAGCATGCGCGCTTGTAAATCAACCAGTACACCGATGTCCGAGGCTTTGCGATGCCACTTCACATCTGGCTGGCGGCGCAGGATGCCAGTGGCGGAGCAGGGCGCGTCCAGCAAAATGGCATCAAAGGGGGTGCCGTCCCACCAGGTTTTCGGATCGCTGGCGTCACCCTGCAGCAGGGTCACGTCGGTGCCCAGCCTCGCCAGGTTCTCGCGGATGCGCGCTAGCCGTTTACCTTCTAGTTCCAGCGCAGAGAGATCTGCGGCTGGGAATTTCTCACGTAGTTGACCAGTTTTGCCCCCGGGGGCGGCGCAGGCATCCAGGATGCGACCCTTTGCCGGGGCTTGCAGCAATTCAGCAGGCAACTGGGCGGCCTCGTCCTGAACGGACAGGGCGCCCTGCTCAAAGCCGGGCAGTTGGAGCACCGGGCGGGCGGGCTGCAGGTAAATGCTGTAAGGGGCGATGTAGCCGGCGCGGGCGCCTTCGCCCAAGGCGGCGATGGCATCAGCTCGTTGTTGCTGCTGCCGATTTACTCGCAAGGTAAATGGGGGCGTTTGCAGGTTGGCGCGGGCCATGGCGTCGGCGTTGTTGGGCCAATCCTTTTCCCAGCGTTTAAACAGCCAGTCCGGCAGGCTTAACTGGATATTGATGGGGGCGTCGGCCACGGCTTGCTCAAGGGTGATCTGGCTAGCTTTGCGCAGCACCGCATTGCTAAGGCCCGCAGCCCAGGGGGCTTTCAGCTTTCGGCATAGCTGCGGGTAGGCGTTGACGATGGCGTGGGCCGGCCGGTTGCTGAACCATAGCTCGTAGAGGCCCGCCAGCAAGGCTAGGCGTACCGGTTGGGCGCTGCCCTTGAGGGGTTTGGATAGCTGTTGATTAAGCCAGTGATTGAGAGGACGCAAATGGCGGCAGACGCCAAAGCAAATATCGCGCATTTGTCCGCCGTCGCTACCTTGCAATGGGAAGTCGCGCAGTACCTCGCGGAGACTTTCGCCGTCGCCCTTGCCTGGCAGTACCCGGTTTAGCGCGCGTACCGCGCTCAGGCGCGGGTCAGGCGTTGCCACTGTGGTCACCAGATTCATTGATAATGGCATCGCCCAGCGGTTCGCCTACCGAAAACAAGGTGGGGTTGCCTCGTAGTAGGTCGGATACCGCCATCCGTCGTTTGCCGGGCAATTGAAGTTCTTCAAGTATCAGGCTGCCATCGCCGGTGGCCACATGGATACCTTGGTCGTCCACGCTGAGAATATAGCCCGGTTCATCATTTGCTTGTGCCGGTTGTGGGCTTTCACTGGCGCGCCAGATGCGCATGGGCTGACCGTTCAGCGGCACCCAGCTCACCGGGAAAGGGTTGAAAGCTCGAATGCGATTGTAGAGGGCGCCTGTGGGCAGGCGAAAATCCAGCCGCGCTTCGGCCTTGCTTAGCTTATGGGCGTAAGTGATGCCTTCATCTGGTTGTGGCGTGGCGTTGGCCAGGTACTTTTCTAGGTCCTGCAGCACGGTGACTAGCAGGCGAGCGCCTTGGGCGGCCAATCGATCATGCAGTTCGCCGCCGGTTTCGCTATCGCCGATGGGCAGTGATTCACTCAGCAGCATGGGGCCGGTATCGAGCCCGGCTTCCATTTGCATAATGGTGTTGCCGGTTTCCGTGTCGCCAGCGGTAATGGCCCGCTGGATGGGCGCGGCACCGCGCCAGCGCGGCAATAGCGAGCCGTGCACATTCAGGCAGCCCAGCCGCGGCATGTCCAGCACTGCTTGAGGAATGATCAGGCCGTAGGCCACCACTACTAGTGCATCCAGGTTTAGGTCACGCAGCTGCTGGTGAATGGCTTCGCCCTTGAGGTTTTCCGGCTGCAGTACGGTAATGCCTTGGCTATGGGCCAGTTGTTTGACCGGGCTTTGCTGCAGTTTCTTGCCGCGCCCGGCGGCGCGATCCGGCTGGGTAAGCACTGCCACAACCTGATGACCGTTATCCAGCACGGCCTGTAGGCTGGCGGCGGCGAAATCCGGGGTGCCGGCGAAGGCGAGACGTAAGGGTTTCAAAAAATGGCCTTTAGGTCGGTTAGTGTCAATGGTGGAGATGCGTGGCTAGAGCAAAGCTGAAAGCGCAAGCGGGCATCTCTTCAGGCAATTCACGTTTAAGGTCATGGCCGCGCGGTAAGGTTGAAATCGCGGGTACGACGGTTCGTTACCTTGGAAGCTGTTTCGCGCTTTTAAAATGTAAATTCTCAATTCAGCCCTGCTGCCGGTGAATCTTTTCCAGCTTCTTCTTAATGCGGTCTCGCTTCAGGCGGGAAACGTAGTCCACAAACAGCTTGCCGTCCAAATGATCCATTTCATGCTGGATACAGGTGGCGAGCAGTTCGTCTGCCTCCACTTCAAAAGCGTTGCCGTCACGGTCCAAAGCATTAATGCGCACCCGTGCCGGGCGAGTCACCTTTTCGTAGAACCCGGGCACCGACAGGCAGCCTTCTTCGTACGGGGCCTGTTCTTCGGTGAGAGGGGTGATCTGCGGGTTGATGAATACCATGGGTTTATTGTGATCTTCAGACAGATCCATAACGATCAGCTGGATATGCACATCAACTTGGGTGGCTGCTAGGCCGATTCCTGGGGCCGCATACATGGTTTCGAACATGTCGTCGATCAGTTTGCGAAGCTCGTCATCTACCTTTTCCACCGGCTTTGCT
>OJGS01000005.1_pt1 | contig 127043 bp, 119 predicted proteins | sample 1594531 | NCBI WGS metagenome assembly OJGS01 (sample SAMN05416816, study PRJEB24817) | seawater metagenome | isolation source: Sea water | place: Canada:Atlantic | collected 2013-07 | reverse complement strand
GCTGAGGCGTATGCATTAGCGGCCTGACCTGTGCAGAAACCGCTAGGTCATTACAGCAGTGAACAAGACGACGCCCACCTGCTGGCCCTGCAGCAATTTCTGAGCTGCCTATGCGGCAGTGAACTGCTCGTATATGGCGAGGGCCTTGCGGCTGTCTTTCTGAGCTGCCTATGCGGCAGTGAACCGTCGGGTTGTAGTAGCGCAGCAGGGTTTTCATTTCTGAGCTGCCTATGCGGCAGTGAACGGCTCTGTCGCACAAGCCGGTCGGGCCGGTGATTTCTGAGCTGCCTATGCGGCAGTGCACTGTTCAATCGTGAAGCTGTCGCGCGTGTGCGCTTTCTGAGCTGCCTATGCGGCAGTGAACTCGAAGAAGCCCGCTGGGTCGCGGCCTACGAATTTCTGAGCTGCCTATGCGGCAGTGAACTACAGCTGTCTGGAGAAGGCGCGAGAATTCGATTTCTGAGCTGCCTATGCGGCAGTGAACGACTGGCAGTTGCACGAGTCGCGCGAGCGTCTTTTCTGAGCTGCCTATGCGGCAGTGAACGGGCGAGGCCCTGGAGCACCACGGCTGGAAGTTTTCTGAGCTGCCTATGCGGCAGTGAACGATGACGCAAGCGTCGGGAACGTGTTGCCGATTTTCTGAGCTGCCTATGCGGCAGTGAACCCGCAGCGCGGGCACGTCACCCGCGCCATATATTTCTGAGCTGCCTATGCGGCAGTGAACTCGGGAATCGACACGTCGGCGAACACGCGGTATTTCTGAGCTGCCTATGCGGCAGTGAACGGCGGGGTGGTGTCTGACCACGGCAGCCCCTGTTTCTGAGCTGCCTATGCGGCAGTGAACTCTGGGCTAGGCCGCTTGGCGCTGGTTCAAGATTTCTGAGCTGCCTATGCGGCAGTGAACGCGGCGGCGGCGTTCACGTTCGCAATCGAGACTTTCTGAGCTGCCTATGCGGCAGTGAACCCACCCTGACTCCGGACTGTGTGACGTTTGCTTTTCTGAGCTGCCTATGCGGCAGTGAACCGGCGCATCGAGGGTTATTACCACTACCGAAATTTCTGAGCTGCCTATGCGGCAGTGAACACGCCAGCAGGCTCCACTTGCGCGTAGGCGTTTTTCTGAGCTGCCTATGCGGCAGTGAACGGGCAAGCCGGTCGGCGGTGACGGCGGCGGCATTTCTGAGCTGCCTATGCGGCAGTGAACCGCCAAATCTTGCCCCGTAGGCACTTGCGTCATTTCTGAGCTGCCTATGCGGCAGTGAACTTCTCAATGCCCGATCTCGACCCCGCCCGCGCTTTCTGAGCTGCCTATGCGGCAGTGAACGTGATAGCCGCCAGCCGCCCGGATGACGTGGATTTCTGAGCTGCCTATGCGGCAGTGAACGACGGCGATTATGCCGGCGTGCGCGTGCACATTTTCTGAGCTGCCTATGCGGCAGTGAACGTGTCAACGACAGCATCGCGGAAAATCCCGCCTTTCTGAGCTGCCTATGCGGCAGTGAACGTCCGGCGCCAGAAAATCGTCAACGTTCACCGTTTCTGAGCTGCCTATGCGGCAGTGAACTGCCAATCACTTGCGCCACGTCATCAAGTGTTTTTCTGAGCTGCCTATGCGGCAGTGAACGGCTCACCGACGAACAGCAGGCATTTGCAGAGTTTCTGAGCTGCCTATGCGGCAGTGAACGCGTTGGCGGAAATGTCAGTGCCCTGCTGGGTTTTCTGAGCTGCCTATGCGGCAGTGAACCCGGTGGCCTCAGCGCGGCCCTTGTCGGCGTATTTCTGAGCTGCCTATGCGGCAGTGAACTACAGTCTACCTGGGGCTCGTGCTCGGTGGGCAGAGCCTTTGAGCGCCTTCTCGGTCGATTCCCCCTTTCCCAAAAAGAGCCCGTAACCACTTGAGAATTCAAGTGGTTACGGGATGGCTTGAGAAAAGGGTTAGAACCAGGCTACAGACGCCGCGCCGCTGAATCCGTAGGCGGTGAAGCTGCCCGCTGACGGGGCGTTGGACAGCGTTTGACGCACGAACAGGCGGAAGGCCTGCCCAGTGCTGGTGCTTCGAACCGTCAAGTACGGGAGGTTTAGCTGTTCTGCAGCGCTATCGGGGATGGCGGCACGCACTTGCTCCTCCGTCCAGCCCTTGCGTTTCATCTGACGGCGCCGCAATCGCTCTGGACTGCTTTTGGCTTGTACCCGACGAACACAACAGTGCTTGGCATCTGCGGGCACGGGACTAACGCTGCTGATTTCCGCGTGATCCCTCATGCCAGTAAGCCAGGGCGTGTCCATGGCCCGTTGCAGGGAATGCAGAGTTCCGTGCAGTCGCAGCCGCCGACCTAGACCTGCCTTGGCATTTCCAGCTTCCGGGAAGCTGACGCCGATGTCGTTACTGCCAAGCTGAGCCAGCAGCCGGTGCAGCTTCGCGAACAGCGCATCCATGAGTTGATGGACGGGAAACTCCGGGTCCGGACGCAGACGGATATCTACGTAGTGGTCCATCGCTTCAGCCCGCCTCGCCAAAGACACCGCCGCGAATCAGCGTGGCAATAACGAAATGCTGCTGATCAACTTCGGGCTGCTGATCTTTGAGAACCCAATTGTCCAGCAGGTTGTAGAAGTCCAGCTTTGCCTTCGGCTGTCGATAGGCCTTGCCCTGAGTTGTGACGGATCCATAGGGCTCGACCGCGATAGGGCCAAGGTCCTGAGCATCTGGATACCAGGTGTCCACGGTGCGAATGGCGTTGCCGAGCTTCTGGGAGTGAATACCGGCCACACCATCCACGTCATACAGGGTCTTGCTCTTTTTCCCGCTTGAGCGATCAAGAATGAGCTCCTGCGAAGGAAAGACTTCCTGGCCCGCACCCACGCGCGCAAACGCTGTGATCTGAAGCAGGACATGGCGCTTGCCGCCGAGGCCATCGGCAATCAGGGATGCCAGTGCATCGACGTCCGCCTGTGCGGCAGTGGGGCTCTCGAAGCCACGTAGTGACAGTGACAGCGCATCGAAGGTCCAGGTTTCGGAAGCAGCGCCATTCTCAAAATGCGCCACTTGCACCTCGACCTGCTCGGCGCCAATGCGGTTTCGCCACAGGAAGCGGCCATTGGCAAGGTTGGCTGCATAACGCCGCGCCAGTTCTCCAAAGCCGTGCTCGTCAACATAGCCACGCACTGTTGCGAGCAGTTTCGCGAGGTAGTCAGCGTCATTGCATGCCGAGGGTTTCCCCGTGTCGGCCAGTACTCGCAGGGTAAAGCGCACGCGCAGTGTGTCTGCGCTTGCGGGCAGCGTGGCGACGTCTACGGTCTGGAGGTTGGGGTTCTCAATCGCGGCGTCGAGCTTCGCCGGGTCCTGATCCTTGGTTTTCAGTCGGTTCGAGATCGTGCCGCGAACGGATTTCTCGCGCAGGGTGACGGGCGCCCAGGCGCTGTCTTCCTGGCGAGCGGTCCAGCTGCCGGAGTGGAAAAGGGCGTCGGAAGGGTCGAGCTTGCGTTCAAAGGCCAGTACGGAAGCGGTCTTGAGTGTCATGTGATGAATCCTCGTAAGAAATTGGGTTGTGACTCGGTCAAAAATCGAATGCGAAACGCGGCGCGGCCTGGTAGTCGTTGCGGCAGCGATACAGTCCCTGCTCAGGGTCGTTGTCGGAGTACCAAAGCATTTGCCTGGCGGTCTTGATGCGGTGGGGGCTTATCCATTGGCCCACCGAGTAAAGGCTCTCGACGAAGCGGAAGGGCGTGCTGTTGTCGCGGGCATTGGTCACCGTTCCCGGTGCGTGGGTCGCACCGAGCGCGCCGTAGCCCACTGGGATGGGAACGGCCCAGCCCACTTTCGTCCGGTCGTGATTCCAGGTTCCCGTCGCGTTGGGCTTGTCCTCTGGTGGCGGTTCGTACGTCCAGTTGATACGCGCCAGCGAGAGCCATGCATCCAATCGGGTGCTTGACGCATCGTCTGCTTGCATTTCTGCATATCGTGCTTCCAGCAGATCATCCCGGCTTACCAGCGTGAAGCCGGGGAGCAACCGCAACCTGGCGCGCCTGAAGCTGTTGTCCTGATCGACTTCACTGCCGGTCAATGGAATGACGTAGGGCTTCTGCCTGCGCGGGTGCGCGCCGGAAGGAATCACGCTGCCGCCGGCGATTCGCATGGATTGCAGCATGTCCGCTACGGCAGCACAGCCTTCATCCAGGTCGGCGGATCGTGTGATCCAGCCCTGACTCTGCACCGCGAATACCAGGCTGATGTCGAGGTGAATACGGCCTTCCTCGACGATGGCCGCCGTACTGCCATCACGACCCACCGGGTTGCGGGTGAGGCGAAAAGCTTCGACGAAGCCGCCTTGCGTCACCTGCTCCTGATGGTTGTGGCAGACGACGCCAACGGCGTTGAAGCGCAGGTCCATGCCCGCAGCCTGGGTCTTGCGCTCCAGTGCCCACATCAGGCCCAGAAAGGCCGTTATGGAGGGGAAGCCGTGTGTCAACGGGCTGGAAATGGCGTTGGCGTTCTGCACCCGTAGATGAGGGATCACCAGCAGATGGTCGAACTTCGGGGGCTCAGCCATGCGCCACCTCCGCCTTTTTCGCCGTGCGGGTTGCGTGTCGCTGTATCGGGGCTGGCCACTCCGCATCGAGAATGGCCTGTCGGGCCCAGTGGGCGTGCTCGGCATCACCGACAGGCAAACCACGCGTTTGCAAGTAGGCATTCAGCCAGTTGCCGAAACGGCTGGCGATTTCGTCAGGCCAGCCCTTCCACTCGAAGGCGGCAACAAACGCCGTATCGTCGTCAATATGATCGGGCCGGGGTGGCAGGTCGCTACGTTCCGGGTCCAGCCAGAGCTGCTCGCACAGCGGTAGCTCGCAACTCTCGTCCCGAGTCCACCCCGGCTCGAAAAGTTGCCGAGTGGCGAGCCCGAACGCGGCAAGAGACTCACCCAGTGCCCGTTCGATCCGTTTGCGCGCGTCACGGGTTTCCACAGTAGGAGGCGGATTGCTTCCCAAAAGATCGACCAGCGCTCTGAGTTGGCCGCGAACGCCCTCGAAATTCTCAAAGCGCGCCAATGCGGTTTCGGCATTGAGGAAGTTACGGGGCCTGTCCTGCTTCCATTGCGGGGGGAGGGAGGCAAGTAAATAGTTCACACCGCCGCGCTCACTGTTGAGCTGGCTGATGTTCTGCGGCTTGGTGCCCCCCAACTTGCGGATGACCAGATTGCGGTAGTCCTTCAAGGTGCCGTCATGGGGCTTCTTGTCCCGCCTGGCCTGGCGAGCCATTTTGCTGGCTTCGCCAAACCTGGCATCCGAGATGTCCGCATGCACGGCGTGCGCCAGACTGCTGGAGAAAAGCGGCTGCAGCAGGTGGTATCCGGCGTCGTCTGCAGGCTCGTCATTAATGCACCAATAGAGCTGCTTGGCGTTCACATGGGAGGCCGGGGCCCCGCTTTCACGCACCAGCCCTTTGAACGAACTTGTCCATTCTTTGGCGAGGTCTTCCTCTTCGCTCAGTGCGGAAAGCAGGTCCTTGTCATCGGTTTGCATCCAGTCCAGCAGGCGTTTGCCTTCGACCTCGATCTTCAGCAGTTTGTAGACATCAAGGGCGGCGGCGTTGCCGACGATGTCGTCTGCGAAATGATCTCCGAGTGCGTGCGTGCCGATCTCGGCATGTTGGGGCAGGCTGCCTGGTGGTGCGCGCAGGTTGCTGCCGCGTGCATCAGGATGGGTGGCCTTGAGCACATGCGTGACCGCCTGGATCTGCCTTACGCGGCGCGCGGCATCCGCGAGCCAAGTGGCGTATTCGTATTTCGAGGTGTCGGCGTCGTCTCCGCCGCCTTTCAGCTTCGCCGCTCGTCGCTCTTCGACGAAGGTTGCGATAGTTTTCTGGAACAAATGTGTTCGATCACTTCTTTCCTGCATGTTGTACTCCCTTGAAGGTTCTCCGTTGGGTTAACGCAACCGTCTCTTCCTCCTTTGTTGATGGGCTGGCGCGCGTTGCGGGACGATGCTTGGCAAATCCAAGCGCAGGGTGGTATCGCCACCCTTGTGTGCTGGCCAGAACGCTTACGGTGGCGAAGCGCATCGCGCAGTCGCGCAGAGAGAGTCCTTGCGCATCTGCCTGATCGGCCAGCAGGGACATCAGGTCGGCGTCACCCCAGCGGGAAATGCGTGGTCCCATCCGCAGATCGATGGCGTGCTTCTGGCTGCTGTCGATTGCGGTGTAGAGCTTGACGCCGGGTTTGCCGGCATCTTCATCGACGCGGTGCAGGCGCAGGGTTTCCTCGTCGTCATCCGGCAGGAAGACCAATGCGACTTCCTTCGTTGCGCTCGCACGGAAGGGTTGTTGCTGGGGCAACACCCAGGTCAGGGCCGCTTCAGGGAACTGCCATGCGCAAGCGGCATTCAGCTCGGGGTGATCGGGTGGGCCCCTGCGGCCAGTAGACGCGGGCGACGAGTAGTTCCTCGGCGACATGCAGTCCTGGAGCCGCGCATGTTCGAGGTCCACGAGGCTTCGCTTGGGATCCCACTCGGCCTGCGAGCGCGGTGCGATGCGCGGGATTGCAGTCAGCGGGTTGTATTCCCCGGGGCGCAGCAACTTGCCGAGGTCGTGACTGAGCAGCCGGAAGTCGTGATCGATCGTGCCTGCCTTGTGTTCGAAGCCGGGCCAGATGTAGGCGGCCGCAGGGTTGCCACGCTCGCGGATCGCCTTGAAATGCCGCAGGTTGGTATCGAGCACGAACACGTTCGGGCTGTCGCAGGGCTTGCCACGGTGCCGTTGCACGCGGCCGGCGAGCTGGATGAGCGACCGCATGGACGATGGCTCCACCACGGCCCAGTCGTAGTCATGATCCCGCCCCACTTCTGTGACGGGGGAGCCGAGCACAATGAACAGCTGGTGATGTTCTGGATGCGCGTCAATGGCTTGGCGGATTTCGGGCAACGCGTAGACCGCATCCCTGTCCCGGCGATTCAATGCCTGATCGAGGCGATGCTCGATGGCCGAGCGCAGCAGTAGCGGGAAGCGGGAGTGGTACACACAAAGGTGAATGCGGTACTGCTCCGGGGCGCCGAGCCGGAACAATGCCTGCGCCACGTCGAACAAGGGTTCGATGTTGGCCATGCGAATCAGGCCGAAGCTGACGCGTTTTCCGCTTGTCGGGCAGGTTTCGGCGTGGACGTCATGAGCCTGCAGGGCGGTAGCGAGCACTTGTTCTGCGAACTCGCGCCGCATGGCGTCGTCCTGCGTGGCGGTGATATTCAGGGGGACAAGTTTGGCGCGGCGTCTGGGTTCGGCGTTCTCCAGTGCCGTCGCCCGCGCAGTAACAAAGCGCATGTGTTGTGCAAAAAAGTTCGTGGCGTCTGCGCAGTCAGCAACCTGTGTCCCGAACTCGTCGATCCACAGGCAAGGCACCTCCGGAGGCCTTGCAGCCTGCCCACCATGCGCGCCGCGATTGCGGCAGTACTGCGCGCGCCCTGCGCGGTAGGCCATGTACATGCCCTCCACGAGCGCGGGCGGTAGCGTGGCCGACGACAGCATGACTCTGCTGCCGAGCATGCCGGCCCAGTGCATCAGTCGCGTCAGCGCAGGCAGATCATCCAGGTCGAAGTCGTCCAGTTCGTCCAGCACCAGGTCACTGCTCATCATGCGCAGCATCGGTGCGATCTGCCGCCCGGCTCGCTGCGCCTCTGTGGCAGGCATCAGATGATCGATGGTGCACACCAGCATCGGTGCGGATAGCAGGGATCGAATCTTCTGATCGCGCAGTGCCTTGCTCAGCAAAGGATGGCTGGCCGTGGAGCCCTCGTAGAACACATGACCATCTTCTTCGATCAGGTCCTGTCGGGACGCCGATCCGCTTTGCTCCGCCCGTTGCTCGTAGTACTCGAACAGCGTCCGGTTGGCCGATCCACCGACCCGGATCGCCAGCTCATCTTCGCCGAGCTGCAAATCCTGTCGGTATGCACGGCCCGTTTGCAGCGTGAGGGTGCGCAGGCCCAGCGCAAACGTGGCACGCATGCCTAACTGCGGGTCGGCAAGTGCATACATGACGCGGGCATTGGCCAGTGTTTTGCCGCAGCCGGTTGAGGCCATATTGACGATGAAAGCGCCATGTTCCTGCGTTCTGTCGCGCAGGCTCCCTGCCGTATCGGCGGCCTTGTCCTGCCAGGCGAAGCGTTTGTCCGCACTGCGTTTTCGCAGCCCCTTGTGGCGGGCGAGGCGCGGCAGGTGTCGCTCGAAATGCGGCAGGGCGTGAACGATATGCCCGGCATCGCGAGCGACACCCAACAAGTGTTCATCGAGTGGTTGCTTTAGTTTTCCTTCGTGGGTATTGGCGAACAACTTGCAGGTGGCATCGCCGCGCAGCCGTTCCGGCGCATCGGGCGCGAGGCTGGAATAGTGATGATCGGCCAGCATCAGGCTGAGGCGTGCCAGATGCATCACGAAAGGATTGTCAAGCCATCCGCCCGACTCTGATGGCGGCTTCAGTGCAGCCAGCTTGTTGGCAACCTTGGAGGCCTGCGCACGCCACTTGGGCAAGGTGACCGGCAGTGCGTTGGCCAAATCCCAGTACGCCCTGATTCTCTCGGCATCCGCGGGCCGCCTGATCTCGTTCCAGTCATGGCCGATCGTGCTCAGTAGGCCGGGAAGTGCCGGCGGACCGAAATGTGGGGATCTCTTTCCCAACCAGGCTTGGCTCCCATCGTCATTGGGTACTGGCAAGGTGGGGAGACGGTGGTGCGTGACCACCAGCCACGCGATGGCGGCGGCCAAGGGCGGCAACTTGGCGAACGGAGGTGGTGCGGACGGATCGAGCCCATCCCTCAGGTAGCGGTCGGGTGCCGACCAACTGGCATCGTCGGCCGCGTCAGGTGTGGCCAGGCGACGCAGCCATGTTGCGTCGTCGTCATCGCCGACGAAGGCGAGGAAGAGTCGCAGCGAAACCCATTCGTGGCGGAACAGATTCTTCTCGCGAATCTGCTGCCTGAGCTTCGCCTGGAAGGCCACGCTCGCCTTGCCGAGGTCGTGCAGTAATGCCGCCAGCTGTGCCAGCAGCCGAATAGCTTCGCCTGTGTGCCAGTCGTTCTCGTCGGCGCGCCGCAACACATTCCGGGTGGTGCTGTTGGTGGGCGTGGCGCCATCTGCGTTGAAGCGACGGGCATCGCCAACAATCCAAAGTACCTCGCTATGGTCGCGGCCGCGTATCCAGTGACAGGCCACGGCGGTGTTCTTGCGCGCCGTTTTTCTGAGCAGTTTGCGCAGGGTGTCCAGCCCGGCCTGAGTGATCGGGGTCTGCCAGGTCCGATCGCCTCGACGTTCAGCAAACTGGTCGAGAATGCGCCGCGTTTCCGTGAGGGCTCGTTTGTCGCATTGGCTGATCAGCAGCACATTCATTCGACGAGCCCCGCAGTTTCCAGCGCCACCGCCTTCACGGTGTCGATCATGAAGTCCAGGGACTCGCTGCGCGTCAGCGCTTCAATGCAGTTGCGGCGGAAGGCTTGCTCGTCGTCTCCCCGCATCGCGGAAAGGAAAGCTTGGGGCAGGATGCTGGCATCCTTGACCAGATCCGCGACATCAAAGACCAAGCCGCCGCGCCTGGTCTTGCCGTGCAAGACGGCAAGGCCGTGCGGCAGGCCGAGCACCCAAGTCGCCGTGGCCCCGAGGCCGTAGGCTAGGTAGTTGCCGTGATCGAGAAAGCGATTGGCAGGGTCGGTTCCCGTTCCACGCTTGGCGCGGGTGAAGTCACCGTAGCTCACCGCATCCACGGCGACCTTGAACAGCGCCTTCGTCAAGCGGGCTTCCTCGGTGAGCAAAGCCGCTGTGTCGGGCATGTGCGCCAACTGCCGCACGGAGCGATCAAGCAGTGATTCGAGTCGATCTGTGGCGGGGGCAAAGCCTGCATCGCGCAGGCTCCGGTGGGTCCACTGTTTGCGGATGCGTTCGATCCTGGCCCGCTGAAAAGCGCGCGCGGCTTCGAGGCGCATCTCGTCCTGAAACCAGAATCGAACCCAGGCCTGGAGGTACTCGGTAGGCCGGTACTCGCTTTGCGGCGAGAACCACGCCACCTCGATATCCATCTCGTTCGCTGAAAACAGGGGGGTGCCACCGCCGCCACAGAAACCTACGAGGACGCCGGCCTTGGCGAGCTCCCGCATGGCGGCTTGTGTGATCGAGGTTCCCGTGCCGAGCAGGACCGTGGTGGTGTTCGCGATCGGAATGTTCCAGTAAAGGGACTGTTTTCCTTCATCCGTGACGTATTCAACCCGGCCACCGTTCACCAGAACGCGGCAGTGCTGGAGGTAATAGATGTTGGCCCGCTTCGAATGCAGGATGGATTTCAGGTCTGTAGGGGTGAAATCGCTCAAGCTCGGGATCTCAAAATACTTTGACCAAAAAATATTCTTGGCAATTTTTCACTGAATGAATTTTGGAAGGTTATGAATGTAAGACTGGGCAGTCTCATTCGGTGAGACCCTGGGGGGGCTCTTGGCGAGCCACTGCAACGGACGGAGGAACAGCTTTGCCGGATGCTGTGACGATGCGCGCGACGCCGCGCTGCGAGAGACTCGGCGCGCACCCGGCAATGGATTTTGCGATGCGCACCTTCGGTCTCCTGGCTCTGCTGATCATTCTTGCCTACCCCGATCCCGGCGCGGCGCGCGACGTCGTCAACGGCTTCGACCTCAACAAGACGTCTGTGCCACGCGAGTTGATTGCCGGCGGCGGCCCACCGCGAGACGGCATTCCCGCGCTGACCGACCCCGACTTCCTTCCCGCCAGCGAAGCGACCTACCTGAAAGAGGACGACCGGCTGCTTGGCGTGGTCTACAACGGCGTCGCCAAGGCCTACCCGCTGCCGGTGATGAACTGGCACGAGCTCGTCAACGACTGCTTCGACGGCGAGCCGGTGTTGGTCACCTACTGTCCGCTGTGCTTTACCGGCATGGCCTTCAAGGCTGGGTTCAATGGCAAGCGGCAGAAATTCGGCGTCTCGGGCCTGCTGTACAACAGCGATGTGCTGCTCTACGACGTTACCGGCGAATCGCTGTGGTCGCAGATCATGGGCGAGGCCATCGCCGGGCCGCGCATGGGTCAGCCGCTGGAGTCGGTGCCGCTGGTCAATACCAGCTGGCGCGACTGGCGCAAGCGCCATCCCGACACCCTGGTGCTGTCGCGCGAAACCGGCCACCGCCGCGACTACGAGCGCGACCCTTACGCGTGGTACGACCAGAGCCACGACCTCGCCTTTCCGGTTGCCTTCCGCTCACACGGCTACCACCCCAAGGAGTACGTGCTCGGGTTGAAGATCGATGGTCGGGCGCGCGCGTGGCCTGTCTCCGAGCTGATGAAGGCAGCGTTGCCGCTGAAGGACCGCCTTGGCGACAAGGACGTCGTCATTCACTACGACGACGACAACGTCACGGCGGAAGCGCGTGAGGCCGACGGCGAGCTGCTGTCCGGCGTCATGGCCTACTGGTTTGCCTGGTACGCCTTTCACCCGCAGACCGAGGTCTATACCGCCGACGGCGACGAAAAGCCGACAGAATAGGCATGACCTACCACGGGCTCCATCACATGGACAACACACCGCGCCACCTCCCCCTGTCGCTGCTTTTGCTGCGGCTGGGAATTTTCATCGTCATGTTTGTCTGGACGCTGGACAAGTTCGTCAACCCTGAGCACAGCGGCAAGGTCTTTGCCGGCTTCTACGGGCTGGAGGGTCTGGGCGCGGCCGCCTTTCTCGTCATCGGCGCCGCGCAGATGCTGGTGGTGCTGGCCTTTGTTGCCGGCTTCATGCGCAAGCTCAGCTACGCCCTGATTCTGGCCATGCACACCGTATCGACGGTGTCGGCCTACCAGCGGTATCTCGACCCTTTCAACCATCTGCTGTTCTTCGCCGCCTGGCCCATGCTGGCCGCCGCCGTGGCGCTGTACCTGCTGCGTGACCACGACACGCTGTTGAGCTGGGACGCCCGATCCCCTGCCTGATGGCCGCGCCTGCAGCGGATCTGGCGGACGAGCGCCCCAGTTCGCGCGGGGCCGACCGCGATGAGCTGATCGCGGGCATCGTGGGGCCCTGCACCAGCCATCCCGTGGCCTTGGTGGGTGTCGACGTCACGTGGGGGCGGCATGCCGGCCACGAAGGACAGCCGCAGCGCTTCGGGACCCTGGGGGGCGGCCTCCAGCCGGCCGACGCCTGTGCCCGCATGGCGTGGCGTTTCAGCTGCATTTCCAGTGTGGAGGCCTGGGCTGAAGCGGGCGTGATGCCGAGGGCCCGAGCGTTGGGGCGCGCTGGCAGAAGCGGACGACGCCCTGACCCGCAGGATTCGCCTTGAGGGCCGCTATCGCCACGAGCGGCTCGGCCACGTGGGCGGTGGCGCCGTTGCGACCCGGGCTACCCGCCGCTGCCCCTGCCGCTGCTGTGGCGGGGCTTCACCGGCGGGGTCCAGTCGGGGCGGCGACGCTCCGCTCCCATCGGAGCGCCGCTTCGAGAGATCGAAGCCCGTTGCGACTGAAAAATCGGCGTCGGAAATCGCGCTCCGTCTTGGCGCCGGCTTGAGTAAACGGCAAAAAACCGCTAACTTCAACAAGTTGTCATCAAGTTATGGTCTGATTCTCTAGGTTCCACAACGAGGGGGCGCACGCAGCGACATGCACACGATTCCCGCGATCTTGAAGCTCGATGCCGGTGGTCTGCCCGTGGGGTGGATCCGTTGGCAGACCGCAGTCGTGCTCTATGCCCGCGACCGGGTGCGCTGGGAGGCGGGTGAAGAACGTTTCGAGATTCGCGGGGGCACCTGCGCCCTGACGGGGCGTCAGTCCAAGATCGAGATCGGCAGCATCATTGCCGTGTCCGACCGCTCCAAACGCTTCGAGCGGGGCGTGCCGCTGCTCACCAACCGCACGCTGTTTCATCGCGACCAGAACCTGTGTCTTTACTGTGGTCACCATTTTGCAGTGAGCCAGTTGACGCGTGACCATGTCATTCCGGCCGCGCGCGGCGGCCTGACCATCTGGGAAAACTGCGTCACCGCTTGCCGCGTGTGCAACCAGAAGAAGGACAGCCGCACGCCCGAGGAGGCCAGCATGCCGCTGCTGGCCGTGCCTTACACGCCCAATCTGGCCGAGTACCTGATTCTGCAGAACCGCCGCATCCTCGCGGACCAGATGGCCTTCCTCAAGGGCTATTCGCGCAAACATGCGCGAATCCTGCCCAGCGCGGCGTACTGACAGGTTCAAACCTCACGGGCGCCAAGGCGCGGCGCAGGAAATGCCCGCCCCTTTGCTGGCACACTCGTGCGCCTCGCCGAGACCGCTCGGCACCTTTTTCCCAGATGAGGCTTGGTTTGGTACGGCATCACCCGGCGCAGTGGGCGCCCCACCTGCAGCGGCGTCCATGAGCGTCGCCCGGCCGTTTCGCGGTATCGCGCTGATCACCGGCGCGGTGTTCCTGTTCGCCTGCATGGATGCAACCACCAAGCTTCTGGTGGCTGAATACCCCGCGCCCGTGGTCGTTGCCGTGCGCTATATCGTGCAGTGCCTGCTGATGGTGGTGTTGCTGATGCCGCGCAGCGGACGACAGATGCTGCACACACAGCGTACGGCTCTGGTGTGGGTGCGCGCGGCGTGCCTGGCGGCCACGTCCCTGGTGGTGGCCCTGGCCTTCCGCCACCTGCCCGTGGCCGAGGCCACGGCCATCGTCTATCTGTCGCCGCTGCTGGTGGTGATGGTCGGCGGCCTGGTGCTGCGTGAATCCATCGGCCGGGTCGGTGTGTTGGCCGCCATTGCCGGCTTTGTGGGCGTGCTGCTGATTGCCCGGCCCGGCAGCGGACTGGACCCCCTGGGGGTGGCCTTGGCCCTGGCGGGCGCCCTGATGATTGCCGGCTACCAGTTGCTGTCACGGGTGCTGGCAGCCACCGAAAGCACCCTGGCCTTGCTGTTCTATGCGGCCCTGTTCGGTTCGATTCTGTACGGCCTGATGGTGCCGTGGTTCTTGGAAGGGCTGGCGCCCAGCATGCTGCAACTGGGGCTGTTTTCAAGCCTCGGCGTCACCGGCGGGCTGGGCCACTACCTGTTTACCGCCGCCCACCGGTATGCGCCGGCCTCGTCGCTGGCCCCGGTGATGTACGTGCAGTTGCTGTGGGCCAGCCTGCTGGGCTGGTGGGTGTTTGGCGAGGTGCCCGATGGCTTGACCCTGCTGGGCATGGGCGTGATTGCGCTGTCGGGCGTGGCCGTGGTGATCAAGTCGCAATGGACGCGCCGCACGGTGGTGGCTGCGGCGCCGGAGTGACGGTGCACGGGGTTTCGCGGCACAGCGCCATCGTCGATGATGGGGCCCGCTTCATTGCGCAGGATGCCGAGATGACCCATACGCCGACCACGGAGCGAGGTCGCTGATGCAGATTGCAGATGCGATGCGACTGGCCGCTGAGCACAGTTGTGAGCTGTATCGCGATGCCGACTCGGGGCTCTGGATCGTGGCCTCGATCTCGTATGACAGCGACGCCTGCTCGTTGACAGACGCCAAGCTGCTGGAAATCGACGCTGCAACCTTTCTGGCGCAGTTCATTCCCGATCGCTTCTGAGCGGTCGCGCCGGCCGCGCGACGCGTGGCGCCGGCACTGGCTGCGAGCCGTGCATTGGCCTGAGGTATTCTGCGCGCCTTGTAAAAACCAACTCATTGGAATGATTGTCATGGCAGACGCACTCAACAAACGCTCGCGCATCATCACCGGCGGCATGGAACGCTCCCCCAACCGCGCGATGCTGCGTGCCGTCGGCTTCAGCGATACCGATTTCGAGAAGCCCATCGTCGGCGTTGCCAACGGGCATTCCACCATGAACCCCTGCAATGCCGGGATTCAGCCGCTGGCCGAGCGTGCCTGCCACGCCCTGAGCCAGTCGGGCGCCATGCCGCAGACCTTCGGCTTTCCCACCGTGACCGACGGCATTTCCATGGGCACCGAGGGCATGAAGTTCTCGCTGATCTCGCGCGAGGTGATTGCCGACGCCATCGAAACCGCCGTGTCCAGCCAGTGCATGGACGGTGTGCTGGTGGTGGGCGGCTGCGACAAGAACATGCCCGGCGCCATGATCGGCATGCTGCGCATGAACATCCCCGGCGTGTTCGTCTATGCCGGCACCATCAAGCCCGGTGTGTGGAAGGGTGTGCCGCTCACGATCGTGTCGTCGTTCGAGGCCGTTGGGGCGTTTCGCGCCGGCACGATGAGCGAAGAAGACTTTGTCGGCATCGAGAAAAATGCCTGCCCCAGCGTCGGTGCCTGCGGCGGCATGTACACCGCCAACACCATGTCGTCGTCCTTCGAGGCGCTGGGAATGAGTCTGCTGGGCTCCTCGCAGATGGCCTCGCCTGACCCTGAAAAGGCCGACTCGGCGGCCGACTCGGCGCGGGCGCTGGTGGGGGCGATCAAGCGTGACCTGAAACCGCGTGACATCGTCACCCGCAAGGCCATCGAAAACGCCGTGACGCTGGTGATGGCCACCGGCGGCTCCACCAACGCCGTGCTGCACTTCCTGGCCATTGCCCACGCGGCCGAAGTTGAATTTTCGCTGGACGACGTGGAAACCATCCGCCAGCGCACGCCGGTGTTCTGTGACCTGAAGCCCTCGGGCAAATATGTGGCCGTGGACTTTCATCGCGCCGGCGGCGTGCCGCAGGTGCTGAAAATGCTGCTGGTGAAGGGTCTTTTGCACGGTGACGCGCTGACCATTACCGGCGAGACCATGGCTGAGGCGCTGGCTGCGGTACCCGACGTGCCGCGCGCCGATCAGGACGTGATTCGGCCCATCGACAAGCCGCTGTACGCGCAAGGGCATCTTGCGGTGCTCAAGGGCAACCTCGCGCCTGAAGGCAGCGTGGCCAAGATCACCGGCCTTAAGAACCCGGTGATCACCGGGCCGGCCAAGGTGTTCAACTCTGAAGACGAGTGCATGGCCGCCATTCTCGACGACCGGATCGTGGCGGGCGACGTGGTGGTGATTCGCTACGAAGGCCCCAGAGGCGGCCCCGGCATGCGCGAGATGCTGGCGCCCACCAGCGCGCTGATCGGCAAGGGCCTGGGCGAATCGGTGGGCCTGCTCACCGATGGGCGCTTCTCGGGCGGCACCTGGGGCATGGTGGTCGGCCACGTCGCCCCAGAGGCCTATGACGGCGGCCCCATTGCGCTGATCGAAGAGGGCGACTCGGTCACCATCGATGCCCACCTGCGGCTGTTGCAGCTCAATGTGCCCGACGCCGAGATTGCCGCGCGCCGTGCCAAGTGGGTGCAGCCGGCACCGCGTTACACGCGTGGCGTTCTGGCCAAGTTCATGAAGAACGTGTCAAGCGCATCTAAGGGCGCGGTCACGGATTGACCGGGCCGGCCGCAGGTGGGATGTCCGTATGAATCCCGACCTGCAGGGCGCTTGGCAATCTGAAAAAGCGCCGGGCATTGGCGGCGGTGACCGCGGCCAGCGCGGCCGGGTCGTCACCGCGCAGTTCGGCCAGCGCCCTGGCCACCCATGGCAGGTAAGCAGGCTCATTGCGGCGGCCGTCGATTCCCGGTTTGTCGTCATGGCGCTTGCCGGGTCGTTGACCGCGCGGCAGGTTGCCGGGCAGCAGGTAGGGTGCGTCGGTCTCGATCATCAGGCGCTCGAGCGGAATCCCCGGTGCCACCGCGCGCAGCCCGGCGCCGCGGCGTTTGTCGCACACCCAGCCGGTGATGCCGATATGGCAGTCCAGCGCGAGGTAGGCGTCCCGTGCGGCGGCGGTGTCGGTGAAGCAATGCACGCAGGCGTCGGGCAGGGCGGCGCGGTACTCGCGAACAATGGCGTGAAAGTCGTCATGGGCCGACCGCTGGTGCAGAAACACCGGCTTCTCTAGGCGAATGGCCAGCTCCAGCTGGGCGATGAACACCTTGCGCTGTACCTCGCGCGGTGACAGGTCGCGGTGGTAGTCCAGCCCGCATTCGCCGAGGCTGACCAGCCCGGCATGCGTGGCCAGCGCGGTGATCAGCTCGGCGTCTTCATTGGTCCACTCGCTGGCGTGATGGGGATGCACGCCGGCCGTGCAGTACAGCCGGTCGGGCGCGGTCAGTCGGAGTTGCTGGACGGCCCGGTTGGACTGCCGGCAACTGCCGGTGAGAATGATGGCCTGCACTCCGGCGCCCCAGGCGCGGCTGAACACGGCCTCGCGGTCCAGATCAAAACTCTCGTGGGCCAGATTGGCGCCGATGTCGATCATTGCGGGCAGCCCTACTCGCCGGGGCGCAGGTCGATGGGGTCACCGTCCAGCCGCTGACGTTGCGAACGGGCCACGCCGTCCACGCAGCGATAGCGTTCGATACGTCCGCGTTGGGTGCGGGTGTCGGCGGCCACGATCCATTCCAGGTTGACGGCCAGGGGCGGCTCTTCGGGCGCGCCGCACAGCCGGGTTGCCAGCCGGCGGATGCGGGCCCCGGGCAGTTGCGCGCCGGCGGCGGCAAGATAGCGTTGCCAGCGCGTATCGGCGTAGGCCCCGGTGGCCGGCGTGAGGTCGTAGGTCAGGGCCTGGTCGCCGCGCAGGGCGTCACGGTATTGCCCGGGCACGCGTTCGACGGCCGCAACCCACTGTCCCTGCTGGGGCGTGCGCGCGCGGGTGGTATCCGGCGGCGCGATGAAGGGCGTGAAGGCCAGTCCGGGCGGTGTGGCAAGCCAATGCGCCGGGGCGGTAAAAACTGAAATGCCCTGCGCGACCAGCAGCACCAGCGCCAGCAGCGCCAAGCCGGTCATGGTGTTGGGTTTGCTGGCCGGCGGCAGGCTGCCCAGCAGCCCCGCCAGCAGGCCACGGTGGCGTACGACCTGTTGGTAGCAGGCATTGCCCGCTGCGCGGATGGGCGTCAAGGCCAGAAGGGGCGCCAGCGGCGCGAGCCACGCGGAGTGCCGGACCAGGGTGACACCCGCAAGCCAGTGCAGCGTGGCCCGGCCCTGCTCGTCGATCACCACCCAGCTGTTCTGTGCCTTCATCAGCGCGTGGGCGCGGGGGTTGTCCTGGGCCGGCTTTACCGAACTGCCCGGCGGCAGAATCAGCAGGTCCTGCAGCACGCGGCAACAGTGGTGGCAGAAACGGCAGTCCTGATCGTAAAAAACCTGCACCGGTTTGCCCGTGGCGTGACGCCGGGCCAGTGACGTCCACAACGCACTGGGCAGCCACGGGATCACTGCCAGCGCGGCGATCGTCATCAGGGCAGCGGGGGATCGGTGGGCGATGAGAACCCCTAACGCGCCGCCCAGCGCCAGCATCGGGGTCGCCCAGCGCCACGGCGACGGGGTGGGCAGCAGCGCTCTCGAAACGAGCGCCAGCAGCAGCGAGATGGCGCCGGCGATGGCCAGCGATGCGGCAGTGCCCTGCGTCGGTATCGTCAGTGCGGCGCCGGCCAGCGCCAGCCATTGCAGTGCCCAGCCCAGCCCGGGCAGCCCGCCGCGCCGGGTGTCGCTGGCGCCGGGCGCCAGCGGCTGCCCCAGCGTGGCATCGAGGCTCCAACGCAGCCCCAGCGGCAGGCTCAGCGACCACAGGGCCAGCCCGACCAGCCAGACCTCGTGCGGCAGGCTGATCAGTGGCTGACGGGTGACAAAGCTGAACAGCACCAGCGTCGCCACCCCCAGGCTGAAGTGCGTGCGATAGCCCATGATCAGCGTGAGGCTTGCCATCAGTCCGGCGCCCAGCATCAGTCGCAGCACCCAGGGGTTGCCGGTGACCAGGGTCAGGTTGTGGGCGGCCAGGCCGCCCAGATCGAGGCTGTCGGTGCGCGGCATCATGCCGCCGTCGCTGAACCAGAGCGGGACGGCGCCCATCAGCGAGGCGAGGGTGCAGCCCAGCGCGATGGCCAGGGCGACGCGAAACAGGGCCAGGCTGCGCAGGTCCATGCTGGTGATCTGGTGCCAGTAGTGCTGCGACAGCGGCGTTGCGTCGGTGGTCATGGCCCTCCAGGGTGTCGGCGGTGCGCCCGTGCGGCAGCCGGGGCATGCCCGGCCGCTGGATACAGCGGCCCCCCGACGGCGCGATTGCTTGGATAATGGGCCACGCTCGCGGCCCATCGATTCGGCACTATAGGAGTCGCGTGATGCCGCCGCAACCAACGTCGTTGCAGGGTTCTGCCCTGCCTTCCGGAGGGTCGATGCTCACCGAAATTCCCCACTCACTGGCAACTGCGCCCCAGCGGCTCAGCGCCGAGCACGGGGCCATCGAAGTGGCCTGGTCGCTGCCGTCATCCGCACCCCGCGGCTGGATGGTGGTGGGGCACCCGCATCCGCTGTTTGGCGGCGCCATGAGCAACAAGGTCACCTACATGCTGGCGGCAGCAGCGGCCGAGGCGGGCTGGCTGGCGTTGCGATTCAACTTTCGCGGGGTGGGCGGCAGCGCCGGCCAGCACGATGGCGGCCGCGCCGAAACGGCGGACTATCTGGCCCTGGCATCGGCGCTGCGCAGCCAGTTGCCGAACCTGCCATCGGTGTACAGCGGGTTCTCGTTTGGCGGCTTCGTTGCGCTGCGTGCCGCCGAGCAGGCGCCGCCCGATGGCGTGCTGACGGTGGCTCCGCCGCTGACCAAGTATGTCGACCTGCCGATGCCGGCCGTACCCCCCATGCCGTGGTGGACGATTCACGGCGCCGATGACGACGTCGTGGCCATGGCGGACAACGAAGCGGCGCTGGCCGACGCCGATCCGCCCCCGCGCTGGGTGCGGGTGGAGGGTGCCGGGCACTTCTTCCATGGGCAGCTGGCGATCATCAAATCGACCACTGTGGAATTCCTGGAGGGTTTGGCGATCTGATGGCGTCTGCTTGCCCGAAACACGACCCAGAAATGGAGATTGCATGCTGAGCAAATGGCTGTCCCGATTGAACGTCCACCAGGACCGTGATCCGGCCGATCAAGGTGACGTGAGCCTGGCCACGGCCTTGCTGCTGCACGAAGTGGCCGTGGCCGACACTGCGCAAGACGCGGTCGAGGCGGATCAGGTTCTGCAAGAGATCAGCGATGCGTTTGGCTTGAGCGCCGAGCAGGCCGCGACGCTCAAGCGACAGTCAGCGCTGGAGGCCGAGCGCACGGTGTCACTGCACGGCGTCGTCGAGGCACTGAATGCCAGCCTCGATGCCGAAGGCAAGCGTCATTTGTGCGCACGTCTGTGGCGGGTGGCGTTTGCCGACGGTCACCTCGACCCTCAGGAAGAAGGGCTGATCCGCAAGCTGGCCGATCTGCTGTTCATTCCGCACCCGGTCTTCGTGCAGGAAAAGCTCAAGGCCGAGGCGGCGCAGGTGCCCGGGCCTTCGGGAGCCTGAGGCCGACGGCGCCGATGGTGTCGTCCTTGAGTTCGCGAATCACCAGCTCCATTTCACCGAAGCGCAGACGGTCGCCAATGACCGGGTTGGGCAGGCTGCTGTCGAGGAATTCGGCAACCGTCAATCGGGCCGCGTGGGGTGACAGGCTGACGCCGTAAATCAGCGCCAGTTGGTCCATGGGGGCGTCGGGGCGCAGCCCGAATTCACCGAAGAAGCGTTGCTCTTCTTTCTTCAGGGGCTTGGCACTGGCCTCGAAGATCTTGTCGAGGGCGTCCAGTTCGGCGCGATTACACAGCAGTGCGACGTTGTCGGCTTCGCGCAGCCGCCCCCAGTCGCGGGTTGACAGCAGCTTGTTGCCGCGGGTGATGGCCACAATACGGATGGTGTCGGGCAACTCGATCTCGCGGATCGGCTGACCAGCCAACGCCGAATGCCGGGGCAGCCGGTAGCTGACGATCTCATGGTCGCGCGCGCCCGGCAGGTCGATGTCGACACGGTGCGTCCGCGTGCTTTGATTCGGCACGTAGAGCCCCAGAAAGCGGGCTGCGGGTGCCATCGTCCAGCCCTGCACCACCAGTGACACCAGCACGATGATGAAGGCGATGTTGAAGAACAGCTCAGCGTTGTCGATGCCGGCGATCAGCGGAAAAGTGGCCAGCACGATCGGGACCGAGCCACGCAGCCCCACCCACGAAACAAAGACCTTTTCACGCCAGGGAAACCGGAACGGCAACAGGCCCAGGGTGACTGCGACCGGGCGTGCGACCAGCATCAACACCAGGGCGATCAGCAGTCCGGGCACCGCCACCGTTGCCAGCTCGGTGGGCGTGGCCAGCAGCCCCAGCAGCACGAACATGCCAATCTGCGCCAGCCAGGCCACGCCATCATGAAACCGCCGAATGTTGGGCAGCGCGTGCACGCGGTGATTGCCGACCCACAGGCCCGCCAGATATACGGCGAGAAAGCCGCTGCCACCCAGCCGGTCGGTCAACCCGAAGATCAACAGGCCGCCCGCCAGCGCCATGAGCGGGTACAGCGAGTCGTTGAGGTCGAGCCGGTTGAGGGCTGAGGCCAGCGACACGCCGCCGGCCAGCCCCATCAGGCTGCCGATGCCCATCTGCTGGACGAGAAAAATCAGCGAATCAACCAGGGTGTAGTCGTTGGGGGCGCTCAGATAACCAATCACCGCGAGGGTGAGAAACACCGCCATCGGGTCGTTGGTGCCGGATTCGGTTTCCAGCGTGGAGCTGACGCGGGTGTTGAGCGCCATGGAGCGCGTCCCCAACAAGGCGAACACTGCCGCAGCGTCGGTAGAGCCGACGATCGCGCCGATCAGCAGGCCTTCGGCCCAGGTGAGCTTGAGCAGCCAGGCGGCGAAGGCGCCGGTGATGCCCGCCGTCAGCAGGACGCCCACGGTGGCCAGCGAAATCGACGGCCAAAGCGCGGTGCGAAAGTTGATGGCCGAGGTGCGCAAGCCGCCGTCGAACAGGATGACGGCAAGCCCTACGGTGCCCGCCAGGTTGGCAAGCCCGTAGTCACTGAAGGGGATGCCGCCGGGGCCGTCAACGCCCGCCAGCATGCCAATGATCAGGAAGATCAGCAGCAGGGGAACGCCCAGGCGCGGCGTGATCACGGTCGCCAGGATGCTCATCGCGAGCAACAGACCCGCCAGCAGAATCAGATCAGGTGCGATGAGCATTGCGACATTCTAGCGATCGCTCTGGCGACGATGCACCGACTTCAACCCGTTTTTTGCCCTGCGCCATGCAGCGCAATCCGGTCGCGATTGCGGGTCAATGCCGGGGCTTGTGCGTGGCCGTCTCAGGCGGCCGATTTTCGGCGGGGTCAGCCGGGGGCAGGCCATGGGCGGGCGCCTCGTCGGCGCGCTCTTCGGCCATGGCGACCCGGTGCTGATGCAAATGCGGCCTGCCGAAGATTGCATGGACGAGCAGGCCGGCGACGGCCATCTGCAACCAGCCCCAGCCGATGCTGCCCAGCGCCAGCTTGAGATTGGGCGTGAGGTGAAACCCGACCAGGGTGGCGGCGCCGATCCCGACGATGACCAGCGTGCTGCGCCGCCAACCGATCAGGGGAATGAGCAGCCAGCACACCGCCAGCCCGATGGGCAGACTGTGCAGCGCGATCGAGGCGCCGAGTTCTTGGGTGGCGTTGTCAATGTTGGCGAGAATGGCGCCGTCGGCCAATGCGTGGATGGCCAGGCCTGCAAGGGCGATGGTCAGGGCGATCCAGTGGGTCTGCTCGCGGATCGGCCGAAAGGCGCGTTCCAGCAGGGTGGGCAGTGCAAATCCGGCAACCAGCCAGACGAAGCCCCAGGCACCGCCATCGTGCAGGGCGTGGGGAATGATTTCGAACAGCAGCAGGGCCGCAATACTCAAGAGCACCAAGGTGTCGAACACCCGACGATAACCGGGCGCGGCACGGGTCATGGCATACAGCAGCGGCCCGCAGGCCAGCGCCAGCAAGGTGGCGACGAGAAACAGCACCATATCGAGAAAGCACCTTTGGGCCTGCAGTGGACCCGGCTGAACACACTGCGCCTGCAACAGTGTCGTTATAGCGTAACACTAAGCAAATGCCCGTCACCCCCTGAGGTGGGCGACGGGCGCGGTGCGAAGATCAACCTGCGCCGGTGCGCTTCAAGGGTGAGGTCTCAATGGGCGCGGACGGCCCCGGTTTCAGCGTCTTTGTCGGTCGCCGGAATGACGTCTTCGGGCAAGGCTACGGGCATGCGTTCCAGCGCGATCCGCAGCGCGTCCTCGATCCAGCGGACCGGCTCGATCCGCAGGGCGGCCTTGACCGTGTCGGGGATCTCGCTGAGATCCTTGACGTTTTCATGCGGGATCAACACCGTGCGAATGCCGCCGCGCTGCGCCGCGAGCAGCTTTTCCTTGAGCCCGCCGATGGGCAGGATCTCGCCGCGCAGGGTGATTTCGCCGGTCATCGCGACATCGGCCCGTACCGGAATCTTGGTCAGCGACGACACCAGCGCGGTGCACATGGCCACGCCGGCCGAGGGGCCGTCCTTGGGCGTTGCGCCCTCGGGGACGTGCACGTGCAGGTCCGATTTTTCGTTGAACAAGGGGTCGATGCCCAGCTGGCGACCGCGTGAGCGCACGACGGTCAGCGCCGCCTGAATCGATTCCTGCATGACGGTGCCCAGCGACCCGGTCTGGGTCAGCTTGCCCTTGCCGGGCGCCAGTGCGGCTTCGATGGTCAGCAGTTCGCCGCCCACCTCAGTCCAGGCCAGACCGGTGACCTGGCCAATCTGGTTCTTTTCTTCGGCGCGGCCATAGCGGTAGGGTTCGACGCCGAGGAATTTCTCCAGCGTTTTCTCGGTCACCGAAATTTTCTTCTTCGCGGGCTCTTGCAGCAGTTGCTTGACGACCTTGCGGCAGATCTTGCCGATTTGCTGCTCCAGCTTGCGCACACCCGCTTCACGCGTGTAAGTGCGCACCACGTGACGGATGGCCTTTTCGCCCAGTACCAACTCCTTGTCCTTGAGGCCGTTCTCGCGAATCTGCTTGGGCAGCAGGTACTGCATGGCGATGGCGACCTTTTCGTCTTCGGTGTAACCGGGCAGGCGGATGATTTCCATGCGATCCAGCAGCGGGCCGGGGATGTTCAAGGTGTTGGCGGTGGCCACGAACATCACGTCAGACAGGTCGATGTCGACCTCCAGATAGTGGTCCTGGAACGCCTTGTTCTGTTCCGGGTCCAGCACTTCAAGGAGCGCGGACGAGGGGTCTCCCCGGAAGTCGGTGCTCATCTTGTCGATTTCGTCGAGCAGGAACAGCGGGTTCTTGGTGCCCACCTTGGACAGGTTCTGCACGATCTTGCCGGGCATCGAGCCGATGTAGGTGCGGCGGTGACCGCGAATCTCGGCCTCGTCGCGCACGCCGCCCAGCGCCATGCGGGTGAACTTGCGGTTCACCGAATCGGCAATGGAGCGCCCCAGCGACGTCTTGCCGACGCCCGGGGGGCCGACCAGGCACAGGATCGGACCCTTGACCTTCTTCACGCGGCTCTGCACCGCAAGGTATTCGACGATGCGTTCCTTGACCTTCTCAAGGCCGTAGTGGTCTTCGTCCAGCTTGGCCTGGCAGGCGGCCAGATCAATGACGCTCTTGGAGCGCTTCTTCCACGGCACCTGCAACAGGGTGTCGAGATAGTTGCGCACCACGGTGGCCTCGGCCGACATCGGCGGCATCATCTTCAGCTTGGCGAACTCGGCGCGCGCCTTGGTGCGGGCTTCCTTCGACATGCCCGCCTTTTCGATGCGCTCGGCCAACTCCTCTTGCTCGGATGGGCCGTCTTCACTCTCACCCATTTCTTTCTGAATGGCCTTCATTTGCTCATTCAGGTAGTACTCGCGCTGGTTCTTCTCCATCTGCTGTTTGACGCGGCCGCGGATCTTCTTCTCGATCTGCATCACGTCTATTTCGCCATCGAGCTGGCCCAGCACGTACTCCAGCCGTGCGCGCGCGTCATCGATCTCGAGCACCGATTGTTTGTCTTCGAGCTTCAGGGACAGATGGGCGGCGATGGTGTCCGCTAGGCGTCCGGGGGCGTCCATGCTGGCCAGCGAGGGAAGCAGCTCGGCCGGAATCTTCTTGTTGAGCTTCGCGTACTGCTCGAATTGCGACAGGGTCGAGCGCATCAGCGCATCGACTTCGGGTGAGCGGTCGTCTTCGGCGGTCTCCTCGCTCAGGGGCGTGCAGTCGGCCACCAGAAACGGTCCGTCTTCCTGCCAGCGTTGAATCTCGGCACGACGCACGCCTTCGACCAGTACCTTCACGGTGCCGTCGGGCAGCTTGAGCATTTGCAGAATGCTGGCCAGGGTGCCGACGTTGTAGAGGTCTCCCGGGCCGGGGTCGTCCACGTCCGGCGTACGCTGTGCCAGCAGCAGGATGCGTTTGTCGTCCTGCATCGCGGCACTGAGCGCCTTGATGGACTTTTCGCGACCGACGAACAACGGGATCGCCATGTGTGGAAAGACCACGACGTCGCGCAGCGGCAGGATCGGGGCGCAACGGTCAGAGAAGGACGGCACAGGCAACTCCCGGGCTAAGACAGCAGTGAAATGGATTATGCCTAAACAGTCTGGGGACGCTGAGCGGGGAATCAACCGCCGGTTCCGAGGCTGAGCGGTGGCTGCCGGCTCAGCGGGCGCGTCATTGACGCTTTTTCCGCGCCCTTGTTATAAAGCATGTCACTCGAACGCGAAAAGCTCGAGGCAGTGAGACTTAAATGCGCGGCGGGCACGTTTTCGGCGACCCGCTCTGGCATCATTGCAGTCCTTAAATTTTCGGGGATCAAATAGATGAACAAAACGGAACTCGTCGCAGCAGTCGCGGAATCAGCTGATCTCAGCAAGGCTGACGCGGCCCGTGCGATCGACGCCTTCTTTGGCGTGGTGGGCTCGCAGCTCAAGAAGAAAGACAAAGTGTCACTGGTGGGTTTCGGCACCTTCCTGTTGCGCGAGCGGGCCGCTCGCACCGGCCGCAACCCCAAGACCGGCGCTGCGCTGAAGATCAAGGCCAGCAAGACCCCGTCGTTCAAGGCTGGCAAGGCGCTGAAGGACCTCGTACAATAAGCGGCTTGGTCGGTGCGGCTGGTGACGCGAACGCTGCTCGATTGAGGGTGCTTAGCTCAGCTGGTAGAGCGTCGCCCTTACAAGGCGAATGTCGGCGGTTCGAGCCCGTCAGCACCCACCACAGATTCAAAAATTAACGTACAATTGTCGTCTTCGCGGAGTGGTAGTTCAGTTGGTTAGAATACCGGCCTGTCACGCCGGGGGTCGCGGGTTCGAGTCCCGTCCACTCCGCCAGTCAGTTGCAATAAAAAAAGCGCCTCAGGCGCTTTTTTTATGTCCGCAGGTTATTGGTGATCTCCGGCCCGGCTGGCGGGCCGCAGGCGCTGCTCAGTAGTCGAAGTCTTCGTACTCGATCTCTTCGACCGGTGCGTTGCCGTCATGCACCAGATTGCGGCGACGATCAAGGTAGGCGGTGCGCAGGAAGACGTATGGGTCGAACTGCTCTCGCAGCAACTGTTCGGTTCCCAGCAGTGCCGCGCGGGTGTCAAGCGCGCCCAGCACGATGAGGCCGTAACGAATTTCGTCTTCATGCTCCAGATCAACGTGATTGATGGGCTGTGCATAGGTGTCGGCGACGAGGCCCACGAGATCCCGGTTTGACGAGGGGCCCAGCAGCGGCAGCATCAGGAACCAGCCGTCGCCAACGCCCCAGTGACCCAGCGTTTGCCCAAAATCTTCATCCGCCTCGGGCAGGCCCGCGGCGGTGGCCGGGTCGAACAGCCCGCCGATGCCCAACGTGCTGTTCATCAGGAAGCGTCCGGTGTCTTTGGCGGTCTGCACCAATTTGAGTTGCAGCAGGTCGTTGGCAATCACCACCGGGTAGCCGAGGTTCGACAGGAAATTGCCGATGCCGAGGCGTACCGGACCGGGCACGACGCGAACATAACCGCGAGCCACGGGCTCAAGCACATAAGCGTCCGCGACATTGTTGAAGGCGAATATGCTGCGATTCACCTTTTCCAGTGGATCGGAGGGTTGATGTGTAGGGCGGTGCGCGCAGGCACTGACCGCGCCCAGGATCGCGACGCTGAGGCCAAAGCGGGCCATCCAGCGGCTCATGGTCTGGTTTCCAGTTCAAACATCGTGTCGACCCCATAAAAAGTCAGCAGCGTACGCACCTGCGGCGCGGCGTTGAGCAATCGCAGTTGCCGTCCCTGTGCCGCCGCCCGGCGACACAGTGCCAGCAAGAACGCAACGCCAGCGCTGTCAATTGCACCGACGTTGCTCAGATCCAGTGGACCCGCGGCCAACGCGTCAGCATGGCCGAGCAGCGCGGTGACGTTGGCGAACTTCAGATCGCCCTGCAATTGTGGCATCAGTTGTTTTCACCCACGCCCGGGGCTTCAGGCTCGATCTGGCCGCCTTCCAGCTTCTGGGTCACGGCGTCCAGGCCGTCACGACTGATCTGATTGTTGAGTTGAGCGCGGAAATTATTGACCAGCGAGATATTCTCGACGGTCAGGTCGAAGACCTTCCAGCCATCGTCTTTCAGTTGCATGACGAAGCCGATCGGTACCGGCGGCGCGTCCTTGCGGATCAACGTGGACTGCACGATCGCCCGCTTGGCATCCGGCGCCAGGCGCAGCGGCCGCCATTCGATCGTGACGTCATCCTCGTACTCGACCAGGGCGCCGGCGTAAGAACGAAACAGCATGCTTTTGAACGCTTCGCCAAACCGTTCGAGCTGCTCGGGCGTGGCTTCGCGGCCATGCAGGCCCAACACCAGCCGGGTGATGCGGGGAATGTCGAAGTGCGGCACCACCAGTTCTTCGATCAAGGCCTGCAGCGCCTTGGGGTCGGCCTTGAGCGCCTCCCGGCGTTCGGCGATCGCCGCGCGCAGGTCGGCGGTCACCTGCTTGACCAGCTCATCGGGCGGTGTCACCTGGGCCTGCGCGTTGCCCAGCGCGAGCCCCAGCCCCAGCATCAGCGCCACCGGCATCAAAAAGCCAAATCTGGAGGAAATGTGCATGGTCGTTACTCCTGTTGTGTTGCCATATTGGATAAAAACTGGCCAATCAGATTCTCAATCACCAACGCGCTCTGGGTGAGCATCAGCTCGCTGCCATCGGTCAGCGGCTCGGGCATCCCCCCCGGCGTCAGCCCGATGTACTGCTCGCCCAGCAGCCCGGCGGTGAGGATCGAGGCCGAGCTGTCTTCGGGCAGGTTGTCGTACTGCCCGTCGATGGTCATGTGTACGGTCGCCTGAAAGGTGTGCGGGTCGATGCTGATCTGGGTGACCCGGCCGATGCGCACACCCGCCAAGGTGACGGCAGAGCCCTGTTTGAGGCCGCCGATATTCTGGAACTGCCCGGTGATCCGGTAGGTGTCGGTGCCGCTGCCCACGGTGTCGAGGCTGGCCACCCGAAAGGTCAGTACGAAAATGGCGGCGATGCCGAGGCAGATGAAAAAGCCGACCAGTACTTCCAGTGAACGATTGACCATTGATGATCCTTGTCCGCAACGCGTTAGCGGAACATGAAAGCGGTGAGTACGAAATCCAGCGCCAGGATGGCCAGCGAGGAGAGCACCACGGTGCTGGTGGTGGCGCGCGAGACGCCCTCGGAGGTCGGGGCGGCGTGATACCCCTGATACACCGCGATCCAGGCCACGGCAAAGCCGAACAAAGTGCTCTTGATCAGACTGTCTACGATGTCCTGTACCTCGACGGATGCGCGGATCTGGCCCCAGTAGCTGCCGTCGTCGACCCCGAGAAGCGAGACCCCCACCGCGTGGCCGCCGGCGATGCCGATGGCCATGACCGAGAAGATTGCGGACAGCAAGGGCATCGAGATCAGCATCGCCAGAAAGCGGGGTGCAATCACCCGCTTCAGCGGGTCGGTCGCCATCATTTCCATCGCCGACAATTGGTCGGTGGCCTTCATCAGGCCAATCTCGGCCGCCAGGGCCGAACCGGCCCGGCCGGCGACCAGCAGGGCAGTGACCACCGGGCCGAGCTCACGCACGATCACCAGCGCCACGAAAACGCCCAGTGATTCTTCCGCGCCAAAGCGCACCAGCGTCCGGAAGCCCTGCAACGCCAACACCATGCCGACGAAGCTGCCCGACAGCACGACGATGATCAGCGACATCACGCCCACCGAATGCACCTGCTGGGCGAGAAGGCGCGGCCGCGTCAGCGCGGCGGGCAGCGCGGCCAGCACATTGATCAGGAAGAACTGCGCCCGGCCGATGCCCGCAAACACGGCAGTGAGGGTGGTGAGCAGGGTGTTCATGATGTGCGCAGGCCCCCCAGGCTCTCGGCCAGGGCCGGGGCAGGATAGTGAAAGCGCACCGGGCCATCGGCCTCGCCGCGCAGGAACTGGCGGGCCAGCGGGTCTTCGGTGTGCGCCAGTGCATCCGGCGTGCCGGCGGCAATCACCTTGCCACCGGCCACGATGTACGCGTAATCGGCGATCGACAGCACCTCATCCACATCGTGGGACACGACAATGCTGGTCAGGCCCAGGGCGTTGTTCAGGTCGCGAATCAGCCGCATCAGAACGCCCATGCTGATCGGGTCCTGTCCGGTGAAGGGTTCGTCGTACATCACCAGATCGGGGTCGAAGACCACGGCCCGCGCCAGCGCGACCCGCCGGGCCATGCCGCCCGAGAGGGATTCGGGCATCAGGTCGGCGGCGCCGCGCAGGCCCACGGCGTCAAGCTTGAGCAGCACCAGGTCGCGGATCAGGGCTTCGGGTAGATCGGAATGCTCACGCAGCGGGAAGGCGACATTCTCGAACACGTTCAAATCGGTGAGCAGGGCGCCATGCTGGAACAGCATGCCCATGCGCCGCCGCAGCGCGTACAGCGGCTTGCGCCGCAGCGCGTGCACGTTGACGCCATCAAACGCAACCGTGCCGCGACCGGGCCGCCACTGGCCACCAATCAAGCGCAGCAGGGTGGTCTTGCCGGTGCCCGAAGGCCCCATGATGGCCGTGACCTTGCCGCGCGCGATGTCGATGTCCACGCCGTCATAAATCACCCGCTGGCCGTGCGAAAAGTGCAGCCCTCTGACCGACACCAAGGAGGTGTCGGCGGTCGGTGTTGCGAGGTGGGGGGGCGGGGGCTGGGTGCTCACGCGCGAAGTTTAGGCAGACTTGACTGAATGGTGGCCTGACGGGTGCGCGGCAGGCCCAGGCCTTCGACCAGCAAGGCCAGCAGGTCGGCGTCAAGCTGCGCGCGGTCAATGACCGGCACGTGGGTTTTGAGCTGGGTCATCGCCTGCCCGGCCAGGCCACAGGGATTGATGCGATCGAACGGTGCCAAGTCCATGTCGATGTTCAATGCAAGGCCGTGATAACTGCGAAAGCGGCGCACCCGCAGGCCCAGCGAGGCGATCTTGGCGGCCCCCACATAGACGCCCGGCGCCTTGGGCAGCGCGTGTGCGACGACGCCGTATTGGGCCAGCAGGCGGATCAGGGCCTGCTCGATCGCGGTCACCAGGTCGCGTACACCCAGGCCCAGGCGCTGCAGGTCGACCAGCACATAAACCACGCGCTGCCCGGGACCGTGATAGGTGATCTGGCCGCCGCGGTCGGTCTGGACGACGGGAATGTCGCCGGCCTCCAGCAGATGCTCCGCCTTGCCGGCCAGGCCCTGGGTGAAGACCGGCGGATGTTCCACCAGCCACAGTTCATCGGCGGTGTCGGCCTCGCGAGCGTCGGTCCAGCGCTGCATCGCGTGGTAGCAGTCGAGGTAGTCCAACTGCCCGAGATTGCGAATGCGCACCGGTGGCACCACGGCGGTGTGTGCCGCTGTCATCGCCCGCCTTATCCGGCGATGAGCAGGCGTATCCAGTCTATGAAGCGCTTCCACAGCGAGCCGCGCTCCACCTCGGACAAGGCCACCAGAGGCGCGCTGCGCAGGGTTTCGCCATCGAGGCTGACCGTCACCTCGCCGACCACCTGACCTACGGCCAAGGGCGCCTTCAGCGGCGCGTTGAGGGTGGAGGCCGTCTCGATGCGTTGGGCGCCGTCACGACCCAGGGTGATGGCCAGCGGCTCCAGGGTGCCGACCGGCACCTCGTTCAGCGCGCCGCCATACACACGGGCGTGGGTCACGGGTTTGGTCGGGCCGAGCAACTGCGCCGTGTCGAAGAAGCGGAAGCCGTACTCCAGCAGGGCCTTGGAGGCCTGCGTGCGGGCGCGGGTGCTGTCGGTGCCCATGACCACGCTGATCAGCCGCCGCCCGTCGCGGATGGCGCTGGCGGCCAGGCAGTAGCCGGCGGCCTCGGTGTGGCCGGTCTTGATGCCATCGACGGTGCTGTCTTCGAACAGCAGCCGGTTGCGGTTGGGCTGGCGAATGCCGTTGTAGACGAACTCACGTTCCTTGAACCAGGCGTAAAAGTCCGGGAAGTCGCGGATCAGGGCCTGCGACAGCAGGGCGATGTCGTGTGCCGACGTCATCATCGCGTCGTCGGGCAGACCACTGGCATTGGTGTAGTGGGTGTTCGACATGCCAAGGCGCGCGGCATGTTTGTTCATGAGTTGCGCAAACACGCTTTCATCTCCCGCGATGTGCTCGGCGACCGCGATGCTGGCGTCGTTGCCGGACTGCACGATGATGCCGTGCAACAGGTCTTCGAGCCGCACGCGATTGCCGACCTCGATGAACGATCGAGAGCCCTGCGCGCGCCAGGCTTTTTCACTGATCAGCACCTGGTCGTCAAGCGAGCTGTGTCCTTTGCTGATTTCATCGAAGGCGATGTAAAGCGTCATCACCTTGGTGATGCTCGCCGGCGGCAGTCGCAGGTCGGGATCGCGTGCGGCCAGCACATCACCGGTCTGGTGGTCGATCAGCACAAAGCTTGCGGCGGCAATGCTGGGCGGCGCGGGCGTTGCGACCGTTTGTGCAAAGGCGGGCGCGGCCAGAACTGCGGCGGCCAGACTCAAAACAGCTTTCAACCTCATAGACCTCATTCCTTAAATCGACGTCAGGGCAGGTGGGGACGTGCCAGATATTCTTCAGACTGCATTTCCAGCAGTCGCGAACAGGTGCGTTCGAACTCGAAACGCAGTTTTTCCCCCTGATACAGCGCGGCAATCGGTGCGGCGGCGCTGATCACCAGTTTCACGTTGCGATCATAGAACGCATCGACCAGGTGCACGAAGCGGCGCGCCGGGTCTTCGCCGTCGACGCCCAGCGCAGGAACATGAGAGACCAACACGGTGTGATGCGTCTGCGCCAGTTCGAGGTAGTCCGACACGCTGCGCGGTCCTTCGCACAAGCTTGCGAAGCTGAACCAGATCACGCCATCGGCCCTCCGCTCCACCGGCAAGTCGCGGTCATTGAGCGTGATCATCCCATTGGTGGTGCCCGGCTCGGGCGCCAGCGCCTCGAAGGATGCACTGAGCCGTTCGTTGGCGTGCGCGTCGTCGGGGTGGTGATAGAGCGCCATCTGGGTGAGCGAGCGCAGGCGGTAGTCGGTGCCGCCATCCACATTCAGTACGTGAACCCGGGCCTTGAGCTGGGCGATGGCGGGCAGGAAGCGCTCCCGTTGCAAGCCTTCACGGTAGAGCTGGTCCGGCACCAGATTGCTGGTGGCCACGAGGCAGACGCCTTCGGCGAACAGCGCCTCGAGCAGGCGGCCGAGAATCATCGCATCGCCAATGTCGGAGACGAAGAACTCGTCGAAGCACAAGACGCGCACCTCGGCCGCGATGTCTCGCGCGATCGGCACCAGCGGATCCACGGTGTTGGCGTAATGGCGCCGACGCCGATGGATGTCGCGCATGAAGCGGTGAAAATGGGTGCGCAGCTTCTGTGGGAACGGCAAGGCCTCGTAGAACAGGTCCATGAGGTAGGTCTTGCCGCGGCCGACGCCGCCCCACAGATAGAGCCCTTCGACTGGCGTCCAGGCGCGGCGCCGGCCCAGCCAGTCTCGCCCGGCCGGCGTGCTCACCAGTGCCACGAACAGGGCCTCGAAGGCGTCCACCGCCCGGCGCTGAGCGGCGTCGGTGACAAAATCCGGGCGTGCCAGATCGCGCTGGTAGCGAGTCAGCGGCGAGTCGCCCAACATCATTCGTAGCCGACTCCCAACAAGTTGGCGAGATAGCGGTTGAGCAGAACGCCGCCGGGATCGACTTTCTGGCGCAAGGCCACGAAGTCATCGAAACGTGGGTAGAGCTGCCGCAGTTCGTGCGCCGATTTGTCGTGCAGCTTGGCCCAGTGCGGGCGGCCGCCGTGGCGGTCGAGCACTTCCCACAGCGCGGCAAAATAATCGGCGTGTTGCGAGTCGGGCGGCGCGCGCAGGCCGATGAGCGCGACCTCCTGCTGGTAGGCCGGCGACAGCCAGGCGGTGTCGGCCGAGGCAAAACGGACGGTGATGGGCAGCCTCGCCGGAAGATGGAGCACGCGGATCAGATGATCGATCTGTCGCAGCGCTTCAGGCGCGGCGTCCACCGGAATGGCGTATTCCGACTCGACATGGCGCACCCAGCGAATCCGTCCGAAGGCCTCGTGCGATTCTGTGACCCAGGGACGATCGCGGCCGACCAGTCGATTGATGCGGTGGGCCAACGGCGTCAGACCCGGCGCCCGTTGCGTGGTGCGGTCCCAGGCCGGGCCCACCAGGTTGTTGGCAATGAAATCTTGTGCGAGGCGCCGGCCGGGCAGCCGGGTGACGGGCGCACGGGTCAGGTTGCGGCTGAGCAGCAGCACATCGCCGGCGGCCGGGTGCCAGTACAGGGTGAGATGACGGTGCCCGCGGCGCAGGCGCTCCAGCCGGTCAATCACCGAATCGAAGCGGGCGTTCTCGCGGCGGGTGACCAGGCGGTAGGGGGTGCGGCATTGCAGTTCGATGTGGGTGATCACCCCCATCACGCCCAGCGACAGGCGCCCGGCGTCGAAGTTGTCACCGTTGTCCTGGGTCACGGTGTGTGCGGTGCCGTTGGGCAACACCACCTTGAAACCGGTCACCAGGGCGGCCAGGCTGGACAGGCCGTTGGCACTGTTGATCAACCCGCCCGCGAGGGCGCCGCCGAGGGTCTGCTTCGTGTAATCCCCGTGGACATCCAGCGCCAGGCCGCGCTGGGCAAGCGATTGGCCCAGCCGACCCAGACGGGTTCCGGCGCGTACCCAGGCGCGTCTGCGCGGCTTGTCCACCGACTCTATACCGGTGAAATGCGCCAGCGACATGTGGTTTTCATCGCTGAACGAGAGTGGCGTGTGGGCGTGCCCGCCGCCCACCACACGCAGGCGCTCGGCCTCTTCGGTGCAGCGCATCAGTTCGGACTGCACCTCCTCCAGCGTGGCCGGATAAGCACAGTGCGATGGCTGACAGTGGACGTTGCCCGCCCAGTTTCGCCAGGGTTTAGGCTGCAAGGTGCGTTGCATGAAGCTCCTGCGGGGGTTTTGGCCGTGCCTGACGCGCGCGACGGCGCGGTGGCACGGGCAAAAGGATACGCTCAAAGCGGCGGATTGGTGCGCTGCATCATGGGCCGCCAAACCCGGCTTCCGGCCCAGCGTCGGGGCTTGCGTCGGTCCGGGGCTCAAGGTCGGGCTCGCCGCAGCGGGCGGCGATCCAGTCGCGTGCCTGCTGCTTGAGCGCCGCCACCGCCGCGCGGTCCGACCCGGTGGGCAGACGGGGCGGCCCGATCACCACCGAGACCGGCCGCCAGCGAAACCCCCGCCATCCGCCGCCGAGCATTTCGCGGCTGTTGCGAATCACCGCCGGCACCACCGGCACGTCGGCGCGCGCGGCCAGCAAGAACGCCCCGTTCTTGAACGGCAACAGCCCCGGGGCGTGGTCATCGAAGGTGCCTTCGGCAAAGATCGCCAGCGACTCGCCGGCCTTCAGGCGCTTCATCAGTTGGCGGGTCTGCTGGGCGCCTTCGCGCGCCGAGCTGCGATTGATGAAGGACACCCCCATGCGCCGCAGCACGCGGCCCACGAACGGCCAGCGGGCCGCGCCGTCCTGCACCACGAAGGTGAAACGGCTGGGCAGCACGGCGGTGAGGATCAGCCCGTCCATGTAGCTGGCGTGGTTGGAGACCACCACGGCGGGGGTGTCGGGCAACCAGTTCATGGCCTCGCGGCGCAGTCGCTGGCCGATCAGCGCCAGGCACGCGTGCACGGCCGCCCGGCCGATGGCGCGGCGCAGGGACAGGGTGGGGCTGACCAGTACCAGCGGGCAGAAGAAACCGAACATCACCACGCAGAACACCGGCGTGGCGACCAGGCAATACAGACCGTCGGCGTAGCTGCGCAGCGTGGAAGGGCGGGGCGGCGTCATCGAATTATCATAGCCAGATCATGGTGCCCGAACCCGCCGCGCTGGCTGCCTCACACCGTCTGATCGACGGCTTTCTCGATGCCCTGTGGCTGGAGCGTGGCGCGCGGCCCAACACCCGTGCCGGCTATGGCAGTGACCTGCGGCAGTTCGCCGCCTGCCTGGCGGTGAACAACAAGGCGCTGACCGACGCCCACGAGGCCGACATCCAGCAATGGATTGCCCGCGGCGCCCGGCAAACCGTGGCCCGCACCCAGGCACGGCGGGTTTCGGCGCTGCGGCAGTTTTATCAGTGGCGGCTGCGCGAGGACGGCAGCGCCATCGACCCCACCGTGTCGCTCAGGGCCCCGCGTCTGGGGCGGCGACTGCCGCGCAGCCTGAGCGAAGACGAGATCGAACGCCTGCTCGACGCCCCCGACACCGACACGCCGCTGGGCCTGCGTGATCGCGCCATGTTTGAGCTGATGTACGCCTCCGGCCTGCGCGTGACCGAACTGGTCGAGCTCAGCCTGCCGCGGCTGGACCTGCAGCGCGGCTTGGTGCAGGTGCTCGGCAAGGGCGGCAGGGAGCGGCTGGTGCCGATGGGGGAATGGGCCAGCGACTGGGTGAGCCGTTATCTGCGTCAGGCGCGGCCGCTGTGGGTCGCCAAGGGGCAGGTCGACGTGGTGTTCTGCTCACAGCGTGGCGAGGCCATGACCCGCCAGAACGCCTGGCTGAGAATCAAGCAGCACGCGGTGCGCGCGGGCATTGGCAGCGCCCTGTCGCCGCACATGCTGCGCCATGCCTTCGCCACTCATCTGCTCAATCACGGTGCCGATCTGCGCAGTCTGCAAAGCCTGCTGGGGCACGCCGACCTGTCGACCACGCAGATCTACACCCACGTGGCCCAGGCCCGGTTGCAGCAGCTGCACGCCCGGCACCATCCCCGGGCCTGAGGGCGATTTGCCATACTCGCGCCTCACGTTTTTCACGAAGACCTTGCCCATGCCGTCTGCCGTCCGTTTGTTTCCCGCCGTCGCCCTGATGGCCCTGCTGGCGGCCTGCCAGGACCCCACCCCTGAACCGGTGACGCCGCCTGCGCCCACGCAATCGCCCACCCGGGCCACGCCGGTCCCGGTGTCTGAAGGCATTGCCGAGGAATACCAGGCACTTGCCAAAACCCTGGGCGAGATCATGGGCGTGGCGCCGGATGCGATTGGGCCGTCGGCCGCCGAAGGCATGCTGCAGGTGCGCTGGGGCACCAACTTTGCCTACCTGCCCGAGGGCGGCAGCCACGTCGTCTTCGGCGACATGATCGATCTGCGCACCGGTGAGCAGATCACCGAAGCCAGTCGCAAGGCCATGCGCCAGGCGGCTTTGGCGCGTGTTGAAGACAGCATCGAGTTCCTGCCGAAGTCGCCCCGCCATGTCGTCACCGTGTTCACCGACATCGACTGTGGCTACTGCCGCAAGTTGCACAGCGAGTTGGCCGACTACCTGGCCGAAGACATTGGCATCCGTTACCTGTTCTATCCGCGCTCGGGGCCGGGCACCGAGTCGTTCCGCAAGGCCGAGGCCGTATGGTGCAGCAGTGACCGCAAAAAGGCGCTCACCGAGGCCAAGCAAGGGGCGGCGATGAAGGGCGACAGCAGTTGCGCCAACCCGGTGCTCACCGACTACCAGCTGGGGCAGGAACTGGGCCTGCGCGGCACGCCGATGATCGTCTTGCCCAACGGCGAGATCATCAACGGCTACGTGCCCGCCGCGTCATTGGCCGCCCAGCTGGCCTCGGCGGACGAGGTCGAGGGTTGACCACGAGGCGCGTCGGGTCGGCACCGGGGCGGCTGCGGACCACGCAAGGCTGATCGCCCACGCCGGCCAATCATGTCGCAGCCCCCGTCCGTGCAGCGTGGCCCCGGCGATCAATCGGTGAAGCGGGGCCTTCGTGATGCGTCGGGTTCGGGCAATCAGGGGCGGGCTGTTAATCTTGAGGCCCTTGCGCGCTTGCCTCTTGGTCTGGAATCCGGCATCCATGTCTGTTGAATACAAAAATGTTTACTGGCTGTGGCTTTCGGCGGCCGTGATTCTGATCGACCAGGTGACCAAGCAACTGGTGGTGCGCAATTTCGAGCACTACGACCTGCTGCCGTTGATTCCGCACTTCAATCTCATCCGGCTGCACAACACCGGCGCGGCATTCTCGATGCTGTCGAATGCGCCGCCCCTGTTTTTCGTGGCGCTGGGCGTGGCGGTGAGCGTGGGCATCCTGGTCTGGATGCGCCGTCATCCGCAGACCGAGCGTCTGATGGCCGTCGGCCTGGCCCTGATTCTCGGCGGCGCGCTGGGCAACGTCATGGATCGCGTCGGGCGGGGTTACGTCGTCGATTTCATCGATTTTTACTGGGGCAACTGGCATTTCGCCGCATTCAACGTGGCCGACATGGCCATTTCAGTGGGTGCCGGCGTGCTGATGCTGGATGCCCTTTTGCAATGGCGCCGGGATCGGCGCCAAAGGAAGGCCACATGAAGATCGTGCTCGCCAACCCGCGGGGTTTCTGCGCCGGGGTCGACCGCGCCATCGAGATCGTCGAGCGCGCCATCGAGCAACTGGGGCCGCCCATCTACGTGCGTCACGAGGTGGTGCACAACCGGTTCGTGGTGGAAGACCTGCGCAACCGCGGCGCCATCTTTGTCGAAGACGTGAACCAGATTCCGGCCGGTGCCACCTGCATCTTCTCTGCCCACGGCGTCTCGCAAGTCGTGCGTGACCAGGCCCGGCAGCGTGGCCTGACGGTATTTGACGCCACCTGCCCCCTGGTGACCAAGGTGCATATCGAGGTGCAGCGCTACGCCCGCGAGGGACGCGACGTGGTCCTGATCGGCCACGCCGGACACCCCGAGGTCGAGGGCACCATGGGGCAGTTCGACACCCGCTTTGGCGGCGCCATTCATCTGGTCGAGTCGCCGCAGGACGTGGAGGGCCTCATCCCCAGTCAGCCCGAGCACATGGCCTATGTGACCCAGACCACCCTGTCGATGGACGATACCGCCAAGGTCATTGACGCGCTTCGGGCGCGGTTTCCGCGCATTCTCGGACCGCGCAAGGACGACATCTGCTACGCCACCACCAATCGCCAGGAAGCCGTGAAGGCCCTGGTCCGGCAATGTGATGTGCTGCTGGTGGTGGGCTCGGCCAACAGCTCCAACTCCAATCGCCTGCGTGAACTCGGCACGCTGGCCGGTGTTCGGGCCTATCTGGTGGACGGCCCTGAAGACTTGCAGGCCCAATGGTTCGAGGGCTGTGCGGCCGTGGGTGTCACGGCCGGGGCAAGTGCGCCGGAATCGATCGTGCAGGGCGTGGTCAAGCGCCTCACCGAGCTGGGCGGCTCGGCCGCCGAAGAGATGAAGGGGCGCGAAGAGCACATTGTGTTCTCGCTGCCCCCGCAGCTGCGGCGCGCGGTTGAAACGCGCGAGCCGCCGGGCTCCCACTGAGTTTGCGATCCCCCCACACAAAAGGCCCGATTTATCGGGCCTTTTGTGTGTGACGGGGCTTGCGCCTGGGCGCGATTTTTACGCGGCTTCGGTCTTCGCCTTGGGCGCGTGGTGGGGTTTCGCGGCCGCAGGTGGCACGCCAAAGTAAATGCCGCTTTGCCCCTTCGAGACCTCGAAGTACTGCTCGGGCGTGAAAACGTCCACTTCGATGTTGTGAAGGCGGGCGGCGTAGGCCGCGGTCACCCGGGTGGCTTCCTCGCGGCTGATGATGGCCTGCTGCGCCGCGTCTTCGGCCAGCAGTTCGGGCGTGCCGCGCGGCAGTTTCTTGTTGCGCTGCGCCTGGATGATTTTCTGCAGTCCCGGCTCGGCCTCGGCCATCAGCTTGAAGGTGGCGAACAGGCGGCCGAAGCCGGGTCGATCCGCGGCCGGAAAATACACCCCGTCATGCAGGCGCTTGTACTGTTCGCCATAGGTTTGCGTGGTCAACGCAGCCTTGTGGCTGAGCGCATCGTTGGGCAGGGCGCCGACCGGATTGATGCGCACCCACCACAGGCCCAGCACCCGCATGGCTGTGCCCACCGGGCCGTCGAAGTTGGCGTAGATGCCTTCAAAAGCGTCCTGCACCTGCGCCAGCGCGTACTGCACGCTGTAATGCAGCAGCGGCAGGTCGTCACGACGGGCGCCCTCGGCCTCGAAGCGGCGCAGGGCGCCACTGGCCAGAATCATCCAGGCCAGCGCGTCGGCATAGCGGCCGGTGAGATTGCCCCGCGCCTTGAGCTTGCCACCCAGGGCGAACATGGCAATGTTGGTCAGCATCGAGAAACGGCTGGCGGCCCAGCCCAGACGCCGGTAATGCACCCGGGTGGCGCTGTGTACATTGCCGGGCATGGGCACCGACCAGCCGCGGGTGAGGCCGCGCAGCAGGGTTCGCCCGATGTTGGCGAAAAAGTGCCCGAACCACGCCAGCAGATTGCTGCGGAAGGCGTCCACATCGTCGGCTTCGACTGCGTTGACCACGTTCAGCGCATAGGGGTGGCAGCGCGTGGCGCCCTGACCGAAGGTGATCAGGGTGCGCGTCATGATGTTGGCGCCCTCCACGGTCACGCCCACCGGTGCGCTGCTGTAACCCGGCCCGAGAATGTTGTTCGGCCCCTGCATGACGCCGGCGCCGGCAAAGATGTCCATGCCGTCGGTGCCCAGCTGGCGCGCCAACTCGGTGGTCCAGGCCTTGAGCACGGCGGAGACCACCGGCGGCTGTTCGCCGTTGTCGATGGCCGAACAGGTCGCGATGCGTGCACCGTCCATCATGTAGGTGAGCGCATTGATCTTGGCGATCTTCGATTCGACGCCTTCCATCCGGCCGATGGGGATGGAGAACTGCTGGCGAATCATCGAATACGGGCCGGTTGCGGCCGACACCACCTTGGCGGCGCCGATGGCCCCGGCGGGCAGCGAGATGGCGCGGCCGCCGGCGAGCTGTTCCATCAGCATGCGCCAGCCTTCGCCGGCCTTTTCAGCGCCGCCGATGATGTTCTCGGCGGGAACCACCACGTCCTTGCCGACCAGCGGCCCGTTGTAGAACGGTTCACCGATGGGCAGGTGATGGTCGCCGCTTTCAAAACCCGGGGTGTCCTTGTGGATCAGCACGCAGGTGATGCCGGGCGATTCGCCTTTGCCCAGCAGATTGTCAGGATCGTGCAGGTTGCAGGCCAGGGTCACCAGATTGGCGATGGGCGCGAGGGTGATGTAGCGCTTGCGGAAGTTGAGCCTGATCTTGACCTCGTCACCGTCTTTGAAGACCTCGCCCTCGGCCCTGATGCTGGCGGCATCCGAGCCGGCGGTCGGCTCGGTGAGGCCGAAGCAGGGCACGTATTCGCCGGTGGCGAGCTTGGGCAGGTAGTTGTCTTTCTGCGCCTCGGTGCCGTAGTGCTTGATCAGTTCGGCCGCGCCCAGCGAATTGGGGATGACGACGAAGGTGCCGACCGTGGCGTTGACCGGGCTGATCTTGGTCAGAATCGTGCTGATGGCCAGGGAGGAGAACGCCTTGCCGCCGTACGCCTTGGGAATGAGGAAGCCCATGAAGCCTTCACGCTTGAGAAAGCTCAGCACCTCGTCCGGTATGCGCCGCGTGCGGTTGATGTCGTAGCGATCCAGCATGCCCAGCAGCTCATTGACCGGGCCGTCGAGAAAGGCCTGTTCCTCGTCGGTGAGCTGGCTGTAGGGGCTGGCGAGAATCGTCTCGAAGTCGGGGTTGCCACGAAAGAACTCCCCGTCGATCCATACCGTGCCGGCCTCCAGGGCCTGCCGCTCTGTGTCGGAAATGCGCGGCAGGATGTTGTTTGACTTCATCCATTTCATCAGCGGTGAAAACATGGGCATGGCCCTCCTGGAGGTTGAATGCCGTTGCAGTTTGTCGCAGTGCAGCAAAGCGTGCAAAGGGTGAAGGGCCGCCCGCAGCGTGTCAGCGATCTTCGATTGCGCGCCCGCCGGGGTCGGTCAGACCCCGGTGCGCGGCGGTTTCAGCGGGTCTTTTCGAACCGCAGGGTCATGCGGTCACTCTCGCCGATGGCGCGATACCGGTCCTGGTGCGTTTCGCCCAGTCGCAGCGAGGGCGGCAGGGTCCACACGCCTGCCGGATGGTCGGCCGTATCGCGCGGGTTGGCGTTGATGTTGCTGATGCCGGTCAGGGTGAAGCCGGCCTGCTCGGCCAGACGGATGACTTCGGCCTGCAGCATGTAACCGCTCTTGGCCTGGTCCGATTTGGGCCGGCCCGCCGGCAGCCGGTGCTCGACGATGCCCAGGGTGCCGCCCGGCTTGAGCACCTGGTTGAAGGCGCGGAACGCGGCCAGAACGCCGTCGTCACCGCCGTTGCGGTCGTACCAGCTGTGCACGTTGCGAAAGGTGAGCACCAGATCGGCGCTGACCACCGGGGCGATGGCGGTGAGGTTGGGCAGCTCGAAGGCGGTGACCGTCACCTGGTTGTAAATCTGCGGCGCGGCGCTCAGTTTTTCCATGAACGCCGCGTGCGAGGTGCGGAAGTAGTCCACCGTGGATTGCGGGTTGAACTGTGCGGCGTAGAGCTTGCCGGTGTCGCGCAGGTACGGGGCCAGAATTTCGGTGTACCAGCCGCCGGCGCCGGGGGATACCTCCACCACCGTCATGCCCGGTTGCAGGCCGAAAAACTTCAGGGTTTCAGCCGGGTTCCGGTAGACATCACGGGCCGCAAACGCTTGCGATCGGTGGTCAGACGCCAGCACCTGGGCCAGCCGCGCGTCGCTCTGGGCCGAGGCCGTGGCGGCGCCCAGCAGGCTGGCGGCAATCAGCATGGCCATGCCCATGACAGGGACGACAGCGGCCAACGGCCTATTCCGCATCATTGAGATTCCAGTTGTAGTCGGTGAACTCGAGTTCAAAGTCTTGTTGCCTGATGCGGTTGCGGTCGGCGGCGGTGTCTGCCAGCCATTCGGCATGTTGCGCGAGCCAGGCGCTGCGATCCGCCTGGCCGTTGACCTTGAAGTCTTCACGGTACCAGCGCAGCAGCGGGGTGACGTACAGGGTGCCGGTTTTGGCATCGAAGTGGTTACGGCGGCGGTCCTGCAGAAACTGCCGGGTGGCCGCGTCGAGTTGGGCGTCCAGGCCGTCGGCGGCGAAGGGCCTTGGCTGCAGTGCCGGGCAACCAATCGAGGCGCAGTTGACGGCGAAGTGGATGCGCGGGTCCGGGTAGTGGGCACGCAGGGTGTCGTGTTCCAACCAGTCGAGGCTGCGCTGTGCGCCCAGCAGGCTGAAGAAGCTTCGCTTCCAGGGTGAGCGCAGCAGGCTGCCGAGGTCGCGGATTGATGTCAGATCGGGGTAGGCGGTGAGGATCAGCGACAAGGTGAAGCCGTTGTAGGCGTTGATGAGAAAGGCCATCTGCTGGTCGCGGGACCAGCCCTCGAATGCCGCAGGTTCGACCGCCGACCAGGTGTCCAGCACGGCGGCAAGCTTGGCCTGGTCCTTTTTCAGGGCGGCGTAGTCCACCGTGCCGCGCGTCTGGCGGTCGTGCAGCTGCACGTGCGCGTCCAGCAGGCCGCCGTAGTCGCGGTAGGCGTGATCGAAGGCCTGCGCGGGCAGACTGATCAGCGCGGCCAGAATGCCCGCCAGGTGCCAATACGCTCGAATGCGCATGCGAAAGTCCTTGTGGTTATGAGGCGATCGGCCTAGCCGCGGCGCCAGGCGTGATAGCGCGCCACCCAGGCCAGCAACTTCTCGGGCGTGTGCGCCTGCTTCCATTGGCCGGCCACGTATTTGTTGGCCTCGGCCAGCGTGGGGTAGATGTGGACAGTGCCGAGTATCTTGTTCAGGCCAATGCCCTGCTTCATGGCCAGCACGTATTCGGCAATCAGATCGCCGGCATGTTCCCCGACAATGGTGACGCCCAGAATCGTGTCCTTGCCGGGCACCGTCAGCACCTTGATGAAGCCGTGGGCCTCGCGGTCGGTGATGGCGCGGTCCAGTTCTTCGAGGCTGTAGCGCGCCATCTCGAACGGCACGCCCTGTTCTTTGGCTTCGGTCTCGCTGAGGCCCACGCGCGCCACTTCCGGCTCGGTGAAGGTGGCCCAGGGGATGACCGAATAATCGACCTTGAACGGCCCGCCACGCAACGTCAGCAGCGGCGCAAACAGGCCGTTCACTGCCGCGTACCACGCCATGTGACTGGCGGTGTGGGTGAACTGGTACGGCCCGGCGACGTCGCCGCAGGCAAAGATATTCGGCAGATTGGTTTGCAGAAAATCATTCACCTCGACCGTGCGGCCGGTGCGCACGCCGATGTCTTCAAGCCCGAAGCCGGTCAGTCGCGCGCTGCGGCCCACCGCGACCAGAATCTGATCGAATGCGATGGCGTCTTCCACGCCATCGTGTTCCACGATCAGGTGCTTCTCACCGTCGGTCTGTTCCACGCGCAGGGCCTTGGTGTTGACCCGCACGTCGATGCCCTCGGCCGCAAAGCGCGCCTGCACGCAGGCCGACACCTCGGGATCTTCGCGGCTCAGCAGCCGGTGCAGCATCTCCACTTGCGTGACGGTGGCGCCCAGCCGCGCGAACGCCTGGGTCAGCTCCGAGCCGATGGGGCCGCCGCCCAGCACCACCAGGCGGCGGGGCCGTTCGGTGAGGTTCCACAGCGTGTCGGAGGTGAGATAACCGCAGGCCTCAAGGCCGTCGATGGGCGGCACGGCAGGGCGTGCGCCGGTGGCGATGACGATGCTGCGTGCCGTCAGGCGTTGTCCGTTGACCTCGACCGTCCACGGGTCGAGCAGTCGTGCCTCGCCTTTGATGCACTCCACCCCCAACCCGGTATAGCGCGCCACAGAGTCGTGCGGCGCAATGCTGGCAACGACCGATTTGATGCCCGCCATGACCTGCGCAAAATTGACCTGCCCGCTGACGTTCTCGAACCCGAACTGGTCGCCACGCCGCAAGTGGCTGGCGTACTTGGCCGAGCGGATCAGCGCCTTGGAGGGCACGCAGCCAGTGTTGAGGCAGTCGCCGCCCATCTCGTTTTTCTCGATCAGGGTGACCTTTGCCTTCACCGCTGCGGCAATGTAGGCGCTGACCAGCCCGGCCGAACCGCCGCCAATCACGATCAGGTTGCGGTCGTAGCGCTTCGGCTTTTTCCAGCCTGCGTAGACCTTGCGGGCCTTGAACAGGTCGACGATTTTCTTGGCGATCAGCGGGAACACGCCGAGCAGCACGAAGGCACCGATCAGCCCCGGTGAAAGAATGCCGCCCAGCGACTTCAGCTGTGCTATCTGGGTGCCAGCGTTCACGTAGACGAAGGTGCCCGGCAGCATGCCCAGCTGGCTGACCCAGAAGAAGGTCGTGGCCCGCATCTTGGTCAGCCCCAGCAGCAGGTTGATCAGGAAAAACGGGAAAATTGGCACCAGCCGCAGGGTGAACAGATAGAACGCGCCTTCTTTCTCGATTCCGGCATTGATCGCCTTGAGCCGCGCCCCGTAGCGGGCCTGGATGCCATCCCGCGCCAGATAGCGGGCGACCAGAAATGCCCCCGTGGCGCCCAGGGTGCTGGCAAACGACACCAGCAACAGGCCCCACCAGAGGCCGAAGACCGCGCCACCGGCCAGCGTAAGGATGGCCGCGCCCGGCAGGGACAGGGCCGTGGCCACCACATAGGCCGCGAAATAGATCAGGCTGGCCAGCAATGGCTGGGCGTCGCGCCACGCCAGCAGTTCGCCACGCTGCGCCTGCAAGGCACTCAGCGACAGGTACTGGCCAAGGTCGAAGGCAAAGAAGGCACCGATCAGCAGCGCCAGCGCACCCAGCAGCAGTGCGCGCGTCATTGCGCGCTACCGGCGGTCTGATCCAGGACCGACAGGAACGCGGCCGGCTCCGGGCGGATGCGGTAGTTGTCGGTCAGGTCGCTGTAGATCAGCTTGCCGCCGGCCGCCGTGATCAGCACCGTGGGCATGGGCACGTCGGCGTCATAGCCCAGCGCCTGCATGCCCAGGGGCAGACCGCCCTTGGCGAGGATGCCCAGTTGCGCCGCCGCTCGGTTGTCGCGGTCGGTGAAGAAGCGCATCGGCACGGAAAAGCGCCCCGCCAGTGACCGGGTATGGTCCTGCGGCTGCGGGCTGATCAGGCAGATCTGTACCCCGCGCGCGGCCAGTTCACGGTACTGGCCCGCGATTTCCTTGATCTGTGCCATGCACAGCGGGCACCAGTTACCCCGGTAGAACAGCCACAACGCGGGCTGACCGGTCAGATCGGTGCTGCGCAGCGGCGTGCCGTCGAGATTTTCCAGCGGAAAGTCCGGCAGCGGCTGCCCGGCCATCAGCTGCGGGGCACTGCGTTCGCCAAAGCGCGAGTACCAGCGGGTGTACAGCGCGCCCATGACCATGCCCACCGCCATCGCGACCCACGTCGGCGTCGAGAGCCCGCCGATGGAGGCGGAAACGGCGGTGCCGAAGGTGCCGGCGGCGGGAACCCACCACAGCGTGTCGCCGGTGCGCGCCACCGAGCCGACAAACACCCAGGTGAAGAAGCCCAGCGGCACCGCCGCCGCCAGCAGCACGCCCCACCACGCGGCCGTTCCGTCCGTGGCGATCTGCCAGAGCGCCACACCCGCAGCGGCCAGCAGCGCCATCAGGTATACCGAGATGAACAGGGATTTGAGCGTGTGCATGGCAGGTCCTCAGTCGGTGATCAGCGTGCCGCCGCAGGAGGATCCCGCGCCGGCCGTGCAGGCAAAGCAGTGTGCGCCGAAGCGCAGCGGCCGCTGTTTCAGCGTTGTGGCGTCGAAATCGCGCAGGTGCGCGGGCAGGCCGTCGGCATCGAGAATCGGCAGGTCGATCTGCTGGTTGAAATCACAGTCATACAAGGTGCCGTCGGCGCCCACGCTCACCAATGACCGACACATCACGCCCTCAGCCGCTGCCGGGTTGAAGGCCCCCGACAGCTTGTTCATGTAGGGCCGCAGCTGCCCGCGCTTGCCCAGATGCAGGGCGAAGCGGTTGATGGGCATGTTGGTGATGGTGAACAGCTGGTTGAAGACGATGCCGAACTGGGCCTTGAGTTCGCGCGTGTAGTCGGCCTGCAGTACGGCCTGGTCGGCGGGCAGGAACGGCCCCACCGGGTTGTAGACCAGGTTCAGCGTCAGGCCCGAGTCCGGCTGGCCGTAGCCCAGCGCGTTGAGCCGCTGCAGGCCGGCGATGCTTTTCTTGAACACGCCGCTGCCGCGCTGCTTGTCGGTGAACAGTTCCTGGTAGTAGGGCAGCGAGCAGATCACCTCGACCCGCTGGGCGGCGAAGAACTCGGGCAGGTGGTCCATGTTCCGGCCGGTGGTCGGGTGGCCGTCGAAGGTCACCGTGAGGTTGTGGCGCACCATGACGTTGCGCCCCAGCGCGCGCGCGCCGATCACCAGCCGCTCGAAATCCGGGTGCAGTTCCGGCGCACCGCCGGTGAGGTCCAGCGCAGTGATCTCGGGCGTGTCGGCCAGCACCTGCAGGATGCGGTCGATATCGTCCGAGGGCAGCGCTTCGGTGCGCGCCGGTGAGGCATCGACATGGCAGTGGCGGCAGGCCTGGTTGCAGAGTTTGGTGAGGTTGATCTGCAGCGTGGTCACCGCCAGCGCGTCCAGCCTCAGGCCGTGTGCGGCGATGCGGGCGTTGAAGTCGTAGTCGCCGTCCAGGGTGTTGGCCGGGTTGGGTTCAACGACCACGGGAATGTCCAAAGCCATCAGCAGCAGGCTCCATCCGAGGGCGTGGGAGCGGCGCCGGCCGGGGTGCAGTCAAACAGCCCGAAGTGGGTGGACTTGTCCCCGGTAATACGCAGGTGCGGCGCGTAGCGCGTGTGACTGAGCATGTCGGCGGTGTTGCCGCACACCAGCATCGGCCGCCCGGTTTCGAGGCGGTGATGATCATCGAGCACGAAGGCGTGCGGCGCCTCGGGCAGGGTGCCGAGGTAGGTCGCCACCTGGCCAAAGTCTTCGCAGCGGTCTTCGAGGTCCAGCTTGAAGGCGCGCACCGTGACCGAGGTGAAGTTGACGAAGCCGATCTGCCGCTCGATGTCGGGGTTGTGAATGGCCAGCGGCGAGCGGCTGACGATACGGCTGTCGCGGCAGCCCACGTTGGCCATCAAGCGGCGAAAATCTTCTTCATAGAGGGCGCCGCCCAGGCATTCGCCGCGCAACAGCGGGTCGTTGCGCAGCGCTTCGGGAATGCGGCGGTCGGCGAACACGTCGGAAAAATACAGCTCGCCGCCGGGCTTGAGCACCCGCATCAGCTCGCGGAACAGAGCGGGTTTGTCGGGCGACAGATTGAGCACGCAGTTGGAAATCACCACGTCGATCGAGGCGTCGGCGATGCCGGCACTGGCGAGGTCCTCGATATAGCCGTGGCGGAAATCGACGTTGTCGTGGCCATAGCGCTCGGCGTGCCAGGCCTGGTGGCGACGGCCGACGGCCAGTTGCGCCTCGGTCATGTCGAGGCCGATGACCCGGCCGCTCGGACCCACCAGGCGCGACAGCAGGTACACATCGCGCCCGGTGCCGCAGCCCAGATCGAGCACCGTCGCTCCCTCGATGGCGGGCGGTATCGGCGAGCCGCAGCCGTAGAAGCGGTCCTTGATCTCGGGGTGGATGTCCTTGAGCAAGGGGATCAGGTGGGCGGGCATGGCCTCGGCCAGGCAGCAGGCCGAGGTCTGCAGGTCGCTGGAAGATCGCAGCACTTCGCCGTAGTAGTGCTTGACGGCGGCGAGCGTTTCGGGGTTGCCGGTCATGAGGGGTGATGGGGCTCTTGAAGTGGGGTGAATCAGGTTACGCGCCCGCCGTTCATGCGGTGCGGTTCATCGTCTTTACTTCATGTCGCCGCGTCTTGGATGCGTCGCCTTGCGTTGTTACCCTTGGGTATGTCGCCTACCTCACCGCGTTCCGCGTCACACATGGCCCCCTTGCTGGGCAGCGTCGCCCTGCTGCTGCTGGGGGTGGGTCTGCTGAACACCTTCCTGGCCGTACAGGCCGCGGCCATGGGCTGGACCCCGCTGGTGATTGGCGGGGTCATGTCGGCTTATTTCATCGGCTACGGCTGCGGCACCTTCGCCACCTCTTTCCTGATTCGCCGCACCGGGCACATTCGCGCCTTCGCAGTGTTTGCCGCACTGGCGTCGTGCACGGTGATAGGCCACGCCCTGACCGATGCGGCCTGGGCCTGGGCGCTGCTGCGGGTGCTCACCGGCGCCAGCCTGGTCGGCCTTTATGCAGTGACCGAAAGCTGGTTGGCCGCCGAGGCCACCGGCAGTGAGCGCGGACGCTTCTTCGCCGCCTACATGGTGGTCAACCTGCTGGCGCTGGCGGCCGGTCAGTTCCTGATGGTGCTGGCCCCCAGCGATGCCTTTGTGCTGTTCGGGGTGATCACCTTGCTGATCAACCTGTCGCTGATTCCGGTGGCCATGACCCGCCTCAACCAGCCGGCGCCACCGCTGTCGACGCGGCTGCGACTGGGCGTGATGTCGCGCGCCGCGCCCTCGGCGGCCATCACGTCGGCGGTGTCGGGCCTGGCCATGGGTGCGCTGTGGGGGCTGTTGCCGGCTCAGGCGCAACTCAGCGGCGCCAGCGCCCTGGGCATTGCCATTTTGATGAGTACGGCCATTCTGGGCGGTGCGGCGGGGCAGTGGCCCATCGGTCGGTACTCCGATGGCCGGGATCGGCGCCGGGTGATGCGGCTGCTTGCAATTGTTGCCCTGGGCGTCTCGCTGGCCCTGGCAACCCTGAGCCAGTGGCTGCCCTGGAGCCTGTCGCCGCTGGTGTTCTGCTACGGCGTGCTGGCGTTTTCGGCCTATCCGCTTGCCATTGCCCATCTGGCAGACCGACTGCCCGCCGAAGACCTGCTTGAAGGCGCCAGCGTCATGTTGCTGCTGCATGGCGTGGGCGCCGCGCTGGGGCCAACCCTTGCGGGGCTGCTGATGAACCTGCTGGGCCCCAGCGCCCTGTTCATCTACTTTGCCCTGTGCTGGGCGCTGCTGGCGGTGCTGCTGCATGCGCGATTGAGGGTGGAGTCACGCCAGGCACCGGTCGGCGAAGCGGCGACCTTCATGCCCATGCTGCGGACCTCGGCGGTGGCGCTGGAAGCGATGTGGGAAGACGCCGCCGCCGCTCAGGCTGAGCCCGCCGTGGCGCCGGCACCGCCCCCACCGACCTGATCAAAGCGCCCTCAGGGGCGCGTCGGTTGGCGCGGCGTTTCAGGTCTTGGGGCCGGCATCTTTCGGCCCCCGATGGGCCCCGCCGTGACAGGCGGTGGCCTTGGTTTTAGGCGGGAATGCCGGTAGGGTGCCACCGGCTGACAAAGCTACCACCCACCCGTTGGAGCGTCCGACCGCCGGTCGGAGGCTATCCAGACGGCGAAGCGTGTTTGCTCTGTGGTGTACCACCCCGTATTGCCACGGCCCGCTGCGTTTCGTTGTCATCCACGTTCATACAGGGAGACAACATGACTGTCCAAGGCCCGCAGAGGTTTGGATCCAACCCGATCGCCATGCGCGATTCGCAACATTACCAAGAGGAATACGTCACTTCTTTCGTCGAGAAGTGGGACGAGCTGATCGACTGGGAAAGTCGCGCCGAGTCCGAAGGGCGTTTCTTCATCGATCTGCTGAAACAGTACGGCAAGCGCACCGTGCTCGATGTGGCCACCGGCACCGGCTTTCATTCGGTGCGTCTGGCGCGCGAAGGCTTCGAAGTGATCAGCGCCGACGGCAGCCCCGAAATGCTGTCGATGGCGTTCAGCAACGGCCGCCGCTACGGGCTGATTCTGCGCACCGCGCAGGCCGACTGGCGCTGGCTCAACCGCGACATCAACGGCAAATACGATGCCGTGATCTGCCTCGGCAACTCGTTCACCCACCTGTTTTCCGAGCGTGACCGCCGCAAGGCGCTCGCCGAGTTCTACGCCGCGCTGCGCCACGACGGCATTCTGATACTCGACCAGCGCAACTACGACCAGATTCTCGACGAAGGCTTCTCCTCGAAGCACAAGTACTACTACTGCGGCGACCGTGTCAGTGCCGAGCCAGAGCATGTTGACGAAGGCTTGGCGCGGTTTCGCTACGGATTTCCCGATGGCTCGGAATACCACCTCAACATGTTTCCGCTGCGCAAGGACTACACCCGGCGGCTGATGACCGAGGTGGGGTTCCAGCGGATCGAGACCTACGGCGATTTCCAGGAAACGCATCCCGAATCGCAGCCCGATTTCTACATTCATGTCGCGCACAAGCACTACGAGACGGATGAAGAAGCCACCGCTGCCGATCTTGCGAAGGGCTGCGCATGACCGCCCCCGACCAGGCCGCCGTCGACGTCGCCCGCGACTACTACAACAGCGATGACGCCGATCATTTCTACTTTCATGTCTGGGGCGGCGAAGACATTCACGTGGGACTTTACGAGCACGATGACGAAGCCATCGCGCCGGCCAGCCACCGCACCGTCACCCGCATGGCGCAGCGCCTGACGCAACTGAACGCCGATGCCCGGGTGCTGGACATCGGCGCGGGCTACGGCGGGTCGATGCGGCACCTTGCCAAGACGGTGGGCTGCCACTGCGTCGCGCTGAATCTCAGTGAGGTCGAGAACCAGCGCAACCGGGCGATGAATGTCGAACAGGGGCTCGATCACCTGATCGACGTGGTCGATGCCAGCTTTGAATCGCTGGCCTATCCCGATGACCACTTTGATGTCGTGTGGTCGCAGGACGCCATTCTGCACAGCGGCAAGCGTGCGCAGGTGCTGGCCGAGGTTGCCCGGGTGCTCAAGCCGGGCGGCGAGTTCGTGATGACCGACCCGATGGCGGCCGATGACTGCCCCGACGGCGTGCTCGACCCCATCCTCGCGCGCATTCATCTGCAAAGCCTGGGCACGCCCGGCTTCTACCTGCGCACCGCCGCGTCGCTGGGGCTGACCGACCAGGGCTTTGAAGACCACAGCCCTCAGCTCACCCGCCATTATGGTCGGGTGCGCGAGGAGCTGATTCGCCTCACGCCGGAGCTGCACGGCCGGGTCAGTGACGATTACATCACCCGCATGAAAGCCGGGCTGGCGCACTGGGTGAACGGCGGTCGGCAGGGGCATCTGGCCTGGGGCATTTTTCTGTTCCGCAAGCAGTGAGGGTGATCGTGGCCGGCTGATCGGCTGATCGCCCGAGGGCCGCGCGTGGCGCGCCCTGGCGGGGCCTGGCCGGGGCCTGCAACGGCCCCGGCCGGCCCGCTGGGTGTTGCGCCCCAGCTTTTGGCGCAGGCGTGGGCACTGTCGCGCGCGCCCGGACCGCTACAATCGCGCGCTGGATGAGCACCTCTTTAATGAAGTCGTCAGCAGTGGTCGGCGGAATGACGCTGATCTCGCGCGTGCTCGGCTTTGTGCGCGACATCCTGTTCGCCGCCGCCTTTGGCGCAGGGGCGGGCATGGACGCGTTTCTGGTGGCGCTGAAAATCCCCAACTTCGGGCGCCGCATGTTCGCCGAGGGGGCGTTCGCGCAGTCCTTCGTGCCGGTGTTCACCGAAACCCGCACCCGGGGCACGCACGAAGATGTGAGCGATCTGCTCTCCAGGGTCAGCGGCACCCTGGGCGGGGTGCTGGGCGCCATCACCTTGGTGGGCTGCCTGGCCAGCCCGCTGCTGATGGGCCTGTTCGCGCCGGGGTTTGCCGATGATCCGGCGCAATTCGCGCTCGGCGCCGACATGCTGCGCTGGACGTTTCCGTATCTGATGTTCATCTCGCTCACCGCCATGGCCGGCGGGGTGCTCAACAGCTACGGCCAGTTTGCGGTGCCGGCGATCACGCCAGTGATTCTCAACATCTGCCTCATCGCCGCCGCCTTCATCGACAACGATTCGGTACAGGTGCTGGCCTACGCGGTGTTCGCCGCGGGCATCCTGCAGCTGGCCGCGCAACTGCCCAGCCTGCGGCGCCTGAACCTGACGCCGCGGCCGCGCTGGGGCTGGGGCGATGCCAAGGTGCAGCGCATCATGAAATTGATGGTGCCGATCATGATCGGCTCGTCGGTGGCCCAGGTGAGCCTGCTGCTCGACACCATCATTGCCAGCTTTCTGGTCACCGGCAGCGTCAGTTGGCTGTATTTCGCCGATCGGCTGATGGAGTTTCCCCTGGGCCTGTTCAGCATCGCCATCGGCACGGTGATTCTGCCGACGCTCTCGGCGCAGTTCGCCAGCCAGTCCGACACCGCGTTTTCCGACACCCTGGATTGGGCGCTGAAGCTGTTGTTGCTGGTGGGCTTGCCGGCGGCGCTGGGCTTGTTCGTGCTGGCCGGGCCGCTGGTGGTGACCCTGTTCCAGTACCGGGCCTTTACCGCCACCGACGTGCACATGACCGCTGCGGCGCTGATGGCCTATGCCTTTGGCTTCATGGGGTTCTCGCTGGTGAAGATTCTGGTACCGGGCTTTTACGCCCGCCAGGAAACGCGGGTGCCGGTGCGCTTTGCCATTACCGCACTGCTGTGCGGCATGGCCCTGTCGGTCACCGGCGTGCTGGTGGCCTTGCATTTCGAGTTCGGCGCGCCGCATGCGGTTCTGGCTGCGGCCACCTCGACCTCGGCGTGGATCAATGCGCTGCTGCTGTTCGGGCGCCTGCGGCGTGACGGCGTTTATGTGCCGGTTGCCGCGCCTTGGAAAACGTTCGGCCTGCGCCTGCTGGTGGCCAACCTGGCAATGGTGACGGTGGTGGTCGTGCTGCAAGGTCCGCTGCAACTGTGGCTGGACCTGCCGTTGCTCGACCGCGTGCTGCGCCTGCTGTGGGTGCTGGCCGCTGCGGGCCTGAGCTATGGTGCAATGCTGTTCCTGACGGGCCTGCGCCCGCACCACCTGCACCGCCGAAGCCGATGAAACTTGTTCGTGGCCAATGCAACGCCGCTGCGCTGAACCGTCCCTGTGTGGTGACGATTGGCAATTTCGATGGCGTACACCGGGGGCATCAGGCGTTGATCGCCGCCGCGCGCCGGCAGGCCGATGCCCTGCACCTGCCGGTCACGCTGCTGACCTTCGAGCCCACGCCGCTGGAGGTCTTCGCCCCACAATCCGCGCCGCTGCGCGTCACCACCTTGCGCACCAAGCTTCGCGATCTGGCGCGTTATGGCGTCGATCAGGTGCTGGTGCAACGCTTTCATCCCGAATTCGCCGCCACCGCGCCCGCAGCGTTCGTAACCGAGTTGCTGGTGCGCGACCTGGGCGCCAGGGCGGTGGTGGTGGGCGACGATTTTCACTTCGGCAAGGCGCGGGGCGGTGATTTCTCGCTGCTCACGCTCATGGGCGAAGCACTGGGCTTCAGCACCCACGCGCTCGGCACCGTGGCGGCGGACGAGATGCGGGTCAGTTCCACCGCGGTGCGGCAGGCCCTGGCGGCAGCCGATCTGGCCACTGTGGCGCGACTGCTGGGGCGGCCCTATCAGGTGTTGGGCCGGGTGCGGCACGGCCTGCGACTGGGCCGGACGCTCGACATGCCCACCGCAAACCTGCCGATCCACCGTCCGCTGGCGCTGCGACACGGCGTGTACTGCGTTGAACTGCAGCGCGGCCGCCAGACCCTGCCGGGCGTGGCCAATTACGGCGTTCGTCCGACCCTGGGGGGCACGCCCGCCTTGCTGGAGGTGCACTGTCTCGCCGACCCCGGAAATCTGTACGACGCCGAAGTGAACGTGACCTTCGTGAAGGCATTGCGCGATGAGTCGCGCTTTGACTCGCTGGACGCACTCAAGGCACAGATGCGGATGGATCGCGAGGCAGCCCGACAGCACTTCTCATATCCTTAGCGGTTTGCCGCACGCCCAATCGAGCCGTTCGTGACCATCGACTACAAATCCACGCTCAATCTGCCGAACACGGTTTTCCCCATGCAGGCCAATCTGGCCAAGCGCGAGCCGGACTGGCTGACGCGCTGGCAGGCCGAAGAGATTTACACCCAGGCGCTGAACGCCGGAGACGCCGCGCGTCCGTTCTGGTTTGTCGATGGCCCGCCGTATGCCAACGGCGACATCCACATTGGCCATGCCGTCAACAAGGTGCTAAAGGACATGGTGGTCAAGGCCGCCCGGCTCGACGGCCACCGCGCCGCGTTCATCCCCGGCTGGGACTGCCACGGCCTGCCCATCGAACTGCAGGTGGAAAAGAAGTTCGGCAAGGTCGGTGACAAGCTCAACGCCGCCGAATTTCGCGCCAAATGCCGTGAATATGCCGCAGAACAGGTGCAGCGCCAGCGCGTCGATTTCGAGCGCCTGGGCGTGCTGGCCGACTGGGACCAACCCTACCTGACCATGCTGCCGGCCTTCGAGGCCGAGCAGATTCGCGCGCTGGCCACCATTGCCGAGAATGGGCACTTGGCGCGCGGCTTCAAGCCGGTGCACTGGTGCCTGGACTGCGGCTCATCGCTGGCCGAAGCCGAGGTGGAGTATCAAGACAAGACCTCGCAGGCCATCGACGTGTGTTTTGACGCCGCCGACGCGGCCGATCTGGCGCGGCGATTTGGCGTCGCCGATGCCGGTGGTGCCGCCTTCGTGATCTGGACCACCACGCCCTGGACCCTGCCGGCCAACCAGGCGATCTGCGTGCATCCGGCGCTGGACTACGCACTGGTGCAGCTGGGGTCGCGACGGTTGGTGCTGGCAGCCGGGCTGGTGGACGCAGTGGCCGCCCGGGTGGGCGCGACCGCCGAGGTGCTGGCCACGGTCGCCGGCAGCCGGTTGGCGGGCAGCGCGGCGCAGCATCCCTTCGCCGGGCGGGTCGTTCCGGTGCTGACCGGCGAGCACGTGACCCTCGAAGCCGGCACCGGGCTGGTCCACACCGCGCCCGCGCATGGCGCCGACGACTACGCCGTAGGCCAGCGCGAAGGCTTGCCGGTGGATAACCCGGTGGCGTCGAACGGGGTGTTCATCACCGGCACGCCGTTGGTGGAAGGCGTGCACGTCCGCAAGGCCGATGCGCTGGTGATCGAAGGCCTGCGCGAGCGCGGCGCCCTGTTGCATTTGGGGTCGTTGCATCACAGCTATCCCCATTGCTGGCGCCACAAGACGCCGCTGATTCAGCGTGCCACGCCGCAGTGGTTCATTGCCATGGACGGTTCTGGACTGCGCGAACGGGCGCAGCAGGCCGTCGCCGACACCCGCTGGATTCCCGCCTGGGGCGAGGCGCGCATCGCCAAGATGGTGGCGGACCGCCCGGATTGGTGCATCTCGCGCCAGCGCACCTGGGGCGTGCCGCTGGCAGTGTTCGTGCACCGTGAAACGCAGGCCCTGCACCCCGATACCCCCGCGTTGCTGCGGCGGATTGCCAACGCCGTGGAGCAGGGCGGCCTGGAGATGTGGTTCGGCTCCAGCAACGAAGATTGGGGCGTGAGCGATGCCTACGAGAAAGGCCCCGATACGCTGGATGTGTGGTTCGATTCTGGCGTCGTGCACCAGGCCAGCTTCAAGGCGCTGGGCATTGACCGCCCCGAGCAGGCAGACATCTACCTTGAGGGATCGGACCAGCACCGAGGCTGGTTCCAGTCGTCGCTGCTCACCTCCACCGCCATGCACGGCCGCGCGCCCTACAAAAGCGTGCTGACCCACGGCTTCACCGTGGACGAGCAGGGCCGCAAGATGTCGAAAAGCCTGGGCAACGTGGTGGCCCCGCAGAAGGTGACCTCCACGCTCGGCGCCGACGTGCTGCGGCTGTGGGTGGCCAGCAGTGATTACTCCGGCGAGATCGCCATCTCCGACAACCTGCTCAAGCGCATCGCCGACGCCTACCGGCGCATTCGCAACACCGCCCGCTACCTGCTGGGCGCGCTGGACGAGTTCAATCCCGAGACCCAGGCGGTGGCACCCGGACAATTGGTCGCGGTGGACGCCTGGGCCGTCGCTCAGGCCGCAGCTTTACAGTCGGAATTGCAAAAGGCCTATGCCGCGCGCGAATTTCACCGCGTCTACCACCTGCTGCACAACTACTGTGTCAATGACTTGGGCGGGCTGTATCTGGACCTGCTCAAGGACCGGCTCTACACCACCCCCCGGCACAGCGTGGCGCGGCGCTCGGCGCAGACCGCGCTGCTGCACATCTGCGAAGCACTGGTGCGCTGGATTGCCCCCATCACCTCGTTCACCGCCGACGAGATCTGGCAGCTGATGCCGGGCGATCGCAGCGCGACCGTGTTTGGCCAGCGCTGGCATTCGTTCCCGAGCGTGAACGGCACCCAACTCGACTGGGCGCGGCTGAGCCTGGCGCGCGAGGCCGTCAAGAAAGTGCTGGAAGACCTGCGTGGCGCCGGTCAGGTGGGCAGCGCCCTGTCGGCAGACGTGACCCTGTCGGGCGACGCAGCCTTGCTGGCGGCGCTGCGCCAGCCGGGTGACGAACTGCGATTCTGGTTCATGACCTCGGCCGCCAGGGTGACCGACCACACCGAAGGCACCTGCTTCGCCTTGGCCAACGGTGAAAAACTGATCGTCAACGCCGTCGCCAGCCCCCATGCCAAGTGCGAGCGCTGCTGGCATTACCGCCAGGACGTGGGGTCTCACGCAGCGCACGCCACGCTGTGCGGCCGTTGCGTGGACAACATCGAAGGCCAGGGCGAGGCCCGGCGCTGGATCTGACCCGCCCGATTTCGCCAAACCCGCGCCCTAGCGTTTCCGCCCGCAGAAGCTTTCGCTATAATCGCCGGCTTGGTCGCGGCCTCCACGTGGTGATGTAGCTCAGTCGGTTAGAGCGAGGGATTCATAACCCCTAGGTCGGCGGTTCGATTCCGCCCATCACCACCATTATAATCAATGACTTGCGAAGTATTGTTGGGTTTGTGTCGGCAGATTTCCCGCCTAATTGGGAAGGGCGGATTCAAACCTGAAGTGCAACACCTTGGTTTCAGTGGATGAGTGGTGAATGTTGCGTGGCATGCATGAGACTGGGAGCACGATGAACTGCATCCCGGCGAATCAACCGAGGCAACGACCAGCCTCTCGGAACGCTTTGGCCTGTGGCTTTCGTTTCACGCCTTCAGTCAAGCGCAATATCTCGATGCGGTGCGCCTGCACGTGCAGCGGCTCGGAATTCAGGATTGGACCCCCTGAAACCGCCGTGCTGGCACAGCGCTGGGCGCTGTCACGTGGCTCCCGATCCGGGCGGGTCGCCGAGCAGTTTGCCCGCGACTTCGTCGGCCGTCAGCGCAGCGGCGCCCGCTGACGCATAAAGAAAAGCACCGCCAGGAAAACGCCGCTTCATTTGCGTGGTTGTATCGCGCCCTCACGCCTTGCCTGACGCCCAAAGAACCTCCGGTTCAGACCTGAGTCCAGGTCGGCGGCGCCCTGAACACTGACATCAAAGCTTCACGAAGTGTCTGCATGATTGACTTATCTACTTGTCTAGATGACCGATCATGAACCTGTACGCAGTCCAAAGAGCTGCCGGCCTCACCCTGTACGCCCAGATTGCCAAGCAACTGGAGCAGGACGTCTTGACCCGATACGCCCCCGGAGACGGCTTGCCCTCCGAGGCCGAGCTGGCGCAGCGCTTCAGCGTGAACCGGCACACGCTGCGCCGTGCGGTCGATGAACTGGTCGACGCCGGCCTGCTGGAGCGCCGCCATGGCCTGGGCATTTTCGTGCTCGATAGCCAGCTGGACTACCAGATCGGGCAGGTGACGCGTTTCACCGAAAATCTCGCCGCACTCGGCTTCATGACCGAAAACCGCATCCTGCGCAAGCAGACCCTGGGGGCCATCCCCCGGGTGGCCCAGCGTCTGGGCATTCAGGAGGGCGATGCAGTGCACTGGATCGACACCCTGCGCCTGGTGGACGAGCGGCCCATGTGCCTGATTTCACATTTCGTGCCGGCCGAACGCTTTGCCGACTTGCCGGGCCGTTTTGAAAGCGGTTCGCTGCACAGCCTGTTGGGCAGCGTCTACGGCTGCCGCATTCGACGAACAGAAAGCCTGGTAACGGCAGTGCTCCCGCAAGGGGACGACGCCAGGATGCTGGGCATGCCGCAGAACCGACCGGTGCTGCGGGTCAAGAGTGTAAACGTGGACGAACGGGATGATGCCCCGGTCGAGTACGCGATCACCCGGTTCCGTGCAGACCGGATCCAACTGCGCATCAACCCCTGAAGGTCTCGCAAACCTCTCCCTTTGCCTTCCCACTTGCAGGAGCGCTTGTAATGTACTTGAAACAAACCTTGTCTCGCAGCTTGCTGGCACTCAGTGCCATCACACTGGCTGTTTCCACTGCGGCCCCCACGGCCAGCCATGCGGCACAGAACGACGGCTCGCCCGCCAAACCCTTGCGCGTCATCCTGGTGCCGGCCGACGGGGGCACTGAAGACGGCACCAAGAAAGACTTTCAACCGATCTTCTCCGCCATCGAACAGTCCACCGGGCTGAAGTTTGATATCAAGGTCGGGCAGAGCTACGGATCGGTGGTGGAGGCCATGTGCAATGGCGCTGCCGACATTGCCTGGTACGGCCCCCTGAGTTATCTGCAAGCCAAAAGCCGTGGCTGTTCGGAGCTGCTGGCATTGGCGGTCAGCAAGGGTGAATCGGTGTACTACTCGGCGCTGTTTGCCCGCACCGACAGCGGCATCGAAGCGATTGCCGATCTCAAGGGCAAGAAGCTGGCTCTGGGCGACGTCAACAGCACTTCCAGCTTTGCCGTGCCGGTGGCCATGATGATGGCCGGCGGCGTACAGCCCGCCCGCGACCTGGAGCGCATCAACATGACGGGCAGCCATGCCAACGTGCTCAAGGCTCTGTCAGAAGGACTGGTCGATGCCGGCGGAGCGTCGTTCGATTCGTTCGAAAAAGCGGTCAATGGAGGCGCCATCGACCCCGGCACCGTCAGGGTCATCGCCAAAAGCGTGGCCATTCCCTATCCACCGCTGGCCATTCATCCCAAGGTCGATGCGGCGGTGAAGGCCTCACTGCGCGACGCATTCAACAACATCGCCAAGCTGCCCGGCATCACCGCAGACCAGATTCGCGGCTATGGCGGCGCCAAGGTCGAAGGCTACACCGCCGACGTCAGCGAAGAGGACATGGCCAACGCCGGCAGGATGTTCGACGTGGTCACCGACCAGGTCAAGCAGGACATCATGAAAAAGGCCAGCACCCGCTGAAGCTTAAGGAGCGCGATCATGATCCGATTCGAATCTCTTCAGAAAGTCTGGCCGGATGGCACCCGGGCGCTCAGTGACGTGTCACTGAGCATCCCCCGCGGGCAGTTCTGCGTCATCTTGGGCCCATCGGGGGCCGGAAAATCCACCCTGCTGCGTGCGGTCAATGGGCTGATGCAGCCCTCTGGCGGCCGGGTGTTGATCGATGGCACCGAATTCAACGCCGACTCGCAGCGACAGCTGCGCCAGCGGGTGGCGATGATCCACCAGCACTTCAACCTGACCAACCGGATGCGCGTGTCCTCCAATGTTTTGTCTGGCGTGTTGCCGACGGTCTCGACGGCACGGGCACTGTCCGGATGGTTCAGACCGGAGCAGCGCGAGAAGGCGTGTCAGCTGCTGGATCGCGTCGGCCTTTCGCCGGCGCATCTGTCACGCCGCGCGGGCGACCTGTCCGGCGGGCAACAGCAGCGTGTCGGCATCGCCCGTGCCTTCATGCTCGACCCCGAGGTGGTGTTGGCCGACGAGCCGGTCGCCAGCCTTGATCCAAAGATTTCCCGCGACATTCTCACCCTGATTCGTGATGCGGCGCGAGAGCGCAACACCACGGTTCTGTGCAGCCTGCACCAGATCGATCTCGCCCGAGAATTTGGCGACCGCATCGTGGGCATGCGTGATGGCCGTGTGGTGTTCGAAGGCACGCCGGCCGAGCTCACCGATGAGCGGGTCCACGCCCTGTATCAGGGTGCTCACTGGGAAGATACGCCGCCTTCATCGCCTGACGCAGGATCCATTCGAAGCGAACCTGCGCGGGTGGCCGCATGAAAGGGCCCAAGCCGAGGGCATCCCCCATTCCCGTTCCGCCCAAGGGAAACACCGTGAACTGGCATCTGGGCGTACCCTACAACCGCAATCATGTGCTGGCCCTGCTGCTGCTGTTGGCCGTGCTGGTCGTGACCGGCCACCGAACCGAAATGGACAAGATGGCAGTCCTGACCGGACAGGCTGTGGGCCATGTTGTCGGCCTGACCGACGAGTCGCAGGTCGTTCGCGGACTCAGCCGCGTGGGTCAGGCGATGTGGCCCCCAGTGGTGGCAACCCGCGAGGAGGTGGGCCGCATTGCGGATCTGGACCAAGACCGGCTGCCGTGGCTCGCCCGAATCGAGACACAGCAGCGCGTTGAACAGAAAATGAATCTGGAAACGCTGCAGTTGGAGTCCACCACGGAAACCGTCGAGGTGCTGATCCAGCCCCTGGGCTACGTCTGGACGGTATTCGTCAAGATGGTCGAGACCCTCGAGATTGCCCTGTGGGGCACGATTCTCGCGGTGCTGCTGTCGGTGCCGCTCGCGTATTTCGCAGCGCGCAACTACAGTCCCAATCGCTTCACCTACACGGCCGCGCGGGGCTTCATCAGCCTGTTGCGTTCGGCGCCCGAGCTGATCGTGGCCTTGTTTCTGGTGCTGGCCTACGGCTTTGGTCCGATTGCGGGGGTGCTGGCCCTGGGCCTGCATGCAGCGGGCTTTCTGGGCAAGTTTTACGCCGAGGACATTGAGAACGCCGACCCCAAGCCCCAGGAAGCGCTCGAGGCCATCGGCGCCGGCAAGATCAAAACCTTGTGGTATGGCGCCTTGCCACAGATCTTGCCGCAGTACATCGCCTATACCGCATACATCCTCGACCGCAACCTGCGCATGGCAACCGTCATCGGGCTGGTGGGCGCCGGCGGCATTGGCCAGGAACTCAAGGGGCGCTTTGACATGTTCCAGTACGGCCATGTCATGACCATTCTGATCGCCATCTTTCTCTTCGTGTTCGTGCTCGACCAGCTGCAGGCGCGCCTGCGCGCCAGGCTGATCTGAACACCACGCTCCTCGGACAACACTTTATGAGCATTCAACTTGAAGCGCCGCCGCGCGGCGACTGGCTGCGCCTGTGGTCGGCCCTGCCGCCCAGGCAGCCCCGGGAACTGGCCGCCGAATTGGCTCAACGCTACCAGGTGGACGATCTGGAGCTGCCGCAATCGGGGCTGGGCCTGTTGTCACTGACCGACAGCGCACTTGGTGACACCTATTTCATTGGCGAAACCCCGCTGGCGACCGCCCATGTGCGCCTGCGGCATCAAAGCGACTGCACCGAAGGCGCTGCAACCCTAGTGGACGATCGTGCCGGCCTGGCGCGTGCGCTGGCAATTCTGGACGCGGTGCTGGCGGCCGGCTGGCCGGGTCACGAGCAGGCCTTGGCCCTGCTGGTCGAGGGCGCCACGATAATCGAGGCGCAGAACCAGGCGCGCCGAGCCTTGCTTGTCGCCACGCGGGTTGACTTTGCCCTGCTGGGCACTGCCGAGGACGATGATGAGCACTGACAGCCCAACCCTGCGGGGGGTGGACGAAGCGCAGATCTGGAACCCCTCGCAACAGCAGCAGCTGTTTCGCCGTCTGATGACGGCATTCTCATATCCTGGTCGCGTGCAGCCCCTCACCGGGCAAACCGGCCAAGCACTGCGACTCACCCTGGCAACCCTGCTCGACGGCGCCTGTGGCCTCTCGGATGTCCGGCAACTTCTTGCGGCCGACGACTTGCGCCGTCTGGGGGCACGCTTGTGCAGTGTCGAGACCGCAGACTTCATCGTCACGCCCGGTCATCAGATGCTGGAGGGCACGCCCCGTCTGGGTTCGCTGGAAAACCCCGAGCAGGGTGCCACGGTGGTGCTGGCGGTGGCCGACCTCGGCAGTGGTGCGGCCTTGAGCCTGCAAGGCCCCGGCATCGACGACAGGCTGCTGCTGCAGGTCAGCGGCGTCGATCCCCGCTGGTGGCGCCTGCGCGCCGAATGGAATGTCAATTTTCCGCTGGGCGTGGACTTCATCCTGGTCGGCCCGCACGCGGTGGCGGCGTTGCCACGCACCACCCACATCACCCTGAAAGGAGGGCACTGATGGGATACGTTGCCATCAAGGGGGGCGGCCACGCCATTGCCGGCGCTGAAGCCGCCATCGAAGCCCTGCGCTGTGCCGAAGGCGAACAGGGGACGCCGCTGAGCCTGTCGGCCATCGAGCAGCAGCTGCGACTGCTGACCTCGCGCGTGGTCTCCGAGGGCGGCCTGTACCATCCGCGCCTGGCGGCATTGGCCATCAAGCAGATGCAGGGGGACACACTGGAAGCGGCCTTTGCGCTGCGCGCCTACCGCTCGACCAAGCCACGCCTGAAGGACGTGCCGACACAGGACACGCGACGGATGCGGCTGATCCGCCGGATTTCGAGCGCGTTCAAAGACATCCCGGGCGGTCAAATGCTGGGGCCAACCACCGATTACGCGCTGCGCCTGATGCGCCTGGATCTGGCCAACGAGTCAACCGAAGGCTTCCGAGCGGTGTCGCGGCGGTTTCTCGACAGCGTGCCCGATGCCGCACTGCCTGACACCTACCCCAAGGTGGTCGACGCACTGCGTGACGAGGGCCTGCTGCCGCCGCTGAGCCGGGGCGCGCAGAACGCTTTCGACATCACCCGCGACCCGCTGGTGTTTCCGGTGCCGCGTTCGGCAGCCCTGGCCACCATGGCGCGGGCCGAAACCGGGTCACTGCTGGCCATCGCCTATTCCAACATGCGCGGCTACGGCGACGTGCACCCCACCATTGCCGAACTGCGCGTCGGCTACATGCCGATCATGCTGCCGCACCCGGTGACCGGGGAGCCCGTCGAGGCCGGCGAGGTGCTGATGACCGAATGCGAGGTGGTCGCCATGTACGAGGGCGATACCGCCGACAGCCTGCCCACCTTCACCCTGGGTTATGGCGCCTGCTTCGGCCACAACGAGGTCAAGGCCATCGCCATGGCGATTCTTGACCGCGCCCTGCAAAAGGGCATGCGCGACGGCCCTTCCAACCCCTCGGAGGACCCCGAGTTCGTGCTGCTGCACGTCGATGGCGTCGATTCGATGGGTTTTGCCAGCCACTACAAGATGCCGCACTACGTGACCTTCCAGTCCGACATGGATCGATTGCGCACCACGCAGGGCAAGGCCGCCACCGCGCGCGCGCAGCCCCAGGGAGAAAACACATGAACCCCGGTTACGAACTGCCTCTGGACGAGGCCGGTTACAGTTTTGGCTTCCTCGACGAATATGCCAAGCGCGAAGTGCGCCGAGCCATTCTCAAAGCGATCAGCATTCCCGGCTACCAGACCCCGTACGCCTCGCGAGAAATGCCCATGGGCCGCGGCTTCGGCACGGGCGGCCTGCAATTGACGCTGTCGCTGATCGGACAAGGCGACACCCTGAAAGTGATCGATCAGGGCGCGGATGACTCGGTCAATGCCGTCAACCTGCGCCACTTCGTGGAGCTGACCTGTCCCGGCGTGGACACCACCGAGCGCACCGCTGAAGCCACGCTGATCCAATCGCGGCATCGGATTCCCGAGGAGCCGCTGACCGAGCAACAGGTGCTGGTGCTGCAAGTCCCCTACCCGGACCCGTTGGTGGTGGTGGAGCCGTCAGAGGCGCGGCGCAAGGTGATGCACGGCGAAGGGGACTATTCACGACTGCTCACCAAGCTCTACGAGGACATCGTGCAGTTTGACGAGATCACCATCTCGCACCGGTATCCGACCCGCATCAACCGGCACTATGTCATCGACCCCAGCCCCATCCCGCGCTACGACGTGCCGCGGCTCCACCAGAGCCAGGGGTTGGTACTGCTGGGTGCCGGACGCGAGAAGAAGATCTATGCCGTACCGCCCCATACCCGCGCCGAGCCTCTGGTTTTTGATGACGTGCCCTTTCGAATCGAAGACTTCAGGGACGCACACGGCCGGCGTCGCAGTTGCCAGCGGTGCGGCGCCACCGACAGCTTCCTCGACGAGCTGATCGACGATCAGGGCAACAAGCACTGGCAGTGCTCCGACTCGGATTACTGCAACCAACGGCTCGCCATGGAAGGCACGACGGCGCTTGGGGACAAGGCATGAAGAAGATTCTTGAAGTCCGTGGCCTGACCAAAATCCACGGTCGCGGCTGCCCCTTGTGCATCGACGGCACCGGCCCGGAGATGGACACCAACCTCTGTCCGCACTGCGGCTCGGTGGTGGCGTCGCACGGGATCGATTTCGACCTGTACGAGGGCGAGATCCTCGGCATCATGGGCGAATCCGGCAGCGGCAAGTCCACCGTGGTCAAGACCCTGTTCTTCGACGATGCGCCCACCGCCGGTGAAGCCCTGTTTTTCGACGGCCAGCGCCAGTGGGACATGTTCGCGCTCAATGCGGCACAGCAGCGATGGCTGCGCAACCACCGATTCGGCATGGTCTACCAGAATCCGCACCTGGGGTTGAACTTCAAGGTCTCGGCCGGGGGCAATATCGCCGAGCGACTGCTGATGAGCGACGTGTCGCACTACGGCGAGATCCGCGAGCGCGCACGACACCTGCTGGCGCGTACCGAGGTGCTGCCGGAGCGCATGGACGAGTCGCCCAAAAAGTTTTCGGGCGGCATGCAGCAGCGCGTGCAAATCGCCAAGGCGCTGGCCACCCAGCCCCCACTGCTCTATCTGGACGAAGTCACCACCGGCCTCGACCTCTCGGTGCAGGCACGCATCCTCGACCTGATTCTGGAAATCCAGCAGGAGCTGGGCACCGCGATGATCGTGGTTACCCACGATCTGGGCGTGATCCGCCTGCTCACCGGTCGCACCATCGTCATGAAGTACGGCCGCATCATCGAATCGGGTCTCACCGATCAGATCCTCGAAGACCCCCAGCACGCATACACACAGCGTCTGGTGGCCTCTGCGCTGTAAGGACCCCCCATGCAAGAAGCCATTCTCAGAGTTGACGGTCTTTCCAAGTATTTCCAGCTACACGATCAACGCAAGCTGATTCCCTCGTGTGCGCGGGTGCAGCTGGACGTGTTCGCCGGCGAACTGACCGCACTGGTTGGCCCCACCGGCGCCGGAAAATCATCGGTGCTCAAGGCCGTTTACCGCACTTACCTGCCCAGCAGCGGACGCATCCTGTATCGGGACGCCCACGGCGCCGTCACCGATCTGGCCCAGGCCAGCGAGCACCGCATGCTGGAGCTGCGCAAGCAGGATCTGGGGTTTGTGACCCAGTTTCTGCATTGCCTGCCGCGCAAGTCGGCGGTGGAGGTGGTCGCCGAGCCGCTGGTACAGCGCGGTAGCCCGCGCGAAGTCGCGGCGGAGCGCGCCGGTGAGCTGCTGGCCCTGCTCAATGTGCCGGAGCGCTTGTGGGCGGTGCCGCCGGCCACCTTCTCGGGCGGCGAGAAACAGCGCGTCAATCTGGCCCGGGGCCTGATCGCCCGGCCACGCCTGCTGCTGCTCGACGAGCCCACCGCCAGCCTCGATCCGGCCACCACCGATCGTGTGGTCGCGCTGCTGCAGTCCATCAAGGCCGAAGGCGTGGCCATGTTGGCGATCTTTCACCATCCCGAGCTGGTCGAGCGCCTGGCAAACCGCGTGGTCACGCTCACGCCGCCGGTCTCCTCCGCCACCACCCTCCTGGAGCCCTTGGCATCATGAAGCGCACCCTGCTCACCCGCGCCCGCGTGGTATTGCCTACCGAAGTCCGTAACGACGTTGCCATCCTGATCGAGGGGCAGACCATCGTCGCCATCGATCCCGACAGCCGTGCCGGCGCCGCCGAGGTCGATCTGTCCGGCCTTACGCTGATGCCCGGCATGATCGACCTGCATTGCGACGCGATGGAAAAAGAGGTCGAGCCGCGCCCTGGCGTGCACTTCCCGCTTGATTTCGCCTGCGCCCAGGCCGACAGGCGCAACGCCACCGCCGGGATCACCACGGTGTTCCACGCACTGTCCTTCGCCAACCATGAGCTGGGCGTGCGCAACAATGTGTTTGCCGCCGAAATTGCCCGTGCCCTTGTCAGCTGGCAGGCCCATGCCTTGATCGACAATCGGGTGCATCTCCGTTACGAGGTGACCGACGAAACGGCGCCCCCGGTGTTGTCGGCGCTGCTGCAGGACGGTCAGGCGCACCTGATATCGTTCATGGATCACAGTCCCGGTCAGGGTCAGTTCCGCGATGTCGAGGCCTACCGTGCCTACCTGGCCAAGACCTACAAGACCGACGCCGCACAGATTGACCAGATCCTGGCGCACAAGGCCGAGGCCGCACAAGGCGCCATGCAGCGCATGGAGCAACTCGCGCAGCTGGCCCGCGCATGCGGCGTGTCGATTGCCAGCCACGACGACGACAGCCCGCAGAAGGTCGATGTCGTCAAGGCACTGGGCGCAGTGGTGTCCGAGTTTCCGGTCAACCTGGAGACCGCCCAGGCCGCCCGTGCGCAAGGTCTGGCCACGCTGTTTGGCGCGCCCAACATCCTGCGCGGCAAGTCCCAGTCGGGCAACATGCGTGCCCTCGACGCCGTGCTGGCCGGCGTGGCGGATTGCCTGTGCGGCGACTATTCGCCAGCAGCGCTGCTGCCGTCGGTGATGAAACTGCCCGACATGGCCGGCATCCCGCTGCACGAAGCGGTAGCGCTGGTCACCCGCAATCCGGCACGGGCAGCCGGTCTGCATGATCGCGGTGAGATCGCCGTGGGCAAGCGAGCGGACCTGGTCGCGGTCAGAACCTTGCAGGGGCTGCCGCAGGCCGAACGTGTCTGGTCGGCAGGTGTCCCTTCGCTGACGGCGCATTGTGGTCACCCTTGAGGAGACCGAAATGACCGCACACCTCATCTATGTGGTCGGCGCCTCGGGCGGCGGCAAGGACACCCTCATCGGCTATGCGCGCCGACATCTTTCCCGACACACGCACACATGCTTCGCCCACCGCTACATCACCCGCCCGGCAACTGCTGGCGGTGAGAATCATGTCGCGCTCTCTCCGGGAGAATTCGCAGCCCGCCGGGCACGTCGGCTATTTGCATTGCACTGGTCCAGCCATGGCCTGCACTACGGTATCGGCATTGAAATCAACCAATGGCTGGCCAAGGGCATCACCGTGGTGGTTAATGGCTCTCGCGAGCACCTGGAAGAAGCCCGGCGCCTGTATCCCGAGTTATTGCCGGTGAGTATCGAGGTTTCACCCGATGTGCTGGGAGAGCGGTTACGGGCCAGGGGGCGGGAGGATCCCCAGGCCATCGAACAGCGCTTGCAGCGCAACCGTGAACTGCATGCAGCGTGCCGGGGCGGCGCTAGAGTCATACACAACGACGGCGCCATCGAAACGGCTGGCGATCACCTGATTCGCATCATCACCGAGCACTGCCCGCCTGGTGGGGAGAAAACTCCGGCATGCGCGTGACCTTCCTCGGCACGGGTGCGGCCGGAGGTGTTCCACTCTGGGGCTGCACGTGTGCGGCCTGTCGCTTGGCGCAGCAGCAGCGCCAGCGAGTGCGCCGCCCCTGCAGCGCACTGCTGGAAGCGGCCGGAACGCGGGTATTGATCGACGCCGGGCTCACGGATCTGCACGAGCGATTTGCTCCAGGCTCGCTCGATGCCATCGTGCTGACCCACTACCACCCCGACCATGTTCAGGGATTGTTCCACCTGCGCTGGGGCAAGGGCCGGCCGATCACGGTGTACGGGCCACCCGACCGCGAAGGGTGTGGAGACCTGTTCAAGAATGCTGGCCTGCTGCAGTTCGTCACGGTGCACGAACACGAACCATTTCGAATCGGCGCGTTGCGCTGGACACCGCTGCCGCTGATCCATTCCAAACCGACGTATGGTTACGCCATCGAGGCGCCGGAACAGGTGCGATTCGCCTACTTGACCGACACCCGCGGCCTGCCATCGCCCACCACCCGATTTCTGCACGGCTGGGGAACGTTCGATCTGGCCATTGACTGCACCTTTCCCCCCGCAGCCTCTCCCAAGAACCACAACGACTGGAATGCCGCCATCGCATGCAAGGCGCAAGTCGGCGCACGCGCCTGTTGGCTGACGCACATCAGCCACACCTTGGACGACTGGTTGCTGGGGGAACGGCCGGAGATGCCTGCAGGCGTTCAGGTCGCGCATGACGGTTTGCGTGTCGACCTGCCGCGCCCGGCTCCGGGCACCCCATGAGGCCCCGAACAGGCCCGGCGCGGCCGGAGTTGGGAACCCGCAGTGTTCGCTTCTGCGGAAGGAGCGCAGGGTCACGGATCGAGCTCGCGTTAGGTCGCTGGTCTGAACTGGCGCAGGAATTGGCTCGTTCGAGCGCCGATCAGCTTGCAAAGGCGGCCTTCCAGAGTGTCTGGGGCGGTTTGTGAAACGTCCGGGATAGGTCGGCAGTTCGATTTTGCCCATCACCACCATTTTCTTGTACAGGCGGTTCAGCCTTCGGGCGGTTCTCCAGTCGGCCGATTCTGTTCGGCTTCGAGCCAGGCCCTCAGCGCTTCGACACGATCTCGGTTGACACCGAAGTCACGGTAGCCAAAACGGGAAATCGAGCGGACGTGAATCAGGGGCTCATCTCCGGCCAGTAATTCCAGATCGTCATGAAACCGCATCGTGGGCGAGACGAAGACTGCGTGCACATAGCCGGGTTTGATGTGCGCGATGCGCGCGCCGGGCAGGCCGCCGACATGCTGGGCCAACAGGGTGAGGGCGGTGTCCGGGTCGCCCACGACGCGCAAGGGCGCGATGGCATGGGGCTTGTCGGTGGCGATGGATGACACACAGCTGGGACGCGCCGGGCAGTCGGTGAACTCGCCGCTGACGGCGTAGAGATGCGTCGGGGTGCGCAAGGTGAAAAACAGCGCCATCGCAACGAAGATTAAAACCAGGCCCAGTATCCACTTGAGTGCGTGCATGCAGGCCTCCATCGGCCGTTGGCGAGGACGGGGATGATAGGGACGCTGCTTAGGAACCACAAAATGATGTCGGTCCACGCGGGACGTCGCATCGTAGCGTCAGGGGTTTCTACCGCCCAGGCTTCTGGCGGCCCGGCAACGCAGCGGCACGTGGTGGCCGCTCAGCCCGGCCGCTGGATCAACACCTTCTGCCCGTCGACGTCGATCACCAGGCCGCGCGGGGCAATTTCCAGCAGGCGGTGGCCCCCTTCGAGGGTGCTGCCTTCACCGAATCGCTCGCCGCGGATCAGGATGAAGCGACGCGCCGGATCGTCGTTGTACACGTGTACGTCGATGGCGTAGTCGGGAATCCGGTCGCGCACTGCGGCGGGCAGGTCGCGGGGCGGCGTCACATCACGCGGCAGCGGGGGCGGTGCGGCGACCGGCGGCGGTGTGCTGACGGGCACTTCGGCCAGCGGCGGCAGAAACGCGGAACTGGGCATGGGCGCCACCTCCTCGTCCGCCGCCGCCTCGGTCACGACCAGCGCGGGCACCGAGGCCACGGTGGCCGGCGGGGGGATGTCCACCGGTTGCAGGGCCGGCATGGCCAGTGCATCGAGCGAGTACAGGGTTTCGGCGGACTCGAAGCGGTCCAGCGTTGCCGGCGGCGGCGCAGCGTCAAGGGTTGCCGGTGCCGTGCTGGGGGCAGGGGCCAAGGCTGCGGTGGGCATCGGCGTGGGTGCCGCGAGGTCGGGAGCGGCCTTGTCGACGTTCGGCGCCCGTTGCCAGACCACCAGCGCCAGCAGCAGCACGGCAATCAGAATGCCCCAGAGCACGGCCAGCAGCGCGCGCTGGGAGCCGGCCGGTTTGGAGGGCTTGACGGCTGCAGAACGGGGTTCGGCGCGCGGGGTGTCGGGCGGCGGCGGCTCGTCGAAAGGGTTCAGCGGCTGGCCGCTGCGCCGTTCCCGGTCGGCCTTGCGCAAGGCATCAAGGAGCAGTGACATGGGCCGGGGGCTCCAGATTGGGCGTGGCGGGCAACCCTTGGGTGAGGACGATGAGGGTTTGCGAGCCCACCACGCCATCGACCTGCAATTGTTTCTCGGACTGGAAGCGGCGCACCCGGCGGGCCATGTCGGCATCGAAGCGGCTGGGCGCCGGGCGGGCATCGTCGCCCAGCAGGGTGGTGAGCCGCTCGTGCAGCCAGACCAGGTCTTCACCCTGGGTGCTGCTGTCGAGCCGGCGTGATTCGGTGGGGCGGGCGAACAGGGTCAGGAAATCACCGGGGGCGAGAATCCCCAGGGTTTCGCGGTCCACGGCAATGGGGCCCTCCGGGGTGAACAGGCCGGCCTCGGTGGCCGACAGCCACAACACCAGCACGTGGCGGCTCTGGTCAAGAATGCTCAGCTCGACGATGGCCGGACGCCCCAGTTGGGTGAGCCGGCTGAAGCCGCCGGTGTCGCGGTGGCATTCATAACCGGCGGGCTGAAGGTCCAGGCACAGGGTGCTGGCCTTGGGCGGCGTCAGGGTGTCATCCCAGGCGGCGACCAGCGCGCGCAGCAGGGTGGGCAGGGGCAGCATGGCGCTGTCGAAGTCACTCAGGCCCGCAGCCTCGGGTTCAGGCATGGGCGCCTCCGGAACGGGGGTGATCACGGCCGGCGCGATCGGTGGCGCGATGACCTCCCCGGCAGCGGCCTGGCGCCCCTCGGGTTCCGGTGGTGCCGAGACAAACAATGCCGGCATGCAGCTGCGCAGCAACAGGACCGAGGCCAGCAGCAGCGCGATGACCGGCAGGGCGCGTTCCAGCCACGGCAACCAGGCGCGGCGCGGCGCCGCTGCGCTGGGGCGGGCGGGGGGCGTTGTCTTGCAGTGCTGGTGTCCAAGCGCTTCTTCGGCTGCGCGGGATACCAGTTCGCTGTCGATCTGCAGCCGGTGCTCGGCGTAGGCGCCGAGCAACGCGCGGTCGGCAATAACGTTGATCAGGCGTGGGGTGCCGCCACTTTCGTGGTGCAGGGTGGCCAGTGCCTCGGGGGTGAAAATGGGTCCGCGCGCGCCCGCCACCCGCAGGCGGTGGCGGACGTACTCGGCGGTCTCGTTGGCCGCCAGTGGGGTGAGGTGAAAGCGTGCGGTGATGCGCTGCGCGAGCTGGCGCAGATCGGGCCGTGCCAGCAGTTCGTTGAGCTCTGGCTGCCCCACCAGCATGATGCGCAGCAGCTTTTCCTTGTGCGTTTCGAGGTTGGTCAGCAGGCGCACCTGCTCCAGCAGGGCGGGGTCGAGGTTCTGCGCCTCGTCGATGATCAGCACCGTGCGCTTGCCGGCCGCGTGGGTCTTGAGCAGATGCGTGTTCAGGGTGCCGATCAGGGCCCGCAGGCTGTCGTCGGCGCTGGCGGCAATGCCCAGTTCGTCGCAGACCGAGGCGAGAAATTCGCGCTCCGACAGGCGGGGGTGATGCACCATCGCCACGTCGACATCGGCAATGGGCTGTGCCAGCAAGGCGCGAATGACCGTGGTCTTGCCGGTGCCCACCTCACCCGTCAACTGGACGAACCCCCCATATTGGCCGGTGCCGTAGAGCAGGTGGCCGAGGGCTTCCTGGTGCTTGGGCGACAGGTACAGGTACGCCGGGTCGGGCGTGATGCTGAAAGGCATCTCCTGTAGGCCAAAGTGCGAGAGGTACACGGGTGACGAGGCTGTGCGGTTGCGGCGGAGCGGCAGTATAGGCCGCGTGGTCTTCAGCTTTCGGTCTGGCGGGTCGCGGCTGTGGCGCTGGGGTCGATGACCTGGCCCTCACGGCGCGGCGGAATCAGGGGGGCCGCAGGCAGGGTGTTGTTGGCCAACAGGTCTTTGCCCGCGTACAGGTCGCCAAGGGTCTGCAGTTCCAGCCGCTCGGCATCGCGCCGCCGCATGTCATCGCTCACCGCCCTGGCGGTGTCGTCGGCCACGCCCAAGGCCCGCAGTGCGGCCTCTCCGAACACGAACGCCGATTCGGCCGTTTCCCGCAACTGGAAATCGACCCCCTGCTTGATCAACTGCAGCGCATGTCCCCGGTCGTAGGCCCGGGCCAGAACCTTGACCAGCGGAAATTCCGACTTCAGCAGCTGAACGATGTGACTGGTGGTGCCGGCGGCGTCGGTGCAGACCAGAATGGCGTCGGCATGCCCGGCGCCTGAGGCGTGGAGAATGTCGAGGCGGGTGCCGTCGCCGTAGTAGATCTTGAAGCCGAAGCGGGCGGCATCGCGGATGCGATCGGGATTGGACTCGATGATCGACACCTGGATGCCATGCGCCAGCAAAGACTGACTGGCCACCTGGCCAAAGCGGCCAAAGCCGATGATCAGCACCTGACCGTGCAGCCCGTTGGCCGATTCCACCCCGTTCAGGTCGTGCGCGGCGGCGGGCGGCTTCAGGCGCGCGCCCATCAGCAGCACCAGCAGGGGCGTCAGCACCATCGACAGAATCACCGTGGCGGTGAGCAGGGCGTTGGTTTCGGCATTCAGAACGCCATTGCCGGCGGCGGCGGCGAACAACACAAAGGCGAACTCGCCGCCCTGGCCGAGCATCACCGCGCGGTACAGCCCTTCACGGTGCGGGGCGCGCAGCACCCTTGCGACGCCGTAGATCGTCAGCATCTTGAGCCCGCTCAGGCCCACGACCCAGAGCGCCACCATGAGCCAGGCCTGCTGCACCACCCACAGGTTGAGCGACATGCCCACGGCCAGAAAGAACAGCCCCAGCAGAATGCCGCGAAACGGCTCGACATCGGCCTCCAGTTGATGGCGAAAGGTGGACTCGGACAACAGCACGCCCGCGAGGAATGCGCCCATGGCCATCGACAGGCCGCCCAGTTCCATCAGCAGCGCGGCGCCGAGGACGATCAGCAGGGCCGCCGCCGTCATCACCTCGCGCGCCTTGGCGGCGGCCAGTACGCGGAACAACGGATTGAGCAGCCAGCGGCCGATCACCACCAGCGCCACGATGGCGCCGAGGGCCAGGACGATTTCCTGGATGCGTCCAGCGGCGGTCGTCTGCGGACCGCCGGGCGCCAGAAACGCCACCAGTGCCAGCAGCGGCACGATGGCCAGGTCTTCGAGCAACAGGATGGACACCACGCGCTGGCCGTGCGGGGTGGCGGTTTCGCCGCGCTCCCCCAGCATCTGGAAAACGATGGCCGTTGACGACAGGGTGAAGCCCATGCCGCCCACGAAGGCCACCAGCGGCGGCAGGCCGAGCATGACGCCGGCGCCGGTCAGCAGCGTGCCACAGGTCGCCACCTGCGCGGCGCCGAGGCCAAAGATTTCACGGCGCAGTTTCCACAGCTTGGAAGGCTGCATCTCCAGGCCGATGACAAACAGAAACATCACCACGCCCAGTTCGGCGACGTGAAGAATGGCGTCGGGGTCGTTGAACAGCCGCAATCCGAACGGACCGATGACCACGCCGGCGACGATGTAGCCCAGCACCGAGCCCAGGCCCAGCTTGCGGAACAGCGGCACGGCCACCAGCGCCGCGCCCAGCAGCGAGACGGCCTGGGTCAGTTCGGGAATGTAGCCTTCGGCCGCCATGCGCGCCTCGTGGGTCAGTCGCTGCGCCGGGTACGGATGCGGGCGCCGGCCATCAGCGTCTTGGTGACCGGCGTTTTGCTGCAGATGTCGAGCAGGCGTTCCCACTGTTGCGGGCTGAGTTCGGCACTGCACCGCAGGTCGCGTTCAATGTGCGTGACGCCGTCGTCATCCTTCAGCAAACGCAGGTCCATCTCGATGTGGCCAAGCTGCCAGCCCTTGCGTTCGGCGTACATGGTGAGGGTCATCACCGTGCAGGCGCCCAGGCCGGCCAGAATGTACTCATAGGGTGCCGGGCCGGCATTCCGGCCGCCGGCGGAAGTGGGCTCATCGGCCACCAGCGCATGGGGGCCGGCGGTGATCTCGTTGCGGTAGGGCGGGGCATCGGCGGCAGCGCGAACCGAGGTGGTGGCAATCGATTTCATGAGGGTCACCGTGACGTGAGCTGGATGCCGGAAAGATCGGGCGCGGTCAACCGGGGGGACGGGCTGCCGCGCACCGCTCCGAACCCCAGGCCGGCGTTCCAGTCGTCGGTGGCCTTGGCAATGTCGGCAGGATCGCGGCCGACAAAGTTCCACCACAGCAGCACCGTTTCATCGAAGGGCTCGCCGCCAATGAGCAGCAACTGGCAGGCGGCATCGGCCAGCACCGCCAGGGTGGCACGGCCAATGCCGAGGTACAGCAGCGTGCCGGGGGCCAGCGGTTCGCCCAGCACCGTGGCAGTGCCGCTCAGCACCAGCAGGCCGTGCTCAAAGTTGGGATTGAGCGGGATGGCGATCTCGGCCGCGTCGGTGCAGCGCAGGTCCAGGCCCAGCAACGGGCTGTAGACCCGGGCCGGCGAGGACTGCCCGTAGGCCGCGCCCGCGAGGACGGTGACCCGGAAGCCGCCATCCTCGACCACCGGCAGTTCGGGGTGATGATCGAACGCCGGTGCGCGGTGGCGTTCGGCATCGGGCAGGGCGATCCACAGTTGCGCGGCGTGCAGGTGGCCGGGATCGTCGTTGACCGCGTCCTCGGCGTGCGAGATGCCGCGCCCGGCGGTCATGATGTTGACCTGCCCGGGGCGGATCACCTGCGCATAACCGAGGCTGTCGCGGTGCATCATTTCGCCTTCGATCATCCAGGTGAAGGTCTGCAGTCCGATATGCGGGTGCGGCCCCACCGCTATGCCCTGACCACGCCCGTAGTCGCGCGGGCCAATGTGATCGAGAAAGCACCAGGCGCCGATCATGCGGCGCTGCGGGTTGGGCAGTGCGCGGCGAATCATCAGGCCGGTGCCGATTTGGCCGTCGCGGGTGGCGATCCGCTCGAGCACCGGTTGATCCGGCGTGGCAGGACAGTCGCGCGAGTCCGAAAGGTTCTGCGATGTGGGCTGGGTATTGCTCATGTCCGCTGCGGCTCCGATAAGGGATCGGTGCGGCAGTGTGCCATCAGTCCTGGGGCGTGTCGGCCAGATACTTTTCAACGTAGGCCACGCGGGTCTCCACCGGCGCCTTGGCATCGCCATCCCGCTCGATCTTGCGCAGGTAGGGCGCCAACCCGGTGCCGTTGGCGATCTGGATGGCAAGACCCGGCCGGGCGTTGAGTTCGAGAATCAGCGGCCCCTTGTCGGCGTCGAGCACCACGTCGACCCCGAGGTAGCCGAGGCCGGTCAGTTCGTAACAGCCGGCCGCCAGCCGCAGCAGCACGTCCCACTGCGGAATGGCGTGGCCGCCGATGGGATGGCCGGTGTCGGGGTGATGGTCAATCTTCAGGCTGTTGAACACGCCGTGATGCGTGACCCCGGTGGCGATGTTGATGCCGGCGCCGACCGCGCCCTGGTGCAGGTTGGCCTTGCCGTCCGACGTGCGGGTGGGCAGGCGCACCATGGCCATGACCGGGTAACCCTTGAAGACGATGGTGCGGATGTCGGGCACGCCCTGAAAGGTGATGTCTTTGAACAGCGGGTCGAAGCGCACCCGGTATTCGATCATGGCGTGGTCGGGCTGACCGCCGAGGCTGTACATGCCGCTGAGAATGTTGCCGACGTGGTGTTCCAGTGACGCCAGGGTGACCAGCTGGCCGCTGGCCTTGCGGAACAGCTTGCCCTGACGACCGTCGACCACCACGATGCCTTCGCCGCCCGAGCCGTGGGCGGGTTTGATGACGAAGTCCTGATACGGCGCCAGCAGGCTGGCCAGGCGCTGGGCGTCGTGGTTGGTCTCGACCACCGCGTAAAGCTCGGGGACGGCGATGCCGGCACTCACCGCCAGTTGCTTGGTGATCAGCTTGTTGTCGACCTTTGGGTAGTCGCTGCGCCGATTGAGCTTGGAAATGTAGTCGCCATTGCGTTGATTGAGGCCGACCACGCCCAATCGCTTCAGCTTGCCCGGTGGCGCGAAGAACATTTACTTGGCCAGGTCGCGGAAGCGGCGCAATTCGGTGAGGCGGTAGCCGGTGTAACGGCCCACCAGCAAGGTGATGCCCAGCACGATCAGCATCAGCTCGGGGAACACGAACACCAGATGCTCGACCTGCGGATGGAACATCAACAGGTAACAGGCGGCCGCGACGAGGAGGCTGCCAAAGCCTTGGCGAATGGCATCGCCAGCGCCCAGTTCTTCCCAGACGATCGACATGCGCTCGATGGTCATCGCCAGAATGACCATGGGGAACAGGGCGACCGACAGGCCGATTTCGAGGTTCATGCGGTGCGAGGCGATGGTCACCAGCGCCATCAGCAGGATCACCGTGATGACCACCGCCGCCAGCCGCGGAACCAGCAGCAGTTTCAGGCGCTCCAGGTAAAAGCGGATGATCAATCCGAGCGCGACGATCAAAGTGAACAGAATCACGCCGCTGACCAGCTGCGTTTCGCGGAACGACAGCGCAATCAGCACCGGCATGAAGGTGCCAAAGGTCTGCAGACCAATGATGTTGCGCAACACCACGATCAGCAGCGCGCCGAGGGGCACCAGCAGCAGCACCCGGTAGAGGTTCTGGGTCTGCACGGGCAGGTCGAGCAGCGAGATGTTCGCCAGCGAGGCGTTTTCGGCCCGTGAGCGCGAGGCGGCGGTGCTCAGGGCGGGCTCGACGCTCTTGATCGCGGAGAACTGCACGGTTGCATTGCGCGAGCGGGTGACATCAAACAGCGGCTCTTCACCGACCCACCACAGCAGCACGTCGTCCGGCAGGCCGGGGGTGCCGGTGAGCGGGTCCAGGGTCAGCCAGCGCTCGCCGTTGTTGACCTGCAGCCAGGCGCGAGGCTGGATGTCGCGGGCGCCATCGACCAGGGGTAATCCGTAGACCGCGCGCGCCGGAATGCGCGCACTGGCCAGCATCTTCACGGCCAGCGCCGCCCGTTGCTGTGGCGAGGTGGCCTCGTTGACCAACAGCGTCACGTTCGGGCCGGGCGGTGTGGCGTTGATTTCTTTCACCAGTGCGGTGGCGAACGAGAAGATGTCGGCGCTGCGCGCCCGCACATCATCGAGCACGGCGAGCACGGCGGCGCCGAAGGGTTCTTCGTATTCGGGCACGTCGGCCAGCGCCGGAACCCCGATCGGTGGGCGCGGCTCGGAACTGCGGACCACGCGCGCACGGTAGTACAGCGCCTGGTTGCCCGAGGTGCGGCGGGTGGTCCACACCGCCTGCCGTGAGGCCTCGGCCGATTCCGTGGCCAGGCCGTAGCCACGCGAGATGAAATTTTCGTCCAGCACGGTATAGCCGGGCGGGTCGATGGGCACCTTCAAGGTCGCACGGGTGGCCCCCCCAATGGCCTCGAAACCCAGCTTGGCCTCCACCAGCCAGGTGTCGATCGAGGCCTCAGGCGTGATGGGGTATCCCAGCACTTGCGACTTGTAACCGGCGATGCCGGTCGCGGTTGCAATCAACAGCGCCGCCAGTGCGGGAACGTGCCATTGCATCAGCCTTCATCGCCTTTCGAGGGTTTGCATTCGGGCTTGGTTTCGAAGCGGCTGCCGGAGTCCACGACGATATGTCCTTTCAAGAAATTGCGGCCGACCAGGACTTGGTAGTTGAAATCGGATCGGTCCGCGAGGGTGAATTGTGCCATCTGGTGCACATGGCCGACGCACATTCCCAGTTCCACCACTGGCCGCACGTGTGGCGTGCCGCCGTGGCGGCGGATGCGCACGGTGCGGACCACGGGGGCTTCGAAGGTCACCAGATTGTCTTCGTCCTCGGGGTCGATCACGTCGAAGCGGATCCACTCCTTGCCATCTTTCTCGAAGCTTTCCTTGTTCAGCGCGTTCAGCGACGACGTGGTCGCGCCCGAGTCGAGCTTGGCGTTGAGTTCGATCGACGGATTGTCGAAACGGACCTTTTCGATGTAACCCAGAATTTCCAGTTCGCCCGGCTTGCTCTTGGCGTAGGCCCCGATGGGCAGCGTCGGCAAGAGTGCAGCAAGGGCGAATGCGAGCCAGTTTTTCATTGGAGTGATGTTGATGTTGGGACTGGAGGCAAAGCATGTGCGGCCCCTCCCGCACCGTGCCTTAACCCTGATGCTCAATCGTCATTCTGTGCCTTGTATTCGCCTTCTAGGATGACAGGACGGCGCAGGTCCGGTCGAGCCTTGGCGATACCACTTTGCAGGCGGCCGGCCAGACGCTCGCGCAGACTGCCGCCGAGCACCAGCGTTGCGCCGATCACGTCCGAGAGGATGCCGGGCAAAAAGAACATCAAGCCCCCCACCAGCTTCATCAGGTCTGCCAGCGGCGACGCCGATGGCAGCTCACCCTGCGCGGCTGCCATCTGCACCCGCCTCAGCGCCTGTAATCCGGTCTGCTTGATGGTCCAGATGCCGAACAGGCCGGTCAGGAACATCCACGCAAACATCGGCGCGGCCCCAAAGCGGTTGATCAGCTCGACCAACAGCCAGATTTCGGTGGCGACGAAGATGAACAGCATCAGCAGCGGCATTACATGGCCTCGATGGTGTGGCGCTGGGCCGCCAGTTGTGCCAGATCGGCGTCCTGTCTGGCCAGCAGGTCACGCGCCTGTTGCTGCACGTGTTGGGGCGCCTTGCCGAAGTTGGGGTTGTTGACCCGCACCAGGGTTTTCTCGCGGTCGCCGCCGAGTTTGGCGATGGCCTTGTCGAGCCGCGCCAGTTCGGCCTCCTTGTCGATCAGGCCCGCCATGGGTACCAGCAGCTTCATCGTGCCGCACAGCGCCACGGCCGATTTGGGTGCGTCATCGCCCACCTGCTCGATCGACTCGACCCGAGCCAGAAAGCGGATCGAGCCGTCCAGCCGCTGCAGTCGCGCCTGGTCGGCAGATGTGGCGTTCTGGATGAGCAGCGGCAGCGGCTTGCCGGGCGACAGGTCCATCTCGCCGCGAATCTGGCGGATGCCCAGAATCAGGGTCTTGAGCCAGTCGATGTCGGCTTCGGCGGTGGTATCGATCTTGCGGTCATCGGCCACCGGATAGGGCTGATGCATGATGGTTTTGCCCTGGCGCCCGGCCAGGGGCGCAGTCACGGTCTGGTTGCGCGCCCCCGCAAGCGGGGCTACACGCTGCCAGATGTCTTCAGTGAGGAACGGCATGATCGGGTGCAGCAGCCGCAGTGTGGTTTCCAGCACCCGTACCAGGGTGCGACGGGTGCCCCGCTGCTCTTCCGCCGTGCCCTGTTGCAGGGCCGGCTTGGAGAGCTCCAGATACCAGTCGCAGTATTCGTTCCAGATGAACTGGTAAAGCGCGGTGGCCAGCAGGTCGAAGCGATAGGTCTTGAAGTGCTCGGCGGCGTCCAGTTCCAGGCGCTGAAGCTGGCTGATGATCCAGCGGTCGGCGGCCGAGAGGGTATAGGGCAGGGTGGTGTCGAGCCCCACGTCGGCGTTCTCGCTGTTCATCAGCACGAAGCGCGCGGCGTTCCAGATCTTGTTGCAGAAGTTGCGATAGCCCTCGGCGCGGCCGGCGTCGAAGCGGATGTCACGGCCCTGCGTGGCCAGCGCCGAAAAGGTGAAGCGCAGTGCGTCGACACCCACGGCGGCGATGCCGTCGGGGTAGTCCTTGCGGGTTTTCTTCTCGATCTTCGCCGCCATGCCGGGCTGCATCAGCCCGGTGGTGCGCTTGGCCACCAGATCGTCCAGCGCAATGCCGTCGACCACGTCCAGCGGGTCCAGCACGTTGCCCTTGGACTTGGACATCTTGTTGCCTTCGGGGTCGCGCACCAGGCCGGTGATGTACACCTCGCGGAACGGCACGTCCTGCTGGAAGTGCTGCCCCATCATCACCATGCGGGCGACCCAGAAGAAGATGATGTCGAAGCCGGTGACCAGCACGCTGCCGGGGTAGTACTTGGCCAGCTCCGGTGTTTTCTCGGGCCAGCCAAGGGTGGCGAAGGGCCAGATGTCGGACGAGAACCAGGTGTCGAAAACGTCTTCGTCCTGGGTCAGCGGGGCATCGCCCAGCCCGTGCCGGGCGCGCACCTCGGCCTCACTGCGCCCCACGTAGACATGACCTGCATCGTCGTACCACGCGGGGATGCGATGGCCCCACCAGAGCTGGCGGCTGATGCACCAGTCCTGGATGTTGTTGAGCCAGTGGTTGTAGGTGGTTTTCCAGTTGTCGGGCACGAACTGAATGCGGCCCGAGGCCACGGCGTCGAGCGCGGGTTGGGTGATCTTGGTCCAGCCACCGTCGGGCGTCTTGCGGGTCAGATCCACGAACCATTGGTCGGTGAGATAGGGCTCCAGCACCGCGCCGCTGCGGTCGCCACGCGGCACTTTCAGGCCGTGGTCTTCGATCTTGTCGAGCAGACCCAGCGCGTCGATGTCGGCGACGATCTGCTTGCGGGCGTCGAAGCGGTCGAGGCCGCGATACGCCGCCGGCACGTCATCGGTCATCTGGGCCGTGCGGGTCAGCACGTTGATCATTGGCAGCCCGTGCCGCAGGCCAATCTGGTAGTCGTTGAAATCGTGCGCGGGCGTGATCTTCACGCAGCCGGAGCCGAATTCGGGATCGACGTAATCGTCACCGATGATGGGAATGTCACGGTCCACCAGCGGCAGGCGAATGGTTTTGCCGATGAGGTGCTTGAAGCGTTCGTCTTCGGGATGCACCGCCACGGCGGTGTCGCCGAGCATGGTTTCCGGGCGGGTGGTGGCCACCACGAGATGCCCGCTGCCGTCGGCCAGTGGATAGCGAAAATGCCAGAGATGGCCTTTCTCATCCTCCTGCACCACCTCCAGGTCCGAGATGGCGGTCTGCAACACCGGGTCCCAGTTCACCAGCCGCTTGCCGCGGTAGATCAGGCCGTCTTCGTACAGCTTGACGAAATGCTCGATGACCGCGGTGTTGTAGCCGGGGTCCATGGTGAAGGCTTCGCGCGACCAGTCCACGCTCGAGCCCATGCGGCGAATCTGCTCGCTGATGGTGCCGGCCGAATAGCGCTTCCAGTCCCAGACCTTTTCAAGGAACTTCTCGCGGCCCAGTTCGGCACGACCCGCGTCGCCCGCCTGCTTGAGGTTGCGCTCCACCACCATCTGCGTGGCGATGCCGGCGTGATCGGTCCCCGGCTGCCACAGCGTGTCCTTGCCGCTCATCCGCGCGTGGCGGACCAGCGCATCCATGATGGTGTGCTGGAAGGCGTGGCCCATGTGCAGGGTGCCGGTCACGTTCGGCGGCGGAATCATGATGCTGTACGGCGCACCATCGCCGGGGGCGTGCTGGCCGGCGGCGAAGCAGCCGTCAGCCTCCCAAGTCTGGCGCCAACGGGCTTCTACAGCGGCGGGTTCAAACGTCTTTTCCATGAGGACCGGTCGTTGGGCGCGAACCTGCAGGCCCGCGCAACCTGAAAATGAAGGCCGCGAAGTTTACGCGCTGCGCCGGGGCGCAAAACAGGCCCCCAGTCCAGCTGGCACATTTATCCATGTCGTGCCGGCGCGCACCACGGGCCCAGGACCGCTCGCCCTGGGCCACAACACCGCTCCTATGGCCAGAAGATCAACGTCAGAAGGGCGGCCAGCAGCAGGTACTTGAGGGTGTAGTACAGACGGCGGTTGTAGGCCTTCAGGCGCTTGCCTCCGATGCGCAGCGCATAGACATACTTGAAGCCATGGTTGAGTGCCCCCAAGGGCTCGCCGGGACGGTTGCGCGAGGCCGAACCTGCCGCCAGCGTGCGTCCCACCAGCCAACTGAGGGCGCGGGCCAGGGGATTGTTGAGCGGCCGTTCGACGTCGCAGAACAGAATGATGCGGTCTCGCCCGCTTTGATTCTCGGCGGTGTGGATATAGGTTTCATCGAACAGCAGGTCTTCGCCATCACGCCAGCTGCGTGTCTGGTCGTCGACGAGGATGCGACAGGCGTCGGAGTTGGGGGTGATCAGGCCGAGGTGGTAGCGCAGCGAGCCCGCCCAGGGATCGCGGTGCAGGGGAAGCCTGGCCCCGACCGGCAGCAGGGTGAACATTGCCGCCTTGATCCTCGGCGCCCGCTCGAGCAGTGCGCTGGTTTGCGGGCACAGTTCGCGGGCGGAAGGGAGAAAATTTCCGTACCAGTGAAAATAGAACCGGCCCCAGCCTTTCTTGAAGAAAGAATTGAAGCCCAGATCATTGAGACCGTCGGACTGGCCGATGGCCCCCACGCCGTACAACGCCGCCGCCTCGTCCCGAATCACCTGCCAGTTGTCGCGCAGCAGGTTCAATTCGGGAAAGTCGCGTGGGTCCAGCATCGGCGTGCGTGGCACGCTGGATGACAGGTAGATCAGCGCATTGAGCGGCGCCAGGAACGTGGAATGATCCATCAGCTGGCGTGGCAGGCGATGCCGAACCCGGCCTCTGAAATGCACATAGGCGATGCTCAGCAGGCCGTAAAAAGCGAGCAGCCATTGCGGCGTCAGCAGGGTACTTGCCCAGGGACCCAGTGTCGGGCTCATGAGCGGTGCCCGCCGGTAGAGGGCAGGTGGCGTGGGGCAGTGGCGGCGTGCAAGGCCGGGCTCCTCTGGTGTGGGCCGTTGTCATCGGCACGAATAATTTGGTCAGAAACATAACCGAGCACGTCTGCCACGGGAAGGCTTTTCCGGCCCCGGCGTTGCCCGTAATCGCCCTCCACACTCAGCGTGCGCGCAACAGCGCCAGGTAGCTGGGGTCAGCGCTGATGGTGTTGTGCCGGGTGCCGGGAATGACGTGCAGGGTGGCGATGCCCGGGCTGAAGTGACGCAGCAGCGCATCGGTGTGCAGGCGCGGAATGACGTCGTCGTGCTCGGCCGCGAGAATGCGGGTGGGGGCCGTGATCTGCGGTGCGTAGCGCCACGATTCGTATTTGTCCAGCAGCAGCCAGTGCACCGGAAACATGGGCAATCGCCCGGCGGCGACGTTGGCGATGCTGTCGTAGGGGGTGATCAGCAGCAGCCGGCTCACGGGCCGCTGGCTGGCCAGGTAGGTGGCGATGCCGCTGCCCAGACTGCGGCCGATCACGGTGATCTGCGAATGCTGCGCGATGACCTTTTCATGCAGCGCGAGGGCGTCGGCGAACAGGTGGGCTTGCGACGGGCTGCCGGTGCTGCCGCCGTAGCCCCGGTAGTGCATCAGGTAGAGCGCGTGGTCGGGAAAGGCGCGCGCAAAGCCTTTCAGGCTGGCCGACACGTCTTCGGCATTGCCGCCGAAGTAGATCAGCGCCTTGCGGCCGCGATGCGCGCGATGGCTGACCGCGACCTCGGCCCCCGCCACCGGCAGGGTGATGGCGCTGTTGGCGTGCGCCACCGATGCGGCGCGCGGGATGTAGATGAACGATGACTGGGTCACGAACAGCAGCGCACACAGGCCCAGGTAGATCAGGGCGCTCAACATCACCAGGCTGACGGTGGCGCGCGTCACCTCAGGTCAGGGTGGTGGTGGAGAGGGGCATGGCTTGTCCTTTCGTTATGAACCGTTATGAACGGTGTCGCTCGCGCAAGTTGGCTGAATCCAGTGTGACGGGGTCTAATCCAGCGGCGTCACACGCACCCGGGCCACGCCACTGTCGATCATGTCGAGCTTTTCGGCGGCGCGGTGCGACAGATCGATGATGCGGCCCTTCACGAAAGGGCCTCGATCGTTGATGCGCACCGTCACCTCGCGGCCGTTCTGCAGGTGCTGCACGCGCACCCGGGTGCCAAAGGGCAGCGTGCGGTGGGCGGCGCTCATGCCGTTTCGGTCGAACACTTCGCCGCTGGCCGTTTTGCGGCCGTGATGACGATCGCTGTAGTAGCTGGCCACCCCGACTTCGCTGGCGCCCGCGCCGGGCCGCAGTGAGCGGCTGGCGCAGCCACTCGCAAGCACGGCCAGGGTGAGCGCCGGCACCAGCCACCACAGGCTGTGTCGCGGCGAAAAGCGCGTGCGCGGGCTTACGGGCAGGGTTAGGGGCAGGGTGTGGGCGGTCATGTCGCTAAGGTAGCGGAGCTTTGCCGATCAGCGTTGATTCACGCGGTGCAGGTACTGTGATGCCCGTCACCCGTCCGGTGGCTGAAACCAAGTCTATAAGGAGCGCACCCATGGGCATTCTTTCGTGGATCGTGTTGGGGTTGATTGCGGGGCTGCTGGCCAAACTGCTGCTGCCCGGTCGTGACCCTGGTGGATTCATCATCACGATTTTGCTGGGCATTGGCGGCGCCTTCGTCGGCGGCTGGGTCGGAACGCAGCTCGGCATTGCCAGTTTCACCGGCTTTACCGTACAGGGCGTGCTGGTCGCCACCGCCGGCGCGGTATTGCTGCTGGTCTTGTACCGGCTGTTGCGTAAAGCCTGAGGCGTGACGACACCGAACCGGGCGTTGGCCGTGCCAGCGCCCGGTTTTTTTGTGCGCGGTGACGGGCGGTGGCCCAGCGCCAGCCGGGTGCCGGGGCGGCGGGCTTACAACTCGTGGGTTTGCAGCGGGAAGCCTTTGTCCCGATAGGCCTTGAAGCGGACTCTTGAAGCGGCGCGCTGGGCGGCGTCGCCCGAGACCAGCTCCAGCACGCGCTCGAACCGGCCAAACCAGGCCGGGATGTCGGCGCCCAGGTTGACCAGTACGTCGAGGTGGGTGTCGGGCGGCTCGGCTTCGCCCAGCAGCACGGCGGGCTGCGGTGCGGCGATGGCCTGGCCGCTCCAGGTTTCGTGGGCAATGAAGCTGCCCTGGCGGGTGCTCCACAGCGCGCCATCGAGCGCCACCTGCTGGTCCGGCGGCGCGCGCACGTAGACCTTCTGGCCTTGCGCGGCCGCCTTGTCGCAGAGCTTGCAGACCGTGGCCACCGGATCGGCCACCGTGGCGCCGAGCACGTAAAAATCAACCCGGGTCATCTGGCGGCCTGATCCACCAGGAACTGGGTCACCATCGCGACCGGGCGGCCGGTGGCCTTTTTGCCGACCCACGACGAGGCCGCAATGTCCAGGTGCGCCCAGCGCATGTTCTTGGCGAAGCGCTGCAGGAACATGGCGGCCACGATGGCGCCGGCCTCACCCGCACCGCGGGTGGCGATGTTGGGAATGTCGGCGAAGTCGCTGAACAGCTGATCGTCGTATTCCTCCCACAGCGGCAGGCGCCAGGCGCGGTCGGCCGTGTCGCTGCCGGCCTTGAGCAGCGCCTCGGCCAGGGCGTCGTCGTTGCTGAACAGGCCGCTTGCCGGATGCCCCAGCGCCACCACGCACGCCCCGGTGAGGGTCGCGAAGTCGATGCACATCTCGGGCGCATGGAATTTTTCGGCGTAGGTCAGCGCGTCACACAGAATCAGGCGGCCTTCGGCGTCGGTGTTGAGCACTTCGATGGTGATGCCGGCCATGGAGGTGACGATGTCGCCGGGTTTGTTGGCGGCGCCGTCCGGCAGGTTTTCGGAGGCAGGCACCAGTCCGACGAGGTTGATCGGCAGCTTGAGCAGCGCCGCCGCCTTGATGGCCCCGAACACGGTGGCACCGCCGCACATGTCGAACTTCATCTCGTCCATCTTGCCGGCGGGCTTGATGGAAATGCCGCCGGCATCGAAGGTCAGGCCCTTGCCGACCAGCGCGATCGGCTTGGCATCGTCCGGCCCGTTGCGGTATTCCATGATGATGAACTTCGGGGGCTGGCGTGAGCCTTTGGCCACCGACAGCAGCGCGCCCATGCCCAGCGCCTCCATGTCGGACTGTTCGAGAATGCGGGTGGCGATGGGCAGTTCGGCCGCCAGTTGCTCGGCGGTTTCGGCCAGATAGGAGGGCGTGCAGAGGTTGCCGGGCAGGTTGGCCAGATCCTTGGCCAGCTTGATGCCTGCGGCGGTCGCCTTGCCCTGGGCAATGCCCTGCTCGATGGCCGCGGCCTCTGCGGCCGCCCCGGTCAGCATCAGGCTGCTGAGCTTCGGGGGCGTGATCTTGGCCTGCGCGGCCTCGCCCTTGCACTGGTCCATGCGATAGAGCGCGTCCTCGCCAAAGCGCACCACGCGCTCAGCCAGGGGTTGGGCCGCCAGCGCGCCGGGCAGGTGGGCAAGGTCCAGTTGCGCACTGGCGGCCGTGGTGCCCTTCAGGCCGCTGTAGACGGCGCCGATGATTTTCTTCAGCGCTTTGTCAGAAGCCTCATTCTTGCCCGTGCCGACCAGCAGCACGCGCGGCGCCGGCGCCTCGCCATCGGCACCGAGCAGCAGCAGTTGCGTGGTCCCCAGCTTGCCGGTGAAGTCGCCGTCCTTGCGCGCGCGCTCTACCTGACTGCGAACGGAGGGCGGCAGCGCGGCAATCACCGGCAGTGCCGCGTCGCCCTCGGGCAACGGGAGCACCAGGCAGTCGGTTCGGGGGGCATCAGCGGCGGCGGAATAGCGGAAGTCCATGGGGAGCAAGGTCCTGAATGTGGGTGTGCGGCCGGGCGCGGCGGGCGAGCGGGCAGCAGGGAAGCAGCCATGAGGCAGTGTAAGCAGTCGCTTCAAGACGCGCTGATTACCGTGTCGGGCGACAAACATCGAGCGCATCACACCGGATTCAGTCACAGCACGGGCATAATTTGGCGATGACCCGTGCGCGCCTGTTCGAACGCTACCTGCTGCGTGAAGTGACCCAGAGCTGGCTTGCGGTCACCGTCGTGTTGCTGGCGATCATGCTGGCGACGCGTTTCGCACGCTTTCTCGGTGATGCCGCCAGCGGACAGTTGCCCAAGGAATTGCTGTTTCAGGTGGCGGGGCTGTCGAGCATGCAGTACCTGATCGTGCTTACCCCCATCTCGTTGCTGCTGGCCGTGATGATGGCGCTGGGGCGTCTCTACCGTGACCAGGAGATCACCGCCCTGCTGGCCTGCGGCGTGCCGCTGACCACGCTGTATCGGCCGGTGATGCTGCTGGCAGCCGGCATCTGCGTGCTGACGGCGGTGATGTCGTTCGAGCTTGGCCCCTGGGCCGGGCGGACGGCCGATCGCCTGGTGGCCGATGCCGCGCGCAACAATCGCTACAACCCGTTCGAGGCCGGGCGCTTCACCGATGTCGGCGCGGTGAACGCCACGCTCTACACCGGCCAGGTCAGCAGTGACGGCAGCGAGATCCGCAATTTCTTCGCGGTGCAGCGGCTCGCCGACGGCAGGGTGTCCGTGGTGGTCTCTGACGGCGGCGGCAGTGCCGCCGATCCGGCGACCGGCGCGCGCATCGTCACCCTGGAAAGCGGCCATCGCTATGAGGGGCGGCAGGGCGAGTCGGCCTTCGATGTCATCGGCTTTGACAGCATCACCGTGCGGATTCCGCCACCGGCGTTCGCCGAGCTCAGCAACAAGCGGAAGCTGGCCCCCAGCGCCGAGCTGAGACAGTCCGAAGCGTTGCCCGACCGCGCCGAGTGGGCATTCCGCATCGCCGTGCCGATTTCGGTGCTGATCTTGGCGCTGCTGGCGGTGCCGCTGTCGCACGTGCGGCCGCGCAGCGGTCGTTATGGCCGCATGGTGATCGGCGTGGTGCTGTATCTGGTGTACAGCCAGACCATCACCCTGGCCCAGGTGTGGATTGCCAACGGCACCCTGCCGCCGATGCTGGGCATCTGGTGGGTGCACGCCATCTTCGCGGCCCTGGCCCTGGCGCTGATCGCCAAGCAGGCGGGGTGGCGCACGTGAGGCGCTATGACCGGTACATCGCACGTCACGTGATGACCATGAGCGGCCTGGTGGCGCTGGTGCTGATCGCCCTCTTCAGCTTCATCAGTTTCATCGGCGATGTCGATGACGCCGGGCAGGGCAGCTTCGGCCTGTTGAAGCTCGCCGCCTTCACGGTGTTGATGATGCCCACGGCGCTGTACACCCTGCTGCCGGTGATTGCGCTGCTCGGCACCATGGCCGGGATGGGGGTGCTGTCATCGCAGAGCGAACTGACCGCGTTGCGGGCGTCCGGCATCTCGACGTTCCGGCTGGCCGGGTCGGCGCTGATGGCGGGGGTGATTACCGCAACAATGGCCGTTGCCCTGGGCGACTTCGTGGCGCCGTGGACCGCCGATCGCGCCGAGCGCCTCAAGGCCAGTGCCCGGCTGGGCGGCGGCGGGGCAGCGGTCGAGGTTCAGCGGCCTGCCTGGTTGCGGGTGGGCAATGACGTGGTGCACGCGCTCAATATCCAGTCCCCGGAGGTGATGGGGCCGGTCGAACTGTTCGAGCTGGACGGCGCTGGTGCGCTGCTGGCGTGGTCCCTGATTGATGAAATGCGCTACGACGCCAGCCGCCAGCGCTGGCAATTGTCCGGCGTGAGCCGCACCGAGTTTGCGGATGAGCGGGTGCGCTCGAGGACCGAGGCGGCGGCCGAGTGGCGCGGCGATCTGTCGCCCGAGGTCTTGCAGCTCTTGCTGCTGGAGGCGGACAGCACGTCGATCCGCGGCCTGATGCGACTGGTGGACTATCTTGATGCCAACGCGCTCGACACGGTGCGCGCCGAGCGTTCGCTGTGGCGCAAGCTGATGGTGCCGTTCACGGTGCTGGCGATGACGTTTTTCGCGGTGCCCTTCGTGTTTGGCTCGATGCGGGACAGCGGCATGGGGCAGCGACTGTTTCTCGGTGTGCTGATCGGCGTGGCCTTTTTCGTCATCAACGAGGTGTCGCTCAGTATCGGCCAGCTGTTTGGCTGGCCGGCCATTGTCGGCGCCGGGCTGCCCAGTCTGGCGCTGGTGGTGGCCGGTTTCTGGAAGCTGCGACGCGCGCGTTGACGCCGGCCGGCTACGCGGCTTCGTCTTCCATCACCCTGACCACGCGGGTCCCGGCGATCACGTCGTGCAGGGCGCGACGATCTGCCGAACTGAAGCTCCAGACAACGCCCAGCGGGATCCAGGTGATGCCAGCGGTGAACCGCAGCATCGCGGTCGGCCAGTTGATCAGGGTGCCGGCGGGGGTTTCCACCCGCAGTTTCCAGGCGCGGCCCCCCAGGGTCTGGCCGCCGTGGGTCCAGCTCCAGCCGAAGAAGGCGAAGGCGACCAGAATCAGCAATGCCCGCAGCAGCTCGGGCGGGCGCGGCAGGCCGGCGGCGTCGGTGACGACCACGGTCAGCAGGGTGGTCGACATCCACAGCGCCAACAGCAGCAGGCCGTCGTAGAGCGTTGCGGCCAGACGTCGACGCAGCGAGGCGGGAACAGGGACCTTGCTCATGCGCGTGCCAGCCTAAGGGCAATGATCTCGATCACCTCGGGGGCGAGGCACAGCCCGAGGTGAGATGCGTTGACTTCGCGGTAGGTGACCTCGGGATGGTGCGGGTCGTGGCTGGCGCCCGGGTGGACCATGCCGTCATGCGGCGTAAAGACGCTGAGCAAAGGACAGGGCAGGGCGTGGCTGGATTCGAAGTCGTCCACCTTGCGGGCCATCGCATCGAGGTCCATGCCCTTGCGCGCATACCAGGGCGCCGTGAAGGTGAATTTGGGGCCGCCGACCAGGGGGGTTCCAAGGGCGATGATGTCGTTCACCAGCCCCGGCTGCTGGCGCGCCACTTGACGGGCGATCACCCCGCCCAGGCTCCAGCCGATCAGCGTCACCGGTCGGTCGCGACGCGCGACGATGGCCTGCAGCTTGGGCATCAGGCGCTCGGCATCGCGCCCCAGTTGACCCCTGTTGATGCCCAGGCCCCAGCCGTACACGTGGTGACCGAGGCGCGACAGGCGGCCGCGCAGAATGCCGGTGGCCCAGTCCCCGGCACCGAAGCCGGGAATCACCATCACCGAGGCCTGGCCGCGCGGCAGGTCGCTGAGGCTGCGATCGGCGGCGTAGGCGGCGAGGTCCTTTAGCAGGCGCCATTCACGCAGCAGGTCAGACGGTTTCAGGGCTTCCGGCGTCATCATCGGAATCTCGGACATCAAGGGGGTTCCTGGGCGGTGCGCATCGTCAAGAGATGCGGCGAAAAGGGGCGACCGATACTATAAGGCGACACGCGGTCGATTCCGGCCGTCGTGGTCAAATCAAGACCTCGAGGGTGTCACCATCACTTCTGCCTTAGAACCTCGGCGCATTCCGCGCGCCGATCATCCGGTTTCACGTTCGATGTTGTCGGCGGCGGCGCTGAGAACCCTTTACACCCTGCGCGATGCCGGGTTCGAGGCGTACCTGGTCGGCGGTGGGGTCCGCGACATCCTCGCCGGCATCACGCCGAAGGATTTCGACATCGCCACCAACGCGCATCCCGAACAGATCAAGCCGCTGTTCCGCAGTTGCCGGCTGATCGGACGCCGCTTCGTGATCTGCCACGTGCGTTTTGGCGGCGAAGTGATCGAGTTGACCACCTTCCGCGGCGCCATCAGCGACAGCATGGAGCGTGACGACACCGGCCGCATCCTGTCGGACAACGTGTACGGCACGCTGGAAACCGATGCCTTCCGCCGCGATTTCACCGTCAACGCCCTGTATTACGACATCAGCGACTTCAGCATCGTCGACTACTGCGGCGGGCTGGACGACCTGCAGGCCCGGGTGATTCGCATGATTGGCGATGTCGAGTCGCGGTATCGCGAAGACCCGGTGCGCATGCTGCGCGCGGTGCGCATCGCCAACAAGCTGCACTTCGAACTGGCCGCCGACACGGCCGAGCCGATTGCCCGCCTGGCCCCGCTGCTGCGCGAAATCCCGGCCGCGCGGCTGTTCGATGAGGTGTTGAAAATTCTGCAGAACGTCGATGCCGTGGCCAATTACGAGAGCCTGGCGCACTTCGGCCTGTTTACCGAGCTGTTTCCCGACACCGACCGGCTCTGTGATCGCGACGACATGGCCGATGATTTCGTGGCCCTGGCGCTGTCGAACACGGCCGAGCGCATTCGCAATGATTTGCCGGTGTCGCCCGCGTTTCTCTATGCCGCGCTGCTCTGGCCGCCGGTGCTGCAGCGCTATCGGCAGACGCTTCGCCGTGAGCGTCCCAGCCCGGCGGTGGTGATGCAACAGGCGGCGGAGGAGGTTCTGGGGCGGGCCATTCGCCGTGTGGCGATTCCCAAGCGCTTCTCCATTCCGATGCGCGAAATCTGGCTGATGCAGCCGCGCTTCGAGCAACAGAGTGACGGCCGTGCGCGACGTCTGATGGGCCATCCGCGGTTCCGCGCCGCATACGACTTTCTCCTGTTGCGCGCCGAAGTGGGCGAGGTGCCGCAAGCCCTTGCCGACTGGTGGACCGAGGCGCAAACGCGACTCACCGCCGACCGGGGGGATGACGACATCGGGGTTTTCGACGACGCCGTGCCGGTCGGTGATGACGCGCCGCCGCGCAAGCGCCGTCGCCGCAGACGTGCGCGGACGCGGTCTGACACACCTGCCTGAGTCCGGCCGGATGAATGTCGGCGGCGCGCGCCAGGCCTGGATTGGCCTGGGCAGCAATCTGCAAGGCACCTGGGGCGCCAGCCCCGACCGGCAGGTTGCGGCCGCGATGCGCGCCATCGACCGCTTGCCCGGTACCCGGGCGTTGGCGCAGTCATCGCTGTACCGCAGCCCGCCCATGGGCCCTTCCGACCAGCCGGACTACGCCAACGCCGTCATGCGGATTCAGACCCGCCTTGCGCCGGCGACCCTGCTGCGCCTGTTGAAGCGCCTGGAGCGCCACGCCGGGCGTGATCCGCTCGGGGTGCGCTGGGGCCCGCGCGCACTGGACCTTGACCTTTTGCACGTGGAGGGCTGGGCCAGCACCGACCCGGCCCTGCAGTTGCCCCATCCCGGTATCGCCCAGCGTGCGTTCGTGTTGCGGCCATGGGCCGAAATTGACCCCGCCCTGCAAGTGCCCGGCGCGGGGACGGTGGCAGAATGCGCAGCCCGCGTGGCGCCCGCGGGCATTGCGTTGTGGTCCGCCACGCCCTGATCGACTGAACTGGAGTTGCCATGAGTTCCCCGAACGCCTCGACCGCCCGTCCGCTGAACTGCGGTGATCTGCGCGCCATGCGCGAAGCGGGTGAAAAGATCGCCTGCCTGACTGCCTATGACGCCAGTTTCGCGATGATCGCCGACGAAGCCGGTATCGACGTGGTGCTGGTGGGCGATTCGCTGGGCATGGTGCTGCAGGGGCGCGGCAGCACCACCGCGGTGACGGTGGATGACGTGGTGTATCACAGCCGCTGCGTGGCGCCGATGCTCAAGCGTGCCTTCCTTATGGCCGACCTGCCGTTTCTCAGCTACGCCACGCTGGAGCGCGCGCTCGATGCCAGCCAGCGGCTGATGCAGGAAGGCGGCGCAAAAATGGTCAAGCTCGAAGGTGGCCAAGAGCAGGCGGCCATCGTCGAGTACCTGTCGATTCGCGGCGTGCCGGTCTGTGCCCACCTGGGCTTGCAGCCGCAGTTCATCCACAAGATGGGCGCCTTCAAGGTGCAGGGCAAGGATGCCGCCCAGGCTGAAAAAATGCTCAGCGACGCGCGGGCATTGGTGGCCGCCGGCGCCGATTGCCTGTTGCTGGAGTGCATTCCGTCGCGACTCGCGGCCGAGATTCACGCGGCGGTGGATGTGCCGGTGATCGGCATCGGCGCCGGCCCCGCGGTGGACGGTCAAATTTTGGTGATGCACGACATCCTGGGCATCTCGCCGATGGTGCGCCACGGCCGCACCCCGCGCTTCGTCAAGCCCTATCTGGTCGAAGGCCGCGACATTGAAGGCGCATTCTCGGCCTATGTGGCCGAGGTGAAATCGGGCCGGTATCCGGCGCCCGAGCACAGCTTCGGCGCGCCGTGAACATGCGGACGGTCAACACCGTGCCGGCCCTGCGTGCGGCGGTGGCTGCGGCACGGGCCGGTGGCGCGCGCATTGCCCTGGTCCCGACCATGGGCAACCTGCACGCCGGGCACCTGAGGCTGGTGGAAACCGCCCGTCAGCACGCCGACTTCGTGGTCGCCAGCGTGTTCGTCAACCCCTTGCAGTTTGGCCCCAACGAAGACTTCGACCGCTACCCGCGGACGCTTGCCGCCGACACCGAAGCCTTGGTCGGCGCGGGCTGCGATCTGCTGTTTGCCCCGCCGGTGGAGGCGATGATTCCGCCGGGCGCGCCAACCACCCGGGTGACCGTGCCGCAGGTGACCGAAACCCTGGAAGGCGCGCAGCGGCCGGGGCATTTCGACGGCGTGACCACCATCGTCAGCATCCTGTTTCATCAGGTGCAGCCCGATGTCGCCTGCTTCGGGCAGAAGGATTACCAGCAACTGGCCGTGGTGCGGCGCATGGTGGGCGACCTGCACCTGCCGGTGGACATCATCGGCGTGCCCACCGAGCGCGCCGCCGATGGGCTGGCCTTGTCCAGCCGCAATCAATATCTGGACGAGAACGCACGCCGTGTGGCGCCGCAGCTGTTCCAGACCTTGCAGGCGCTCGGCCAGGCCCTGCGCGCCGGGGCGACCCCCGGCGCGGCGCTGGAAGACGGCGCAATGGCGCGTCTGCGGGCGGCGGGTTTCGAGCCCGAGTACGTCGCCATTCGGGCGCCCGATCTGTCCGATCCGAGGAATGGTCCCTGGGTGGTACTGGCGGCGGCCCGTCTGGGCGGCACGCGATTGATTGACAACATATTGATTTCAAACAAATAAAAATCAACCAATGCCCACGCTGAGCGGCCATGAAAAGATCTTGGTCATCAGGTTTTAACAATCGGCTGAATCGACTAGACTAGCCGCCCGTTCGGCCAATTCAATCGCGAATCCGACGGGGGTCAGGGTGCATGTCTTAGTGGGCCACCCCATCTTGAAATAGACGCGTGACCAGGGTGCATGTCTTAGTGGGCCACCCCTTGCGCAACCTTCCAAGAGTTATCTCTCATGCAACTCAACCTGCTCAAATGCAAGCTGCATCGTGCACGCGTGACACATGCCGAACTCGACTACGACGGGTCCTGCGCCATAGACGGCAAGCTGCTGGATCTGGCGGGTATTCTCGAATTCGAGCAGATCGACATCTACAACGTCACCAACGGTGAGCGTTTCACCACCTACGCGATTCGTGCCGAAGAAGGTTCGGGCATCGTCTCGGTCAATGGCGCTGCGGCGCACAAGGCCCGGGTCGGTGACCGCGTGATCATCGCCGCCTATGCGCAGATGGATGAAGCCGCCGCCCGTGTTTACAAACCGCGTCTGGTTTATTGCAACGATGACAACGGCGTGGCGCGCGCCAGCAACGTGATTCCGGTCCAGAAAGCCGCTTGACGCCCTTTCTGGTTTGACGAGCCCGCAGCCCCGCTGCGGGTTTTTTATGCCCGATTCCATGACCGAAGCCCACTTTGCAACCCTGATCTACCGCGCGCCACTGCTCACCCGGGGGCTGAGGGCCATCAACGCCGATCTGGCCGAGGAGTGCGGCAAGATCCGCGACTTCGACGTGCCGGGGCAGCGCTGGTCCGAACACAATTACCCCGGTGGCTACACCAGCTACGGGTCGATGGACAGGCTGCATCGGTTCTCCTCGACCTTCGACACCCTGCGCCGGCGCATCGACCGGCACGTGGTGCGCTATGCCGAAGCGCTGGAGTGGGACGTGACCCCCGATCAGCTGGCGATGACCGACTGCTGGATCAACCTGATGCCGCGCGGCTGCGCGCACAGTTTTCACGTGCACCCGCAGTCGGTGATCAGCGGCACCTACTACGTACAGACCCCGCGCGGCGCCAGCCCCATCACCTTTGAAGACCCGCGGCTCACCAAGATGATGGCCGCGCCGCGCCGTCGGGCCGAGGCGGTGCAGCGCTCGCATGTGCGCCTCAAGCCGCGTGCCGGAGACGTTCTGCTGTTCGAAAGCTGGTTGCGTCACGAAGTGCCGCCCAGCCGTATCGACGCCCTGCGCATCAGCGTGAGTTTCAACTACCACCTGCGCTGAGGGCTGCGGCGGCGTGGTCGGGCAGGGACCAGGGAATTGGTTACGCTCTCGCCCGTATTCGAACCTGGTGATCGCCTTATGCCTGTCCTGCCGTCCCCGCAGCTTCCCGAATCGCTGGCGCGGCTTGCGCGAAACCCCATCGACCTGCGACGGGTGCTGGTCGATGATCCCGGCCGCGCGGCGCGGTTGCAGGTCCGTGCCGCCGGACTGACGCTGGACCTGGCCACCCAGCGGGTTGATGACCCCGTGCTACAGGCTCTGACCGCACATGCCGAGCAGCAAGGCCTGATCGAGGCCCGGCGCAGCCTGTTCGCCGGCGCCCGCGTCAATGTCACCGAAGGCCGCGCCGCGGCCCACATGGCGCTGCGTGCCCCACGCGATGCGCGCTTCGCGGTCGATGGCGCCGAGGTCTCGGGTGATGTACACGCCGTGCTCGATGCCATGACCGTCTTCGCCGACGCGGTGCGCAGCGGCGCCTGGCGAGGCCACAGCGGCGAGGTGATCACCGACGTGGTCAACATCGGCATCGGCGGCTCCGACCTGGGGCCGCGAATGGTGGCCACGGCCCTGGCAGGGCAGGTGGCAGCGGTGCGCGCGCACTTTGTCGCCAATGTCGATGCCATCGAGCTGCGCGACGTGCTCGCAGGCCTGGATCCGGCGCGCACCCTGTTCGTGATCACCAGCAAGACCTTCACCACGGTCGAGACCATGACCAACGCGCGGCTGGCCCGCGACTGGCTGTGCCAGCGTCTGTCCGAGGCGGCGGTCGGTCAGCATTTCGTCGCGGTTTCGACCCATCTCGATGCGGCCGCGGCCTTCGGCATTCCCGGTGAACAATGCTTCGGCTTCTGGGACTGGGTCGGCGGCCGCTATTCGGTCTGGAGCGCCGTCGGCCTGAGCGCGATGATCGCACTGGGCCCGAAGTGCCTTGCCGATTTGCGGGCCGGCGCCTGGGCGATGGATGAGCATTTCCGCGATGCGCCGCTGGCCGACAACCTGCCGGTGCAGATGGCGCTGGTGGCCTGGTGGAACCGCGAAGCCCTGGGCCTGCCGACCCAGGTGGTCGTGCCCTATCTGCAGCGCCTGATCCATTTCGTGCCGTGGCTGCAGCAGCTCGAAATGGAGTCCAACGGCAAGGGCGCGCGTCGCGATGGCACGGCCGCCCAAAGCAGCACGCCGCCGCTGTGGGGTGATGTGGGCACCAACGGGCAGCACGCGTTCTTCCAGATGCTGCATCAGGGTCCGCAGGCCCAGCCGGTGGACTTCATCGTTGCGGCGGCGCCGGTGTCTGACGACCCCGCCGATGCCGCCTCCCATCGCCTGCTGCTGGCCAACGCGCTGGCGCAGCGCTCGGCGCTGAGTCTCGGCAAAAGCACGGCCACGGTCGAGTCAGAACTGACGACACAGGGCCTCGATGCCGCGCAGCGCGCGGCCATGGCGCCGCACCGTATTTTTCCGGGCAATCGCCCCAGCAGCCTGCTGGTGATGCCAAGACTTGATGCCTTTCACCTCGGCGCCCTGATGGCCGCCTACGAGCACCGCACCTTCGTGCTCTCGGTGCTGTGGGGCGTGCTGCCCTTCGATCAATGGGGGGTCGAACTGGGCAAGGCCATCGCCAAGACCATCGACCGCGCGCTGGCGACCGGCACCGATGGTGCGCCGCTGGACGCCGCGACCGCCTATTGGGTCGAACGGTTCAGGCAGACTCAAGCTTGAGCGCCGTAAGCTGCGGCGAGTTTATCCACAGGGAGTCACCATGCAAGCTAAATATTTGATTCGTCGCGTTCTTTTGGGGTTGTCACTGGCCGGGGTCATGGTCGTGAGCGTGCCGGCTCAGGCCGAGACCTTGCTGTCGACCGAAGCCTTGGTGGCTGAAACCACGCAACAGGATCTTCGCGCCGACATTTCAGCAACACTGGCCCGCGACGACGTGGCCCAGCAGTTGACCGCGTGGGGCGTGGATGCCGCCACCATCGACATGCGCCTGGCGCAGTTGTCCGAGCAGGAACTGCAGGCGTTCGCCGCCGAGCTTGACCAGGCCCCGGCCGGTGCCGGCGCGCTGGCCGTCGTGGGTGTCGTCTTCGTGGTGCTGCTGGTGCTGGAACTGGTGGGCGTGATCAACGTGTTCAACGCGATCTGATCGAATCACCTTGCACTTTTCATGGCTGAACCTGCGGTGGTGCGCGCTGTTGCTGGCGCTCACCACCGCAGGATGCGCCACGCGGGGCCCGGTCCCGCCAGTGGCGCCCGCGCAGAGCGCCGCCGAAATCAGTCGTACCCCCTTCTTTCCGCAGGACGCGTATCAATGCGGCCCTGCCGCGCTGGCCACCCTGCTCGGTGCCAGCGGCGTGGAGGCGGCGCCCGAGGCGCTGGTGTCCGAGGTGTACATTCCCGCCCGCAAGGGCAGCCTGCAGGCCGAAATGCTCGGCGCCGCGCGCAAGCGTGGGCGGGTGCCGGTGCAGTTGCCCACCGGGCCTGGCGCATTCGAGGCGCTGGCCGAGGCGCTGCGTGCTGACCAGCCGGTGCTGGTGATGCAGAACATCGGCCTGAAGATGTTGCCGGCCTGGCATTACGCGGTGGTGATTGGCGTCGATGCGTCGAGCCAGAATGTCACGCTGCGCTCGGGCACCGAGCCCCGGCTGCGGACGTCGTTCAAGGCCTTTGCCAAGAGCTGGGCCGCCAGCGACACCTGGGGCGTGACCCTGCACCCGGCCGACGCGCCGCCGCCGTGGGCGGCGCTTGAAGACTGGATGCAGACCGTGGCCGTCTGGTCACGCACCGCGCCGGCCGCCGCCGCCGTGGCTGCTGAAGCCGCGACCCGGCGCTGGCCCGATCATCCCGCCCCGTGGTTGGCGGCCGGCAACGCACGCTATGCCGAAGAGGATGTGGCGGGCGCGGTGCAGGCCTTCCGCCACGCCCAGGCGCTGCGGCCATCGGTGGGGGGTGCGCACAATCTTGCGATCATCCTGGCGTCGAATGGCTGCTTCGATGCGGCCGACGCCGCGCTGCAGGCGGTCGATGCCGCGCAGGCCCGCCATCCGGCGATGCTCAGCGCCCGCGACCGGGTGCGCAGCCTGTCGACTCAGGTTGCGGCCCGCGACTGCCCTTTTTGACGCTGCTCGTCCATTGCCCAGTCGATGTGCTCGGCCACCAGCGCATCGGCGCCTTCACGGCCCTGTTCCAGCGCGCTGAGCACCTGCTCGCTGAACGGCGCATTGCCCAGGGCCACCGCGAGATTGCGACGCCAGCCTGACCAGCCGGCCCGGCGCAGGGCCATGCCCTCGGTTCGGGCGTGCCAGTCGGCCTGTGTCCAGGCCCACAGGTCGAGCAGGGCGGGCCGGTCCAGCCCATGTCGCGGCGCAAAGTCGGGCGCCTGGCTGCGCTGCGCATAGCGGTTCCAGGGGCACACCAGCTGGCAGTCGTCACAGCCAAAGATGCGATTGCCGATGGCCCGGCGCAGGGGCTCGGGAATGCTGCCGCGTTGCTCAATGGTCAGGTAAGAGATGCAGCGTCGCGCGTCGAGGCGGTAGGGCCCGACAAAGGCGTTTGTGGGGCAGATTTTCAGGCAGGCCTGGCAGCGCCCGCATTCAGCGGGCACCGGGTCAGTGTCGGCCGGGGGCAAGACGAGATCGGTATAAATTTCACCGAGAAAGAAGAACGAGCCGGCATCACGGTTGAGCAGCAGGGTGTTCTTGCCGATCCAGCCCAGGCCGGCGTTGCGGGCCAGCGCTTTTTCCAGAGACGGCGCGCTGTCGCAGAACACCCGGTAGCCGTGCGGTGCCAGCGCCTCTGCCATCCATTCGGCCAGGGCTGCGAGCTGCTTGCGCATGCGCTTGTGATAGTCGCGCCCCAGCGCGTAGCGCGACACATAGGCGCGTTCCGGATCACGCAGCGTGTCCATGGCGCGCTCGACCGTGTCGCTGAGATACGGCATGCGCAATGACAGCACGCTGAGGGTTCCGGGCTGCAAGGCGGCAGGGCTGGCGCGCAGCGCGATGTTGCGGGCCAGGTAGTCCATCTCGCCGTGGAAGCCCGCCTCCAGGTAGGCATCGAGGTGGGCGAGGTCTTCGCCCAGGTCAAGATGGGCCACGCCCACGTCTGCGAAACCCAGGGTTCGGGCGTGACGGCGGATGTCGTCGAGTGCCATGGGGTGAGGCGTCGGCGCCAAGGTGACTCCCTATAATTCAGCGATGACCAAAGCGATCGAGACGGCATTGTACGAGGCTCGGGCCGTGCGCCAGATTGACGCGGCCGCCATCGCCGGGGGCATTCCAGGTTCGGCGCTCATGCAGCGTGCAGCCGAGGCGGCATGGCGGGCCCTGCGGGATCGCTGGCCCGAGGCGCGCCGTATCGGCGTGCTCTGCGGGCCGGGTCACAACGGCGGCGATGGCTATGCGCTCGCGGCCATTGCCCGTGATGCCGGCTGTCAGGTGCGCGTGTACCAGTGGGGGTCGGTGCCCGACACCGACACGGCGCGCCCTTTCGTCAGGGCCTGGCGATCGGCCGGCGGTGAGGTTGCGCCCCTTCAGGCCGCGCTCGAAGCGTCGGCCGATGTTTGGGTCGACGGGCTGCTCGGCATCGGGTTGGACCGCCCGGTCGACGACGAGGTGCAGGGGGTGATCAATGCCTTTAATGCACGCCGGCACGCGGTGCTGGCGCTGGACCTGCCGTCCGGCCTCAACGCCAGCACGGGGCAGGTGATGGGCGCCGCCTTCGAGGCGCAACTGACGGTCAGCTTCATCGCCCACAAGCTCGGGCTCTGGACCGGGTCGGGGCCGCATGTGGCGGGCCGGCGTGTGCTGGCCGATTTGTCGGTTCCGTATTCCGCCGTGCAGGGCGTCGCGCCAGCCGCGACCTTGATCCCGGCGATCACCGCTGCCGACCTGCCGCGACGGCGCGCCGATGCCCACAAGGGCCAACAGGGCCATGTGCTGGTCATGGGCGGCAACGAGGGGGCGATGGGCGCGGCCCTGATGTGCGCCCGCGCGGCGCTGCGCAGCGGCGCGGGATATGTGAGTGTCGCCACCCGCAGCGCGCATGCGGGCGTCATGGTTGCGGCCCAGCCTGAATTGATGGTCAGCGCCGCAGAGTCGCCCGCCGTGCTGGCCACGCTGATCCGGCGCGCCAGCGTGCTGGCCGTGGGGCCAGGACTTGGGCAGGACGAATGGGCGCGCTGGGTGCTGGACGCCGCGCTGGCCGCAGGGTTGCCGGCGGTGCTCGATGCCGACGCACTGAACGGCCTTGCGCAGCGGCCGCAGCGCCTGGGCGGCACCGTGATGACGCCGCATCCCCGGGAGGCGGCGCGGCTGCTGCGCTGCGCGCCTGGCGCCGTCGAGGCCGATCGCCCCGCCGCAGTCCGTCAGTTGCAGCAACGGTTTGGCGGGGCGGTGGTGCTCAAAGGCGCCGGCACGCTGGTGGCGAGCGGTGCAGCGACGCTGCGCTGTTGTCCGGCCGGCAACCCGGGCATGGCGGTGGCCGGCATGGGCGACGTGTTGACCGGCGTCATCGCCGCTCTCATGGCCCAGGGCATCGCGCCGGACGCCGCGGCGGCGCTGGGCGTGCGTGCCCACGCCGACGCGGGCGACCGGGTCGCGGCCCGCATCGGCCAGCGCGGCATGATCCCCAGCGACCTCATCGATGCGCTGCCGGGCGTGTTGAATCCATGAGCGGCCTGACCCAGACCCTGGTGTTGCCCGACCCGGATGCCACCGACGCCCTGGGTGCGGCGCTGGCCGCGGGCCTGGGCCCGCGGCCCTTGGGGCTGATCGCCCTCGAGGGCGGGCTGGGGGCAGGAAAGACCCACCTGGTGCGCAGCCTGCTGGGGGCGCTGGGGGTTGCCGGGCCGGTGAAGAGCCCCACCTACACCCTGGTCGAGCCCTACGATCTGCCCGGCGGCGGCCGGGTTTTGCACCTTGACCTCTACCGCCTGGCTGCGGTGGAGGACTGGTGGGGGCTGGGGCTTGAAGACGAGCCGCCCGATCAGTCGCTGTGGTGCGTGGAGTGGCCTTCGATGGCCGGCGACGCCCTGCCGGCCGCGCGGTTGACGATCAGCCTCGAAGCCGCTGCCGGCGGGCGTGTGGCGCGGCTGCGCTGGCAGGACGCTGGGGACGGGGCCGCGAAGATCGTCACAACTAACATGAAGATTGTGGTGTAAGACGCTATATCTAAATCAGAAAAATCTTGCGTTGCCAGGCAATCGGCGCTATAAGCGCTGCATCAGGGAGTCAGTGGTGACGATGACGCGACACTTGCTAGTGATGTTGAGCCTCTTGGTCGTGATGACACGGCCTGCCGTGGCCGCCGAGCTGCGCGACGTACGGCTGTGGGCGGGGCCGGAATCGACCCGCGTCGTGTTCGACCTTGATGGCGCCGTGCAGCACAGTGTTTTCACCCTGGACAATCCGCATCGCATCGTCATCGACCTGCACGGCATGTCGCCCGAAAGCGTGCGTGTCGCCAACCAGGCGGCCGGCCAGGGCGTGGTGCAGCGCATCCGCTCGGGCAAGCGCGACGAAAAAACCGTGCGCGTGGTGCTGGACGTGAACCAGCCCATCACGCCGCGCAGTTTCAGCCTCACGCCCAGCGACCAGTTTGGCCACCGCGTGGTGCTGGACCTCGATGTGCCGCTGTCGATGCCCACCGCGCGCGTGCAGAAGCCCGCCGTCACCCTGGGCGAAAAACTCATCACCATCGCGGTGGATGCCGGTCACGGCGGCGAAGACCCCGGCGCCATCGGTCCGGCGGGCACGCGTGAAAAGGACGTGTCGCTGGCCATGGCGCGCCGCCTCGCCGCGTTGATCGACGCCCAGCCCGGCATGCGCGCGGTGCTGACGCGCAGCGGCGATTACTCCGTGGGCCTGCAGCGCCGCGTCGAGGTCGCCCGTGAGTACCAGGCAGACCTGTTCGTCTCGATCCATGCCAATGCCTTCCGCAAGCGCGAGCTGCGCGGCAGCTCGGTTTATGTGCTGTCGAACCGGGGCGCGTCCAGTGAGCATGCCCGCTGGCTGGCGCGACGCGAGAACGCCGCCGACCTGGTGGGCGGCATCGAGATCGCCAGCAAGGACAGCGACCTCGCGTCGGTGTTGATCGATCTGTCGCAGAGCGCCTCGCTGGAAGCCAGTTTCGATCTGGGCGGCCGCATCCTCAATTCGCTGGGGCAGATCAACCGCCTGCAGAAAACGGTGGTGCAGCAGGCCGGCTTCATGGTGCTCAAGGCGCCCGACATTCCCTCGGTGCTGGTCGAAACGGCGTTCATCAGCAACCCGCAAGAAGAGCGTCTGCTGCGCGACCCCAAGCATCAGGAGCGGTTTGCCAAGTCCATCATGGCGGGCATCCGTGGCTACTTTGACCATTACCGGCCGCAGATGCCGGTGGTGCAATCGGCCGATTCCAGCCTGATCATGCGCGACCTGCCCTGAGCTGACACTCATGAGGCCCCGGGCAACGGCCTTGCCCGCGTAAACTGGCTGGCCCGATTCGCCGACCGCTTGCGCCCATGACTGCCATCGCCATCCTCCCCGACCTGCTGATCGATCAGATCAAGGCCGGAGAAGTGGTCGAGCGGCCTGCTGCAGTGGTCAAGGAACTGGTCGAGAACAGCCTCGATGCCGGTGCGCAATCGATCGTGATCGACGTGGTCGAAGGCGGCCTCAACCGGATCCGCGTGACCGATGACGGCTGCGGCATCCCGGCCGAGGCGCTGGTTGGCGCGCTTGCGCGCCACGCGACCAGCAAGATTCGCGTCTTGGCAGATCTGGAATCGGTGGCCAGTCTCGGCTTTCGTGGCGAAGCCTTGCCCAGCATTCTGTCGGTCTCGCGCCTGCGCGTGACCAGCCGGCCCCAGCAGGCCGCGCACGCCCACCAAGTTCACGGGGAGGGCCGTCTGGCCGATGACATGGTCGGCGAGCCGGCTGCCCACCCGGTCGGCACGACCATTGACGTTCGCGACCTGTTCTTCAACACCCCGGCCCGTCGCAAGTTCATGCGCAGCGCGGCGGCGGAGTTCCGGGCCATTGTGCAAGTGGTGCACAAGCTGGCCCTGTGGCGCCCGGCGATGCGCATCGAACTGCTGCACAACGGCCGCTGCACGCTCAAGTTGCCGCCCCAGTCGCAGGCGGCCCGCATTGCCGCGCTGCTGGGAGATGCCTTCCTGACCGAGAGCGTGGCGGTTGACGAGGCGCGTCTCGGCCTTCATTTGCAGGGCTGGGTGGGCCTGCCCGCCGCGGCCCGGGCGCGCGCCGACTGCCAGCATGTGCATGTCAATGGCCGTCCGGTGCGTGATCGGGTGATGGCCTCGGCGATTCGCCGTGCCTATGCCGATGTGATGCACAGTCAACACCACCCGGCCTTTGTCCTGTCGTTGGCGCTGGACCCGGCGGCGGTCGATGTCAACGTGCATCCGCAGAAGACCGAGGTGCGCTTCAGGCGCTCGGCCGAGGTCCACGACTTTATCTTCGGTGTGATTCATCATCAATTGCGGGCGGTTCGACCCGAGCCAGATCGCCACCACCAGATTCGGCCCGACGACCCGGCGCCGCAATGGCAGGTTCCCTTGGCGCTGGGGCCGCTGCCGCCGAGGGCCGGCGCCGCGTCATTCGTGCCGCAGTACGCGGTCGGCGGCGGGCCGCCTTTGGCATTCCAGGTTGAAGATCGTGCCGACGGTGAGGCCTGCCCAGACCCGGCCGCAGCCCCGCCGTCGCCTTGGCGTGCAGCGGCGGCCCAGGTGGAGGCGGCAGCCCCGCTGGGGCAGGCCATCGCGCAGCTCCACGGCATTTTCATTCTGGCCGAGAACACCGATGGGCTGGTGGTGGTCGATGCCCACGCCGCCCACGAGCGCGTGTTGTACGAGCGCCTCAAGCAACAGCTCGCGTCGGGGCAGGCGGCGAGCCAGCGTTTGCTGGTGCCGGAGCCGGTGGCGCTCGACGAAGTCGCCGTCGAGACGCTGATGGCGCAGCGTGAGGCCCTGGCGTCCGTTGGTTTCGAGCTGGACCAGACCGGGCCTGATTCGCTGTGGGTGCGCGCGGTTCCAGCGCTGTTGCAGCGGACGCCGGTTGCCGGCCTGCTCAAGCGCTGGGCGGGCAGCGGTGATGCCGGCGACGATGAACTGCACCGCATCGATGATGGCGCCCAGAGCGCCCAGCAACGGGTGCTGGCTGAGGTGGCGTGCAAGGCGGCCATCAAGGCCAACCGGCGTCTGACGCTGCCCGAGATGAATGCGCTGCTGCGTGACATCGAAGGCACCGAGCTGTCGGGCCAATGCAACCATGGTCGGCGCACCTGGGTGCAGATTCCGCGCGGCACGCTCGACCACTGGTTTCTGCGAGGCCGATGAGCACGCCAGACCGATTGCCGCTGCTGGTGATTGCCGGTGCCACCGCGAGCGGCAAGTCGGCGCTGGCCATGGCGCTGGCCCGGCGGATGCCGGTCGAGCTGATCAGTGCCGATTCGGCGCAGGTGTATCGCGGCATGGACATCGGCACCGCCAAGCCGAGCGCGCTTGAGCAGCAGCAGGTGCGGCATCACCTGCTGGACCTCTGCGACCCTGCAGACCCCTACTCTGCGGCCCGGTTCGCGGTGGACGCGACGCGCGCCATTTCAGAGGTGCGGGCGCGGCGCCATTTGCCGGTGCTGGTGGGCGGCACCCTGCTGTACCTCAAGGCCTTGCTGGGTGGCCTGAGCCGATTGCCGTCGTCTTCGCCGGCGCTGCGCGCCACGCTGCAAGCCGAGGCCGATGAGCGCGGCGTGGCCGCCATGCATGCCGAGCTGGCGACGCGCGACGCAGAAACGGCAGAGCGCCTGCACCCCAACGACTGGCAGCGCATTCAACGGGCGCTGGAGATTGTTCGCCTCACGGGCCAGCCGGCGAGTCAGGCGTACCGGGTGCCGGTGCCGGCGCCCGACCTGGGTCCGGTCTGCCGGGTTGCGGTGATGGTTGCCGATCGCAGCGTGCTGCATCAGCGTATCGAGCAGCGCTTTCACCAGATGATGGAGGCCGGTCTGCTTGCCGAGGTAGAAGCATTGTTCCGGCGCGGAGATCTGCACGACGCGCTGCCGTCGATACGCAGCGTCGGCTATCGGCAGCTTTGGGCCACGCTGGCTGCGGATGTGGCCTTGCCGGTGGCGGTGGAGCAGGGCGTTGCGGCCACCCGACAATTGGCCAAACGGCAGTTGACCTGGTTGCGCAACGAGCCTGGCTGGCAGCTACTGCACGGCGGGCTGGCAGGGCAGCTCGACGAGGTTGCCCGCACCTTGAAAACCCTGGGGCGCTGCCCAGAGTGACAGGGGCAGGCGGTCATCCGCGCGTTGCGCTGCTGCTGAAAGTCGTCGGCCGATCAATGGCTTGACAACGGCGAAAACAAGGTGTCCGGTGTACACTGCCGGCCTACCCTCGGGTGGCAGAGTTGCGCAAGACAACAATCACGAAAACAGGGGTCGCCGCATGTCGAAGGTTCACACACTGCAAGAACCATTTCTCAATGTGCTCCGTAAAGAGCGCATTCCAGTTTCCATTTATCTGGTCAACGGCATCAAGCTGCAAGGCCAGATCGAGTCATTTGACTCATTTGTGGTGCTGCTGAAGAACACCGTCAGCCAGATGGTTTACAAGCACGCCATTTCGACGGTGGTGCCGTCGCGTCCGGTCCGTCTCTACGACCCGGAAGCCGACGCGGCCACCGCAGACGACCAGGGCGCACCGGCAGCTTGATCATCCCGAGTTCTCATCGCTTGCATGTTTGAGCGCCCCAAAGCCGGACAGCAAGCGGTTCTGGTGCATCTCGACCTGCCGGGTGGCGATTACGCGGCAGACCGTCTTGAGTTCATAGAACTGGCCCGGGCCGCCGGCGCCGAGGTGTTGTCGGTGATCGGCGGCAGCCGGCGCCAGCCTGATGCCGGGCTGTTCGTCGGCACCGGCAAGGCCGAAGAAATTGCCGAGAGCGTTCAGGCGCAGTGCGCCGAACTGGTGATCGTCAACCACCCGCTGTCGCCCAGCCAGGAGCGCAACCTCGAGCGTTGCGTGAAGTGCCGTGTGGTCGGCCGTTCGGGGCTGATTCTCGACATCTTTGCCCAGCGCGCCCGCACGCACGAGGGCAAGCTGCAGGTCGAGTTGGCGCAGTTGCAGCACATGTCGACCCGACTGATCCGCGGCTGGACCCACCTTGAGCGCCAGCGCGGCGGCGGCATTGGCCTGACCGGGCCGGGTGAAACCCAGCTGGAGCTCGACCGCCGCATGCTGCGTGACCGCATCGCCACGCTCAAGCGGCACCTCGAGGGCGTGCGTGCCCGCCGCGCCCAGAACCGCCAGGCCCGGACGCGCAACGAAATTCCCATCGCGTCGCTGGTGGGCTACACCAATGCGGGCAAGTCGACGCTGTTCAATGCGCTGACACACCAGCAGGTGTTTGCCTCCCGGCAACTCTTCGCCACCCTGGACACCACCGTGCGACGCGTGGAACTGCCGGGCCTGGAACACGCGGTGCTGGCCGACACCGTGGGTTTTATTCGCGACCTTCCGCACGATCTGATCGCCGCCTTCCGAGCCACGCTGGAGGAGGCCCGCAACGCCGATCTGCTGGTGCATGTGGTGGACGCGGCAGACCCCGAGCGGGCGGCGCGCATCGAGCAGGTGGTGGCGGTCATCGACGAAATTGAAGCCGAGTCGGTGCCGCGTCTGCTGGTGTTCAACAAGATCGACCAGCGCGAAGGCGAGTTGCCGCGCGTCGAGCGCGATGATGCCGGCGTGGCGCAGCGGGTATGGGTGTCGGCGCTGACCGGCGAGGGCCTGGACACGCTGCGCGAGGTGCTGGCCGAACGTCTCGCCGAGCGTGACCTTGGCACCTACACCTTGCGAATTCCCAGCAGGGCGGGACGACTTCGGGCACAGTTGTTCGCCCATCGATCGGTCCGGGCCGAGCGCCTGCTCGAAACCGGCGATCTGGAAATCGACGTTGAAATGCCGTTCGAACGCCTGCGCGGTCTGTGCGTGGCCGCGGGCATCGACCCGCCGCCAGATCCAGGTCCGGTTGAGGCGTGGGAAGCGGACAACGTAAAATCATGAGTTCGCGTGCCGCCGTTTCGGGCGGCCACGACAGCATCCTCAGCCCGGGCATTCGCCTGGGCCACCAACCTGAAGGACAGCAACACTATGGCTTGGAATGAACCCGGCCCCAACAAGGACCCTTGGAATCAGGGCCCCAAGAAAGGCGGCGGCGGCGGCAAGCCTCCCGATCTTGACGCACTGTTCAAGCGCTTCAAGCAGTCCTTGGGGGGCGGCAAGGGCAATGGCACCGGCTTGCCGTCGTCGGGCGGCGGCGGCGGCATTTCCCGCGGGCTGGTGTTGTTGCTGGTCGGCGCGCTGGTCGTGCTCTGGGGCCTGTCCGGCTTCTATGTGGTCGATGAACAGCAGCGCGGCGTGGTGTTGCGATTTGGTCAGCATATTCAGACCAATGAGCCGGGCCTGCGCTGGCATGTGCCGTGGCCGGTCGACACCGTGGAAGTGATCAACGTCACCGGCGTTCGCTCGGTGGCCGAGAACTCCACCATGCTGACCCAGGACGAAAACATCGTGGATGTGGAGTTGACGGTGCAGTACCGCCTCTCCGACGTCGAAAAATTCCTCTTTGCGGTGGCCGAGCCGGATCGCGCACTGCGCCAGTCCACGCAATCGGCCGTGCGCGAGGTGGTGGGCACCTCGACGATGGATTTCATCATCACCGAAGGCCGGCAGGAGGTTGCGGAGCGCACCAAGCTGCTGTTGCAGCAGAAGCTCGACAGCTACGGCACGGGCCTGTTCATCACCGAGGTCAACCTGCGTGCGGCACGGCCTCCGGCGCCGGTGCAGAGCGCGTTTGAAGACGCCATCAAGGCCAGAGAAGACCAGGTTCGTCTGGTCAATGAAGCCCAGGCCTATGCCAACGATCGCCTGCCGCGTGCCCGCGGTGCGTCAGCACGTCTGGTTGAAGAAGCGCGCGGTTACAGCGAACAGGCCGTGGCCCGCGCCGAAGGTGATGCGTCACGCTTCAGCGCGCTGCTGACCGAATACAGGCAGGCGCCGGCGATCACCCGTGAACGTCTGTATCTGGACGTGATGAGCGAGGTTTTCGGACGCACGACCAAGGTCATCATCGACGTCGACTCCAACGCGCCGCTGATGGTCTTGCCGCTGGATCAGCTACGCGGCGGCATGGCCGGCGGCGATGCGCGTGGCGATCGCAGCGCCTCGGGCGGCGGTGATCCCGCAGCCGCGCCCAGGGGCGGCGCCACGCCGCAAGATCCCAACCGCGCCTCGCGCGACCGGAGCCGTTGATCATGAAAAATCCAATTGTTTGGCTGGCCATTGCGCTGGTCCTGTTGCTGACCATCTCCAACGCCTTTTTCGTGGTGGACCAGCGTGAACGTGCCGTGCTGATCCAGCTGGGCGAATTCAAGGGCGCCGACTACCCGCCCGGCCTGCACCTGAAGATTCCCTTTATTCAGGAAGTGCGCAAGTTCGATCGCCGCCTGCTGATTCTCGACAGCGGCACCGAGAGCTTCCTGACGTCCGAAAAGAAAAACGTGGATGTCGATTACTACATTCTGTGGCGTATTGCCGATACTCAGGCCTTCATTCGTGCCACGGGGGGGCAGCAATTGGTCGCCGCCGACCGGCTCTCGTCCATCGTCAACCGCGGCCTGCGTGACCAGTTCGGCTCGCTGACCATTCAGCAGGCGGTGTCAGATGAGCGCGACAGCATCACCAACACGGTGATCAAACAGGCCAGCAACAACCTGGTCGAGCTGGGCATCGAGTTGGCCGACGTGCGCGTCAAGCGCATCGATCTGCCGCGGGGGGTCAGTGAATCGGTGTTCGACCGCATGCGTGCCGAGCGTTTGCGGGTGGCCTCTGACCTGCGGGCCCGCGGTGCCGAAGAAGGTGAGCGCATTCGTGCGGATGTGGACCGCGAGGCACAGGTGTTGTTGGCCGAGGCCTATCGTGAAGCCGAAACGCTGCGCGGTGAGGGCGATGCCAAGGCGGCTCAAGTCTATGCCAAGGCGTTTGGTGCCGATCCGGCGTTCTACGAGTTCTACCGGTCGATCAACATCTATCGCGACAGTTTCAACAGTAAGGATGACGTGCTGGTTCTGGAGCCCAAGGGCAAATTCTTCCAGCACTTCAATCCCTCCTCCCGATAGCGGCGGCGCGGTGGACTGGGCTGAGCTGATGCGGGCGCTGGCGCTCGTGTTGATCATCGAGGGCGTGATGCCCTTCATCGCCCCGCACCGCTGGCGCGAGTTGCTGCTGCAAGTCGCTGGACTCAACGTGCGGACATTGAGAATCATGGGTTTCATGTTCATCACTGCGGGCGCGCTGGCGCTCAATTTCCTGTGAGCCAGGCCCGGTGGATGTTGCCGGAAGGCATGGCCGAAACCTTGGCGCCGTCGTCCTGGGCGCTTGAGGACCTGCGGCGCAAGCTGCTCGACCATTACCGTGTGGCCGGGTATGCCTTGATCCTGACGCCGCTGGTCGAGCATCTGGACAGCCTGTTGACCGGTTCGGCCGAAGACCTGGAACAACAGACATTCAAGTTGATCGACCCGGAGTCGGGTCGCCTGCTGGGCCTGCGTGCCGACATGACCCCACAGGCCGCGCGGGTGGCGGCGCGTCATTACGCCCATCAAGACATCGTCAAGCTCTGCTATCTGGGCACCGTATTGCGGGCCACGGCGCCGGAGCCCGGCCAGTCGCGATCGCCACGCCAGGTGGGCTGCGAGATCTTCGGCGAGCCGGGCCTTGGCGCTGACATTGAAGCCATCAACCTGATGCTGCAGAGCCTCGCGCTGGCCGGCGTCAGCTCGGTGGCACTCGACCTCGGCCATGTCGGCGTGTATCGCGGCGTGGTGCAGCATCTGGCCCTCAGCGCCGCCGATGAAGGCGAGTTGTTCCGGATGGTGCAGCGCAAGTCGGGTCCGGACATGCGGCAATGGATGTCGGCGTTGGGGCTGGAGGCTTCGGTCCGCCAATTGCTGATCGATTTGCTGGACCTCAACGGCGGCCTGGACGTGCTCGACGCCGCCGCCTCACGGCTGGCCGCGGCCGGCGACACGGTGCAGCAGGCGCTGGCCCAGTTGCGTGCAGTCTGCGAGGCCATACAGGCGCAGCCGTCACCGCCCGATATCCATGTTGACCTCGCCGAACTGCGGGGTTACCGCTACAAGACCGGCCTGGTGTTCGCCGCATTCGTGGCGGATCACGGCCGCGAGATTGCCCGTGGCGGGCGTTACGATGGTGTTGGTGCAGCCTTTGGTGAGCACCGGCCGGCGACCGGTTTTTCCGCAGACATCAACGAATTGCTGCGCCTGGGCCTCTAAGGCGTCTCAGTCCAGTGTTCTGATCGTTCACGAGTGAGGCCCGCGGGGCCTCGTGCGCCCTGCGCAACCAAGAATTCAAGGAGTGGTTTTATGGGTCAGTCAGTGGTGGTGATCGGCGCCCAGTGGGGCGATGAGGGCAAGGGCAAGGTCGTGGATCTGCTCACCGATCGTGTCCAGGCCGTGGTGCGCTTCCAGGGCGGGCACAACGCCGGCCACACGTTGGTCATCAACGGCGTCAAGACGGCGCTCAACCTGATTCCCAGCGGCATCATGCGTCCCGGTGTGTCGTGCCTGATCGGCAACGGCGTGGTGTTGTCGCTCAGCGCCCTGCTGAGTGAGATCGAAAAGGTTGAGGCCACGGGCGCCAGCGTGCGTGATCGGCTGTTCATTTCCGAGGCAGCGCCGCTGGTGCTGCCCACCCACGTCAAGCTCGACGTGGCCCGTGAACTCGCCCGTGGTGAAGCCAAGATCGGCACCACCGGCAAGGGCATCGGCCCCGCCTACGAAGACAAGATCGCACGCCGTGCCGTGCGGGTGGGTGATCTGTTCTCGCGCGATCTGCTGGCCGCCAAACTGGGCGAGTTGCTGGCGTATCACAACTTCGTGCTGCGGGACTATTTCCACACCGACACGGTTGATTTCGACGAAACCCTGAACACCCTGCTGGCCCAGGCTGAGCTGATCAAGCCCATGGTCGCCGATGTGACCGAGCGCCTGCGTCAACACCTGGAGCGCGGTGACAATGTGCTGTTCGAAGGCGCGCAGGGCGCCTTGCTCGACATCGATCACGGCACCTACCCGTATGTGACCTCGTCGAACACCACGGCCGGTGGCGCGGCGACCGGTACCGGGGTGGGCCCCCGCAACCTCGATTACGTGCTGGGCATCGTCAAGGCCTACGCCACGCGGGTTGGCTCCGGCCCCTTCCCAACCGAGCTTGACAACGACATTGGCCAGCACATTCGCGACAAGGGCATGGAGTACGGCACGGTCACCAAGCGGCCGCGCCGCTGCGGCTGGTTCGACGCGATTGCAGCGCGGCGGTCGATCTTCAACAACAGCGTGTCGGGTTTGTGCGTGACCAAGATGGACGTGCTGGACGAGCTGGACGAGATTCGCATCTGCACGGGCTATCGCGTCGACGGTCAGCCGGTCGAAGTGCCGCCCATCGGCGCCGAAGGTTTCGCCCGCATCGAGGCGGTCTACGAGTCGATGCCGGGGTGGAAGACCTCGACCTACGGCATCAATGATTACGACCGGTTGCCCGAGAAGGCGCGCGACTACCTCAAGAAACTGGAGGAGGTGACGCGCACGCCCATCGCCATCGTCTCGACCGGCCCCGACCGTGACCACACCATCATTCTGCACAACCCATTCGGTGCGGCTCAAGCTGAGGCAGGCACATGAAACGGTCCCTTTCCGGCAAGACTCTGGTCATCAGCGGCGCCTCGCGCGGCATTGGCCTGGCCATTGCACTGCGTGCGGCGCGAGATGGCGCCAACATTGCGGTGCTGGCCAAGACCGTGGAAGCGCACCCCAAGCTGCCCGGCACCATCTACAGCGCCGCGCAGGCCATCGAGGCCGCGGGCGGGCGGGCGCTGCCGCTGGCCTGTGACATTCGCGACACCGAGCAGATCGACGCTGCGGTGGCGAAAACCGTCGAAACCTTCGGCGGCATCGACGTGTTGGTCAACAACGCCAGCGCCATCAGTCTGACCGGCACGCTCGATACCGAGCCCAAGCGGTACGACCTGATGCACGGCATCAATGCCCGCGGAACGTTCTTCATGTCGCGCGCCTGCATCCCTTTCCTGAAGAAGGCGGACAACGCGCACGTGCTCAACCTGTCGCCGCCACTGGATCTGAATGCGGCCTTCTTCGCGCCCCACGCCGCCTACACCCTCGCCAAGTACGCCATGAGCCTGTACGCGATGGCCATGGCCACCGAGTTCAAGCGCGACGGCATCGCCTTCAACACCTTGTGGCCGCGCACCATGATTGCCACCGCCGCGTTGCAGGCCATTCCCGGCGCCGGGCAGCTCATCGACCAATCGCGCACACCCGAGATCATGGCTGATGCGGCGCACGTGATCCTCACGCGCGACAGTCGTGAATTCACCGGCCAGCACTGCATTGACGATCGGGTCCTGGCGGCCGATGGCGTCACCGATTTCTCGGCCTACCGGGTCAAGCCCGGGTCGGGGCCGCTGGCCGATGATCTGTTCATTCCTGCCCACATGCCGCCGCCTGACGGCATTACGGTCTGATGGCCGCGCGCTGGGTTGACCTGCACCCCGAAAACCCGCAGGCCCGTCTCATCGGGCAAGTGGTCGACGCGGTGCGGGGCGGGGCAGTCATCGCCTATCCCACCGAGTCCGGCTATTCCCTGGGCTGCCATCTGGATGACCGTGCGGCGGCCGATCGACTGCGCCGCATCCGCAACTTCGACAAACACCACCAGTTCACCCTGATGTGTCGTGACCTTTCGGAGATCGCCCGCTATGCAAGGGTCGACAATACCCAGTTCCGGCTGCTGAAAAGCGCAACGCCCGGGGCCTACACCTTCGTCTTGGACGCGAGCAAGGAATTGCCGAAGCGGATTGCCCACGAACGGCGCAAGACCATCGGCATTCGCGTGCCCACGCATCCGGTGGCGCGTGCGTTGCTGGACGCGCTCGATGAACCGTTGATTGCCTGCACGCTGCAATTTCCCGGTGAAGATCGGCCGGTGGACGACCCGGAAGACTGGCGCGAACAACTCACCCGCGAGGTCGACTGGGTGCTGACCAGCGGCCATTGCGGCGTGCTGCCCACGACCGTGGTGGATCTGACCGGCGCCGCGCCCGAGATTCTGCGCAAAGGCAGCGGTCCGCTGGAGGTTCTCGGGCTCTGAGCCTCGGCCGGGCGGACGCGCTTCAGCGCGGGGCGAGGCCGATCCTTCATCGAAGTCTAATCAGGCGTGCGCGACGGTGACGATTTGGCTACAATCGCGCCCTCGGTGGTGGCCGTAGCTCAGTTGGTAGAGTCCCAGATTGTGATTCTGGTTGTCGCGGGTTCGAGCCCCGTCGGTCACCCCACTCCCTTTGTCGATTTAATGATGCGGGCTGCTAGCTCAATTGGTAGAGCAGCTGACTCTTAATCAGTAGGTTCCCAGTTCGAGTCTGGGGCAGCCCACCATTGAATCAACGCGTTACGGAAGCTTGTTGGCGGGCTCCGTGATGCCTCCCAGACGCGTTCATGATGGGTTTCTGGCATGCAACCACCGGCACGGTGGTTTTTTTAGGTCTGCCAGTTCCGTTGCCCCGGTGATCGAGTGGCGACGGCTATACTTCACGATTCGCCAACCGCCGCTGCAAGACGGCGCTGCCAAGGACGTTCCCTTAGATGCTTCAGTCAATTCGTGACAGCCTTTCCGGCTGGGTCTTGTGGTTTGTCGTGGGCTTGATCGCGGTGCCGTTCGCGTTTGTCGGCATTGAATCGTTCCGGATGGGCAACAGTGATCCGGTGCTGGTTGAAGTGGGTGACACTGAGATCACCGAATCGCAGTTCCGGGCCGCGTTTGATCAACGATTCCGGCAGTTGCAGCAGATGATGGGCGACAGCTTCCGGCCCGACATGATCAACACCGCCGAGTTTCGCGCGGCGGTGCTGCAGGACATGAGCAATGAGGCCCTGCTGCTGCAATATGCGCGCGAGCAGGGTTATCGCGGCAGCGATGCCGAAGTGATGGAGTACCTGCGCGGCCTGCCGGCTTTTCAGCGCGACGGTCGCTTCTCGGCCGAGGCTTATCGGGACGTGCTGGCCGGTCAGGGCATCGATCCGGAGTACTTTGAATCCCAGCTGCGCAACGCCTTGGCCATCGACCAGATGCGCTCGGGCGTGCTCGAAAGTGCGGTGGTCCCCGACGCGCTGCTCGACAATCGCATTCGCCTGCAGCAGCAGCAGCGCTCACTGAGCACTCTGGTGGTGCCCTCGGCGCCGTTCGTCGCGTCCATCGAGCCCACCGAAGCCGAAATCAACGCGCGTTACGAGCAGAACCAGGCGCAGTACCAGAAGCCTGAACGTGTGCGCCTGGACTACGTGATGCTTGATCCCGCGCAGTTGGCGGAGGTTCCCGATCCCGAGCCGTCGGTACTTGAGGCCTTGTACGAGGCCGAGAAGGCGCGTTTTGTCACCGGCGAAAAGCGCCGAGCGCGCCACATCCTGATTCCCCTGGATGCAGATAAAGATGCCGCGCGTGACAAGGCGGCTGAATTGCGGGCGCGGATTTCTGCGGGCGCTGATTTTGCCGAGCTTGCCGCCGAATTCTCGTCCGATACCGGCTCCAAGGACCAGGGCGGTGACCTCGGCTGGATCGAAAAGGGCCAGATGGCCGCCGACTTTGAAGCGGCATTGTTCGCACTGGACGAGGGCGAAGTGAGCGAGCCGGTCGTCACCGAATTTGGCGTGCACCTGATCCGTGCCGACGAGGTCAAGCCCGAACAGGTCTTGACCCTGGAAGACGAGGGTGTGCGCAAACAATTATTGACGCGTTATCGCGAGCGTGAGCGCGCGCTGCGCATGCAGGATCGGCAGGAGCAGCTCGACCAACTGACGTTCGAGAACGCCAATTCACTACAGCCGGTGGCCGAGGCGCTGGATCTTGAGGTGCAGCAGACCGACTGGTTCACCCGCGAGGGCGGCACCGGGCTACTGGCCGAGCGCGGCATTCTGAATGTCGCCTTCACGCCCGAGTTGATCGATGCCAATGAGAACAGCCGCCCCATCGCCCTGTCGGATGGCCGGGTGGTCGTGGTGCGCAAGGCGGAATATGAGGCCCCCTCGTTGATGGCGCTGGACACGGTCGTCGATGACATTCGCCAAGCCTTGAAGCAGGAGGGCGCGCGCGTTCAGGCACTGGCCCTGGCGGAACAGATCAAGGAAGAGGCGGCCGCCGCGCCCTCGTCAGAAAGCTTGGCGACGCTGGCAGAAAAGCACGGGCTGACCTACCGCGTCATCGGCCCGGTGGGGCGTGACAGCGCCAATGTCGACCCTGCCGTGCTTGCCCGGTTGTTCGCGCTGCCGAAGCCGGCGGAGGATGCCGCAGCGCCCACCTTGAGCGTCGTCATGCGCGACGATGGCGATGCGGCCGTGATCGCGTTCTCGGGGGTGCAGCAGGCCACGGTGAGCGAAGTCGATCGCGTCGCCGCCCGCGACCGCATCACGCAGATGCTCGCCGGTCGTGAGTTCGAGGCCTACCAGGCGATCATGCGCGACGCGGTGCCGGTGAAGCAGCGTCGCTCGCTGACGGACGACGAATCTGCTCCGTAGGCGCGAGCCTTGCCGGGCCCTGCCACCCGATCGCATGTGGACGGGCCTCGTGGCCCAATGTCCTGGTTGGTGACCGTTTGATGCCGTGGGTGCGCAACGGCGGCGGCGTGCCTGATAGGCTCAGTCCATGAAACTTCATTGGCAGATCCTGATCGCGCTGGTCGCGGCTTTCGCTGCGGGTTCGCTGCTCGGCGACGTTCCGCTGTTCATCCGCACGATGGACATGCTCGGCACCATGTTCCTCAACGCGCTGCGCATGCTGATCGTGCCGCTGATCGTGTCGGCCATGATCTGTGCGCTGCTGGGCATCGGCAATGGCGCCGGCCTGGCGCGTCTGGGCGGGCGCACGGTGGTCTATTTCCTCGCCACCACATTGATCTCGGTGACCACGGCGCTGGTGCTGGTCAACCTGGTGTCGCCCGGCATCATCGACGGCGTGCCCGCAGGTGAGCGGCTGGGTCTGTCCGCAGACACCGCGCGGGTCACCGAAAGCGTCGCCGACCGGGGCCAGGGGGACCTGCTGGACATTCTGGTGCGCATGATCCCGGTCAATGTTTTTGAAGCAGCTGCCAAGGCCGACATGCTGGGGCTGATTTTCTTCTCGATCCTGTTCGGCTACTTTGCGGCGCGTCTGCCTGATGGGTTGATGCAGTCGCAGCATCGCTTCTGGCAGGGCATTTACGAGGTCATTATCCGGTTGACCGGGCTGATCATGTGGTTCGCTCCGCTGGGCGTCTTTGCCCTGGTCAGCCAGACGGTGGCGCAGACCGGGCTTGACGCGCTGCTGCCTTTGGCGTTGTTTTTTGGCGTGGTCGTTGCCGCGCTGCTGATCCAGATGCTGGTCTGGCTGCCGCTGATCTTGCGCAGCTTCGGCCTGTCGCCGCTGCGCCATTTCAAGGCGGTGGGGCCGGCGCTGCTGACGGCGTTTTCGACCAGCAGCTCGGCGGCCACCTTGCCGGTTTCCTTGCAACGACTGCAGTCGGAGGCGGGTGTGTCGGCGAAGGTCTCAGGATTCGTGATGCCGCTGGGCACCACGGTCAATATGAACGGCACGGCCCTGTATGAATGCGCCGCTGCACTGTTCATCGCCCAAGCTTATGGTCTGGAGCTGAGTATTCTCACGCAGTTCACCGTGGTGGCCTTGGCCTTGCTCACCTCGATCGGCGTCGCCGGCATCCCTTCGGCCAGCCTGGTGGCCATCGCCATCATCCTGACGGCGGTCGGGCTGCCGCTGGAGGGCGTAGGGCTGATTCTGGCCGTGGATCGCGTGCTCGACATGGCGCGCACGGCGGTGAACGTGTTCGGTGACACCGTCGGCGCCGTGCTGATGGCGCACCTGGAGGGCGAGCAGGTGCTGCCCGGTGCAACGGAGGCCCAGGCCGCCGTTGCACCCCCTGCATCAGACGCCTCGGGCTGATGCAGGGCGCCACGCGGCCGGTGGATCAGCCTTCTTCCGGGAATTGCATGCCCATGATGCGGTAGCCGGCGTCGACGTAGATGATCTCGCCGGTGATGCCGGCGGCGAGGTCGGAGCAGAGGAAGGCGGCGGTGTTGCCGACATCTTCGATGGTGACGTTGCGTTTCAGCGGGCTGGCGGTCGCGGCGCTGGCCAGCATGTTGCGGAACCCGCTGATGCCCGCGGCCGCAAGAGTCTTGATCGGCCCGGCCGAAATGCCGTTGACGCGAATGCCCTCGCTCCCCAGGTCGGCGGCCATGAACCGCACATTGGCCTCAAGGCTGGCCTTGGCCGGCCCCATGACGTTGTACATGGGCACGGCCCGCACGGCGCCCAGATAGGTGAGGGTGAGCAGGGCCGCATTGCGCCCCTGCATCAGTGGCCGCGCCGCCTTGCCGAGCGCCGCAAACGAATAGGCCGAGATATCGTGCGAGATCGCAAAGCCTTCACGCGTCACCGCGTCAAGGTAACGCCCCTGCAACTGCTCGCGCGGCGCGAAGCCGATGGCATGGATGACGATATCGATCCCGCCCCACTGCTGCTCGACTTCCTGCATGACGTTGGCAATCTGTGCGTCATCGGTGACATCCAGCGGCAGCACCAGCTTGCTGTCGTTGCAGCGGGCGGCGACGTCTTCCACCCGGCCTTTCAACCGATCACCCTGATAGGTGAACGCCAGCTCGGCACCCTCCCGGGCAAAGGCTTCGGCAATGCCCACGGCGATGGATCGATCACTGGCCACACCGGTGATCAGGGCTTTTTTACCGTTGAGGAAACCCATACGGCCTCTCCTTGGATTGGATTGTTGTGATGGCGCCGCCCGTCTGTTCGGCGCGGTTATAACAGGACGATGGGGTAGTTGCGCACCGGGAACGCCGGAACGGCCTTGGCCCCGAAATTGATCAACTGGATGCGGGTCATCAGTTGGCGATCCACTTCGGCATCGCCCAATTCGCTGCTGACCAGTTGCAGGTTACTGATGCTGCCATCGGGATTGATGACGAAGCTGATCACGATCTTGCCGCGCAGGTCGGGATTGGTGCGAAGCGCGCGGTTGACGATGGCCGTGATGGCGCCCTTGTTGCGGTCAAACACCAGCTGGATCTCTTGCAGGCTGCGGCCTGACACCACGGCGTCCCCGCTTTCACCCGGGCGCGTCCGGTCTTCGCCAAAGCCCACCGGGCTTTCCAGCTGCGTGGTGTTGCGCGAGCCCAGGCCGGTGCCGGCGTTGGTGCGGCGCGTCTGGCCGGCGCCTGGCGAGGTGATGCCGCTGCTGCGGGTCTGGGCCGAATCGGCCACCCGGTTGGGGTCTGCCGCGGTGCCTGACCCCGCGCCGCTGCCGCCTCGCGAGCCCACCACGGTCGATGAGGTGAGGGGTTGCGAGGGGTCGATGCCGGTCAAGGTGCTGTCACGCAGGGGTGACAGTTGGTCGAATGCCGCTGCCGCCTCCTGGGCACGACGGCGGGCGTCTTCCTGGGCGCGGGCCTCGGCCTGGCGCTGGGCGATGGCCGGGTCCACGGTCGGCACCGGTTTCGGTGCGCGGGTGGGCTGCGGGGCCACCACTTCTTTCACCGGTTCCGGTTCGGGTGCCGGCTCGGCCTCGGGTTCGATCGGATCGGGCTCATCTTTTTCAGCGGGCGCGGCTTCTTCGGTCTTTTCGGCGACCGGCACGTCTTCGCGCTCGCTGATCAGTTCGACATAGCGCTCTCCGGCCAGGGTGCCGCCGCCAGGCGTCAGCCCAACCAGGTTGATGAACGGCAGAATCAGCATGAAGGCCACGACCGGCAGGGCCAGGGCGAGCAGCAGACGCCGGAATTTGCGGTCCGCGTCTTCGGCCAGTTCCCAGCTTTGCCAGCGGATCACCTCAACGCTCATTCCGACGCCCCCGGTGACTGGGTGATCACGGCCAGCGAGATGCGCGAGAAGTTGGCGTCGGTGCAGGTGGCCATCACCCGGCGAATCAGCTGAAACGGAATGTCCTTGTCGGCCATGATGTTGACTTCGCCGCGCGACACCTGACCGGGTTCGCCGCCTTCAACCGGCTGCAGCGGGGTGGTCAGCAGGGCGGTCTTCAGGGGCTCAATCACGGCCCCCGCACTGTTGGCCGCTTCCTCCAGCCGCATGATGACGCGACCGTTCAACTGCAGGTCTTCGCGTGACAGCATCAGCAGGATGTGTTCAGACGGCTTTTCGGTGCTCACCGAGCTGGGCAGCGTCATGGCCTTGGCGTTGGGCAGCACTTCAATCTGAGCGCTGTTCACCATCAGGAAGAACACCAGAATGGTGAAGATGTCCATCAGCGACACCAGGTTCAATCCCGGTACTCGGCGCGTGTTGTGCGCCCGGCGCGCGACACGCTGCGAGCGTATCGAAGCACTGCGGATCATGGCGCCTGCTCCAGGGGCGTGGCTTCACCGACCGAAATGCGCGGGAACATGTCGACGAGAATCCCGTCGCGTGCGGCAGGCAGGTAGTGCACCGCGTCCATTGCAGCGATGACGGTCTGGTAAGGCACACCGGGTTCGATCATCAGGGTGATGCTGTCTTCACCGGGCGCTGCGTTCTTGATTTCGGCCAAGGCGGTGTTGACCGCGTCGAAGGGGAAGCGGTCGCCAATGCGGGGCCAGTTACGGACCGACCCTGACTTGTCTTGGAGCGTCAGGGTCTCTTCACGCACGAACAGCGTCAGGCTGCGACGCTCCTCGTCCAGCGGCTGGGATTCCGAGTTGTCGGGCAGGTTGAGCTGCTTCACCGCCATCTGGGTGAAGACAGCGGTGATCAGCAGAAAGGGGACCAACACGACCATCAAATTCATGAAGGCCGTGATGTTGAGCTCTTCTGCGTCGACCCGACGGGCCTTTCGCAAGCGTCCAATCATTTAGCTTTTGAACCCGAAACTGTTCAGGAATTTGATCGCGGCCATTTCGACGTTCTCGACCAGCTCATTGGCGTTGGACTGCAGCACCGCGTGCAACAGCAGCAGCGGAATGGCCACCATCAGGCCGAAGGCGGTGGTGTTCATGGCCACTGAAATCGACGCCGAGAGCAGGTCAGCCTTTTCAGCCGGGTTGACGTTGGCCACGGCGGTGAAGCCCTTGATCAGACCGATGATGGTGCCCAGCAGCCCCATCAGCGTCGCGATGTTGGCGAAGGTGGCGAGGTAGTGGGTGCGGCGTTCCAGCAGCGGCGTCACTTCCATCAGTGATTCTTCCATCGCCATTTCGACGTCGGCACGGCTGGACGCCGACTTGGAGCGGGCCAGGCCATAGCCCAGAACGCGGCCAATGGCGGTTTCAGAATGGGTGGCGACGCGCTCGGCGCCTTCGTAGTCGCCCTGGTTGAGCATGGGCAGCAACTGCTCCCACAGGCGGCGGTTCTCGCGGCGTGCGCGGCGCAGATACAGGAATCGCTCCAGCGCAATGGCCATGCCGATGACCATGATGATGAGGAGCGGGAACATGAAGGGCCCGCCCTGCTGGAAGAAGTTGATGATGGTGGCGAATACGTCCATGAAAATTGACTCTCGGGGCTGTTCTGGATGCATGACGGGCGGTCCGTCACGTTGGATTTCAAGGGGTGTTGAGGGGGACGTCGGGCGTGACCTGGTTACGTTCCGCCAAAGCGCCGGTCAGCGCGCGATGGTACTTGAGCTCTCGCAAAAAAACCGGGCGGTCGATGGGCAGCAGGCTGGCCTTCACGAGTCTGGCGGGGCGATCCATGTCGGCGGCGGCACTGCTGTCACGCCACGGCATGATGTACAGGCCGATCGGCGATTCGCGATCGCCGATGATCACCGTCCCTGAACCTTCGCCTTCGGCAGCGGCCGGCGGGGCGGGCGGCGCCGGTTGCTCGGCCCCGACATTGGAGGTCTGCACCGCCGGGCCCTCGTCTTGGGCAGATGCCAGACCGGTGATGCCGATCAGCAGGACGCCCAGCACGCCCGCACGCAGGTGTCGATGAATGTGCGTCATGGGGGCGGCCCCTCATTCTGGCCAGCGGTGTCGGGCGCAGCCTTGCGTTCCAGCTCGGCAATCCAGACCAGGACGCGAAGATCCTCGCTGCCGGTGAGCGCCAGATAGCGGCGGTAGTGGGTCAGCGCGCCCTCGACATCATTGAGCGGCTGGTCGAGCACCAGGCCAAGGTTGAGGTGCGCTTCGGCCAGCTGATCATCCAGCGCCAGGGCCTGCAGATACGCGTCGCGTGCGCCCGCCGGGTTGTTCAGCTGGCGTTCGGTGCGTCCCAGTTCATGCCAGGCCACGGCGTTCTCGGGATTGATCTGCACCGCCTGTTGCAGCGCCGCCCTGGCCTGCGGAAGACGCTTGGCCCGCAGATGCAGAATGCCCAGGTTGGTGGGCGGGCCCGAGGCCTCGGGGGCCTCCTGGGCCAGTGCCTCGAAGGCGGCTTGGGCGTCATCGAACTGATTGCGCTTCATCAGGTCTAGCGCTTCTAGATAGCGCGCTTCCACCGATTGACCGACATCGCCGATCACACTTTCTTGCGGCGAGGCCGGGTCGTCGCCGGCATCCGGGCGTGGGCCCGGAGCGGCGCAGCCGGCCAGCACCAGCGCCGACATCAGCGCCGCCAGAGCGGCTAGGCGGGGCTTACTGGAAGGGTTCATAGATCGAGATGCCCCGTTCGTTGCGGCCGTAGATGGCCGGCGCGATCTTCACCAGTTCGCGGTAGCTGTTGCGGATGGCATCGTCATAAATGCCCTGGGGAATGCGCTTGAGATTGGTTTCAAAGGTTTCGATCGCGCGCTCCTCGAAGGGGAAGGCCTGCTCCTCCAGCAGCAATTCGTACTGTTCCAGCGCCAGCGCGTCCAGATTGCCGGGCCGCTCCGACGCGTTCAACGCCGTTGCGAAGTTGAGATAGACCACGCCAAGCTGCTGCGTGGCCTCGGTGGTGACTTCGGTGAAACCGAATGCTGCCGCCTGGTTGAGCATGGCGACGGCTTCTTCCATGGCCTTGCGGCGCGCCGTCAATGATTCATTCAAGGGCAGGGTGATGCGCATGGCGGCGGTCTTTTGGGCCAGCGCCCGACCCAAAGCCAGCGATGACTCGGCGGCCAGCAGTCGCGTCGCGTCGGAACGTTCGGCGCCTGCGCTGGCGTCGGCCGCCACGATTTCCCTCAGCCAACGGCTGCGGCGCGCCGGGTCACTGCCGGCCATCTCGACCAGACGGCTGCGCGCCACCATCGCGCGATCGACCGGCCGGGGATAGGTGGTGACGTAGCGTTCATAAGCTTGGCCGGCTGCGGCGGGATCACGACCGGACGCGTCGAACAGTGTGGCTGCCAGCCAGGCCGACTCCTGCCGGATGTCGGGTGCTTCGCCCGTACGGTCGGCAACGCGGGCATAGACCGTCGCCGCCTCGAAGGGCTTTTCGTCGCGCTGATAGGCGAGGGCGAGCATCTTGTCGGCGTCGGCGATGCGCGGGCTGTCGGGATGATTGCTGCGGTAGGCCTCAAGCACCTGGGCGGTTTGTGGCCAGTCTTCGAGTTCAAACAGGGTCGAGGCGCCATCGAAATCGGCCGTGGCGACGATGCTGGCGGTGGGTGCGATGGTTTTGACCCGCAGGAAGTGGAACACCGCCTGTCGGAGCTCACCGCCCTCGCGGGCAATTTCGCCCTGTTTGTAGATGCTGGCCGCCAGCTTCTCGACCGTTTCCGGGCGTTCTTCAGCGCCATCCGACATGATGTTCAGCGACGCGACAAAACCCTTCTCGGCCTCCGGGTACTGCTTGAGTGCGTAGTGGCTGTCGGCGGCGACCGCCCATGCACTGCCCATCAGGCCCTTGTCGACCATGCCGGGGTGGCTGATGACGCGCTGCGCAACCTCGATGGCCTGCTCGTAGCGCTGCAACTCGTACAGGTCTTCGGCCGCCCGGGTGGTGACCCGCAGCGCTTCGCCATGGTTGGGAAAGGCATCGGCGAAGCGCAGCGCTCCGGTGATGGCGAGCTCCAGGGCGGCGGGCCTGGCGGCGGCAGGCTGCGTTTCGGCATGCCGCTGATAGGCCAGCACGGCGGCATGACCGGCTTCGGCCGAGCGTTCGTGCGCGGGGTAGTCGTAGGCGGTGCGTTCGTACTCGCGCGCGGCGTTGAGCGGCTCGCCGCCATTGAACAGCGATTCGCCCAGCAGGAAGTTCATCTCGGCGACCTTCTCGTCGCGCGGATAGACCTCGATGATGCGCCGGTAGTAGCCGGCCGCCGTCATGAAATCGGCCGTCTTGGCGCCGGGCTGGGTGGTGTCGTCGGCGGGGCGCTGGCCACTGGCGTAAAAGTGCGCGGACAGATCGCCCAGGTGCCCTCGAAGCGCGGTCAGTACCTCCTGGGTGGGGGCGCGACCGGCCCAGTAGGGCGCCTCGGGGTCGTAGGTTTCGGCGTAGCGCTGCTTCTCGCGGACCACGAGGTCACTGAAGCCACCCGCCTCGTGCGCGGCAATGACACGCGCCTGGAAGTCGGGCGCGAGCGAATGTTGACGATGACGCTCGATGAAGGCGGCGCTGGCATCGGCCGCGTCGGTATAACGCTTGCGCTCCAGCAACTGGTCGCCAAGCGCGGCATAGAGCAACGGGAAGAACCGCGGATCCCCCTGGCGCGCGAAGTACTCATTGGCCGCGTCACCGCCGCCGAGCTGGGTGAAGGCCAGCCCGATGACGCGGATTGAATCGCGGGTGTAGTCGACTTCGCGGCTGTCGAGGCCGGCCAGCGCCGCTTCGAGGTCATAGGCTTCGCCGGGCGGCAGTTCGCGCTCCAGAATTTCGATGAACACATCCACGGCGTCTTCATAGCGCGACTGGCGATACCGTGACCAGCCCAGTTTGTACTGGGCGACGTCGAAGAATGGGGTGGCATCGGCCAGCGCCATGACTTCGGCGTACTCGGCCTCGGCCTCGACGTAGCGGGATTCAAAAAACAGAAGTTCAGCACGCCGAAAACGGGCATCGCCCAGCAGATCGCTCTCGGGGTGCCTGGCCGTCAGCTCGGCGAGTGCATCAATGGCCTGCGGCGTGTTGCCCAGATTCTGATGCGCGCGCGCCAACTGATAGTAGATGCGGTCGTTGTCAGGCGAGTCGGGGTTTTCTTTCAGCAGCTTTGCGTACAGCGTAATCGATTCGGCCATGGTTTCTGCCGCCGCCTCGGTGGCGCCCTCGGCATCGGCCATGCGCACCTGCAGGTCGGCAAGGCGACGCTCGGATTCCTCGCGCGTCAGCCGATCAGACTCCAGTTTCAGCAACTCGCGGTAATTGTCGATGGCGCGCTGAGGGTCGCTGGCAATCGGCTCTGACTTGATGATGGGCAACACATCGGGGTCGGGCGCGGCTTGACCTTTCATCACGTCACCCACGCTGGGCCCGGGGTCGAAACCCCGGGAGGCGCAGCCCGCAAGCGCCAGGGCCGCAAGCAGCGCAGAGGTGTGGTTCAGCCAGCGGGTTGCCATGTGCTTAGCGCGCCTCATCGTTTGATTCTGCTGCCGGGGCTGGGCTCTTGCGTTTGCGGTCGTACAGGCGGGCCAGCGCGAAGCGGGCCTCGACCAGGTATTTCTCGATGGTGAGCTGCTGCTCGGCGAGTGCGTTCTTGGCAATGTCGTTGAGCACCAGCGTCTGTTCGGCCACGGCCAGTTCGAGCTGTCGTTCCAGCACGGTGGCTTCTTCCCGAAGGCGCATGGCCTGCTCATAACTGCCGTTGAATTGCGCCGGAAGTGCGGCGGGCGTCAGTTTGACGGGGGAGCCCCCGGCGAAATCAGGTGGCCGTTGATAGCGGCCGGGCGGCGCGAGGTCGGGGTCGGCCTTCAGGTTCAGCACAATCTTCGCCCTGGCGGGCTTGCGATCCTGCGTCGCAGCGGCGAACAGCAACTCGGGGGCGACGGGTTCGCGGATGTTGCGGCGGTACAGCTCGAGCACGCCGTCAAGGCGATCTTTCCAGCCCGTAACGGTGCGGCTGAGCAGGCGCAGATCGCGATAATTCTTCAAGCCCTCCTGAAAGCGGTGGGAGGCCAGCAGCGACTGCAGGTAATAGGTTTCAGGCACGTCGGGCAGGTCGCGCAATTCCCAATCACGACTGGACTCGTCATTGGCGTCGCGCAGCACCAGGGTATTGAGCATCACGCCGCTGTCGATGGACTGTTGGGCGGCACGCTGGCGCTGGCGGTTGAGCTCCAGGAGGTCGATCGCCTTTTCGTAATATTCGAGAGCCTGGGTGTGGGCGCCGATGCGGTCCAGCGTGTAGGGAATGGCCAGCGAGGCCTCCTGCACGGCCGGGTCCATGGGGTCGCGGCCCATAAGCTGGGTCCAGGCGGCAAGTGCCCGCTGCAGCGACTCTTCTTCGTCTTTGCCCATTCTGGCGCGGGAATAGATGGCAAAGCCCGAACGGCGAAAAACCCCGTCTTCAATGTAGCCGGGGCGCAGTACGCCGCCCAGGCTCATCATGGTGTTGTAGGGGTCGGTTTCGTCATCGATGGTCGAGGTGCGAATCTGGCGATCGCCCCGCGGTTGCAGCTCAGCCCAACCCAGGCCCAGCAGCGCGCGGCTGGATGACGGACCCTCGGCGCGGATGCGTTGCAGCGTCGCCTTGGCGGTGCCGCCCTGTTCGTTCTGCAGGAAGTTCCAGCCCAGCACCAGATTGGCGCGGTCGCGAATCGCATGCTCCTCCTCAGTCCTGGCCACCATGCGGCCCACCCGGTCGAGGGTGTCGCGGCCTTCCAGTGCGCGGCCGTCGTTGATCAGCGCCAGCCCGAGGTTGTATTGCACGAAGGGATCGTGGCGCCCGCGGTCATCGACCTCGGACAGCGCTTTGAGCATCTCGATGGCGTCGCCATACTGGCCCTTGGCCAGCAGGACCCGGGTGACCTGATACTTCCAGGCGTTCAGCTCGTCTTCCGGAAGGCTGTCGCGCAGCGTGTTCAGGGTGCGCAGTGCCGAATCGTAGCGCCCGCGGCGGAAGTCCTGGTCGGCCACCAGCATCTGGGAACGGACGTACTGCATGCTGTCATTGCGGCCCACGCCGGCCAGCCGGTAAAGCTGTCGGGCCTCAAGGATCGAGAAGCCCAGATAGGCGTCGCCCATGAGCCACTGAAAGTCCCTGGGCATGTCGTCGATCGGGGTGCGGCCTGCAGCGCCGTTCAGCTCGATTGCCGCGCTCAGGTAGCGCTTTTCGGCCATCAGGGCCTTGGCGGTCTGCACCCGTACGTCTTGATCGCTGCCGGCCTTGTAGAAGCCCGGCGAATTGGTGCTCTCGATCAGCACGGGGCCATCGCGTTCGGTCTGTACGGCGCGCTCCGAATCGCTGTACGGCAGCTGGGGGGCCACGCCGGAAACGGTTTGCGCCAACGCAGGCGCGGCCCATGTGCAGACCAGCAGCGGTGCCAGCCACGGTGCAGTGAATCGGAAGTTCATCATGGTTGCTCGCGCAGGACCTGCGCATCGAGGCCGCGCCGGCTGCCGCCGGTGCGGATGAAGGCACTCCGCTCCGCCTGGCCGCCGGGCTTGGTCCACCGCGCCCTGAAAACGACCGAAGTGGTCTTGGGCAGCTTTTCAAACTCGACGGCGTGTTCCATCACCACAGGCTCGGCACCCTCCTTGGCGCTTGCGTATTGGCCGGTCATCCGCAGATGAACGCGATGTGGGCCCGGGTCAAGATTGGCGAGCAACAAGCGCTTCAAGCCTCCGCTGCGCTGCAGGGCGAGGGCTTGCGTCTCTTCGATCTTCACCGTGACGACCGGGCGCTCATCGATCTGCACCGAGGCTTCAGACACCAGCAGGTCATCAAGCTCAACCCCAAGGTAGACCGCGGTGCGGGTCAGGCGGGGGTAACGCACTTCGTCTTCGACGGCCTGCGCCGCGGCGTTGAAGCGCAGTGTTTCGAGGCGTAATTGTTCAGCCACCTGATCGCGCTTGAGCAGCTCGGGTTCGGTAGGCGCGGCGTGCTGGGCGAAGGCCGTGCACCAGCAAAGCAACGTCGGGGCAAGTAACGCCCATCGCGCGGGTCGATTCATCGAGATCAGGGTTCGGGAAAACACGTAGGTGAGTCTAGCAAAGCGCCCTCAAGCGAGCGGCCCGCATTTCAGAGTGATTGCGCCATCCGTCACCCGTTTGGTCCCCACGATGCCGCCCGGCCTGGGCATTGGGCGGCGCGAACCGGACGGCGTCAACATCTTTCAGGCACGGTGGCGGCTCAGATGTCGTCACCCCAGAGGCTGTCTCTTATACACATCTGACGCTGCCGACGATATGCAGTGTGTAG